>Ga0116152_10003175_pt1 | contig 13248 bp, 7 predicted proteins | sample AD_UKC119_MetaG_FD_89894 | JGI IMG/M metagenome (GOLD analysis project Ga0116152, IMG submission 89894) | Active sludge microbial communities of municipal wastewater-treating anaerobic digesters from Hong Kong - AD_UKC119_MetaG | ecosystem: Engineered > Bioreactor > Anaerobic > Digestate...
GCACCGACCCGGGCACCCCGATCGACATGGACCCGGCCCGCGACATCCCGCCCGGGTTCCTCCTGCCGGGGGAGACCGACCGGGTCGTCTGAGCGGGTGCTCCGACCGACGCCGGTCAGCGTGCCAGGACGTCGATGCCCTGGGCGACGAAGTCGTCGTGGAACGCGAACGCGATGCGGATCGCCCGCCGGCGCATCACCTCGAACGACGTCCAGTCGACCAGGCTGGCGTCTCGGCGATCGGCGGCCATCAGCGCGCTGACCGCCCGGTCGCTGATCGCGGCGTCGACCCACTCGATGTCGAACAGCGGCAGGAGCCGGCCGTGCAGATCCCGTCGCTCCGCCATCCCGAGGCGGCGCTGCACCAGAGCACTGCACTCGTGGATCACCGCGCTGTGCGTGACCATCGTCGATCCCGACGTGATGAGGTCCACCAGGATCTCTCCCGCGGTGAAGTTCTGGCGGTCGTGGGGGTCGAGTACGGCGTAGATCGCGGACGTGTCGACGAAGACGGGTCCGGTCACGAGAGGTAGGCGTCCTCGAGCGCAGCGTTGTGATCTTCAGCGATGCTCGTCTGGCCGTCCTCGGGCGTTGACCCTCGGTACCGGCTGATCACCTCGAGCGCCATCTCGGTGAGCCGCTCCCGCTCGTCATGGGCGAGCAGCTGGTCGAGGGCATCACGCAGGAGGGCGGCCTGGGACTTCTGTCGCAACGTGGAAAGGCGGCGCATGACGAGCAGTTCGCAGGGATGACATAGGAGGCAGGTGGCGCGAACACCCGGGGTTGCAAGCGAGTGCCGAAACGGTAGCGTTGGAAGTGCCGAAACGGTAGCGTCAGGAGTGCCGAAATGGTAGCGTCGCAGGATCATATGGGGACCGTGGACTTCATGGGCCCGTACCAGCGAAGGATCATCGACGACGAGTTGGACGAGCTGTTCACGCAGCTGCCGGCCATTCTGCTCGACGGCCCGAAGGGGGTCGGAAAGACCTCCACGGCAGAGCAGCGCTGCGTGACGGTGCGGCGGCTCGACGTCGAGGCGGAGCGGCAGGTGGTCGCTGCCGACCCGTCGGTGATCGCCGGCGACGCCCGACCGCTGCTGCTCGACGAGTGGCAGCGTGTCCACCCCACGTGGGACGCCGTGCGCCGACTGGTCGACGCGGATTCCACCGGAGGGCAGTTCATCCTCACCGGGTCGGCCCCGACGAAGGAATCGCACTCCGGGGCAGGACGCATCACCTCCATGCGCATGCGGGCGCTCACCCTCCCCGAGCGTGGCGTCGCGGAGACATCGGTCTCCCTTGCTGCGCTGCTGGGTGGGAACGGTGACGTCGGTGGGAGAACGGAGATCGCACTGGCGGACTACGTCGCAGAGATGGTGGCCGGCGGGTTCCCTGGCCTGCGACACCTGGAGGGCCGGGCCTTGACGCGCCAGCTCGACAGCTACATCGAACGGATCGCGAGCCACGACCTACCCGAGGCCGGGTTCGCGGTCCAGCGGCCCGCGACTGTCATGGCCTGGCTTCGCGCCTACGCGGCGGCGACGGGAACGACCGCGTCCTGGGAGAAGATCCGGGCCCACGCGACGGTCTCGGCCGACGCACGCCCGGCGAAGACCACGACGCAGCCGTACATCGAACTCCTCACCGCGCTCCGCATCCTCGATCCCGTTACTGCGTGGATCCCTTCCAACAACCACCTCGGCGCCTTGACCCTGGCGCCCTGCCACCACCTCGCGGATCCGGCCCTGGCTGCCCGGCTCGTGAAGCGGAGCGCTACGCGCCTGTTGCGTGGAGATGCTCCGGACCCGTTGCAGCCTCGCGACGGCGGCTTCCTCGGTGGGCTCTTCGAGAGCCTTGCCACGCTCTCGGTCAGGGTCTTCGCGCAAGCATCCGACGCGCGGGTGCATCACCTGCGCACCGAGAAGGGCCGCCGTGAGGTCGATTTGATCGTCGAGACGGACGAGGGGGTGCTCGGGGTCGAGGTGAAGCTGGGGGCTGCCGTTGGCGACAACGACGTACGACATCTCGTCTGGCTGCGCGACAAGCTCGGCGACGAGTGCATCGACACGTTGGTGCTCCACACCGGCCCCGAGGCCTACCGGCGAACCGACGGCGTCGCAGTCGTGCCGCTGGCACTGCTCGGACCCTGACAGGTCAGGGGTACGTTCCTGCCAGCAATGTCACCTGCAAACTCGACGAATGTCACCCGCGAATCGCCGACATTGGAGACGCGAGATTCTTCGAATGCCGAGCGCAACTCAACACGTGAGCCTGCTGATCGACACGCTCGCCTGCCCGTAGCGGCGGCGGTCCGCGGAACGGATCGCCCGGCCGGTGGCTCCGGACGTGGTCCTCCCGCCGGTGGCCTCAGCCGCCGAACATGTCCTTGGAGACCGGTCCCCGGGACCGGGTGACCGACTCGTAGGTCGACCAGTCCTGCACCAGGTCGCGCATGTCGATGCTGAGCCGCAGCCCCGGCAGGTCCGCCTCGGAGGCGACCAGAGAGTCGCCGTCGACGGCGAACAACTGCGGAGCGGCGCGCTGGTCGACGATCAGCGGCGGACCGTCGCCGACGCCGGTCCCGCTCAGGAACGCGGTCGACGGCGCGCTGCTCAGGGTGAGGTGACCCCACTGGGTCGACGTGGCGCGGTGGACGTGTCCCGACACCACCCGCAGCACCTGGGGGTGACGGACCAGCACCTCGCGCAGCAGGTCCCGTCCGTCGATGCCCGAGTAGTCGAACCACCACGCCCCGGTCGCGTACGGCACGTGGTGCATGAACAGCATCGTCGGACGTTCCGGCGCGGCGGTCAGGGTGGCGTCGAGCCACGCCGCGCTCTGCTCGGTGACCTGCCCGTGGTGGTGGCCGGCGACGGTGGAATCGAGGGCGACCAGGCGGACGGGGTGGTCGTCGACCACGTAGTGGAACGGTCCGGACCGCGGGTCGGGCAGCGCCGCACCGCACACGTCGAGCGCGGCGAAGGTGGCGTGCAGCAGCAACGGGTCGTCGTGGTTGCCCGGGATCGGCAGGACCGGGCACGGGGCCTCGGCCAGCGCCTCGGCGAGCAGCGCGTACTCCTCGGCGGTCCCGTCGTTGACGAGGTCGCCGGTCAGCAGGATCACGTCGGGGACCTTTGGCAACGCCGCGCACGTGGCCAGCGCGTCGGCGAAGCGCTGCGGGGTGTCGACCAGCGACCGGACCACGGTCCCCTCGGTGGTCACGTGGGGATCGGAGATCTGGGCGATCAGCATGGGCCGAGTCTGCCCCGCCGCACTCGACGGCGCAGACGCCGGGCGGCGAACCGGCTGCCGTCCTCGCGGCTCGGGGCCGGGAGGACGACAGCCGGATCCACCGGGGCAGAACTGAACCTCAGCGAGGGGTGACTGAGGCGCTGCCCGACAGGAATGTGAGCCCTCCGCCCGGCGGTGTGCCACCCACGGTCAGCCCGGTCACCGCGGCGCCCGAGCTGTCGGTGACCTTCAGCCACACCCGGTCGGGGCGGCCGTCGGCGACGGTGAGCTCGTAGGTGACCGACCGGGCGGTCCGCCCGGAGCCCAGGACGCCGGTGCCGATCACGACGCCGTAGCGCACGCCGCCCTCGGTGTAGGTGCCGGCCCTGGTCATCCTGACGCTGCCGAGCGCCATCGGCGTCGAGCCCGTCCGTGCGATTCCGATCGCCCCCCACGTCGAACCCGTCGAGCCCTTCGGGGCGATCACCGCTCCGACCAGACCGATGCGGTCCGGCCGGGTCCCGCTGCCGGGCACGGCGACCGAACCGGCGACGCTGATCGTGGCCGGGGCGAGAACCCGCTCCGGGGCCTCGACGGTGACCGTGATGCGGGCCTCGGCGTGGGCGCCGTCGTCGTCGACGACGCTCAGGACCGCGTCGTGGACCCCGGCGGTGGTGTAGGTGTGCCGCAGGGTGAACCGACCGTCGGTGACGGCGACCGGGGCCGGCGCCGAGCCGTCACCGGGGTCGAGCACCGCGGTGTGGGTGTCGGCGGGGACGTCGTCGACGGTGCCCGACAGCTCGAGCGGAGTCCCGGCGGTGACCGACGCGGTGCCCCGCAGGCCGCCGATCGTCGGCGCCGAGTTGAGCACCGTCAGGGTCGCGGTGGCGCTCGCCGTGGCGCCGTCGGGATCGGTGACCCGCAGCGCCACGCTGTGGGGTCCGTCGTCGAGCAGCGTCGTCGTCGCGGTCGGTGCCGTTCCGTCGTCGAAGGCGCCGTCGCCGTCGAGGTCCCAGGCGAAGGTCAGCTCGTCGCCGTCGGGATCGCTCGACGCCGAGCCGTCGGCGGTGACCGAGGTGCCCTCGATGCCGGTGGCCGGCAGCGTGATCGTCGCCAGCGGTTCCCGGTTGTCGGGTCCGGTCGGGTCCTCGGTCACCGTGACGGTCACCGTCGCCGAGTCGGAGCGGAACCGTCCGTCCTCGACCCGGTAGTCGAACCGGTCGGTGCCGGTGAAGCCCCGTTGCGGTCGGTAGCGCACCACGCCGCCGTCGAGGAGCTCGGCCGAGCCGTGCGACGCGGTGCCGACCAGGTGGTGGGTCAACGTGTCGGTGGGATCAGGGTCCCACCCGTCGAGGGTGATGCGGGTCTCGCCGGCAGCGGTCACCGACACGTCCTCGGCGACCGGGGCGTGCAGAGTCGACAGCACGAACCCGCGGGGCACGCCGTCGAGCCGGCCGCGCCCGACGATCTGACCGAGGTCGTTGATGCCGGTGGCCCGCTCCAGCACCCAGCCCGACCCGTCGGGCAGCAGCGTGTTGAGGTCGACGGCCGACTCGGCGTCGGTCGACAGGAACGCCCGGGGCAGCGAACCGGTGCGGGTGGTGTAGTCGCCCACGATCCAGCCCCGGTCGTTGACGTCGGTGGCGGTGGCGCCGTCGGCGAAGAGCCCGGCGTCGACCGGAACGGCCCGGCCGTCGCGGAACACCACGGCGTGCTGGTCGCCGGCGATCTCGACGTCGGTCCACGCCGAGCCGACCACGACCCCGAGGTCGTTGACGGCGGTCGCCGTGCTCGGTGCCCGCGACGGGGCGCCCAGCGTGCCGAGCGGATGGGCGGTTCCGTCGGGGTCCCAGCGCACGGCGCGGCGGGGGGTGACGTCGCCGATGTCGGGCGGGTCGATCCAGCCGACGATCGCTCCGCCCGAGTTGATGTCGGTGGTGGCCGGCACCCCGGTGAAGGGCAGCGCCAGGCGGTGGGCGCCGTCGTCGTCCCAGCGGACGGCATCGACGAAGACGCCGGCGTTGCCGGTCATGCCGATCACGGTGCCCGCGTCGTTGCGGTCGACCGCCCAGCTCGACGTCGTCCCCGGGGTGAGCGCCAGCTCGGTCGGGGTTCCGGTCGGGCTCCACTCGAACGCCCGGCTCCCGCCGCCGCCCGAGGAGACCGATCCGGCCATCGACCCGTCGATCGAGCGGGCGGTCACCTCGGCGTCCTCCGCGACCGGCAGAGCGGTCACGGTGCCGCCGGCCCACACCACGTCGGTGGTGCCGCCGTCGGTCGTGGTGCCCAGCACGGCGCCGCGGTCGTCGACCGCTCGGGCGCTCGAGGTCTGCGACGGGCCGAGGGGCGCCAGCTCGACCGCCTGCCACGCGGCGTCGGCGGCCACGGTCACCCGGGCCGGCTCGGTGACGCTCCGGTGTCCGGCCCCGTCGGTCACCCGCAGACCGATGCGGTAGCCGCCGGGAGGCAGGTCCGCTCCCGACGGGTTGGCGGAGCGACGTTCGAAGGTCGCGGTGCCCGCCGGGCCGGTCGTGACGGTGGCGTTCAGCCACCGGTGCTCGCCGTCGCCGACGTCCTCCCAGGAGTCGCCGTCCCACACCCGGTCGTCCGGGTCGAGGATCTCGACGTCGACCTCGGCGGGAGCGGAGGTGGCGTCGGCGGCGGTCCCGGCGATGCGGTCGAGGTCGGCGACGGTGCTGTCGGCGTAGGGGGTCTGCAGCTGGACCGACGGGTCGTCGTCGTCGATGCGCACGGTGAGGGTGCGCACCGGTTCGACGGTGCCGTCGGCGCCGGTGGCCCGGAACCGCAGGTGGGTGACCCCGGTCGCGGTCACCGCGACGTCCGCCCGGTCGCCGGCGACGGTGCTCGGCGCGGTGGCGGTGGCGCCCTCGGCCCACCAGGTCACCGAGGCGACGCCTCCGGCGGCCTCGGCGCGCAGCGCCACGTCGACCGGACCGGTGTTCCAACCCCGCGGGTTGGCCTCGCGGGTGCGGGTCCCGGTGGTCAGTGGCGTGGTGGGAACCGAGCCGATCGCGACGTCGGTCATCGGGGACCGGTTGCCGGCCGCGTCGGTGGCGAACGCCCGGATCGTCGTCGTGCCCGCCGGGGCGCTGAACGGTCCGTCGTAGGGGGCGAACCGGCCGCCGGTCGACACCAGCACGTCGATGGCCCCGGGGCCGTCGTCGGTGGCCGACACCGCGTACCGGCGGTCCTCCCCGGTGCCGACGGCGGTGACAGTCAGCTCGGGAGCGGTGACGTCCGCGGCGGCGGGACCGGACAGGTCGACGGTCGGGGCCACCGGTGAGTCGACCTCGCCGTCGCCGTCGGAGTCGACGCGCAGCACCGGGGTGCGCTCCGGCGCCATCTCCAACTCGGCGGCGCCTTCGGGCACCTGGACGTCGGTCCAGCGCATGGCCCGCGTGGGGTTGTCCTGGGTGCCGTCGAGCAGCTCGAGCTGCAGGGGGTCGCCGGTGGCGTGGAACGCGATCCGGTAGGTGCGCGTCGACGACAGCGGCAGCGTGGTGAGTCCGGCGTCCTCCGCGTTCGAGCGGAACTGGGTGACGCCGGGGACGGTGCCGGTCGAGCCGTCGGCCATCGGGGTGACGTGGCGGAGGTCGTCGGTCACGGTGACGTCGGAGCCGCCCAGCAGCTCGAGGTAGCGCAGGGAGTGCGCCCGGTCCGGGGCCCCCTGGCCGGCGGCGGCGAGTCCGGCGCCGTTCGCGGAGCCGCCGCAGCTGGCGGTGTCCTGGTCCTCGGCCCCCAGCGGTGCCGAGTAGGTGCCGGGTCCGTCCTTGGCCGACGGGGTCGCCAGCAGCTGGTCGAGACGTCCGAGCGCCGCGGGGTTGGTCGTCATCCCGGTGTGCTCGGCCCGCCCGTTCTCATCGGCGGACGGCGAGGTGAGGACCTGGATCTCGGCGTCGGGCGCGTTGAGGTCACGGCCGCGGCCCACCCGGGCTGCGCTCACCAGCGGGACTGTGCCGTCACCGCAGACCAGAGACTGCTCGACGACGGTTCGGGGTTCGCAGCTGAAGCTGGACAGGTCGCACACCGGTCGGGTGCGGTACACGACGGTGCCGATCGTGTTGCGCCCCGCCTGCAGCCCGACGAAGTGGGTGATGTCCACGTCGGTGTCGAGCGAGCTCCAGTCGGCCTGGCCGGCCTGGGTCTGGAACGACTCGGCGACGGTGCCGGGGGTGAAGGTGGGGTTCTCGGCGTCGAGCATCTGCTTGAGGTGGGCGAAGGTGAAGTCGTCGCGGTCGACGCCGTCCAGGTCGCGGTCGGCGCCGAGCTCGCGGAACACCGGGCGGGTGGCGAGCTGGTGGTAGTACGGCCCGGCCATCAGCTGGTGCGCGGCGGGGAAGCTGCCGACGATGTGGCGGATGATGCCCGCCGGGCCGTTGACCGGACCGGCGGCGAAGTCGCCGGTGTAGAGGACGTTGACCAGCTTGGGGGAGCCGAGCCACGGCGCCCCGAAGGTGATCAGCCGGTCGACGGGGGCGTCATCACCGGCGTCGAGCAGGTAGCGCTGGGCGACCAGGCTGCCCATCGAGTGGGTGACGATGTTGACGTCGCGGTCGGGCCAGAACCTGCGCACGCAGCCCATGAAGTCGGCCAGTCGTCGGCCGCTGTCGCCGTTGTCGAGTCGCCAGTCGTAGGCGAAGGTGAACAGGTTCGGGCTGTTCTGGGATGTGTCGCAGCCGGCGGTGGTGTAGCGGTCGAGGCGGGCGTCGACCCGGTAGGGGCGGAACCCGGTCCCTTCGATGTGGCTGAGCAGCGTGTCGTAGACACCGAGGGCGTCGTCGGCCCAGGAGCCGATTCCGTAGCACGTCTCGTCGCGCAGCGGCGCGAACGCCGCCAGGTTCGTCAGCGCTCGACCGGCCTGGACGTCCTCGGGCCACAGGCTGAGGTGCATGCGGTCTGCCCCGCAGCGGATCCACTCCTGGTCGCCCTCGTCGCCGCGGTCCGCGGTGCGGGGGGCTGTCTGGGAGATGCGGCTGGCGCCGGCGCCGTGCACGAACACGACCGGGTTGACCGGCCGGGCGAGGAACACCGACGCGGCGCCCTGCCAGTCGACGTCGCCGGCGATCACGCCGTCGGTGTTGATGCCGATCGCGCTCTGGAGGTGCACGGTCGGCTCGTCCACGAGCCGGTCGAGGCGCTTGAGCGTGCCGTCGAAGGCGACGGGCCTCAGCGCGCCGTCCGCCATGACCATGCCCACCGCGGTGCGGCGTTCGTTGATGTCGCGCAGCAGCACCTCCTGCCCGAGCGGCGCCACCGGGGTGGCCGGCCCCACGCCGGGTGCGACCACCCAGGTGCGGTAGCCCTGCTCGGGGGTGCCGGTGGCGGCCCGCATCCCGATCGTGCCGTCATCGGCGATCACGTCCGCGATGGCGCTGACCTGACCGAACTGGAGTTGGAGCACCGGTACACCGGCGTTCCACTGCACGGCCCGGGTCACGGGCTGGTTGAACTCGGTCCAGGTCGCGAAGCCGACGACCTGGCCGGTCTCGTTCATGTCGAGGGCGCTCAGCTGCGGGTTCGACCCGCCGGGCTGGGGGTGCGCGAGCAGGGTGCGGTTGCCGTCGGGGTGGAGGACGGACGTGCCCAGCAGGACGTCGCCGCGGCTGTTGACGGCGCGGACGGTCTCGACGGTCGGGGCGCCCTTGGGCTGGGCCAGCCGGCGGGTGAAGTCCCCGAGGTTGCCCTCGTCGTCAGGGTCCCACACCCCGACCCAGCCGTCCGCGTCGGGTGCGGACAGGGTGGCGATGTGGCCGGCGATCGTCCCGTCGGGGGCGACCGCGTCAGCGGTGATGCGCTCGGCGCCCGCCGCGTAGAGCTCCTCGAAGGGCTGGCCCGGTCGGGCCCGGAACGCCTTGGGTCGGCCTTCGTGGACGTAGTTGCCGACGATGGTGCCGTCGTCGGCGATGCCGACCGGGTCGACCTGGGTGACTCCGGGGACCTCGCCGAACGCGTCGGCGAGCTGGTAGCCGGCCATCGGTGCGGTGACCATGCGGTCGCCGGCGAGCGTCGCGGCGTCGGCGTCGCCGGGGGCGTCCTCGGCGTCGGCCGGCCTGAACGTCGCCGACAGGGACCCGACGGTGACCGCGCCGGCCAGCACGACCGCCGTCGCTCCGAGCGCGGGTCGCGGTCGTGTCCGCGGGCCCGGTGGTCGGAGCCGCTGCCACTGCAGCGGGACGAGGGCGGCACAGCCCACGAGGATGATCAGGAACGGGAGCATGGAACGCCTCCGGGTCGGGTCGGGCGGGGGTGCCCGATCCCGCCACACTGAGGCCGCCGGCCGTTCCTGCCCATCCCCGCGCGTCGTGTTCCTGTGGACCGCGAGCGGTGGGTCCCGGCCACCCCCAGCAATGTGGGGGTGTGCTCGGGTGGCCCGTCGGTGCAGAGTGGAACCCATGATGAGCCAGCTGACCGCCGAGCGGGTCCGCCGTGACATCGAGGTCGTGTCGCGGGCGGGCCTGCCGCTCCCCGAGTTCCTGACCGAGGTCGACGGGTCGCTGCGCCGCGCCGTTCCGTACCGGGCGATGTGCTCGGCGTTGTTCGACCCCGCCACCCACCTGTGCACCGCCACGGTGAAGTTGGGCGAGCTCGCCGCCGACGAGGAGGCCGACGCACGCTGGGGGACCATCGAGTACGGCTACGACAACCCGACGAACTTCGCCGCGTTGTCGGCGGCCGCACGGCCGGCGACCTCGGCCCGCCTCGAGGCGCTGAACGAGCCGGACGTGCTGTTCCGGGCCCGCGAGTTCCTCCACCCCCAGTACGGGTTCTCCGACGAGCTGCGGTCGATCGCCCGCGCGGATGGTCACACCTGGGGCGGCTTCGCCCTGCATCGTCGTGACGGCGACCCGGACTACACCGAGGAGGACATCGCGTTCGTCGGTGCGCTCTCGTCGGACCTGGCGGTCGGGTTCCGCTCGGCGCTGCTGGTCGGACGGGTCGGCGAGCTGGACGCTCCCCGCGACCTGCCGGCCGCGCCGGCGGTGCTGATCGTGCACGGCGACGACGTCCTCGGCCAGATGAACGACGGCGCGAGCGCCTGGCTCGACGACCTGGGGGTCACCCCCGAGGACACCGGCACCTCGAGCGTGATCTCGGGGCTGGTCGCGGCGGCCCGTCGACTCGCCGCCGGCACCGGCACGATGACTCCGAGGCTGCGGGTCCGGGGTCGAAGCGGGCGCTGGCTCGTGCTGCACTCGTCGCCGCTGAGCGGACCGACCAGCTCGGGCACCGACGTGGTCGTCACCATCGAAGAGGCACGTCCGCCCGAGATCGTGGCGATCGTGGTCGCGGCGTTCGACCTGTCGCCCCGTGAGCGTGACGTCACCCAGCTGGTGCTGCAGGGCGTCGACACCCGCGGCATCGCGACCGCCCTGAGCATGTCGCGCTACACCGTGCAGGACCACCTGAAGTCGGTCTTCGAGAAGGCCGACGTCCGCAGCCGTCGCGAGCTCGTGTCGCGGGTGTACTTCGACCAGTACGTCCCGCGCATGGGTTCCGACATCGGCGCCGACGGCTGGTTCGTCGGCACCTGAGCGGAACCGTCACATCCGGTGGTTCACATCCAGTAGTTGGGTGCCTCGGCGGTGATGGTCACGTCGTGGGGGTGCGCCTCGCGCAGACCGGCCGGGCTCATCCGCACGAACTGCGCTCCGGTCTGCAGCTCGCCGATGGTGTGCGACCCGCAGTAGCCCATGGCCGAGCGCAGGCCGCCGATCAGCTGGTACAGGATCTTCTGCGCCGGGCCCTTGTAGGGCACCCGACCCTCGACCCCTTCGGGCACGACCTTCTCGGTGGTCTCGACCTCGCCCTGGAAGTAGCGGTCCTTGGAGAAGCTGCGGGCGTTCATGGCGCCGAGCGAGCCCATGCCCCGGTACGCCTTGTAGCGCTCACCCTGGCTGAGGACGATCTCGCCGGGCGTCTCGTCCACGCCGGCGAGCAGGCTGCCGACCATGACCACATCGGCGCCCGCGGCGATCGCCTTGGCGATGTCGCCGGAGTAGCGCACGCCGCCATCGGCGATGATGCCGACGCCGTGGGCGGCGGCGACCCGGGCGCACTCCTGCACCGCGGTCAGCTGCGGCACGCCGACGCCGGCGACGATGCGGGTGGTGCAGATCGAGCCCGGACCGACGCCGACCTTGACCGCGTCGGCCCCGGCGTCGATCAGCGCGGCGGTCGCCGCTCCGGTGGCGATGTTGCCGGCGACCACGTCGACGTTCAGGTTGGCCTTGATCTTGCGGACCACCTCGAGCACGCCGGCGGAGTGGCCGTGCGCGGTGTCGACCACCAGCAGGTCCACCCCGGCGTCGACCAGGGCCTGGGCCCGCTCGAGCGCGTCGTCGCCGACGCCGACCGCGGCCGCGCAGCGCAGCCGACCCTGCGGGTCCTTGGTGGCGTTCGGGTACTTGAGCTTCTTGTTGATGTCCTTGACGGTGATGAGCCCGGTGAGGCGGCCGTCGTCGTCGACCACGGGCAGCTTCTCGATGCGGTGCCGGCCGAGGATCGCCTGGGCCTCCTCCAGCGTGGTGCCCTGTGGCGCGGTGACCAGGCCCTCGGCGGTCATCACCTGGTCGACCCGCTTGGAGGGGTCGTCCTCGAAGCGCAGGTCGCGGTTGGTCAGGATGCCGACCAGGTGGTGGTCGTCGTCGACGATCGGCACGCCGCTGATGCGGTACTTGGCCATCAGGTCCAGAGCGTCGGCCACCAGGTGGTCGCGGCCCAGGCAGACCGGGTCGACGATCATCCCCGACTCGGAGCGCTTGACCTTGTCGACCTCGGTGACCTGGTCGTCGATCGACAGGTTGCGGTGGATGACGCCCAGGCCGCCCTCGCGGGCGATGGCGATGGCGAGCCGGGCCTCGGTGACGGTGTCCATGGCCGCCGACATGAGCGGGATGGCCAGCACGATGCTCGGGGTCAGGCGGGTCGAGGTGTCGACCTCGGCGGGGATGACGTCGGACGGTCCGGGGACCAGGCACACGTCGTCGAAGGTGAGGCCCATGGAGCCGAAGCGGTCGCTGGGGTCACCGATGGCGGCGGAGAGGCCGGCCGGGGCGGTCGACGGGGAGGCGGACGGGGCGGGGGAGTCGTCGGAGAGGGGCGCCATGGCGGGATGCTAGTCGGTCGTCGTCAGGGGATCGAAGGCCGCGGCGCCGGTAGGTTGACGGCATGGAACGCCGACGTCGAGTCGTGGTGGTGGGTGCCGGCTTCGCCGGCCTGGAGCTGGTGAAGGGCCTGGCCGCCGCGCCGGTGGACGTGGTGCTGGTCGACGCCAACAACTTCCACACGTTCCAGCCGCTCCTGTACCAGGTCGCGACCGCCGGTCTCGACGGCGACGACATCGCCGCTCCGGTGCGGGCCGTCGTGCGTTCCCAGGCCAACGTCGACGTCCGTCTGGGCCAGGTGGTCGACATCGACGTCGATGACCGGCGAGTGGTGTTCCGCGACGGACCCGCTCTGTCCTATGACCGTCTCGTGCTGGCCGCGGGCGCGGTCACCAACACGTACGGGGTGCCGGGGGTCGACGAGCACGGCTTCGGGCTCAAGTCGCTCGAGGACGCGCTGCAGCTCCGTCAGCACCTGCTGCGCCAGTTCGAGCGGGCGTCGGTCGACCCGTCGCTGGTCGAACAGGGCGTGCTCGATGTGGTCATCGCCGGCGGCGGACCCACCGGCGTCGAGCTCGCCGGTGGAATCGCCGAGCTGTACCGCAACGTCCTCTCGCACGACTTCCCGACCCTGGACGTCCGCAAGGCCCGGGTCGTGATCGTCGAACCGGGCGACCGGGTGCTGGCGCCGTTCCATCCCAAGCTGTCGGCGCGGGCCGCTCGCACCCTGGCCCGCCTGGGCGTCGAGCTGGTCTTCGGCCAGGGCGTGACCGGCACCGACGGCAAGGTCGTCCAACTCGACGACGGCTCCAGCGTGCCGTGCTCCACGCTGGTGTGGACCGCCGGGGTGAAGGCGAGCCCGCTCGCCGACGTTCTCGCCCGTCACCTGGGCGA
>Ga0116152_10003177_pt1 | contig 13246 bp, 9 predicted proteins | sample AD_UKC119_MetaG_FD_89894 | JGI IMG/M metagenome (GOLD analysis project Ga0116152, IMG submission 89894) | Active sludge microbial communities of municipal wastewater-treating anaerobic digesters from Hong Kong - AD_UKC119_MetaG | ecosystem: Engineered > Bioreactor > Anaerobic > Digestate...
ATTTTTATATCCATCCAGAACGTCCAGGTTTCAATGTACTTGATATCCATTTTTACCCGGCTGCGCAAATACTTTTCATTGAAGATACTGCCACGTAACCCGTTCACCTGTGCAAGTCCGGTGAGTCCGGGTTTTACAGTATGCCGTACCATAAATTCTTTCAGTGTTTTACGGTAAAGAGCAGTGTGACGGAGCATGTGAGGTCTTGGCCCTACAACCGACATCTGCCCTTTGAGAACATTCAGGAACTGAGGTAATTCATCAAGACTGGTTTTTCGGAGGATTTTACCCAAGGGGGTAATTCTGTCATCGCGTTTTCCGGCCTCTTTTGTATCGGCTGTCGAATTCACGTACATTGACCTGAATTTAATACAGCGAAATGGCTGATTATTCAACCCGTTTCGCAGTTGGACAAAGAAAACACTTTGGTTATAAAAAACCCTGTTGATTAGCCACAACAAAGGAGTTATCCACGAAAGCAAAACAAGAATCATCAAAATCGAAAAAACGATATCAAAAGCACGTTTAAGCAACTGATTGTGAAGTTTGCTTAATGGTCCTCTTTCAACATTCAAAACAGGAAGGTGACCAAAAACCGTGAGGGAAACATTCATCATGGCAAAAGTGGACAAATCGGGCACAAGATGAATGCTGGTTGATTGATTTTTCGCAACATCTGCTACATCTCTTTGCAAATTTTTGGGAATATGATTCAGTAATAGAAAAACATCATCCACTTTTACCTTTTCCAAGTAGCTTTTCAATTCGGAGAAATTTCCAATAATCTGCTCCTTATACTTAACCTGATCGGCAAAATGTCCCAGAAAGCGATAATTTGACCAGGGATCGTTTTCGAAAAAATGACGTAACTCCCTGGCTGACTGACCATAACCCAAAATAATTGCAGTACGTGGTTTGTTGATTGCTCTTAAAAAATATGGCAAAAACAGATGTTCCGAACTTTTCAGAATAATCATTAATATTCCGAACATCACAAAATAATACTTTACCTCTTCGCGCTGCAGATAATTGAATTCAACAAATTGAAAATACAAGAGAAAAAAGAAAAAGAACAGTACGATTGAAATGGAAGTTGGAATAAGAATAAGTTTGATCTTTTCCAATCTGTAACTACTGTATAAACCAAAAATGAATGCAATTGCAAGCCAGACAAAATTGATGTAAATGACAAAACCTATAAATTCCGGAGACAACACTGATGAACTGAAACTGAAACTGGCTATATGGGTAAGCACAAAACAACTGTTAAGCAGAATCATATCTGCTAATACCAACGAAAGAGTAATGAATGGGTTAAATCTGTTTTTCACAAATCCGGAATAGGTTAAGTCTGTATTTTACCAAATGCATTTACATACGGCAAAACTACAAAAATTGGTTATGTTTGCCGCTGAATCCAAAATTTGAACAATGGTTTTTATCCTGACAGGCATGCATCGCTCCGGAACTTCCATGTTCGCCCGTTTTATGAACGAATCGGGTATAAATATGGGTAGTGATTTTTACTTTGATGACACGTCCAATAAATATGGTCATTTCGAAGACTTGGATTTTCTTAACCTCCAGAGAAATGAACTATCCCATCATTTCAACGAAGACGACTGGCTAATTTATGAGAAATTTATCCCATCAAATGATTTTGACCAAAAAGCAGGGGATTTATTTAAAAATAAAACTGAGAGGAATAGAACAGGGCATTGGGGATGGAAAGATCCTCGAACTACCCTTTTTTTGGACTACTGGCATAAACTCAATCCTGAAATCAGGTTTATTTTCCTGGTTCGTGAGCCGGAGGCAGTAGTCAATTCACTTTGCAAGCTGCTGAAAACACGTTGGTCGATTACTGAAAAAACAAAATACCTCAAAACCTATATCCATTACAACCAGGAGATCCTTAATTTTTGTAAGAGAAATAACCGGTCAAAATATATTGTCGTTGAGCATGAACAATTGATAGAAAATCCCCGTAATGTTATTCCAAAAATAAATGCTGCAACCGGCTTCAGTTTTGATGCAGAACTCTTTGAAAGACTTTGTGACAAAAATGTTATTTCACCCCGGCAATTCATTCCTTTTATTTTTCATGAACATTTACTCAGTGATTCCCGAAAAGCATATCAAAGATTGGTAAACATTTTTAATAGTTTTGCAGAGTGAAAATAGCTTTTACCATCGCTACTATCAGTTATCTGCCGAGAGCTTTTGTCCTTGCGTCCGGATTTCTGAAGTATAACCCTGACTATAAATTTCTGGTTTTTCTGTTAGATCCGTATGACGAACATGTTAATGCATTTCTGCACGAACGCGTCACCTGCATTCCGATCGCTGATATTGATAATAACCTATTGAATACACTATCCGGGAAATTATCAGTATCGGAAATCAGTTTTACTCTGAAATCCATCCTTTCGCTTCATGTTATCCAAAAGTATCCTGAAGCCGCCTGTTATATTTATCTGGATGCTGACATTGCCTTTTATCAAAGTTTATTACATGCTGAAACATTGCTGAGAGAAAATGACTTTTTACTGACTCCTCATTTCACTCATCCGATAAAAGACGATCATATTCCAACTGAACTCGATATTCTGCGAACCGGTTTGTATAACATGGGTTTTGCAGCTTTCAAAAACACAGAAAATGTAAAAAACCTGCTCCAATGGTGGAAAGAGCGCGTAATGCTATTTGGTAAAGAAAATCATGACCTGGGACTTTCTGCCGATCAAATGTGGATGAGTCTGACTCCTTTACTTTTTAAAAATATTGGCATCATCAGGAATCCAGGCTACAATTTTGCATACTGGAATATTCACGAACGATCCATTAGTTTCAAAAATGAAATCCCAATGGTCAATGAAAGTTACCCGTTGGTATTTGTTCATTTTGCTGATTTCGATCCGGAAAAACCTGAAAATTTCACCAATCCAAAGCATTTCAGCCGACAGAAAATCACTGGAAATAATGCTCTGAAACAGATTTGCAGAGATTATGCCACTGAATTGCTCAACAGTAATTATCACGCCTGCAGTCAGATACGATCCCGATACGCAACATCATCCCGCTGGCGGGCATGGCGGCAACTAAAAAAAAGCACCTCATTACGTGATTTTATCAAATTTCTCAGTGTTTTTCTTTTCAGTTTGATTCCAACCGTGATGAAAATTTTCCTGAGGAAATTTTCACTTTTTATTCTTCGCAATGTAAAATGAACCTTCAAGAAGGGATATCCATCGTCATGTGCTGTTACAACAGCACTTCTGTTATCAAGCCGACCCTGCAACATTTAGCTGCACTTGACCTGCCTTCCGGATGGCCAGTTGAACTAATCATCATTGACAATGCTTCTACTGACGGAACTTCAGATTTTGCTTTAAAACTTTGGAAAGATAACGGTGATCCATTTGCAATGATCATTCATGCTGAACCAAATAAAGGACTGATATTTGCCCGCAATAAAGGAGTAAAAGTTAGTCGTTTTGAAATAATCCTTTTTGTGGACGACGATAACTGGTTGGCAAGGAACTATCTGATCAGATTGCAACAGTTATTCAAAAGATTTCCATCGGTAGCAGCTTTTGGAGGACTAAACAAGCCAGTATTTGAAACAAAAGAGCCATTTTGGTTTGAAACTTTTCAGCAATCGTATGCTGTCGGAAAATTGAGCAAAGGATTCAATGAGCCGGAAGAGATCGGGCTTTTCGGCGCCGGCATGGCCGTCAGAAAAACCGCACTAAATGACCTCTACCTTTCACAATTTAAAAGCAGGTTGATTGGAAGAAAAGGTGATTCCCTGACCTCCGGTGAAGATTATGAATTGTGCAAAGCCCTTAAACTGGCAGGCTGGCAAATCATTTTTGCCCCTGAATTATCACTTGAGCATTTCATTTCTGCCAGGCGACTTACCTGGGATTATTTCAGAAAACTAAACATGGGAATCAGCCGGTCAATTTACATTTTTTTAGCCTATGAATACTGGATCGGGCTTGGCCGTGGAGTGAATCCTTACATAGCCGGGATAAAATATTCCTGGTTGTTTTTATTGATAAAAAAAGTGATTAAAGCCTTTTTGTTAAAAATGTTACTCATCGTTAATCCTGAATTATCAAAAGAAGGCAGCACTGTGTTGATTGACTATGAGCGAACAAAAATTGTTGTCAGTGATTTATTTTTCAAACGCAAGGAATTTATCGATGTTAAAAAATCAATTGGTAAGGCAAAATGGAAGTTGTAACCGGTTTTTTTGTAATATTTTGTGGAACAGGACTGGATAACTTTTCGGGCATCCTTGCCATTCTTGTGTCTTGATTCGTTTGTCTATTCCATCCCGGACAATGATAAATTATCACTAGTGTCCGGAAAACTAACTGCTACTTGTAAAAAACAATACAGATTTAAGGATCGTGCTGAGTTTAGTCATACAGAAGTCGTTCAGAATCAATCAGCGCCATCTGCTTAAATCACGTCCAATCAGCTTTTCAGTTTCCAGAATGTCATCATAAAAAACTTCGTTGATCAATTTAGGTTTTAAAGCTTCCAACTCATCTCTGGGAATCAGTTCACTGATGTTTGCTTCATTTAGCCAGTATTTAATCCATTTTCTGACTTTTTTGGATGGGATCATTTTTTTGAAAAACTGGTTTACCGGATGCGCAGTATTTAATACCTGATCAAGATTAGCCGAACGCATTTTCCCGGTCGGCATTGTTTTGATGCTTACAACAACATTTTCGTAATCTACCCCTAAGAATTTCTGAATTTGTCTTATCGTTCTTTTTCGGTTTTCAGCAAAATCTTCTTCAAAGAGCACTATTTTGATGTTTTCCTTAGGGAAAAATTGATTATAATTCCTTAACTGAGCGGCATAGAAGCCACGATCAAGATAGCTGGTAACACGGTCAAAATTAATCCCCTTCTGCAGGGATTGAAGATTTGTTGTAATGGCCTCAGTAAACGAACGTTTTTCAAATCCGTTAGCCAGCATCATTTTGTAATGAGAAAAAGCTCTTTCTGCGGGGTTGCGCAAAAGAACAATAATCCGCATTTTTTCACCGAGCATGGTATAGATACGTGCTGCTACTTCCGGATAAAACAGATAGGATGGCGACGCCTCCCCGATTGCTTTGGTATTTCCGGCATCTTTGAAATATTGAGCATAAAACTCAAGCCCCTTATTTACCTGATCGTCATGATCGAAAAAATGTAGCTCCTTTTGGGGGGGTAAATATATCTGACTGTGCTGGTTGAGTATGTCAAACAAAGAGGTTGTGCCAGCTTTCATCGTGCCAACTATCAGAAAATTAGGCAGAATAAGACATCCTTTTCTATCATTTTTCATCATACTCTTTCATTAAATAAGGCACATCAATCAGTTACCAAAACTAAGAATTTTGTGGAAAAACTATTTTTGAAAAGTTTTACGAAAGGCTTTTGAATATGCTGAAGAATATTATGCAAGATCAACTTACCCGGCTTTTAAAAACCATCCGGTTGAGCAACCCCGGATTCGTTTTTCTTCTCAGTTTACTCATTTTTTTTGCAGATTCTGTTATTAACTATTTTGTTCGGATACCTGTATTTGTTTCGTGGTTAATGCTCTTGATCCCTCTTTTATGGCTGGAAATATGGTCATCAGGCCGAAAAAACAGATTCCTGTTTGTATTTGTTCTGATTTTCTTGATATCTTTTCTCATCAATTTATTTCTCAGAGGTTTTCACAGAAACAACCTTTCCGACCTGGTTTTCATCCTTGCTTTTCCAACGGCTTATTATTATTACCAGACATACAAGGAAAAGCTTGGCATGGATAAAATCCAAATCTTTTTAGTTATCGTTGTCCTGATGTTCAGCTTCACTTTTTTTGGAGTAAATTCAACAAACAATAATCGGTCACAGGAAATAAAATCAGAATATTCCACTGAGCTAAAAAGAGTAATAAAAGATCCACAAAGCAAGTGGAATCATCTTGAAACCAATCGGTTATATCACTGGGGGCTATTCAGGATTCCGCACATTGCTGCTTATTTCATGGGGTATCTGATGTTTTTTTATGGAATGTTGTATCAACAACAGAAGAAAATCCGGTGGCTGATACTTTCGCTGGTTTTACTATTTTTTATGTTTTACAGTGGTGTGAGAACTTATATTGTTGCAAGTGCTTTTGCCTGCTTTTTTTATTTACTCAAAAAAAAATACTGGATTACTTTATCTGCATCAACCTGCATGATTTTGCTTATGCTGCTGTTCAGAATAAAATTGCATGAACTCACTGTTAATACTTTCCTTCATCCTTTCACTGCATCCATGATAACACTTGTGGATAATTTTGACAAGTTTTCACGGGTATTGATATGGGGCTCCTGGTGGATTGGATTCTCCTCATTTGAATGGCATGACCTTATGATCGGAAAATCTTTTCTTGAATCTATGCTTACAAATCTTAACCATCTTCATCTGGGAGAATGGTTTCATAATGATTTCCTTTCAATAGCTTTTTCTTATGGCATTCCGGCACTTTTCGTCTATGTGATTTTTCTGATAAAAATCTATCTCGACAATTCTAAAGAAATCCGTCGCCATGTGATATTATTTCTTGCTTTCTGGTCTTTTATCTTTTCAGCATTTATCAATGGTGGTTATTATTATTTCCCAGTATTTTATCTTTTCACATTCCTGATAATGATCAGAATGGAAAGAGAGAAAACTCATAAACCAATAGCCGTTCAGCTAAAATAATCTACTTTTTAAAGTATCTTTTTAATTGTTTTAAAATAAACCTGTCTTCATCATCGGGCCGGAGAATCCATATAACTAAAATGAAAATTACAGTAAACAGTACCATTCCGCCTGCTGCCCCATAAACTGTGACAGAACTGAAACTATGATTTAAACTTAAAACAATTACCGCTGAAAGAGCAGCAGCAACAACCGGTTTTACGAAACTTGAACGGAAGGGATGAATTTTCTCCAGATACCAAATTTCACAAATCCTCAGCAGATTTACAAGCAATACCGCTGCAGCAATTGCGAATGCGGCACCTTTTGCTCCATATACGGGGATCAGCATAAAACTGAGTAAACTAACCAGAAAAAAACTAACCAGTGAATTTACAAAAGCCAATTGAGGTCTTCCGCTCATAATCAGAAGATTGCCGGCAAGACCTACGCCGGCATTGATGAGTTCACCGGTCATCAGAATTATTAGGATTATCTTCCCAGCTTTAAACTCAGTTCCGAAAATTTCAAGAAAAGTATTTGAATACAAAAACAAAATAGAGAAAACCATCAGCGCTGACGAAAATATCCACTTGGTAATTGTTTTGTTGAGCTGATTGATGATTGTGCTATTTTTAAGTGCAAATTGCTCAGCCATAACCGGAGCAAAAATCAATTGGAAAGCACCAAGTGCAAAGCTCACCAAGAGTGAAATTTTAAGCGCCACATTAAAAATGCCTATCTCAGAATTGCTTAAATAAAATCCCATAACAAAAACAGGTATCCATCGTACAGCATTATTAAGCAACTGATTGAAAAACAACGGTGTGGAAAAACGCCAGAGCTCCCCGGATGCATGATAAGCTTTTTCTGTTTTGTATCTGCTCAGATAGATTTTGTTGAGAAAAAACCAGGCAAAGAACAAACCTGTAATGCCGGTGAAAGTGAAAACCCAGACAAGTCCTTTGAGACCATAATCCATTTGCAACACAAAAACCGCTAAAATCAAGAATTGTAAAGGATTGATGACATTGGTAACTAAAACTGATTCACGAATTTTCTTCAGGCCATTCAGAGCAGAAACTGCAACCAATGTCATTGTAGTTATCGGGACAGATAAAAGCAAAATTCCTAAAAGGGGGCTCAACTCCGGACGATGGAACAAACGGACAGAAATCATTTTGTTGAACATGAATCCTGCAACAACAAGAAAAACAGATGTTACTAATAAAGCTTTGAAAGAATAATTTATGGTGCCTTTTATCCGGGAATGATTTCCTACGGCATGTTGAAATGAAACAGTGCGAACAATAGTCAGCCCAAATCCGAAAGAAGCAATCATCATAAAAATCTCAAGAACCCTTGTAGACAGCACATATAACCCATATTGATCAGCACCGAGCGAACGGGTTATCACTGCATTGGTGATAAATGACAGTATCAGCAGAAAAAAAGAGCCAAAGGCTGTAATACCAGCCTTTTTGGTAATTCCTGCCAGTTTTTTCAAATAGAGATCATCCCTTTTTTCATCAATCTGTTTGCATTTTTCTTTATTCATCCTTTAAGCGCTTTTTCAACCTCTTAATCTCCGTCTTGAATGCCATTGATCTTTCCTGTTCAGGAACGCTTTCGAGCAGTGACAAAAAAGTGGAGACATTCAATGAGCTGCCATAATAATGTCGAAGAACTTCAAGGTATTTGTCGGAAGAATGATAGATGTGTGCTGCACTGTCATATAATTGCACTGCTTTATCTGTTTTTCCTTCAACCTGAAATAATTCTGCTTTTTTCAGAACTTCATCAAGTAAAGCCTTTCGAACTACCTGTAAATTTTGTTTTATCGTTTCGTCGCGCTGGTCAGGCTTTATTTTCTCAAGTGTATTGAGTGTATTCCGATAATCCTTCTGCTGAACAAAAAGTGTTGCTTTTGCTTCAAGGGATTCCCGGTAAGTTGGTAAAATATCCAGCGCTTTGTTCAGATATACCATGGCACTGTCAATTTGCCCCAAACGGCTATAAACGATGCCAATATTATGCAAAACAGTAATTTTGTTAGGGTGCGCTTTAAGAGCGTCCACATAGGACTGCAAGGCATCATGAGTTTTATTCAGACCTGACAGCGCTAGTCCTTTGTACCATTTTAGCGGAGTAGCTTCAGGGTCAAGATTTCGGGCCCATGATTCAGACTTTGAGATCAGCACATTCAACTGTTTCCAGTCTGAACGGGCAAGTGCAACTCTTGATCCCGTCAGCCACCTGTCCGACCTGATAATTTCCATACTGTAGATCACAGGGAAAAAAAGTAAAAGAATCAAGAGTAACTTTATACTACTTTTTCTTTTTTCGACTGACAAAACGAAATTACTCTTTAAAAACAGAACTACTGCAATTGACGAATACAAATAAAAAAATATCTGTTGATTGATTCTTTCGTAAGGGAATGAAAAAAGCGATGCGACATGATAGGCAATCAACCCGCCTGCAGTCAGCAGAGCCAGGTATCGCAATTTTAAATCCCCGGATTGGAAAAATGATTTGACCAAATACCATAAAGACAGTAGAAAAATACAAATGTAACTAAGGATCCCTGCCAATCCTTTTTCAGCGAATATCCAGAGCAAATCATTATGCGGTCTGATCCAGTTCAATTGTTTACTCTCAAATTGCATATCCTGATAATAATCTGCTACATGCAGCTTCCAGTTACCTGACCCTACGCCGGTAAAAGGATGGTCAGCAATCATTCTTGCCGTTGCACGCCATATTTTCAACCTGTAAATATTGTTGTCAGCATTGGGATTGGTAATGCTCTTCAGCCTTGCAAAATGGGAATGTGGATTACCGGAAGGAATTAAAATAACAGCCATCGTACCAGTTATGATAATAGCAATGGTTACACCAGCCAGCATATTGCGCTGCCTGGAGGTCAAATTGAGTTTTTTGTAATTTGTACTAATAAATCCAATAACAACTACTACTGCAAAAATGATTGCTGTCCAGACAGATCGTGTATTTATCACTGTTATCATCAGTAGTGCTGAAATTAAACCTGTAAATGCCATCCTGCGCCATAATCCTTTGAAAATGAAAGCGCCATATAATACAAAGGGTAACATCAGCATCAGGTTGATTGAATACTGATTTTTGTGCGCCATCAATCCTTTTACCTGATAGATAACATGACGTCCATCAGGCAGAAAATTTTCATTCGAAAATATTACATACCGCAATAATTGATAAAGTCCAACCCCAACTGCAATCAAAGAAGCAACAATTATAAAGCGGGAGATGATTTCCGGCCATTTGGCACTTTTCATGAAAGCAGCAATCGTAAAAAGTGTGAAAATGAAGAATGCGAGTGTTTTAGCAATATCAAAAAAAGTCTCTTTTGGATTGATAGCATAAAATGCCGTAAGCACAGTTACCAACACAAAAACACCCATGAACCATATCAACAGGTTATTCCATGCTTTTAGCGGAAGGTCATGAATTTCTGCCCTGACGAACATCAACATTCCAAAACCCATCAAAAACAGACTTAAAACCAACAGCCTTACCGGCTGAACACCATCCAGTGTCCCTCGAATGAAAATGATGGGAAGAAGAATAAAAACGAACACTGAGTAAACCTTTACCAAAAATTCTGATTTCGAAGAAGAAACATGAAAGTCCTTTTTGCTTTTTTTGTGTTTTGAGCTCATATTACCTTTTAAAAAAACGTTTAAGTATTTTCGATGGATTCATCATAATAGCCAATGCCAGACTGAAATACGCTGCTATCGGATTATCTGTTATCTGAAATTTTCTGTAATTCTTTATATACCAGTAATATAACATCACCCGCAAACGAGAAGTTTTCGTACCAAAAATTTCATCCCTGAACTGAAAAGTTTGTTTTATCCCCTCAAACTTCAGGCTGCTCACAATGCTTTCCGGATGTATCCGCATGAAATATAAAACATCTTTCAAACCTGCAAAGACACACCCATCCCTGACCATTCTGGCCAAAATTTCATAATCCTCTCCCGGGAACAATGGCTGGTAGCGATAGTTGCGGTAAACTTCACCTCTGACAAAAACAGTAGGATGCTGAACCCCGTGCCCGCCTTTTTTGAAAGTCCGAACAATTTCATGGTGCTCAGTTGGAAAATTTGAGACATTTATAGACTTTCTTTTTTCGCTGAAATAAAGTACATTACAACCAAGAACATCAACTTCAGGGTGCTTTTCCATGAAGCTGAGCTGGCGTTCAATCTTTTCAGGATGCAACAAATCATCCGGATCAGCACGCATAATATATTTTGATTCAGCATATTCAAGTGCCTTGTTTAATGCTGCAGTGAGGCCACGATTGGTTTCAAAGAAAATTGCTTTCAGAAACTTCAGGTCGTTATAGCTGTTCAGCAGTTCACGCGAATTATCGGTTGAACCGTCATCTACAATAATCAGCCTCGCTGGCTGGATTGTAGAGTTTAAAACACTCTGAATAAATTCCTCAAGATATCTGCCGTTGTTGTAATTTGGAACAATGATGCTAACATCTGCGATTTGTTTTTCAGTCATTTTTGCAGGATATTATGTTTAGCAACAGAGAAATGATAGATGCCAACGGAAGCAAATAAAATATCCGATGGCTTTTAAAACATATTTTAGCCAGGCGATTGAAAATCACCTTTCGAAGCTCTGATTGAGTCACCAATCGGCTTTGGCAATTTGCAGAGGTAATTTCATCTAGCAACGCAACAGCGTTTTTCAAAGATAAAGAATCAGTAAAAAGATCATCATTTTTAATACTAAAATAAGCCCGGAATTTGTATTCATCCATTTTGATCCCAAGTTCAGAAAAAATGTATTTGGCAATTAATTGTTCCTGAATCCTCATTTTTGAAAGAGCAGGATTTGAGCTGTTGGCCTGATGAATACGATACTTTACCAGATAATCAGGGTAATTAAATAAATGATACTGTTTGGCCATATCGTACCACAAACGATAATCCTCCACCAGATCAAAACCTGCAGCATAACCATCAGGTGGCATAGCTTCCCTTCGCATCACCATTGCCGACTGGACAAAGTAGTTTCTGAAAAGCAAAATCGACAGCATTCTTTCAGGAGGAGCATTAAGTTTCCATTTTTTTTTGAGCAGATTACCTTCTTTATCAATCATCAACACCCATGAACCAACAGCACCAAGGCGGGGATTTTTTTTTAAATAATTGATCTGAAGTTTGAATTTTTCCGGCAACGCAACATCATCTGAATCAAACGGAGCAATGAACCTTCCACTTGCTGCGTTCAGTCCTTTATTTCGGGAAAAAACGATTCCCTGGTTGCTTTCATTAATAAGTATTTTTATCCGTTTATCCCTGAATGTACTCACAACCTCAACACTTCCGTCCTGTGATCCATCATCAACAACAATCAGTTCAAAATCCCCGTAGGACTGACCAAGCAAACTTTCAACTGCTTCTCCTACGTATCTTTCATTGTTATACAACGGCATTATGATGCTTAGTTCAGGATTTCGAATCATTCGTTTGGTTATTAAGCTGAAAAACTGGTTTAGCACAAAAAAACATAAAAAATGTCATTTCATATCTTCAGTATTTTTTTGAGACAGCAATTTTTCAAAAAGTGCCAGATATTCATCTACAACTTTCGACCAATTGTATTTCAGTTTTATGAGTGTAAGATTATTAGCAATAAAAGTTTTCTCCTGCTCCTTTTCAGCCTGCATATTGGTAAGAAGAGTTATATCCCCGGAGGTGGCAAAATAATAAGCGTTTTTCCCCAGCACCGATCGGTTGAACTTATTGTCATGTGCGCAAACAGGAGAACCAGCAGCCATGGCTTCAAGCAGTGAAGGATTTGTCCCACCGGCAGAATGACCATGAAAATAGAGTCTGCAATAATGCCTGAGATTGTTCAGCAGATCAATATCGTAAATTGCTCCCAAAAACTTTATTTGTTCTTCTTTAAATTTTTTTCTGAGATACTGGCCGTATTTGTTCTGATCATTACCAACAATGATTAGCGGAAGTCTGATTGCGGCATTTAACACTCCGTTGATGATCGTTTCAATATGATTGTCAGGCTGCATACGCGCAATGACCAGGAAATATTTGCCGGGTTCTAATTCCATGGACTTCAATAATCCGGGTTGCGGATTGTTAAATATTTCAGCACCATAAGGAATAAATATTGAAGGAGAATCGTAAGTAGTTAACAGATAATCACAAACAGGCTCAGCATCACCAATCAATGCATCACTATTACTTACTGCAAGTTTTTCGGCAAATTTCAAAAACCTACGAACCAGACCAGAATACTTTGCGCGCTGCCATTCCATCCCATCCATGTTGGTAATCACCAAAGTTTTTTTTGGAAGCATCCAATACCACACAGCGCTTGAAGTGTAGCCCAGTTGCAACAGAATATCAAATTCTCTTTTTCGGCTGTCAAGAATACAATTAAAATCATAAATAAACTGCCCTGCAGCACCCATCTTTATTTC
>Ga0116152_10003178_pt1 | contig 13246 bp, 7 predicted proteins | sample AD_UKC119_MetaG_FD_89894 | JGI IMG/M metagenome (GOLD analysis project Ga0116152, IMG submission 89894) | Active sludge microbial communities of municipal wastewater-treating anaerobic digesters from Hong Kong - AD_UKC119_MetaG | ecosystem: Engineered > Bioreactor > Anaerobic > Digestate...
CGCGCCCGGGAGCCTCCTACATAAATATCTGCCTCGGTACAGACTTTGCTGTCAGGCGTTATGTCGATAAGAAAAACTATGTCTGCTTCCAGCCCTTTAAATGACCTGATGGTTGAAAACCGGATCACATTGCCTCCGGTGCCGGCATCATTAACCAGTGGCCACTCTTTTATCCTGTCCCGTCCAGCCAAACAGCTTTTTTCAAATATATGCGGCGACAGGATCTGGATTCTTTTCAGCTTTATTCCCTGGCTTACCAGGCGTCCGATTTCCTTTTCTATCAATTTACTTTCCGCCTCGGGGCTGCTATATGGGAACAACTGCACCGGGAAACCGCTTCCGGCCGCACAGGTCATAGGCCTGCCGGGCAGGTATGAAGTGATCCAGTCGTTTATCGTCCCGGTATTTCTCAAGTTACGGGTCAGCTGATGTTTGGATACCGGCATTTTCTTTATTTCCTCTATCTCGTGATTAAAAATAGACTGCGCCGGGTCAGCAAAAATATAAAAGCCGCCCTCTCTTTTCAGGGCAGCCTCCAGGCAGTCGAACCATTCAATCTTGAGATCTTGTCCTTCATCCACCAAAACAGCATCGAATTTAACTTCATCGGATAGTTCAGCCAGGTAATCAAAGGCCCGGGCGGGAATCAATTCGGTAAAAAAAATGGATCTTTCCTTATTATCCTCAGGAACTTCCAGATCAGGATCCAATATCCTCGCAGTCTGCAGGAAATAGTCGTGCAGGTTAGAGACATAGATATGATCTGGTAATTTATTTCTTATATATGCAGCCAGATTTTTGTTAAAGCAGGTGACAAAGACCTTCTGCCCCTGAGCAGCCAAGCGGCGCGCCTTTTCCATGGCGATGAAAGTCTTGCCGGAACCAGCCGCCCCCAAAAATATTTTGCGGTGATCCAGCTCCGTTTCGTCCAGAATTCTTTCCTGTTCTTCGGTCAGCATCCGTTCTATGGATGCATGGGCTTGCTCTATCTCATCTTCCAACCTGGAAAATACTTTAAAGGAAGGAGCCAGGACCTTATCGGTCAGAAAATGAGCCGACTCATCTTCTTCAGCTTCAATGGGAGCAAATAGTTTCGTAATTTTGGCGGTAAGTTTATCAGGATCTTCGAGGTCATCAAATAGTATAAAGGATTCCGGATTTGCAACCGGAGGCAGGCTGCCTTCCAGACGGCTGCTTTCCGGGAAGCAGAAAGCATACCTTATCTTAAGCGGAAATTTGGCTTTCCCGCTGCGTTTTTTGTATTCCCCCAGGACAGCGAACATACCTTCCTGGGCCTGTTTAAAGGGATCCTTGCTGAGGGGTTTTTCCTGACCATTTTTAAATTCATACCAGGCGCCGTTACGATATGAAATCATCCCCTGCTTCACTTCTACAGTCATATACCCCATCCGGGGATGAACCACTACAAAATCGATTTCCCTGAACCTTTCCTCTTCCCCTTCACGTTGATGATACAGGTAGGAATAGCAGACAGTAAAATCATCAGCAAGCTTCAGGGCAGCCTGATAAAAGCGCCTTTCTCCTTCATTTTCAATAGATGCAGGATCGATATCAGGAATCATGTGAGCCATAATACCCTCCACAGCAGGAAAATCCCCACTTTCCTCTATAACAATATTTCGACAGGCTTATAGTATTTCCTGCCATATTAGGAAAGTTTGGCGAATGATGTCAACAACCCCCGCTTGCCTGCCTGTGCCCTATAGGGTATGTCCAGGATGGGTGTGCCCTATAGGGTATCCCCGCGACAACCGTGACTCCCCTGCCCTTTCAAAGTAGATCTCCGGCAGCACAATGATAATTTCCTGATCCGAGTCTTCTTTCTGCCAGTAGATCATAAATCTTACTTTGGCGCTGTGAGGTCGATAGTTCTTTCGCATGATTGGTTCTATTTGTTCTTTGAAAAGTTTTGATACTTTTAGTACGGCTACCCCTTTTGCATTGAAGCAGGTTTCTCCATCAAATGTCAGCACATCGCCACAGTTAAGCTGGGGAACCATGTTTTGCCGTGAATCAAAGTAGTCCAGCCATACATGTTTATGGGATAACTGCATCGCTAATTGAGAGGGTGGTAAATAATTTACAGCATCAGTCACTGATTGCAATCCTCTCGTGCTGATATTCCTTAAATAATTCCCGTTATAGTGAATAGTCAGATTGGTTTTCGCTCTGGTCATGGCCACATACAACAGTCGTTTGGCTTCATCACTGCTTAGACTGAACTGATCGAGCATCAGATATACATTATCGAATTCTCTTCCCTTGGCCTTATGCATGGTTGAGACATAGATGGTTTCCATGCTGTCGCCGGTGAAATCTTCCATTTTTGATTCCCGGATAAAGATCTCCAGATCCGATTTATATTTGCTTTTGGGATTGATGTCCTCAAAATCCTTGATGAGATTTGTAGTCAACTCATAATTTGAACTGCTGCGGAATCGTTCTTTAAACTCACGTTTGGCCTGGTTCCAGACTTCTGCATCAATGGTATAACTCCCCTCTTCCAACGTTAGCCGGTTTAAGAAGAATCTGATTTCCAGCAGATTATAGAGGTTAAATCCTTCATTGGACTGGATCAGTTTAGCCTGCATTCCTTCTTTGAGCAGCAAGCCTGTTATCTGCAGGGCCTCCTCATTGGTCTTAGTCAGAATGCAGGTAGATCCCGTCAATTCAGCAGCCCGAGCATCATCCACCAGGGGTGTGATAAGATTGGAACCCCTGTACTGAACTAGTTTGATAGAACCGTTATCTCTATCGACCGCCAAAATGGGAGTCCTTTTTAAACGACGAGGGATATTTTCTAAAAACTGATTGCTGAAATCCACCAGGTTGCTCTTGCTGCGGTAATTTTCCACCAGTTCATACATCACCGCGCCTTCTTTTTCGATCAGCTGTTTGAGGTACTTGGAATCTGACCCCCGGAACTCATATATATTCTGGTCGTCATCCCCCACCGCGATCACCCTCATATCTTCGTTCTTCTCCATCAATATCTGGATCAAGGCAAACTCATCTGCATCCATATCCTGGGCTTCATCGATCACCAGGACCGTTTTCGTGATGCGGCTGGCTTCCACTTCTCCATCGGCGATTTTCGCAACCGTTTCTTTAATGATCTCATTGGACTTTTCCAGCGTACCCACTCTTCCCAATAGATCAAAACAATAGGAATGAAAAGTTTTGATTTCTACATAGTTAGCCGCACCGCCAATCAACTTCAGCAGACGCTTTTTAAACTCCGTAGCTGCTGATCTGGAGAAAGTGACCATCAACAGTTGTTCTTGCTTGACATCCTCCATCAAAAGCAGCGAAGCCAGCTTATGCACCAGAATCCTTGTTTTTCCGCTGCCCGGACCAGCGGCAACCACTATGTATTTGGAATCTTTATCATTGATGATATTTAACTGGGTCGGTGATAGTGTGCCAAATAGTTCTTGGAACTTGGCTGGTGTGATATTACTTTTCAGTTCATTCTGGCGGCTGCCCTTAAAGTATTTATGGATAAAAGAATTGTAATTCAGCCGGAAATAATCATCTACAAAAGCCATTGCCGCCTTGTAATTCTCAATCATTTTCCGGCAGTATTCCCCGACGATATGGATTTGCTGCATCTTACTCTCGTAAAACTGGCTGAGCTTCAGATAATCATCATTTTTATACCGCTTGCGATTATCCCTTTCGAGCCGTTCAATGGTTATCGGACTGTAGATCACCATGAAACCGCCGTCGATTTTGATTGAGTTGATTTTGGATAAATAAAAAAGGGCATTTTCTATTTCATCAAATGTAATCTGTTGATTAAAAAGGGTAATGCTGCGTTCATACTCCTCCAATATTTCAATTTCTGAAAATACCACTCCGCTTGTTTCTGGCTTATCTTCAGAATGTGAATCTCTAACATCCATTTCATTGGCCTTTTCGCTTTTACTATATAGATAATCGACAATAAACTGTGCTAGTCCATGACGTTGTAATAGCTTTTCCCTGAAGTCTGACGGACCATAATGGCAGCAAACTTCAATATGCTCATGGGATGGATCCTTTACTTTTTTTGTTATCCAATGCATGATCTCCCATATGTTCAATATAGCCATGATCTTGTTAGGATTGATATCTGTGCAGCCCCATTCGCTACCCAGTTCATTGAGTTCCTTAATGTGGTAAGTTTTTGGTTCATCAGTAAACATTGTAAGCAGATATTCTTCAATTTGTCGGTATGATTCTAGAATTCTGCGGGAACGGTTCGTGTCAGCTTCCTTGCTTATGAATGCAGTCAAATCATTATCATCGCCGATGATTTTCTCCAGACGCAGCAGATTAACAATTCGTATAGCTTCCTTCTTTTCCATCCCCAAGACATCGGCTAAATAATCCACCCTTGTCACCTTTGCGTCTTCGACACTTTCTTTCGTATTTTTATGTGTAAACAGGCTACTGATAACGCGTGCAGCCTGCATTTTTTGTTTCTCATCGAATCGGTGAGAAGCATTGACCTGTAAAATTGCATCTCCTGCATTATTGGTATTGATGCTGGTGGCAAACACCCGGGGCGAATTATTGCTCCTTTTCAAATAACCGGCCGTCTCCAGGGCTGAAATGGCAGTCCTGACTCTGGTTTCAATATTTTCAATACCTTCATTCCAGCCAGCCTTATTAGCAATCTCCAAAGCCGACTGTGATACTTTTGCCCTTACTCTGGTCAGTTCTTTGACCGCTTTCCAGACCTGATTGATTTCCTGCAGAGTGATTTTGGTTTGATTAAGCAGATTAAAATGCTTGCTTAGATCATCATCATTAAACAATATATAGCAATCGGCGGTTATATTTTCGTCCCTGCCTGCCCGCCCAGCTTCCTGAACATAGTTTTCCAGGGAATCAGAGATTTCATAATGTATGACCATACCCACATCTTTTTTATCCACGCCCATCCCAAAAGCAGAAGTAGCAACAATGATCTGCACTTCTCCATTAATGAAAGCATCTTGATTTTGTGATTTTTCATCTTTGTCCATTTTGCCATGGTAGGGTTTGGCCTCAAATCCATCCGCGGTCAATCTATATGCCAGGTCGTATGCTTTCTTGGTTCGTGAAACATAAATGATGGTCGGGCAGTTCTTTTCCATTAGCAAACGCCTTACTTCATTATATTTTTCTTCTTCGTTCTGCATTTCAAACACATCATAACGCAGATTGATTCTCGCGGCATTGGCGTGGAATATTTCCAGATCCAAAGACAAATTGTCTTTGAAGTACTGGCAGATATCTTCCACGACCTTCGGCTTGGCGGTAGCCGTGAAGCATGATACAGGGATACCCTCTTCGAGGTTCTTCCTCTCTTGCAGTAATTTGATAAAGTCAGCAATATATAAATAGTCAACTCGAAAATCCTGTCCCCAGGAAGAAAAGCAATGGGCTTCATCGATGACGAACCGAACCACATTTCTGCCCAGCAATAAACGTTCCACAGTATTAGAACGCAATGACTCCGGGGCTATATATAATATGGAAGCCGAGCCGTCTGCCACCCGCTCGATTGCTTTGGCTTTTTCGATCGGGTCCAGCAAACCATTGATGGTAACAGCATCTATTATCCCCAGTTTTTCAAGATTATCGACCTGGTCCTTCATCAATGATTGCAGCGGAGAAATTACTACCGTAAGCCCCCTGACATTTTTCCCCTGCATTAAAGCCGGTACTTGAAAAGTAACAGATTTGCCGCCTCCGGTAGGAAAGATCGCCAGAATCGATTTGTTATCGATGGCAGCTTGAGCGGCTCTTTCCTGCAAAGGTTCGTCGTCATATTTCCGATAAGAATCGAACCCAAAAAACTCTTTCAATCCTTTATTTATGTCCAGTGCAGAATTACAGTACGTACATCCCAGTAAACACGGTTTGCCACATAGTAAATGCATGGTTCGTTTAACATTTGGATAATTTTTTGTTACCCAAGGCGGAGTAATTGAATATTGATGACCAGTATTGATTAAAGCCAGACAGTAAGCAAGTTCAATAGGATAATCTTTTATTATCAGGGAAAGATCAGCCCTCTCACAGATCTTCCCGTGAAACCTCTTGCCAATGAGTCTTTCCACTTCAGCTGGCGATCCATCAAAGCCAAGATATTTAAAAAATCCCCCAAACTCCCCGGTAGCCTGCAGCAACAAAGCCAGGATCTGTTTTAATTCACTGTCCAGTCGCTGAAAAGCCGACACCTCATCAAAAAACAAATCTCTGGCCTTAATGGAATCATTCAAGGGGTTATTAAGCTCTTCCGTTTGGATTTTGTCATCTTTCACCAGGGCATGATATGGTTTGGCAGGAAATAAAAGAGGAGACAGGAACAGCGTGTCCAGGATATCAACATCCTTATATTCTGATGCAACGCCAGCCTTCCTGAGGTATTTAAGGTCATGGTTAATTATATTATGACCGCAAAGAAATGCTGCGCCCTGTAAGAAATGTCTAAAATCAGCAATAGAACTGGAGTGAAATGAACTGCCATCTGTCTTGATGCCGCCGATATCAAGAATCTTCCCGCTGTTAGGCTCGACTTCTGTATCAATAAATGCGATGGGTTTCAATCTCATCTCCACCCCCCAGAGAATCTATAGTTCTAAAATTCTCCAAAGTTAGGAAAGTTCCTCCATTATTCTTGTTTTGAGAAAAATAACCCAATAAAAATTGTCAACAACCCCAGCCATGACACGCATTATACTTCAAAGGCAATGCCGTCTTCCTTTAATTCCGTTTTATCTGAAATTCCTTCAAACGCTTGCGGTACCATTGTGTGAATGGGGATTAATTTTTGGGGGTTTAAACCTTTGATCAATCTTTCTATATCAGCAGCTGCAGCATGACCGCTGGTATGGATTAAGTCCAGCTTAAATTTGCTCCGCTGCAAATACGCCTCAAAATTTTGCTGATATTCACTATTCCGATATCCCTGCCATAATGAATAAATAAACAGCCCGCCGCTGAGATCACATTTTTCAATGTCCCGCAGCATGGAAGGCCGGACGGCCATAATAATCTCATTTTGTTTTTTGTTCAATTGCTGCCTTGATATGTGAAAAGCTGAAAATCTCCGGGCATATTCTTCGCCGATATCTTTAAAGATCTTGTGGGTGAGTCTATAAGGATAGAATACTTTTATATTTGCATAATCCCTGGATGGACATGGAAGACGATTGCCAAGCTGCCGAAGTTCATGCAAAACATTGGCGGTATAAACATCGATCACAAACAGTCTTTTCAACCGTAATGAAGCTCTGTAGAAACTCACTATCCTATCGATGTTCTGGCTTGATGACTGGAAAAGCACCGGGGCCTTCATATCCCCAACTGCCTTGATCAATGACTCCTCCAGTTCACTTTCCGTCAAGACCATCTCCTCCTGCCTGCCGAGCATGGTCCCTTCTATTAAAAGAACCTCCGCGTGTTTTTCCGCACCGGCAATAAATTTATCCAGGCAAACCGCTTTTCTTCCATGTCCCCTGAAATCGCCGGTATAAAGGATCGTCTTTCCCTCCGCAGATATCTCAAATGCTGCTGCATCAAAAGCAGAATGATCCATCAGGTACGGTGTTATGGTAAAATCTCCGATCTGAAATGGCTCATACATTTTGAAATCTTTCATGGTCAATGAAAAGGGATCTGTCAACTTGAATAATTGTGATATCTCAATGATTTTCCTGGTTCCCGCTGATATATACACCGGGATCTCCGGATTAATGTACTTTAAGAGGCCATAATGGTCAATATGGGCATGGGATATGACCACCGCATCAAAGCCGGCTTCGTCCCAGGCATACAGCCCTTTTATCATAGGCAGCACGCCCAATTCCATAAGCCTGGCTGGAGGCAGTTTGGCAATCTGGTCATCGATCGGCTGGTCATTTAAGAACAAAGGGTATCCTGCATCGATGAGTATTCTCGCAGCTTTGGTTTTGAGTTCGATCAGGGTACCGCCAATTTCTTTAGTTCCTCTAAAAATCGTTATTTTCATAGATTCATTAAACCCAAGGTGTTAAACCGCGGTCTTCCGTATAGGCAAAAGTAAGCAATCCCTTTAGAAAATCAACGTTTCTTTTTTCTTTACAGATCTTAAGTATTTCATGGAATTTTTTTCGAGCACTGCTTTTTGCATAAGGTTCGCATACTATCAGGACCGGAATGATTTTCCCGGATAACGCAGGTAGTTTCCAATTAGGGTTTATCAGTCCGATTTTTTGTTTTTGCATGAACATCTTATTCACAGCGGACTCCAAAGTACAGGTTAAATTCTTATTTGACTGAAAATCTTTAAAAATTTCATAATACAACCCAATTTGAAGCGGGCTTAGATAGATCCCAGCAGTGTTTGTGCCATGCTTTAACTCGATCAGCAGTATGTCCCCCTGTTTGTTTACTGCAAGGAAATCCAGTTCATTTCCAATCGAGTTAGCTGCAAGATTTTTACCATACCTGCCTGGATCAATATCGGAAATAATGCCAAGTAATTTCTTATATTCATCTCTCATCGGCAAAAACAAGCGATCCTTTTCATCCTGGTTTTTATAGCCGACAACGACCTCTTTATCAAGAATGACGAAATCCGAATCATTGCTGCCGCATATTCCGAACTTTCTCGAAAGACTATTTTGATAATAGCCTTCTTTTTTATTGCCGTAATAACGATCAGAATATCCTTTGCCCTCAAGGTATTTTCTAATTTCCTCTATCGGTGATAATGAAATATCAGAGATCATTTTTTTTCCGAAGAATCCAGGACAAATATCTTTATATGCTTGGGCCGCCCCGACAGAAAACTCACCGGTTTTCATGTTTCTATCGTTAGGCTGACTAATCATAAATATCCTTGTCAATCCCCGATAAACTGAGATCCATTCCTTTTCATTATTCTTACCCAACAAAAAATCTAAATCGTCATGGGATTTCACGTAATCAAAAAGCCATCGAAGCTGTCCGTCTGCCATTAACAATTCTGCAAAACCATCTGACAGTACTCGCTCATAATACATGAATCATCCCCCCATTCTTTACTGTGAAATGAAAATTTGTGTTCTCTATATTCTCCTTTCCGGCTGGTGTTGGTCAAATAATAATACTGATATTTCTGTGATAAAGGCTGGTCAAGATGAAATGTGCTGGCATCTTTAGTAGCCGTTCAAATCTCCCCACTTGTTCTGGAGTTGGGTATTGACCATGCCTGATCCTAGTCATCTCCTACCAAGATAATATCTGATCCTTATCGTTGAACTCTTGCCGCTTGGTGTAGTGTGAAGCACTTCGTCACCGGGGTTCATTTTTTCATACATAACTATACAGACAGGCGGCATAGCGTTTCTCATACCCAAAGCCCGGTGTATATCTCCAGAGATCAGTTCTATGTACTCACTCCCTTGCTCTTTGGCAGTTTGAAAGAGGCTCTCAATATAAGCTCTAATATCATTGGTGGTAACACGGACCTTCTTTTCTTCCGTATTTGTAACACTGGTGTCCCTTGGGGCAGGAACACTGCGTTTCTGACGCAGCAGAGGTTTTACAATCTCCCCTCCTGCGCTTCCAAGCCTTACTAAATATTTAATTCTTTCTAATTCTTCCAGGTTTAATATTTTGCCAGTCAAGCCATGTTTATTCCAGAGACCACTCGCTGCAATTTCACGTTCCGGACTATTTAATCCCAGCCAATTAGCACCAGGGCCAAAAGAAGCATCCTGCTGTAGTGTTGAAATGAGCCCTTCCTCCAAACGCAAGCGTTCTTCCTTTTCTTCAACCGGAAAGCATACAAAAGATATATGCTCCCTCAGGTATTCGGTGATCTTTCTTTCCATCTCAGCCTCTTTGACCGAATCATATTCTGCGCCCGCATCATGCCGCTTCATATTCCAGATTTTTAAATAGGGATCTTGTGCACAATTCAGGTAAACCCTCCCCAGGTTTTTTCTGAAAATGCTACTTTCGCGTTGTCCATTATTAAAATGGCTGTTTAGTCTGCTAAGCAAATTATTTTGCCCGGTGTGCGTTCCCACCCGTACAATTCGATCCAGATCGTGATATGTCTCGCCGTTTTCGAACATGATTTAAATGCCGTTTTCATAAGGAATTCGATTGATCACTTTCCAATCCAGTCGCGGAAGACTATTAAACAAACCATGAATAGCTTTAACCGCATCCTTTTCTTCTTCCAAAGCGATAAGTCTTTGTAACTCTGGGATCCAGTAGCCAATAGATTTTCCTTTCAGCGGCTGCCAATAATGGCTTATTTCAGGTAATAGGTAATCGATATATTTCTCGCCAGCCAATATAATAAACTGATCGTTATTAAGATCAGCAATCCTACGTAAATCAATTAAAACCTGATTTGCCCATTCTTTGCGTTCGTGCTGCGTTTTATCATTCAATGTTTCATTGTATGGTTCAATTATCTCATCTTCAGCTATCAGACCGTATTTCGCAGACAGTATGTAAACGCGATCAGCCATCCGCGATGCCAGTTCATATGCCAATTTAAACCGTGGGCTTTCTGAATAAAGTTCTCTGGCCTTACATTCATAATTTTTCTTTTTACTTGTACATTGGATCAATGCGATCGTTGGCATTTACTGTCCTCCTCTGGGATCATTTTAAAATAGCATATAAGATTCAGGGTTTTATTCCCTTCCCCCTCTTCCTTTTCTATTTAGCAAAGGACTATGATTCTTAATTATTTGAGCTTCCAGTTCTAACCTTCCAAAATTGACTGGCATAGAGATAAATTTGCATTGGTAAATGTATTTGTTTATTTCCTCGTCTTCTTTTTTTGTCAGAAACGATTTTTTACTATCGCTTGATTTGAATCCCAATTCTTCTTTAGTCTTCAAAGTAAATGAAAATAAGTTAGTTGCCACGGACCGCCGAAATGCTGAAAACCTTGTTTTAGTACTATGAGTTTTATGGCGATCGGCAACATTAGTGGACTCCCCTGCATATATCAATCTGCCTTCGGGGTCGAAAATCAAATAAACCCCCGCGCCTTGATAAATATTAGGCTGATCCCAAGGGAGCCGTCTCTCAGAAAACAATTTCTCCTCGCCTTGTTTAAGTAAACCGGGAGCTGTTTCTTGCGCCACTTCCCATAGGAAGGTCTGGTTCTTGGGAACAAATAAAGGCCGTTTATCGGTTTGAAATTTATTTAAAGGTGCCGGGAGATTAACCATGTCAAACTCCTCCAGATCTTTTCTTCCAAAAGAAACTTGCATATGTTGATGTCTAAAATGGTTCATGGTTAGATCCAGCGGAAGATTCAACTTATGCCCATTTTGACAATAGTTCTTAAAAAATGTACTCCCCCTGTAATGATCCCTTAACCTTTTATCCAGGTTATCGGCTTCTCCAATATAAAGCGATTTTTCTTCATAGGAAATGATGTAATTGCCCTGATCTTCAGCATATTTACCTGTGAAATCGCAATGAGGCATTGCTTTTAATATATTTAGACCTTCATATAAAATGCAGTCCGCATTGTACTGGAGATCATCCCAAGTAAGAGTTTCTGATAAACTTTCAGTCTGGCAAGACTTCATGACTTCATCAGCGGGGTGATCCATTACCTTTTTTATTTTTAATTTTTCCACGATCCTGAATAGCAGTTCCCTCAATTAATTCATCTTCCTTATTTCTCTTTGCAGGCTTAGCAATTCTTCGCAGTTCTTAATCTTAGTAATTTAATTTTTATTCATCTGTACATCTCCTGTACATCTCTAATAATTTCACAACTACTTTCTCAGCTACATCATCGCTGTTTTTTAGGCTGAATAGTTCCTCCGTTTTCTTTTTCCCCTTAAATGAGCAATATGTATCTTCGAAATCTATGTTAGGTTGATTATTTAACACTTTTTCAATATTATAAGCAAACTCAAAAGTCAGTTTTTCAAATTTTGTTTCTTCTTTTTTGTTTTTGATATTTTCCAGTACACCAAAAATAATTTGCGGTTGATTTATGTCTTTATGAATCAGTCTTATGTGAACGAATAAAACTTTAAGATCTGTCTTGATTGGAGTAATTGTCTGTCCACCTTTGGTCTCAGTATCAATTTCGGGGCAGAAAAATACTGTTAGATTTTTTGTTAACCACTGTTCAACGTTTACAGGCTCAAGACCAACTGAATTACGTGTTGTTACTCCATAGCCGGAAGGCTTTAATATCTGGAATTGTTCCTCTTCCCTGGCCAGAAGGCCTTCAATCTCTTTAATCAAATATGAAACCTCAAAGTAAAGTTTCTCAACGAATTCAAACGCATTCCGGGTTTGTTCTGCTAAATCATGTGTCATGCTTTTATTCCTCCTTTTTATAAAATATTTCTGACTCAATCGGGTTAAATATCGCTGGAAATTTTCCAAAGCCATTGAAGTTCTTTTTTTTCATAAATATGTATTTGTTTCTTGCGTCGTATGAATAAACAGGCATCGCGCTTTCAAAGCCTATGAAACCGCCCCTGAATTTTGCCGTGGCATATGAAAAAAAGATTTTTTCTGCATATTGATGTGAATAATTAAGGTTATAGAATGAACGAAATTCCCTCAAATTTTTTCGTTCAAGCAGTGCAAGCAGGTCAGCCGCAAATAATCGATTGGGAGCTTCCGCATTTTTCTCGAGGGTCCTTTCAAGTAAACTAGCGAATTTTTGCCAGCTAGTCCATTTAAAGCAGGATAGTGACACAATTTCTGGCGTTTCTCCAAATTTGCTTAGTTTAAAACTGTAGTCAGAGGTTATAGTAAGCAGTATGAATTCCTTTTCCAAGTCAGATGCAGCTTTACTGCCCTCAATATACTCACGATAAAGCTGCTTCTTATTTTCTTCAGAACTGGTGCCGAAGTTAGCATTTTTCTTGGCCTCAATAAGAATGTAATAGCGTCCAGCAATTATTATCACATCTGGCTCGGTTCCATCAGGATACGTCGGCCAAAACTGAAATTCCGCCTCTTTTAAATCTATTGCTGACAACCCCAATTGCAGTTCACGAAGAAATGCACCCAAATAGACCTGACGGTCAGAATATTTTAGGAATCCAAATACATTGGAAGTGAGAATGTCCTCGGCCTCTTCAAAATTTACCTTCTTATCATTCGACTTAGTAATAGATAAATTCCTTGAGAGCTTTCCCTTCAATTCGGCCAGATACAATTTATCCTCCCCCCTTTTTTACCCCACATACACATTCTGGTTATGCCACTCCAGGTAACC
>Ga0116152_10003179_pt1 | contig 13241 bp, 10 predicted proteins | sample AD_UKC119_MetaG_FD_89894 | JGI IMG/M metagenome (GOLD analysis project Ga0116152, IMG submission 89894) | Active sludge microbial communities of municipal wastewater-treating anaerobic digesters from Hong Kong - AD_UKC119_MetaG | ecosystem: Engineered > Bioreactor > Anaerobic > Digestate...
ATAGCAGCAAATGCGTTTTCGCCTTCAACGACGTATGCATCCATGCCTTCGAAATCTCCGTCCTTCATAGCGTCTAAGCATTCTTCAATCGCTTCACGGACGGCCTTTTGATCTTCACTTTCCTTTTCTTTCTTCTTGCAACCACAAGCTGAAAGAACCATCGTCATTGCCAGAACAACTCCGACAACCTTCAATAAATTCTTTTTCATTTTTTACCTCCTAAAAATTACCGTATTCAAGCCAGTAAACGTATCCATTATAAATCAGAATGAAGCCCTTTTCTATATTTTTTCATCAACCAAAATGCCATAGTTTGTAAACACTTTTCCCCTGTTCTTGTTGAATAGGCAATAAAAAGTGCCAAAAAATGACGATTTTGTTAACAAACGGGTTTTCACCCAAAGGGAAAGCCAACTGCCATGCGATCGAATGCCATCATTTCATTCGAATGATTTCTTCTCTCTTCGGGCCGGTCGATACAATCGATACTTTCACACCGAGTTCCTTTTCGATGAAACGAACGTATTCTTTCGCTTCTTCTGGGAGCTTCTCAAAATCGGTGATACCACGGATATCAGATTTCCAGCCTTTGAGCTCGACAAGTACCGGCTTGGCACGGTCGAGGGATACAGGATTCGGGAAATCCTTTGTCTGGACGCCGTCGACTTCGTAGGCGACGCATACCGGAATGCTATCGAGATAGCCGAGGCAGTCGATTGCCGTAAGAGCGACTTCGGTCGCGCCCTGAACGCGGCAGCCGTAACGGGAAGCGACACAATCAAACCAGCCCATGCGACGCGGGCGACCTGTGGTGGCTCCGTACTCGCCAGCATCTCCGCCGCGACGACGGAGCTCGTCAGCCTCATCTCCGAAAATCTCGCTGGTAAATGCGCCAGCGCCGACTGCAGAAGAATATGCCTTCACGACAGTACAGATTTCTTTAATCTCATATGGCGGAATGCCTGCGCCAACACAGCCATAGCCAGCAAGAGTCGAGGACGAAGTTACCATCGGGTAAATACCGAAATCAGGATCCTTCATAGAACCGAGCTGGCCTTCGAGAAGAATCTTCTTTCCATCCTTGATTGCTTGGTGAATGAAAACGTTAATATCGGCAACGAATGGCTCAATGAAGTCACGGTAACCTAATACCTCTTCGTAGATAGCCTTCGGGTCGAGTGGAGTCTTTTTATAAAGGTGTTCAATAATAGTATTTTTTACTTCAAGAACAGAAGTGATTTTTTCGAGTAGTTTTTGCTCATCGAAAAGCTCACAAACCTGAAAGCCGATTTTAGCATATTTATCGGAGAAAAACGGTGCGATTCCAGACTTCGTTGAGCCGAAGGCCTTACCACCAAGACGCTCTTCTTCGTATTGGTCGAAAAGGATGTGGTATGGCATGACGATTTGTGTGCGATCCGAAATCAAGAGCTTCGGCATCGGAACACCACCGTCGAGGACATGCGCGATTTCCTCTTTGAGCTTCGGGATGTTCAATGCAACACCATTTGCGATGACATTAGTGATGTTGCTGTGGCATACACCGGATGGCAATTGATGCAAGGCGAATTTTCCGTATTCATTGATGATAGTGTGTCCTGCATTCGCACCACCTTGATAACGAATGACGACATCAGATGTGGAAGCGAACATATCGGTAATTTTACCCTTACCTTCGTCTCCCCAGTTTGCACCTACAATTGCCTTAACCATGACCATATGCCCCCGTTTCTTTTCTGTTGAAAAATAGAACCGTATAAAAACCTTATTATTATAGAGTCGTCTCTATCTTGTGTCAAATCCCTAAGTACGCCGCTACAGCTTCGCGTGCGAGCATTTCGACCGGAGCTTCAACTTCTTCCCATGTAACCTCTTCCCCGTATTTACGAACCAGTGCCGTTCGAAGCAAATAGTCCGTCATTGCAGGATTTTTCGGTAAGAAGCTGCCATGTGAATATGTGCATATAACATTGTTATAATGAGCGCCCTCGAAGCCGTCTTCACCATTATTACCGGCTCCACGTATGACACGGGCAAGCGGCTTCACATCAGAGCCGAGATAAGTGCGGCCGCTGTGGTTTTCGAATCCATAAAGGATGCAGGAATTCGTCATTTGTTTTACATTTGGCAAAAAATCCACCTCATAAATTGTATCTTGAATGAAGCGAACATCTTCTCCCACCGTGTAGAGATCAAGCGCACCCAGGCACTCAATTCTGGTGCCATCGTGTTCTTCGTAATACTTACCGAGCATTTGATAGCCTCCGCATACGCATAGGAAAACCACGCCATCCTCAATGGCTCTTTTCACTTCGGGGCCTTTGTTGTTGACAAAATCGCCACGCAACATGTTTTGCTCTGTGTCTTGTCCGCCGCCTAAAAAGACGAGGTCGTATTTCGACGCATTGAATTCGTCCGACAAGGATATGGTTTCGACTCGGAGATCAATGTCATGCAATGAAGCACGGCGAATCAAGCTCAGTACATTACCGCGGTCACCATAGAGATTCAGCAAATCGGGGTACATATGACATAAAGTTAGTGAATACGACATGTGAATCTCCTTTCCTATTTCCAAAAGTCTTTCAAATGATACCGTTTCACCATGCATTTGCGTAAGTGAAGCATAGATGTGTAATTTGGCAAAACATAGACGCATTTTCCGGGTGTACAAGCCGCAAGAGCCTCATCCAATAGTTTTTCGCAATCCTTCATTGCTCCATAACGGACGTGTTGCTCATCAATACCGGAATATACAATGCGAAGAAGCATGTCGCCGTAACGATCACCCGAGACGAATACCTTCTCGGGAAGAATCTTTGATTCAAAGTCGACATCCCATATCCACGAGACATCTTTGCCGTCGGGCACATTGCTGTTCAACAGCATGTAAAGACTGTCAGCATCTGAGGTTTCGGAGACAAAAGAAAGTGCACGATCGAGGCCGACCGGATTCTTCACTAGAAGAACACAGATTTTCTTGTCACCGACCGTGAGCTTTTCCATACGACCAAAAGCGGCCTTGGTCTGCATAAGCGCCTTCGAACAGGCGGAGAAATTGAGCTTTGAAGAATCATCGATGATTTCACCCAATATGACAGTCGTGGCAACTGCCGCCATGGAGTTATAGAAATTATGCATTCCCGGTACCGAAAGCTTTACTGCTTCCGTTGCATCGCCGTCATGTAGCTCGAGCGGGAAGCCCACATCAGAAGGACTGGTTTTCAAATCGTAGGTGACATAGAAACGCGGCTTTTGTCTTTTGTCTCCGCATTTTGGGCACGAGTAGTCACCTAAATGACCGAAACTGCGGGATGCATATTCGTATTTCACCTTGCATTCCGTGCAATACTCAGCATCGGACGAAGCAGGCAAATCGGCTGATTTTCCGGGATATGTAACATTGTTATATCGCATTGATTCCGCCGAAAGTCCGAAAAAAACTGTCCGGTCTTCCCTGCCATCACGCAATTTGGCAACCAAGGAGTCGTCGCTATTGAGAAGCACCTTTGCCGAGCAAGCATCAAGTCCTTTGGCAATGCAATCCCGTGTGTGTTTGAGTTCGCCGTAACGGTCAAGCTGGTCACGAAACAGGTTTGTTACGACGCATACCTTCGGCCTTACTTTACCGGCTGTCTTAGCAAATGCTGCCTCATCGGTCTCAAGAACGACTGCCGTCGGAATAGACTTCTTTCGTGCCGCGATAAGTCCCTTTTTACCATTCATAAGTGCTGTAATGAGTCCCGCTTCGAGATTCGCTCCCGAAACATTGGTCACCACATAAAAACCGGCCTCACGTAAAATGTCGACCGTCATATGAGTAGTCGTCGTTTTTCCGTTTGTGCCGGTAATTTGTATTGCATTTTCGTTTTCGCAAAGAAGAGAAAGCATCCGAGGCTGAATCTTCATGGCGACTTTTCCGGGGAAATTGGTTGCACCGCGTCCGAGAAGGTGAAGCATCAGCTTCGACATTCTCGCTCCGGTCCATGCCAGTCCTGTCCGAAAAGAAGTCATTCCGCTATCCTCTTTTGTTCTTCAATTATTTCTTCTTATTTTTTTCAATCAAATCGATGAATTGATCAAAAAGGTAGTTGTTATCTTGTGGGCCCGGAGCTCCTTCCGGGTGATATTGCACGGTGAAAACCGGCTTCTGCAGATAATCGAGGCCTTCATTTGTTCCGTCATTGACATTTACATGAGAAACCACAGCGACCTTCGGGTCAACCGATTCGTCGACAACCACATAACCATGATTCTGGGATGTGATGTAAACGCGGTCTTCTTTGATATCCTTGACTGGATGGTTCGCACCGCGATGTCCATATTTGAGCTTACGCGTCTTCGCACCAGTCGCCAAAGCCATGAGCTGATGACCAAGGCAAATGCCAAACATCGGAATACCGGTATCATATAGTTTCTTTATTTCAGTGATTGCATCGCCACAATTGGTGGGGTCTCCAGGACCATTAGAAAGGAAAATTCCGTCTGGATTCAAGGAAAGAATCTCTTCAGCTGATGTATTCCACGGGCAATCGTACACTTCACAGCCACGCTTTACCAAGTTCCACAGAATATTGTGCTTCGCTCCGAAATCCAGAACTGCTACTCGATAAAGTGCCGCATGCTTTTCATCAGTCGTTGAACGAACCAATTGGCTCTTCTTCTCATCCTTAGCATCAGCCACATATGCATCCTTCTCCCAGCCAGATACCCATGCCGGATAGAAAGCTCTCTCCTTCGGGCTGACTAACGGAACAACCGACTTCGCATCGTAGGAGGCAATCAAGCGATTTGCTTCATCAATATCAATCTCATCCTTCGCTCCGTTCATGATGACACCAATTTTGGTACCTTCCTCTCGGATCTTGATGGTCAAAGCACGTGTATCTATACCATAAATTCCAGGAACACCATTTCTCTTCAGATAATGATCCAAATCCTCGGCATTTCTCTCATCTCCATGTACCGGTGTCAAATCTCTCAAAATCAATGCACCTACCCACACATGAGCCGCTTCGGAAACATCTTCGAAAACACCATAGTTTCCAATAATCGGATTCGCCATCGTGACTGCCTGACCACAAAATGAGGGATCGGTCAGAAGCTCAACATATCCCGTAAGTCCTGTCGAAAAAACGACCTCACATACTACTTGTCTGTCCGAACCGAATCGGAACCCCTCCAATATGCTACCATCGTTTAATATCAAACATGCCTTTTGTTCCATATTGACCTCCTACAAATGAACGCTCACTTCATTATCAGATTATCTATTATTTTCATGGTATTGTACCACGACATAGCGTATTTGTCGCTATGAAAATCGCGAAATAAAGCATTTCATTTACACACAAAATCGGGCATTCTCACAAATTATTCTTCCTCTGCCATATGCCCAATAACCAAAAGCCGATGAGTTGCAACACCCGTCGGTGTACATGTCACCAATGTCACTTGCTTTCCGTTGCCATCACTTATGTCAATATAGTCGACAAGCGCTTCAGGCTCGAGAGCGTCAATAATTTGATCGACCGTATAAACGTATACTGTACCGTCTATTGCAGTAATCTCAATGGTATCACCAATTTTCACCTCACCTAAGCGATTGAAAAGCTTACCAGATGCACGCATACGATGCCCCAAAATGACCATATTTCCGTCTTCTCCAGGATTTGCTGTACCCTCAAGGCGACCGGCCCCATACCGTAACGCGATTACAGTAGCCTCATCCAACAGCGGAATATTTATATCAGCGGAGGAAATTTTGATTGTGCCCAGTGCTGTTAAAACCACATCATCCGGAAGCTCAGCCATCTCACTTTCCATAGCAATGGATTGTTGCTCTCGTTCCTCTTCCGTACCGTAAAAGTAATCGTAGTCCTCACCATTCACTTGATTCTCATTTCGGTCAACAATGAAAGTGGACTCCCCTGCCGCGATGTCCGCCATAATTTCATCTGTCACTGCCTGCCTCTTCATATTCTTAATCGGGTCAATGAGCAAAAGAATCACTCCGACAATCAGACAAACGGCGGCAATACCAATTAGTAAATAGTCAACGATTGTCTTTTTTCGACGGTCGCCACTACTCTTACGCTCGGAACGGATATTTTCTGTGTTCTCAGGTATTGATGATGTATCATGATTGGAAGAAGAAGGATTAATTCTACTTTTGTTTTTTTGCGATTTCATATTGTTATCCTCTACATAAAATCAGCGAATTGGCTTCTTCATGACATTCTTGAAAAAATCAAAAGCTTTTTTATCCAATATTACGCAAAACATTATAACAGATACTTTCACGACTTGCTGTTTTCTGCTATGATTATTCTGCTTTAAGGCGTGAAATATAGTGAATTATTTCTTACCGGAAAGGACGATCATGCAAGATTCAGAAATGAATAATATCTGGAATAAGGTGAAATCACTCATGGTCGAAGAATTGAGTGAAATTCGCTATAAGTCTTTTATTGAGCCGTTGCGTCCGGTTTATGCGGATAGCTCGGTATTCGTTCTGTCCTCTCCGGATGATTTTTCCTTAGAACGCGTTTTGGGAATGAAATCCTTTATAGAGAATTGTTTTCAACTTTCCTGCCCCATTCAATTCAAAATTGAGATTAAGGTCGACGGCACGAAAGAGCTTACTGACCTCGTTCGCAATCTATCGATTCGTGATAACGAGACCTCTACCTCTTCTGATCATTCCGGGTCATTCTTAAATAGCCAATACACATTTGATAACTTTATTGTTGGTGCCGGCAATCGTTTTGCTCATGCAGCGTGTGTTGCCGTCGCCGAGAATATGACAAAAAATAACTACAATCCACTTTTCCTTTACGGTGGATCCGGTCTCGGTAAAACCCACTTGATGCAAGCTATTGGCAATTATGTGCAGGAAAAATTTCCGGATAAGAAGGTCGTTTATGTCCAGTCCGAGAAATTTGTAAACGATTTCATTGCATCCATCCTCCATGGTGAAAAGTTTGACACCTTCCGTGAGCAGTATCGTAACCTTGATTTTCTTTTAATTGATGATATTCAGTTTATTGAGGGAAAATTAGAGACGCAAAAGGAGTTTTTCCATACCTTTAACGAAATTAGTAATCTCGGGAAGAATATAGTTATCACTTGTGATAAGCCTCCGCAAAGTATGACATCTCTTGAAGATCGACTACGTACCCGTATAGCATCCGGTTTGATTGTTGATATTCAACCACCGGATTATGAAACGCGCCTCGCAATTTTGAGAAAACGCTGCATACAAAACAAGATTGATGTCCCTGAGGACATCCTTGATTACATTGCATCGAACATAAGCTCGAATATTCGTGAGATGGACGGCGCATTTAACACTGTTATAGCATATTGTCTTTTAGCAAATTCATACACATTAGAGACTGCTGTTACAGCATTAAAGGACATTATTCAACCGAAATCAACGCGTGTTATGAATCACACTCTTCTTATTGAGGTTGTCGCTCGTTATTTCAATATTTCTGTAAGTGACATTATGTCGAATAGACGCAGCAAGGATATATTAGTGCCGCGTCAAATTTGCATGTACTTATGTCGCTATGAATTAGATATGACCTATCCTCGCATTGGAGAGGTTTTTGGTGGTAAGGATCATACAACTGTGATGCATGCTTGTAACAAAATTGTAACAGAACAGAGCCTTCCTAATTCCGAGATTGCAGTCTCAATTGACAATATAAAGAAGCGTCTTTTTAGTTGAGTTTTCCACTTTTTTAGGTGGTATTGTGGAAAATTTCCTGTGATTATCTTGTGTACAAATTTGTGTAAAATAATTGCCTGTGGACGGATGTGTATTAATTTTTCATTTTCCACTTGTTTTTTCACTCAATATTAACACATAAAATGTCCTGTTTTCAGGCGTTTACAATGGTTTTCCTACTTTTGCACACTCCCTACTATGAAGATGAGTATTTCTTATTATTTCAGCTATATCTTTCTTTTTTCTTCTACAAGTCATTACTAAAATCCATATTCATTTTTGTTTCCATTGTGGAAAACTATTAATAATATATATATCTATAATATATGTTCATTTTTTCTCTCTTCTTTTCTCTTTTATGTAGCAATTTTGTAATTTTTCTGTATAATTAACAGTAGTGTTTATTACAAAATTCGGAGGAAGAAAAAAATGAAGTTTCTTTGCTCAAGAGATAGTTTATTAGAAGCAATTTCAATTGTTCAGAAAGCAGTTTCTACACGTTCTACATTACCAATTCTTGATGGTATTTTGATTGAAGTAAATTCTGATGGAATGAAGCTTACAGGATATGATTTGGAAACAGGTATTGAGGCTGTTGTTGATGCTGATATCGTTGATCATGGCTCAATTGTTATCCCATCTAAGCTTTTCGGTGATATTATCCGTAAACTTCCAGATGATGAAGTGTCTATTACGTCAGATGATCGTTTGATGATTTCTATTGTTTCCGGTTCTTCAAACTTTTCTGTGAAGGGATTATCCGCAGAAGGATTTCCTACAATTCCTACTGTTGGTGATGATTACAAAATCATTTTGCAACAAGGTATCTTAAAGGATATGATTCGTGAGACAATTTTCGCCATTTCTGAAGATGAAAATCGTCCGGTATTGAATGGTTCTTTATTTGAATGTGATGGAACTTCTATCAATATGGTTGCCATTGATGGTTTTAGAATGGCTCTTCGTAAAATGGTTCTTGGAACGGAGCTGCCAAAGATGCGTTTTGTTGTTCCGGGTAAGGCATTACATGAAGCCGGACGTATTTTAGGCGGTAAAGATGCTGAAGTTGTTATTTCTGCTACAGCAAATCATATTTTATTTGATACAGGACGTTTTCGTATTGTTTCCCGTTTGATTAACGGTGAATATATGGATTATCGTGCTATTTTACCGAAAAATGTGGTTACAACCATGATTATTTCTCCAAGTGAAATGTTATCGGCCATTGATCGTGCTTCGCTTTTGATTCAGACCGAGGAACGCCGTAATCCAGTATCACTTTCTATGAAGGATAATGATACATTGGTAATTAGTTCGAATACAGAGCTTGGAAATCTTCGTGAAGAAGTAAGAGCTGATATTAACGGTGACAACTTAGCAATTGATTTCAATCATCGTTATATGATTGATGCGCTGCGTTGTATTAGTGATGAAAAGGTGAAGATTATCTTTACCGGAGCGAATGGACCAGCTGTGATCACGCCATTTGAGGGAGATGAATTCTCATATTTGATTCTTCCGCTTCGTCGATAATTACCTATGTATATGTCGAAAGAATAATTTATGATCGTTACATCCATTGCATTAACGAATTTTCGTAATTACAAAAGGCTCAACCTTGAGGTTGGGCCTTCCGTTAATGTGTTTTATGGAGCAAATGCACAAGGTAAGACCAATATTATTGAGGGTATATATTTGTGTGCATGTGCAAAATCGCATCGTACAACAAAGGATAAAGAACTCCTTCTTCATGGTGAGCACGAATATAAGGTACGACTCTCACTTTCAGCTTCCTATTCCTCTTATGATGAGTCTGTTTCGGTCGAATATTTGGACGAAAATTCTTCTTTAAATACAACACAAAGACCAAAAACCATTGTATGCCATGATGATGTCCCTTTTGCCCGTTCAGCCGATTATTTGGGCATTTTTAACGCTGTTATATTTGCTCCGGAAGACTTAAGTCTTATAAAAGAAGGCCCATCTGTACGTCGACGATTCCTAAACGTACTCATCTCACAAGTGAATTCTGGATATTTTCACGAGTTATATCAATATAATCGACTTTTGATGAGTAGAAACCAGGTTATTAAAGTGTCAAAATCTGCGGGGGAGAAGGTTCCTTCTTCATCGACCAAGGAGAAAATGAGTTTTTGGGACGAGGCATTAGCAAAATCAGCCGCTCGTATCATTTTGATTCGCTATATTTTTTCTTTACGACTGGAAAATGCAGCAAAATGCCATCATGAAAGAATATCCGGTGGTGTGGAAACTCTCTATCTTCGATATAAATCGGTAGTCCCGGTTTCTTTATTGGAAGGAAAGAATATGACGTCTTCGACGGAGGACATTGAGAAATTTCTATTGGAAAAATACGCTGCAAATGCGGAAGATGACTATTTTAAGGGGTCTACGAGTGTTGGACCGCAAAGAGATGACCTGTTGATGTCCCTCGACGGTGAAGGTCTTCGAATGTTTGCATCGCAAGGGCAACAACGATCGGCTGCATTATCGCTTAAATTGGCTGAATTAGACATCATGCGTGAGGAAACGAATGATACACCGATATTACTCTTGGACGACGTTTTTAGCGAATTAGACGCGACGAGAAGGGCATGTCTACTTTCAAGTACAAAGAATGCGCAGGTTTTTATCACTTGCACAGATAAATCCTTTATTGAAAAAGAGTTGGCAATGAGCCAGAACGGAACGGAAGACATCGTATTTTTCTCGGTTTCCGACGGAAAGGTCACTCGCGATTCGTGAGGAAAAAACTATTTCAAAGTCGTTTGTGGTATAATATTTGTGGTTTATTGGAGTAGAAGGGAAGGCATCATGTACGTTCATATTGGTGGAGAATATACAATTCCCGTCAAGATGATTGTTTCTCTGATTGATTTGGATTCTGTATCCCCGAATCAGAAGGACATGAAGCTTTTTCTCAATGAGCAAGATAAGATGAATTGCTTGGAATATGTTTCCGAGGAATTGTCTCGTTCATTAATCATTACGACACACCACGTCTATGTTTCACCAATATCCGTTACAACATTACAGAAGCGAATCCTCGAAGGCGTTGATTTGCTGAAAAAACAGGCATAAATATTGCAAATATCTACATGTAACATTGTTACAAACCCTGATATATCAGCTTATCAAGGATTTGTGCAATGAATGAAAGGATTTTGACAAAAATGAGTGAAAAAGATTTGAATCTGGTAGGTTCTGAGGAGAATAATGGTTCTGATTTCAGTATTGTTGATGAAAGTGATGGTCTTGTAAACCTTGCAGAGAACCCTTGTGCATTAACAGATGATTATGCGGAAGAATCGATGGAAGAAATTGAGCAGGCAACAATTGGACAAGACGAATTCGATACGACGAATTCTAAGGCATATAACGAATCAGACATTCAGGTTTTGGAAGGATTAGAGGCTGTACGTAAGAGACCTGGCATGTATATTGGTGATACTACGCTGCGTGGTTTACATCATTTAGTCTATGAAATCGTTGCAAATTCAGTTGATGAAGCACTTGCAGGACGCTGTGATACGATAACGGTTACCGTAAATCGAGATGGTTCTGTTACAGTGCGAGATAATGGATCTGGTATTCCGGTCGGAAATCACCCAAAAATGGGCATTCCGACGGTCGAAGTCGTGCATACAGTACTGCATGCCGGCGGAAAATTCGGAGGCGGTGCATACAGCGTTTCTGGCGGTTTACATGGCGTTGGTGCTTCGGTAGTTAACGCTTTGGCAGCCAAAATGATAGTGCAAGTGCGTCGTGATGGAAAGGTTTACGAAATCATATTTGAGCGTGGTATCACTGTATCTCCATTAAAGGTGATAGATGAATGCGATATAAATGATACCGGTACGACTACAATATTCACGCCAGATGATCAGATATTCCCGAATTGTGTATTCGACTTCGATACAATGATTACACGATATCGCGAAATGGCGTTCTTAAATCGCGAAATAACCATTGTTTTGAGAGATGATCGTGAGGAAGAGCCATCTGATAAGGTTCTTCATTATGACGGAGGTATCATTTCGTTTGTGGAATACTTAAATCGACACCGCGAGGCATTACATCACCCGCCGATTTACATTGCACAACGTCAGGGTGAATGCTTTGTCGAGGTAGCTATTCAGTATAACGATTCCTTTGCAGAAAACGTTTATTCTTATGCCAATAACATTGCCACTGTTGAGGGCGGATCGCACTTAACGGGCTTTAAATCGGCATTAACCAAGGTAATCAACGATTATGCACGTAAGTATAAGTTCTTGAAGGACAGCGATAAGAATCTGCAGGGAGAGGACGCACGTGAGGGGTTAGGAGCCATCATCAGCGTAAAGTTGCCTGAACCGCAATTTGAGGGGCAAACGAAGTCTAAGCTAGGAAATGCGGAAATTCGTACTATGGTTGAAGCTGTTGTAAACGATAAACTCGAGCAATATTTGGAAGAGAATCCTGCTATTGCTAAAATTGTTATGGATAAGTGCTTATCCGCTTCGCGTGCTCGTGAAGCGGCTCGAAAAGCACGTGATATGACACGAAGAAAGAGCGTTTTTGAGACCAACACACTACCCGGAAAGCTTGCCGATTGCCAAGAAAAAGACCCTACATTCTGTGAAATATTCATTGTTGAGGGAGATTCCGCTGGTGGTAGTGCAAAACAGGGAAGAGAGCGTAAATACCAAGCCATTTTGCCGCTTTGGGGCAAGATGCTTAACGTTGAAAAGTCTCGTATTGATAAGGTATACAGTAATGAGAAGCTTCAGCCGGTCGTTATGGCACTCGGCGCTGGTATTGGTGACGATTTTGATACGTCGAAGCTTCGTTACCATAAGGTCATTATTATGGCGGATGCTGATGTCGATGGTTCTCACATACGTACATTGCTTCTTACATTCTTCTTTAGATACCTTCGACCACTCGTAGAGTGTGGATATGCTTATATAGCTTGCCCGCCGCTCTATCGTGTATATCAGGGCAATGAAGGGTATTACGCGTACGATGATAAAGAAGTCGAAGAAATCAAACAAAGAACTGGCTGGAAAGAGCCAAAAATTCAGCGATATAAAGGTCTTGGCGAGATGAGCTCTGAACAATTATGGGAGACCACAATGAACCCGGCGACTCGTAAGCTAATGCAGGTTAAAATTGAGGACGCACAAGCTGCGGACGAAGCATTGACGCTGCTTATGGGCGATCAGGTAGAACCGAGAAAGGAATTCATTCAGACAAATGCAAAATATGCGAGATTGGATATCTGACGCGAAAGCTTAATATCTATCGAAGATTAGTATTGCAATATAAATAGGAGACGTCGCAAATGCGACGTTTTTTATTTGCCAAAAACATAGACATATATCAATACAAAATAAAGACATGTTTGAGACTGAAAACATGATCACATATCACGTGATATCGTCATTTGTCAGAAGCGGGGTGAAAACCATCTCTGTAAGAGTTTTCAAGCCAAAGAAAGTGG
>Ga0116152_10003180_pt1 | contig 13239 bp, 10 predicted proteins | sample AD_UKC119_MetaG_FD_89894 | JGI IMG/M metagenome (GOLD analysis project Ga0116152, IMG submission 89894) | Active sludge microbial communities of municipal wastewater-treating anaerobic digesters from Hong Kong - AD_UKC119_MetaG | ecosystem: Engineered > Bioreactor > Anaerobic > Digestate...
GCGCCGGTTCTTGAATGTGCCGAGCTTGAAGATAAATGCATCACGGAAGGCTGTGGTGAGGCCACAGTAGTGTATAATTTGATCCAAAGCGTGTCAGATAACTGTACGTTGCCGGTCGATATGACTTACCGTTATCGCGTGGAAGATGCGTCAGGTGTAGAAGTATTGCTGGGAGAGGGCCAGGTGCTGGTCGCTTCATTGCCGGCTGGCTCATACGATGTCCGGTTGATTGCCACTGACCGCTGTGGCAACGAAGACAGCTGCTATACGACCTTCACGATCCGGGACTGCAAGAACCCGACACCCTATTGTTACCATGGGATCAGCACCGTGGTGATGAGTCCAACGGGTGAAGTAAAGATATGGGCTTCGGACTTTGATGCGGGCAGTTACGACAACTGTACGACGGCTGATAAACTGATCCTGAGCTTTACGGAGGACGGCGAAAGCCCCAGCTGGACCTTCACCTGTGCAGACATCCCGGATGGACGGTCGCAGGAGATCGAGGTGGAGATCTGGGTGATCGATGAAGCGGGTAATAAGGACTTCTGTACGACGACCTTGTTGTTGCAGGACAATACGGGCAATGCCTGCCAGGACAGCAGTCCATTGACTGAGTCGGGAACTGGATTGGCGACGCCGGGGCAAGAGGAAAAAGGTGAAAGGTTAAGGACGCCGGAGCTGTACCAGAATACACCAAACCCATTCAGCGGGGAGACGAAGATCGGATTCTGGTTGCCGGAAAGCATGACCGCGACGCTGCGAGTGATGGATGTGACCGGTAAGGAGCTCTACCGGGTGAGTGGCAGTTATTCTGGCGGAGTACATCAGCTGGATCTGTTGCCTCAAGATCTGCCTGCGGTCAAGGGAGTCCTTTTCTATCAGCTAGAGACCAATGAAATTGTATTAAATAAGCGAATGGTCAGGGTTAATTGACTTCATTCAATAGACTGTTTTTGTAATGTTTATAATATCATTCTATGAAAACTTTTAAATTATTGGCAGTTATTTTGAGCCTTTTGATCGCTCATTTTACAGGCTTTGGACAATGTTTGCCACCCGTTGGGTTAAGCACCACAGCAAGAACAACCACCTCGGCAACATTAAACTGGACTTCACAAAATTTGCCTATAGCCGATCATTGTTGGACCATTGAAATTTTCGCAAGTAATGGCTCCTGTAATAGTGGCCAATTTATCTTCAGGCAAACGGTATGTACAAGTACTGCCGGGGTCACCTGGAATGCATCAAACGGTCAGGTTAGCTATACGGCGACGAATCTGCAACCGGGTACGTCTTACATATTTTCTCTGGTTGAAACATGCAACAGAAATCAAGGAAATTCAGGTAGTTGTTCCAATGCCTTAAGTCCAATTTTTCAAACCTTTGATGCTCCATTTACTGTTACTTATACCGCTTCGCCTCCCACCTGCCAGGAGGGTCAGCCTTCATACACACCCAATGGCTCTATTTCAGTGACGATTACCGATGCTACTTCCTGCCCGGGAACCATATATGATATTGTCGTAACACCGAATTTGAACTCATCGCCACTTGGTGCCTCACCTCCTTTTACCATACCGAATGTAGTTTTCAACGCAACAGCAGCTGGAAGCCCCTATTTGTTTACCGGGGCAGGCGCCGGTATTTATACGATAACCGTCTTTGAAGTTGGACCATGTAATCCAAATCCAAATCCGGAGGTAGTTTTAGCAATTGTCCCAAATGGAACCGGGATTTGTCCGTGATGCGCTGATTATACTATTTTGATAATCATTGCGTTTAATATAGATTAGGTACCACCCTCAGGTGGAATAGTTGTCTTACATATATTGATTTCCCATAATATATTCCTTTCTTTGCTATTGTAGCGGCAAACATTATTTTTGCACCGCTTTTTAAACCACAAAGAATATGAAGAAGTGGAAATGGGCCACTTGGGCATTAAGCTTTTTAGTTATTTCTTTATTGGTATTGGCATTCACGCCGGTACCACAGGCGGCACCGGACAACTGTTACGATGTGACCGGAGTTGTGGAGAAAGTTTACGTACCTTGTTGTGGTGACGTAGCCATAGCAATAAAAGGTGACGATCATCTGCACTACATCAACCGTGGCTTGGATCAAGGGATCGATTTAGCTCAGTGGGAACAATTGCTGCCGGGAAATGTCGTTACCCTTAAGGTGATTCGTCGTCACTGGACGCCACTGGATCCGACTTTTCATCAGCGTTCCATTGCGGCTGTTTCTTTGGATAACCAGACCATTTATAACCACATTCTGAGCAAATAAGTCAATAACTACTTCACCATTTTGATAACAGGATGCTCATAACTTCATTCATCTGGTCGGTTTTATTGCTGACAACACTCCCCGGAGACAATTCCTGTAAGAAAAATCTCGACACCTGGGTGCCGGAAATCGCAAATCGCCTCTCGAGGGATTCGATCTGGTACGATGCTCGCAAAGGCACGGACTGTTCGGGTATGATGCACCGATTGTTTGATAGCCTGGAGCAGAGGTGTTCGAATTTCGAGCTGCCTGATCGGTCCTGCCGGGACAGCAGGGCACTGGCTGCCTATTATCATAAAATCGGAAATCTGGAATTGGTCAGCGATCCACACAAATCGGCTAAACAGGTCCGTCCCGGAATGCTCCTGTTTTTTAGTTATACGCCATTGGCGAAAGGACAGAAAATTCCTGAAGGCATCTGTCATGTTGGCATGGTTACGGGCATTCAGGAAGGGCCTGATCGAAACCAGGTAATTGGAATCGAATTATTCCATGGACACAGACCCGGCACGGTAGCAAGCATATCTACCTTAAGAGATACAGGTAAATCCACCAAGGCATACAGCAACGGGACTCAATATTGGGTGGCTTATGCCGCCATTGACTAGCATTCCCGGAGGACGTCTAATTGCGGTAACGGTCTTTATCAATCGGGACCTTGAGCAGATCTCCCAGATTATTTTCTCTTTTATCAAATACGTCAAGACCATAGACAATTTCATGGGTTGGGATAAATGCATACGTGCCGAATAGACGGTCCCAGATGGAGAATATATTTCCGTAGTTGGTATCCGTCAGGGGTTGTTTGTTGTGGTGATGAACGCGGTGCATGGCAGGGGTCACTATAATCAGTCTCAGCATGCGATCGATGGACTCCGGAATACGGATATTGGCGTGGTTGAATTGAGAGCTGAAAGCTGAAATACTTTGATAAAGCATTACCAGCCACATGGGGGCTCCCGTAGTGATGACGGCCAATACCGTAAAAGTGGCCCGAAAAACCGATTCGCCGGGATGATGGCGTAATGCAGTGGTCGTGTCCACTTTGGTATCTGAGTGGTGGATGACATGAAACTTCCACATCCAGGGAACCTGGTGTTCAATCCAATGGATCAAATAGGCGCTGATCAGATCCATGCTCAATAAAGCGATAACCACTCGTATGCCCAGGGGCCAATTTCCGACCCACTGGAATAAACCAAAGTGATGTTGCACCGACCAATCGCTTCCTTTCACAATCAGAAAAGCGAATCCCAGGTTGATGATCAGCGTCGTCAGCGTGAAAAAAAGATTCACCCCTGCATGTCGATATTTGTTGTAAAGAATTCGGCCGATCGGTATCACTCCCTCCAGAACCCAGAAAAACAATAGTCCGGAGACCAGGATCAAGGTACGGTGCGAGGAGGGTATGGTGCTGAAATAGTTGATGATCGATTCCATAGGCAATAACTCGTAATCAAGTTAGACAAATAATTCAATTTACACATGGCCTGGATATGCCGGTTACCAAATCCTTGGGGTTTCGTCCTAAATATGTTCGTTTTATTAATTCATTAGTTTTGTAATTTGACATCAAATTTTACCCCATGCGCTTATTAAAAAAATGGAGTTTGTATTCTTGTCTCCTGGGTTTGACCTTTTGTAAATCCGTACCATTTGCCCCGAACCAGTACGAAGGAAATATGCTTCGCTTTGGTAAAGGGGGTGGTATGACCGGAAGTGTTACTGAATTTATCATCAGTGATAAGAATGTCCTCTACCGGGGAGAAGGGATGTTGGACCGTAGTTTTAATAAGGTCAAGAGTCTGCCCGCGGGCATGTTTGATCAGATCGTCACGAACTACAAGCTTTTGGGCTTGGATGAATTGGATATCAACCAACCGGGTGATCTTTATTACTTCATAGAAGCCCACCAGGACGGTAAGATCCGGCGACTGGTGTGGGGCGATAACCGCTATTCTCCACCTAAGAATCTGGAATTATTTTATAAAATATTGGCTCAACAAACAAAAGAATGATGCACATGAATCACCTACGTTATGTCTTGATTTGCCTGTTAACAGGTGCCTGGATTGCAGGGATGGCCCAGGACAAGTTTCATCGGCCGCTCTATCATACGGGGCAGCCCACACCTGCTTTGCAACCGATCAAGAAATCCTGGAAGACACCGGACCAGATGAAGGCACTGCCTCAGTTTCGACCGGCAACTTTGTTCTGGCAAAACGATTACCAGATATTAAATGCCCGGTATGAAAATACGTCCCTTTTCATTGAAGCTAAAGATCAGCTTTCCGGCAAACGTAATCGTCCGGATGCAAAAGATGCCCTGCAATTGCTCCTTGCCGTTGGTTTACAGGCTCCATTTACCGAATCAACCAGTGAATCCGATGATTTAGGATGGAGACACACCCGCTTTCAGCAGAACTACGCCGGGTATCCGGTTTACGGTGGCGAGGTAATCGTCCATCAATCCAAACAAGGGCTCGTGCGCATCCTCGGACAGGTGATGAGGCCAGCTCCTGCAGCGGGAACTTCCAATTTTTTAGGGCCAAAATGGAGTGCTGAAGCAGCTATCCAGCAAGGATTTCAGGATGTCGCTCAGTATACGGAGGTTCTGGACCAATTGCCCGATATCCCTGGATTACCAAAAGTAGATCGCCAAAGTGCCACCCTGGTCGTCTGGATGAAAGAAGGACTGCCAAGGTTAGTCTGGCACCTCAAAATTGTTCCCAATTGGTATGGCGCCTGGGACTATTTCATTGACGCAAATAGCGGAGATGTGCTTGAAAGCTACACCAATCGCTGCACGCTCAATCATGAACTGAATCATAACATGGCATCTGTTCCCGATGAATCACCGGAAGTTGATCCACTCGATGGTGCGACCAAGGGATCTGGTAAAGATTTGGCTGGAGTTAACCGGGAAGTTAACGGATACCAGGAAAATGGAACCTTCTACATGGTAGATGCCAGTCGTAAGATGTTTACTACCATTGGTACTGATACCGAACAACCGGAAGGAGTGATCTGGACATTCAATGCCCAGAACTCTAATCCAAACAAAAACTTCAACGCGGTCACGGTTACTTCATCCAACAACACTTGGAACGATCCCAAAGCCGTGTCTGCACACTACAATGGAAGCGTAGCCTACGAATATTTCCGGCAGACATTTGGTCGCAACTCGATCAATGGTTTGGGTGGAAATATCGTTTCCTACATCAATGTGGTCGATGACGACAATTCACAAATGGACAATGCCTTCTGGAATAATACGGCCATGTTTTATGGTAATGGAAAAGACGCTTTCAAGCCGCTGGCTCAGGGGCTGGATGTAGCTGGCCATGAGATGAGCCATGGCGTGATCCAAAATTCAGCAGGACTCGATTACATCAACGAGTCCGGTGCGATGAATGAATCTTTTGCGGATATATTCTGCGTCCTGATTGATCGCGATGATTGGACTATTGGTGAAGATGTGGTCCTGACTTCGGTCTTTAAGTCAGGTGCCTTGCGTAATATGCAGGACCCGCACAATGGTGGAAATAAACTGGGCGATAACGGATGGCAGCCGGCGCATTATTCAGAACGATATACCGGAACACAGGATAATGGAGGTGTACACATTAACAGTGGAATCACCAATTTCGCCTTCTTTAAGATAGCGTCCAAAATTGGAAAAGAGACTGCAGAGCAAATTTATTACCGAGCATTGACGAAATACTTGACCCGGAGTTCCAATTTCGTGGACTTACGTAATGCAGTCCTGGCTTCAGCAGCCGATTTCCAGGGAGCAAACGGATCAGCCATTGCCATCATCAATACGGCTTTTGACGAAGTAGGAATCGGCTCGACAGGAGGTTCGGAAAAACCAACTGATGTGAGCGAAAATACAGGGGAAGAGTACGTCGTCGTTGTCAATAATGAAGATGGTAACTTGTATTTGGCAAACACTGCCGGTCAGATCATCTCCGACGCCCTTTCTGATAATCCTCCCTTGAGTCGTCCCAGTATGACCGACGACGGTACGGTACTGATCTATGTCTCTCAGGATAATATCATGCGGTACATCAGCTTTGACTGGCAACAAGGACAATACGGATCTGATGTACTGGATGATCAGGTGCCCTGGAGAAATGCGGTTATTTCCAAAGATGGAAACCGGATTGCGGCATTGACCAAGGATGAAGATAACTTTATCTATGTGTATGACTTCAATCTACAGCAATTTCCGGGGTTTGAGCTGACGAATCCGACCTACACGGAGGGAGTATCCACCGGCGATGTATTACGGGCTGATGCCATGGAATTTGATTTTACGGGAGAATATCTGGTTTACGATTGTGAGAGTCAGCTTAAAAATGCCAACGGAGTTGACGTCACCTATTGGGATATTGGCTTTCTGCATGTTTTTGATGTAGCCAGCAACCAGTTTGCAGAAGGCTCCATCCAGAAGCTTTTTGCTGGATTACCATCAAACACAAGTGTTGGAAACCCAACCTTCTCGAAAAACTCTCCTTACATTATTGCCTTTGAACTGATCGATGAGACCAATGCAGAGCCCACTATCTATCTGTTAGGGGGCAATCTCGAAACCGGTCAGGTGGATACCATACTGCAAAACAATACGCTGAGTTATCCGAACTTCAGCACGGCGGATGATCGATTGCTGGTCAATACGGATGTGACAGAGCTTTTCATCTTTACCCGCACCGATCTGTATCAGGTACCACTGTCTTCCAATAAAATAAGCCTGGGCGGGAACCCTTCCGAATTCATGCAAAATGCCCAATGGGGTTATTGGTTTGCAACCGGAAGCCGGGTGTTAACGAAAATCGTCCGGGAGCTTGATCCATCCTACGCTCTCAAAGCTTTTCCAAACCCGGTTACCGAGCAATTACTGGTCAGTCTGGAACTGGAAAAATCCACAGAAGTCAGCTACCAGTTGTACAATCTGTATGGACAGCAGATAGCTGTCTGGCGTGAACAAGAGTCTCCGGGGAAAATTCAACGATCGTTACAACTACCTGAATTAGCCTCCGGCACCTATGTACTTCGGGTGCTTGTAAATGGTCAGCAAGGCATCGTCAAGCTGACGAAGTTCTGATGTAAATAACTTATACGAGCAATATACCCTGTCAAGAGTCCTTGGCAGGGTTTTTTTATTGGGTCCACAGGAATGAAGATGGATAAAGGTTTACTCCCGCTCTCGTTCACTAAGCGCATACAGCGCAAAGGTGCCTAACCAATGCTCGCCGGCATAGTCTCCATCGGTAATATTAGCCAGGCTGGTTGTTAAGTGTTCATCTGCCAGTCCACGTAATTCGGCGGCGCGGTCAGGAAGTTTTCTGGCCAGAATATACAGACACCATGCACGACTAAAATTAAGTCCGTCCAGGTGAACCAGCTTACCGTCTGTGCGATCACTGACCTTTGCCGGGGTCAGGCTGCTCAGATCTGGTAGGAATGCTGGAAACCAGGTCTGGAATGTTTTGTCCGGTAGGACCTCAGCCATCAGAGCGGCTTCTTCCAGGCAGGGTGAGAGAAAATCAAATCCGCCCGGTTCCCAGCTGACCGGACAGTTTTGGTCTTTCTCAAAAAAATATTTCGCCCGCTGTTCGATGGCATGTTGCAAGCTGGTATCTCCAACAGTCAGGGCATAGTCGAGTGCCATGGTCAGGCCGAATGCAGTATTCGGATGTTCACCTGTCCGCACGGGATAGAGCAATTTTGGCAGGAACTCCTTATATCTGCTTACCATCAGGTCAACCAGCGGCTGCAGGTGCCTCAACCATCGCTTGCCTTGCGGATCGTCCCAGGTTTTAAGCTCTTCGGCTAGCTTGAGTAGCCAGGCCCATCCATAGGTGCGCTCATAGCTCGAATTGTTTTTATCCTCAAAAAAGCGGACTTCGGCGTCAATATTGGCCTCGGATAGATTCCTGTTTAACCGGTCGCGAATATTCTGAGCATCCGGTATATCTGGAAATTTCTTCAGCAATCGAACCAGCGACCAGTGTCCGTGAACAGCAGAATGCCAGTCAAAACAGCCATAGAAGGCGGGATGTTGTTCCCGTGGTCCCAGGACATAACTGGAGTCACCCATGGTGTTGCCAGGCTTGTTCGGATATTCTTGTCCAATACATTTTAGCGGTAGCTGACTCAGTCGTTCCGCTTGTTGCGAAGTAAGATTCAACATGGGATTAGGTGCTGGCAGTGGTTCGGGTTCTATCGCTTTGGGTGTCTCTGGTTGAACACAATCGGATAATCCGATGATCAGAAGTATCCCAATGCAGCAAATCTTTTTCATACCACCAATTTAAAAAAGAGGTTGGTATTATCCGTCCGGATTTTCCCGCTTGCTAGAAAGTTATGGGTTTAACCGTTTAAATGGGTGCCCAGACAACGCCTACATCGGAAAACGGAATACATCCCTGGTAGCTACCCGGAATCTGATCGATTTTGAATACTTCTTTACATGCAATCTCGGAAGTACAAAAGCTGAATACAATCATTTGGTAGACCAGCTGAAAATTGTTGGGAGTTCCGCCATCGGACTGTTTTGCAGCGTCAGCCAAGGCTTGAACTACTTTTTCACGATCCGTTGCTGAAAGTGAATTGAATTTTTTTCCAAACTGTTGGTTACTTTCAGCTTCGACCTGTGCCAGACCATCCAAAAACCGTTGTTTCTCCTCATCGGAAACGATCAGATTGAGCGTATCATCGATGGTTTGCGTGACCTGAGCATCCGTAGCTCCGGGTGTTTTGGTTTTAGGCACAATGGTTTCCGCCAACTCTGCCAGGAGGTTGGCCTGGTCAAGGTCCAGGGCGGAAGGTGTCCAGTCACCAAGTAATGAAGGGGTGGACTGGTTGCATCCCGATACCAGGGAGGCTATGCTGCCTGCCGATAGGACACCGGCCAATATCCAGCCGGATTGTTGCAGTGCTTCTCTTCTTGACAGGCTCATAAGTTCATTTTTTTAAGTTCGGAAACAGCAAAGTCAGCAGCTCTTGCTGTTAACGCCATATAGGTGAGTGAGGGATTCTGGCATGCAGCAGATGCCATGGAAGCTCCGTCGGTCACAAAAACATTGGGGGCATCCCATACCTGGTTGTGCTTGTTGAGCACAGAGGTTTTAGGATCGCGACCCATCCGGGCTGTACCCATTTCGTGGATGCCAAGACCAGGAGCACCCAATTGGTCGTAAGTATGCACATTTTTCGCACCGGCAGCTTCCAGCATTTCAGCGGCCTGTTGTTGCATATCTTTACGCATATTCAGTTCATTCTCCTTGAAGGAGCAATCGAAGACCAGCGTAGGCATTCCCCATTTATCCCGGACTTCCCGGTTCAGGGTTACCTTGTTTTCATGATAAGGCAGGCACTCGCCAAACCCGGTAAGGCCTATCCGCCACTTCCCGGGAGTCTGGAATGCTTCTTTCAAACCACGGCCTACCGCAAGTTCGGCGACCGAACCAGTCCAGTCCTCGCGGCTACCTCCGCCCTGGTAGCCATAACCACGGACGAAGTCTTTCATGGTGGTATCCTTGCTCAGGTTGCGGAAACGCGGGATGTAAATGCCATTAGCCCTGCGACCTTTGTAATACTGATCGCCCCATTCATCAAACTCTCCGGTAGCGCCGGCACGGAAGTGATGATCCATCAGGTTATGACCCAGTTCTCCACTGCTACTTCCGAGACCGTCGGACCAGATTTCATTGGCCGAATTCATTAGGATCAGTGTCGAATTTAGAGTTGAGGCACACAAGAAGATGATCTTTGCCGAGAACTCATGGACTTCCATTGTTTCTGCATCGATAACCCGTACTCCGGTGGCGCGTTTCTTTTTTGGATCGTAGATGATGCTTTCCACTACCGAGAATGGACGCAGGGTTACATTGCCGGTAGCATAAGCAGCCGGAAGGGTTGCCGCATTACTGCTGAAGTAACCACCGTAAGGACATCCACGAATGCAGCGATTGCGGAATTGACAAGGTCCCCGGCCATTATGTGCAACGGTCAGGTTGGCGGTACGGCCAATGGTGAGAATCCGGTCTTTGTAATTTTTCGCGATGGATTCCCGTAAATGCTGTTCCGAGCAGTTGAAATCCATAGGAGGTAAAAACTGCCCGTCCGGCAATTGTGGAAGACCTTCTTTTCGTCCGGAAATTCCGGCAAAGGTCTCTACATAATCGTACCATGGAGCCATCTCATCGTAGCGTACCGGCCAATCCGCTCCATGGCCATCTTCCAGATTTGCCGTGAAATCCTGCGGACCCCAACGGTAGCTTTGCCGGCCCCACATGATGGATCGACCGCCTACGTGATAACCACGCATCCAGTCAAAACGCTGGATTTCCTGATAGGGTTGTTCATGGTCTTTTACCCACCAGTGCTTGGTGGATTCACGAACCGTATATCCGGTGCGGTTTTGTTTTGGGAAATCCCGCTCAATTTCTTCCCGGGGTACGCGGTCCCGGTGCGGTAGTTGATAAACATTCAGCGTTGCTGTCGGATACTCCGGATGTTTTACATCCCGGCCCCGCTCGAGAATCAACGTTTTTAATCCCTTTTCACTGAGTTCTTTGGCAGCCCAGCCTCCACTGATACCTGAACCTACGACGATCGCATCAAACGTCGTTTCATCATTGCCTTGCAAATTAAAATACATGGTTGACTTATTTGAGGTGCGCAAATTAAGAAATTGTCAAACGGATAGCTAGCAAAATTAGATTTTAACGAGACCTTAAAATTAAAGGCCATTTAACCGAAAGGATCAGGTTGTGAACCCTTTTGTCGGAAGATAATAACGACCTCTGTTCATCCGGTGCAGCGTAATGGATGGTGGCAGGAGTCCAACTTGTTAAGTCCGTGGTTATTGGTATATTGGACAAAAACCATGTCCGGTTCATTTACCCCTCAACAGACCAAATGGATTAAAGGCCTCGCCTATTTTTTTCTAGTCATCGGGCTACTAGGCCTGCTGGGACTGGTTTCCGAAGACATTTTAGGGTATTCTTTAGGGATCAGCGGCTCACCTTCACCATTGATCATCATGGCCTTTTGCGGGGGAGCCCTGTTATGGATGGTCCACAGCAGAGAAAACAGGGAGTAGTACTAAACGGAAGGGGTCCGAAGCAAAAAGCGTTTGGAAAATGCTTGTAAGGCTCAAACCCCAACCTCTGTAAACATAGAATCATCACCGCATCAAACACGTTACGTTTGCTACGGGGATAAGTTTCATGAACCTGAACTTCTCGTCCAGTTTAGTGCGGATGGCGAAATTGAGAAGAATCCCGCTGCTAAGTCTGAAGTCACCGCCCCAGGTGAGCGTCCAGCGGGAGATCGCCTGCAATCCTTCCTGGTACTGGTACCACCCATTATCGAGATCAGGAGCAAATTTGGAGGCAAACAATTCTTCGGGGGAGAAACCATTGGTGGAATAGTTTTCCAAGGCTTCGTAGACCAATTCACCGAAAAAATTGAATTTGTGACTTCCAAAACGATAGCTGCCTCCCAGCATTACATCCCGGTTGTCACCGATTTGTTTTAATCGTGCTACACCACTCAGCAGTCCCCGATATCCCAAACGGTAGGCGCCATTAACCCAAATGCCAAAACCTGCTTTTTGAAAATTCAGGGTATCAAAATCATTATTATAAGTATAGACTCTGCCTACAGCCAGATCCAGCCCGCTGCTGTTCCAATGGTTGTATAGATAGGCCGCTTCCATCTCAATTAGCCTTTGTTTCTGCGCGTGGTGCATGTTCTTGACCTCTGACTTAAGATTGAATACCTGCTCTTTCAACTCGAGCTTCCATTGTCGATCGCTAAGGGTGTCGATCATGGATTGCAGGCTGTCTATCATCTGCCGGTAAGGCCATTCCATCTCTTTCAAAGTGCGGGCCATGGAATCCAATAGTACCGGGTCATCTACCGGATCGCGCTCACGAAACAGGCTGATTTTGGCCGCATAGGAAAGGTGATTTAATCCATCCATTTTTGCTGTACCCAGGGAAAGGCTAAGCGTGGATAGGGTCTTCATGAAAGGACTCGCTTCCCGATAGGCATCCAAACCTTTGCGGTCGTAATAGAATGCCCAGAATGGTTGTGCTTCAATGGCAAGATCGGGTGCCAGGACATAATTTTTTACCCGCCAGTCTACTTTAAAATCCTGTACTGATCCAGGTCGGCCGACTTGATCCGGTGTTACACCCATCAGGTAAAATGCCGGCGCTGAAGGAATGTAAAACTCCGCGTTTCTCCGTACATCTTCAGAAAGGTTAAATGCTTCTTCGGCGTAATTTGGCTCTTCGTAGTACTCCTGAGCCCATATTGTCGTGTGGACCAGGAAGAAGGTAAAGAGGACATAACTTAATTTGTAGGAGTGCATGATGATTCGTTTTTGTTTACAGATACAACCAAAAATAGGCTGTGCCTCAAGTGAATCACCTAGACCCAGGTATAGTAATGACGTGTTTTCGTGTAAATAGCGAACAGCGTAAAGCGAAAAGCATTTTACCACTAAGACACGGAGGGCACTGAGGTACACTAAGACTTGAGTTAAGGTTTTGACGTGTTCTCGTGTTTAGGTGTTTTCGTGCGAACAGCGAACAGCGAACAGCGAAAAGCATTTTTACCACTAAGACACGGAGGGCACTGAGGTACACTAAGACTTGAGTTAATGTGTTTCCGTGTTTAGGTGTTTTCGTACGAATAGCGAACAGCGTAAAGCGAAAAGCATTTTACCACTAAGACACGGAGGGCACTGAGGTACACTAAGACTTGAGTTAAGATGTTGACGTGTTTTCGTGTTTAGGTGTTTTCGCCTGCTGACCCCCTAAATAGATGGAGAAAATGCGCTTAATTTTATAACCATAAAAAAGAGTGCAAATGACTCGTCACAGAAGGAGCTTCACGGTAGCTCAGAAATTAGAAATCATACAATAC
>Ga0116152_10003181_pt1 | contig 13234 bp, 13 predicted proteins | sample AD_UKC119_MetaG_FD_89894 | JGI IMG/M metagenome (GOLD analysis project Ga0116152, IMG submission 89894) | Active sludge microbial communities of municipal wastewater-treating anaerobic digesters from Hong Kong - AD_UKC119_MetaG | ecosystem: Engineered > Bioreactor > Anaerobic > Digestate...
AAATCACCATGAGTAACGATTTAACAAAAAACATTGCCAAATTAAATGATTCGGCAAAGGAGTATTTTCAGACCAAAGTTGACTTAATAAAGCTTTCGCTTTTGGCAAAGTTAACAAGGCTGACTTCTTTGCTGATCAATGTTTGGATTATTGCGACACTTATTATTTGGATTATCATTTTTGGAGTAGCTGCATTTGTAGTTTGGTATGGCGAAAATACCGGTAATTATTTCGGGGGACTACTTATTGCAGTGGGTACCATAATCGTGTTGATGATTCTGTTTGTTATTTTCCGTAAAAACCTGGTAACATCGTTCGTTTTGCGGCAATATTCAGAAATAATTTTTGATGATGAAAATGAAAAAGAAGATGAAAAGGTTTAAAAATATGACGGAACTGGAACTTTACAGGCAAAAGTTAAAGTACAGAGAGTTGCTTTTGGAAAGAGATTTAGTTGATGCATCTTCTGGTTTGATTCAACATTTTACTGATGAACTAAAAGAATTTGCATATAATTTCGGATTTCGCATTATGGGCTTTCTTTTCAAAAAAGGGAAGAAGAAAAAAGATCCCGAAAAAGAAGAATAGAAAACAAAACTTTAAAAATATAGTCATGAAAACAAATTTGCTACTTCTCGATTCATATAATAACATCGGGGAGTTAATTCATTTTGCATTTAATTTTAGTAATCAATTTAAGCGCAGGCTTAAAATTATATATGTGCACGATTTTAACTGGATGTCACAATCTGCAATGGTTGGTACAACGGGGTATTCCAGCGAAGCGATGATTAATGTTGAAAGAAGCATAAGTATTGATTATGAAAAGGCTGAAGCAAAAATCAGGGATATCGTTACGGATTATTTAAAGAAACAGTCAATTATTTTCCCTGTTGACATAGAAGTTTCCAAAAGCACCAGAGTTGATGTTATAAACTCCGAATTGGAAAAAGATCCACATTTAATGGTTTTAATCAGTAATCACCAAAGTTATTCTGAAATGACAGGTGGACTGGTTTCCTATCCAACATTGGTTGAACATGTAAAATGCCCGGTTCTTATTGTCCCTTCCAAAATGGAGGATTCAGTATGTAAAAACGTTGTATATGCTACCGATTATAATCCGGAAGATATTCGATCGTTGAAGCATCTTTCCGGCTTGCTCCAGCAGTCGGAAAAAACTCACTTAACAATTTTGCATAACGAAAAAGATTATGATTATCAGGCGAAATTGAAATGGGCTGGATTTAAAAATATTGTTCAATCCGAGTTACAACCAGAAATTATCGATTTCTCCTTAATAACTGAGAAGGATTTTCTGACCGGAATGGAGAAATATGACTCAGAAAACAATCCTGATTTAATGGTAATCTTGAATGAGGAAAAAGGATTCTTTAAAGACTTGTTTGCAACGAGCAACACAAAAAACGTATTAACACATTTTGATAAACCTCTCCTGGTTTATCATGAAAAATAAAGTAAAAAATCAAGATAGTTTTTTGTTACCTTGATTCATTTTAGTGTCCGGTTTCGTTTTGTGAGGCCGGACACTTACTTTTTCGATAAACTTAAACCAATCGTTTTACGTCACTATTTTCTGTCAAGGCTAATTTTTTGAAGTCGATGCCACGAATTAAATTAATTCCCGGTTTTTTCCCTCTCTCAAAAGTGCCATAATTTTTTTCAATGTTCAACGCTTTTGCTCCGTTTTGGGTAGCCCAGGTAAGCAGCTCTGTTAATTTTATCTCAGGGAAATTGTCCTGGAGGGTTTTCATTTCCGAAAGAATCGACAACTCATAGTTTGAAGCCAAACTATCGGTTCCCAGGCAGATATTAATGTTTTCAGATATTAAAAGCTGTATCGGCGGCAGCTGGTTTTCGATAAAAAGATTTGAATTCGGACATAGTGCAAAAAAGGTATTTCCCAAGGAACGATTTTCTTTCAGTGCTTCCAAATCAGCTTTTTCAATAAAAGTATTATGAACTAAAATGAGTGGGTTTTCTGCAGGCAAAAACTCCATAATTGAGGTCAGTGGTCTTTTCCCGGTTGGCTTCCAGTGCGATATATCGATGTTTAGATTATTTATGAAATGATTGGCAATTGAACCCGTACCATCTTTAAAAAAATCTATTTCGCTTTTACTTTCCTGGCAATGGATGGTTAGCGTACTTTTTTCGGCTTGTGCGTTAAGCCTTATTTTATCGAAAAGCGGTTTGGAAACCGAATATGGTGAATGTGGAACAATACCGGCAATTAAACCATTTCCGGTAAATTCAGCCTGAATTTTTTTTGCATATTGAAAAGACTTTTCAGCGCGCTCAGGGCGAAATCCAAACGATTCAACAAAAGTATGATAGTAAATTTTACTTTTCAGTTTAGTTGAAATGGAATGAATTGAATTTGAAATATCTCCGACAGCGGAAATTCCAGCTGCCCACATTTTTCGATCGGCTATATTTATTGCTCTCTCAAGGTTTTCAGTCTCTTCGTTTCGCAGCAGGTTTATTTTCCGGAGGAAATTACCAATCCCATTTTTTTCTTCAATTTTATTTTTCAGGTGTGAAAGTTCGAGGTGGCAATGTACGTTAACAAACCCCGGAACAAGAATTCCGCTGTAATATTCCAGACCGTGCTGTTCCGGTAAAGTTTTATCGCTTTTTATAATTTCAACGATTGTTCCGTCATCTTCGCAAACCAGCATTGCATTTTTTACCAGTTCCTGTTTGCCGGTAAAAATGTATGTGGCTGCAATTTTTTTCACAAGCGATTATTTTGGTGGTAATTCAAATTCGAGTTCTTCTTTTCTGCCCGAGTATTGTTGCTCAATTTCACTAAGTTTATTCATTACCTCGCGGTACATCTCTTCAAAATGTTTTGGATTACTGGCGTAATAAACAAACGATTTTTCGAAAACTGAATCGGGAACCTCGTATTTTTCCAAAACAGAATAATAAAAATTTATTGAAGAACTGTTTTTTACGATGGAGTCGGTGCGCATTCTGGTAAAAGTTGCTTCTGCCATGTGAATGTCAACGAGCATATCAATCATCTTCTTTTCTTTAACCAGGTGTTTGGGTTTCGGAAAAGGAGGCTTGTCGCACGAAACAAATGCGAAAATGGAGATAAATGTTATGGCAAGAAATTTCTTCATATAAATCAATCGTGCGGCAAAATTAAAGACAGTTCAACTACAATTCAAAATTTAATTCGTTAAAAATCCTTTTTCAAAAAGGTTATCCAAAAATATTTCGAAAGACCTCTTCAACCCTCGCAGCCCTAAAAATCTCAATATTGAATTTTGAGTCATCAAAACTTTTGTTGAATTTCGGGATATAAATTTTCTGAAATCCCAGTTTTTCAGCCTCTGCAATTCGTTGTTCTATGCGGTTTACAGCCCTGATTTCTCCGGTAAGGCCAACCTCTCCGGCAAAACAAAACTTATGGTTAATTGCTACGTCAATATTGGAGGAAAGGATGGATGAAATAACGGCCAAATCGGTTGCCGGATCATTAATTTTCAGTCCGCCTGCAATATTTAGGAAAACATCTTTTTGAATTAGTTTAAACCCGGCACGTTTTTCAAGCACAGCTAAAAGCATGTTTAACCGCCTCAGGTCGAATCCGGTGGACGAACGCTGCGGAGTGCCGTAAGCCGCAGAACTTACCAGCGCCTGTATTTCAATTAAAAATGGCCTGATTCCTTCAATGGTAGCAGCAATGGCGGTTCCACTAACATCGTTGCTGACTTTCGAAATTAACTGCTCCGAAGGGTTGATGATTTCGCGCAGCCCAAAACTACCCATTTCAAAAATTCCAAGTTCATTGGTAGAACCAAACCGGTTTTTATTGGATCGTAAAATACGATACATGTAGTTTGTGTCGCCTTCAAATTGAAGTACAGTATCAACCATGTGTTCCAGAACTTTTGGTCCTGCAAGGCTCCCTTCTTTGGTAATATGGCCGATTAAAATAATGGCGACTCCGGTTTTCTTTGCAAATTTTAAAATAGCAGATGTACATTCGCGTACCTGCGAAACAGAACCTGGCGATGATTCTAATGTTTCTGTGGAAATCGTTTGAATGGAATCGACAATTAAAAGATCCGGTTTTACCTGTTCTGCATGTGCAATTAATTGTTCGAGAGATGTTTCGCTCAAAAAAAGGCAATCTTTGTTTGAAATATTTAAACGCTCTGCCCGTAATTTAATTTGCTGAAGACTTTCTTCTCCTGACGTGTATAAAACTTTCCGGTTGGTAAAGCCAAGTGCAAGTTGCAGCGCCAATGTAGATTTTCCAATTCCCGGATCGCCTCCGAGTAAAATTAACGAGCCGGGAACAATTCCACCGCCAAGAACACGGTTGAATTCGTTTATTTCAACTGTAATTCGTTTGTTCTTAACCGTTTCAATGCTTTCCAGAGTTAATGGCTGGTTTCCTGAAATTTGTACCGATAATTTTCCGGTGGTCTGTTTTTTTGCTACAATTTCCTCAACAATTGTATTCCATTCGCCACAGGAAGAACATTTTCCCATCCATTTGGAGAACTGTGCCCCGCAATTCTGGCAGGTATAAATGCTCTTGTTTGGTGCCATTAATCCAACGATTTAATTTTTTCTACAATTTCGCTTGAAGATACATTGGGAACCAAATCGAGTGTGATTACTTTTCCTCCGTTTTTAAGGACTGTGTCGTGACCGGCAATTTGGTGAATTTCATATTGTTTACCTTTCACCAAAACATCGGGAATAATTTGTGCAATTAAATCGGCCGGGGTTTCTTCCTCGAAAACGATTACCGCATCAACAAATACAAAGGCGGCAATCATGGAAGCTCTTGATTTAACATCGAAAACAGGCCGGTTTTTCCCTTTTAAAATTTCTACTGATTTGTCGGAGTTTAACCCAACAATCAGCTTTGTCCCCAGGTGAGCCGATTTTAATAGCGAATCCAGATGACCGTAGTGAAGAATGTCAAAACAACCGTTCGTAAATACAATTGTTTCGTTGTCTGATTTCCATTTTCTTAGTGTTGCTTCGAATGTTTGAAAATCATAATATATTTTTGATTCGAATTTAAATTTCATTGCTGTTCGATTAAGGTAGTATTTGCTGGTTGGGCGACTGACAAAAAATAAACACATTACCTGATTGTAACCTGTTATTCTGATTCTGTAGTTTCATGCAAATCTTTTGTCGTTAATTAGAGGGATAAAAATAGAAAAACATTATGGCTTTAAAAACCTGCTTTGTCATAATAATTAAAGACAGCTCAAATAAAAACCTGCTTTGCCCGAAATGCCTTTTACAGTTATGATTCCCAATTTCTTTTCAACCAATTTTTTATGTTCTGAATAAACAATCAAAAACAATACTGAAAATTATTAAAGGGAACAAGAACGAGTTTCAATCCGGATTAAAATCCCATTTCTGTTGAAAAACAGAATCCTGAGAGAAGTCCATCACAAACTTTACAACACCGGTGTAATCTTCTATTCCCTTCTCAATTTTATTGGTCTTCAGGTATGTATCGTTTACTTTAGTGGCAATTTTATCCACCTTTTCGTTTCTGAGTTGTTCCCAGTGTTCCTGTATTTTTCTATAATCGGTTTTAACGTTTCCATCAAGTCCGGAGGTAATTTCCTTATAGTTTTTTAAAGAATATCCCTGGTAAAGAAAAAACCGGAGGATTTGAAGATTTGCTGAGTATTGCAATTGTTTTGAATTGCTTGTAATGCAAGCCAGCCAAGCATAAAAATTAGCTTCGGCTTCACTGGTAATTCCAAACTGGTGCGCTTTTTCGTGTGCTAAAACAAACGGATATTCTTCGGGCAAAATAGTGTTGTTGATGTGAACCTCACTGAAAAAAGGGCCGTAATAACCCGAAATTCCGGCTTTGGCAAAAAAGTGGCTGAAAGTAATTTTTTTTGCTCTCCGTTTCCCTCCGGGATAATTGATTTGTAGAACTAATGACAGATTTTTATAAGATTCTTCCACCAACGAATCGATGGAGGTTTTGTTGAAGTTATCAAATTTACAATACGACTTGTTGGTTTCCTCAACCAGAATTTTAAATTGACGTGTAAATATTTCCGTATCGGGGGTTACTTCTTTTAAATTCAACCGCTCATTCAAATCGCTTCGGAAATAATTGAAACCCCACAAAACATAAAAGAGAATGTATCCGGCTGCGAGCGTATTCAGTAGAATGTTTAATCCACTTAAAAGCTTTAATTTTCTGATGATAACCAGAAATACAAGAATAATAAAGGAAATAATTAATAGAATGTAAAATACATCATCCAGTGAAAAGGGAAAAACGGCACTAACATTAGAGAAAACTACTGCAATCAGCCGGTAAAATTTTTGCGAATACCATTGTTCTGTAACTTCCGGAAATGATGCAGCAGCCTGGGTAAGAAGAAATACAACAACAGCTGCAGTTGGTAAAACACCCCATTTTTTTATATTACTACCTCTCGAATTCAATTTTAGTTTTATGTTTTTTTGTTTCTGTTATCAAGGCTAAAATTATAGACTTTTTCAACTATTTTGTAATATTGAAACCTTTATTAAAAACCGATGCGCATAAAGTTATCCATTCTTTTTATCATAATTAGTTCTTTGGCTTTCGGACAATCGAGAAGCACGAAAGGTTGGATTGACTTTGGAAGTGTTCATGTAAACAAATGGTTACAAATCGCTCCCGGGAAAATGGGGCCCAATGCGCTTCCGGTTCCGGATATGGATTATGCTTTAATCGATACCATGTCGAACATTGAAATGGGAGTCCATTCCCATTCGATGAAAGGCGATCACGCGGTAAACTCTTATTTGAGTTTTTACTGGTGTGTTGTTCCAAAGCGGGTTGCTGTCAAATTTTGGGCATTTCCTACCGAAACATTTAAAATGGATAATTCGGTTCGCGACGAGCGGCAAATTTATTACGACGATACGGGTTGGATTACCAATCCGGGCGATTTATGGATTAGTACCTTTATTCAGGTAATTAAAGAAAGAAAAAAATGGCCCGATTTTGTGCTGAATTATTCGAATAAAACCACAACCGGATGGGCCACGCATGCCCGCTACACCGAAACCAACGCAAATTATTTCTATGGGGCTTTTGGAAAATCATTTTATCCGCGCCACGGCTTTTTAAATGAAATAAGAATTGCTGCGTTGGGTGGATTTTATGTGTGGCAAACCAATAAAGTTGAGCTGGCACAGGATGAAGGGCCTTTGTATGAATTTGGGATTGATTTAAAACACAAAGATTTGTCGTGGGTTAATGAAATTGGAGGATATCATGCATACGATGCTTATGATTTTATTGGTGTAACCGGCGATAATGATCCACTGGTTTTTCGTACCCGGTTAACAAAGTTGGGATATCGTTTTAACTGGAAACTTGAATACCAGACAGGATTACACGATTACCATTATACAACATTTCGATTTTCAGTAGCTTATCGTTTTCGTTTTGTTAAAGAAAAAAGTTAGCAGAAAATCCAATGAATTGAAAATTTATAAAAAACAGAATATGAAGAATCTTGTTTCAACGGCAATATTAGTCAGCTCAATTCTCTTTTCAACTTCAGGTTTTGGCGAAGTGCCTGATAAGCTTGTAAAAGAAATTCATGAAAAAGCATTAACTGTTGATACGCATTGTGATACCCCGATGAACATGTTGGAAGAGGGTTTTGATGTTGGAATAAAGAATTCTGCGCAGCAAAGCAGGGTTGATTTTCCAAGAATGAAAGAAGGCGGCCTGGATGCCATGTTTTTTGCTGCTTTTACCGGTCAGCGCGAACGCACTCCCGAAAATACCGAAGAGGCCTGCAACACGGCAAATAAAATGATTGACGCGGTTTACGAAGCCTGTTCAAAATATAACGATGTAGTTGAATTGGCGACAAATGCTGATGATGCCATGCGAATTCAGAATTCAGGTAAACGTGCCATTTACATTGGAATGGAAAATGGTTTTCCGATAGGAACGGATATAAATCGTGTAAAAGAATTCTATGATAGGGGAGCGCGTTACATTACGCTGTGTCATTCATCGAATAATGAAATTTGTGATTCTTCTACAGATAAAAAAGGGCCGGAACATAATGGTTTAAGCAAGTTTGGTAAAAAGGTGGTTAAAGAAATGAACAAGCTGGGAATGATGATTGATGTTTCCCATATTTCGGACAAATCGTTTTACGATGTGATAAAAACAAGCAAAGCGCCCGTAATTGCATCGCATTCAAGTGTTCGTTCCATTGCACATCATAACCGGAATATGACGGATGAAATGATAAAAATGCTGGCTGCACACGGTGGGGTAATTCAAATTTGTTTGCTTGATGTTTATATCAAAGATCCGGACACTACTTCTGTTCGGTATCAGAAAGAAATGGAATTGCGCCAGCTTTTTGAAAATGCGAAAACGGAAGACGAAAAAGCGGAATTACGCATAAAATGGAGAAGCCTGAACGAAGATTATCCAAAAGCTTTACCTACGGTTTCCGATTGTGTTGATCATATCGATTACGTAAAAAATCTGGTTGGGATCGATTACGTTGGAATAGGAAGTGACTTTGATGGAGGAGGTGGTTTGGCCGATTGCCAGGATGTTAGTCAGTTTCCAAACATTACAGCCGAAATGTTGAAACGCGGATATACCGAAGAAGAGATAATAAAAGTTTGGGGAGGAAATTTCTTCAGGGTATTTAAAGCTGTTGAGAAAAGTGCAACTATAAAGTCCTGAGAATGATTTACCCTTCTATTTTACCTATTGGTTTAGATAAATCCTTTTTTTGCCGATTTTTCGATTTTCAATTAAACTGATTTCTTTAAATTGGCTAAAGATTTATCTTTGAGTAATATATAAACCGAGCTTAGAATGAACTATATCGATATTATTCTTGTCATCCTCTTAATTTTATCCGCAATAGGAGGTTTTAGAAACGGATTAATTGCGGAAGTTGTTTCATTAGCAGCATTGGTATTAGGAATTTGGGGAGCAATAGAGTTTTCCGATGTTACAGCAGAGTTCCTTACTGAAAAGTTAAATTTTACATCAGAGCATCTTGGAATTATTTCGTTTGTAGTTACATTTATTGTTATTGTAATTTTGGTTCATATCGTTGGTAATACGGTGAATAAGCTGGCAGAGGCAGTAATGCTCGGATTTGTAAACAGGCTGGCAGGTATGGTTTTCGCAGTTTTAAAATCGGCACTCATTTTAAGCATTATTTTGCTGGTATTCGATTTTATCGACAAGGATGTAAAAATTCTTCCTGAAAAGGCAAAAGCTGAGTCGAGAATGTATGAGCCAATAAAGAATTTTGCACCTTCGATTTTGCCATTCATCAATTTCTGGGGCGACGATAAATCGGATAAATCAGCGGATGGGAAAGTGGCTTGATTTTGTAAAAAAGAAAATTAAAAATGGAAAGGAGGTTTCACATGAAAATGTGACCTGCAAAAACTGTGGAACACATTTTAGTGGGAATTATTGCCCTGAATGTGGCCAGTCGGTACAGGATTACGACAAACCATTTTCTTTTATTTTCTATAACTTTTTAGGCGATTTCTTTGCATTCGATACTCGTTTTTTCCGAACATTTGGACTGTTACTTATTAAACCCGGATTTCTTACCGTGGAATATTTTAAAGGGCGAAGAGTACGATATGCGCCTCCTTTCAGAATTTTTATTTTTGTAAGCTTTATTTTCTTTCTTCTTCTTCAAAATTTTACGAACCTCGGTTTAACAGCCGTGCTTGACGCTAATTTTTCAGATAATGAATTTATCGATCTGGATTCGGCCTCAATGGAATTGGCCGATTCAATTTTAAATGAAGTAGTTGTTGAAGTTGATTCGGTGAATGCCGAAGATTTAAATCCTGACTCTTTTCAGGATACCCGGGATATACGGAACGGACTAAATAAGTTTGGATTAAGTTTGGAGAAAAAGCTTGAAAAAGAAGAAGATCCAAAAGAACGGGCAAAGCTTAAGGAGTACATCCGGTTAAGTAGATCGCCAGAACAAGCCATGGCAAAAGTTCTGCAATATTTGTCGTGGGCATTTTTTCTGTTACTACCTATTTTTGCGCTTATCTTGAAACTGGCTTATATCAGGCGAAAACAAAATTACATACGGCATTTGGTATTTTCAATTCATTCGCACTCCTATATTTTCATTATTTTAACTTTGCTTTTAGGTATATATTTAGTTGCCAATGTAAATATTGGAGGATTTATAGCAATTTTAATAATCTCAATTCCAGTGTATCTGATTTTGGCACTGAAGAAATTTTATGGGCAAAGCTTTGGCAAGGTGTTTCTAAAATTTGTAGTCATTTCTTTCCTTTATAATATTGTTTTTTGGGTAGTAGTCGTATTCGTCTTTCTTAATGCTTTAAGCATAATTTAGTTTCGGCCATTTTTATTCGAAAGAACCTGAATAACAATCAGCATTTTATATCTTTGCGCAGATTTTTTAAAAAATATTTTCATGAATTTTGTTGAAGATTTGAAATGGCGTGGCATGTTACACGATGTAATGCCCGGTACGGATGAACAATTGCAGAAGGAAATGACAGCAGCCTACATTGGCTTTGATCCTACTTCCGATTCATTGCATGTAGGAAGTTTTGCACAAATCATGTTGTTGAAAAGGTTTCAGTTGGCAGGGCACAAACCTGTTGCACTAGTTGGTGGAGCAACCGGAATGATTGGTGATCCTACAGGAAAATCGCAGGAGAGAAACCTGTTGAATGAAGAAACGTTAAATAAAAATTTGAACGGGATAAAAAATCAGCTCTCCAAATTCCTCGATTTCGACTCTGGTGAACCCAATGCAGCTGTTATGGTAAATAACTACGACTGGATGAAAGAGTTTACATTTCTTGATTTTATCCGCGATATTGGGAAACACATTACCGTAAATTATATGATGGCAAAGGAATCAGTGAAAAAACGTTTGAGCGCCGATTCGAAGACAGGAATGTCTTTTACAGAGTTTACTTATCAACTGGTTCAGGGTTACGACTTTTTGTGGCTCTATGAGAATATGAATTGTAAGCTACAGATGGGCGGATCCGATCAGTGGGGAAATATTGTTACCGGAACGGAACTTATTCGCAGAAAAGTTTCAGGAGATGCTTTTGCGCTTACCATACCATTAATTACCAAAGCTGATGGGGGAAAATTTGGAAAAACAGAAAATGGAAATGTTTGGCTCGATCCTGAAAAGACAACCCCATACCAGTTTTACCAGTTTTGGTTAAATACTTCCGATGAAGATGCAGAAAAGTACATCAAAGTATTTACTTTACTATCACGGGAAGAGATTACTGATTTAATCAGTCAGCACCGTGAAGCTCCACATATGCGTCTTCTTCAGAAGAAGATTGCCGAAGAAATTACAACAATGGTTCATTCGAAAGAAGAATATGAAATGGCTGTAGAAGCTTCCCAAATCCTTTTCGGGCAGGGAACTTCAGAACAACTAAAAAGGCTGAATGAAAGTACCTTCCTTTCCGTTTTTGAAGGTGTTCCTCAGTTTAGTATTTCAAAAGAAGATCTAACGAACGGAATAAATGTTATTGATCTGCTGGCTGACAAAACCGAAGTTTTTGCTTCGAAGGGAGAACTGAGAAGAACAATTACAGGTAATGGTTTGAGTATTAACAAGAATAAGATTAGTAATCCCGACCTGATTGTTGATGCCGAATTTTTAATCAGCGGTAAATATATTCTGGCACAAAAAGGAAAGAAAAATTACTACCTAATTATTGCAGAATAGACCTGAAAAAGCGATAGATTGGAATAATAAAAGCTGTTTCATTTCGTTGAAGAAATGCGATCAAATTGAAACCACTATCTTATGAATAATTTTTTTGATAACCAGCGAATTCTAACATTGATTTGGAAGCGCAAAGTACATTTTGTAATCGTTGGTATAATTGCGGTTTTATTATCGGCAATTTTTTCCGGACCAACATTCATAAGGCCGAAGTTTAAATCAACAGCCAGGGTTTATCCTATCAATATTATATCGATGAGTGAGGAGTCGGAAACAGAGCAAATGTTGGAGATTCTGAACTCGAATGACATAAAGCTCAGAATGTTTGATGCTTTTAATTTGAGCGACGTGTATAACATCAAAAAAGAAGATCCCCATTATCTTTCATACATGTTTGATATTTACAACGAAAATGTAAATACTTCGAAGACTGAATATGAAACAGTGGAAATTAAAGTGATGGATTATTCACCTGAACGGGCAGCTCTAATGTGCGATTCCATTATTCATTTTTATGACCAAAAGGTGGGAGATATGCACAGGGCGAAAAACTTTGAAATGGTGCAGATAACTCAAAGGGAGCTGAACAAAAAACGGAAAGAGTACGATTCGCTGAAGGTTCAACTTGACCAGGCCCGGAAAAAATCCGGGATTTTTGATTTTAACGGACAGGCACCTGAAATTACAAGGGGTTATATGAATACACTTGCAAATGGCAGAGGATCTTCTTCAGATGGACAAAAAATTGAAAGAATTTATGGCAGTTTTGCAGAACAAGGCTCTGAAATAAGTTGGCTGGAGGAGGAAAATCGTTCAACAATTGCTGAAATTGATTCCATTAGCAAAGTTCACGAAGTATATGTTATGGAATACGAAAAAGATATTACGTACAGTCATGTGGTTGAGCATCCCATTGTTGCCGATAAAAAATCGTATCCTGTACGTTGGTTGATTGTTGCTTTTTCTGCTTTCTCCGCTGTTTTTATGGCATTGCTTGTTTTCCTGGTTCTTGATTACCGAAAAGAATAAATAGTGCTGCAGAATGCATCCATAAAAACTATTCTTTTTTATTTCATCACATTAGGTTTTATTTTTCTGAATATATTTTTTGTGGTGAAACGGGATACATTGGCAATTAACGTGTTACCGCTGGTTTTTGCCATTTTGCTCGTCGTTATTTTTTCCTTTGATAAAATAGTTTACCTCATTGCTTTTTTTGCTCCTTTATCGATTCCGCTTTCCGAAATAATGCCCGGATTTGGATTTGACATGTATTTGCCAACCGAGCCTCTTTTGTTTGGTTTGCTTATCGTGTTTGCTTTAAAAGTAATTTATGAACGAGGGTATGATAAGCAAATTCTGACACACCCCGTGTCGATGGCCATTTACCTAAATCTTATCTGGATATTTTTTACCTGTTTTACAAGTACAATGCC
>Ga0116152_10003182_pt1 | contig 13234 bp, 12 predicted proteins | sample AD_UKC119_MetaG_FD_89894 | JGI IMG/M metagenome (GOLD analysis project Ga0116152, IMG submission 89894) | Active sludge microbial communities of municipal wastewater-treating anaerobic digesters from Hong Kong - AD_UKC119_MetaG | ecosystem: Engineered > Bioreactor > Anaerobic > Digestate...
ACGGCGTACAGGGTTCCCTGCCGAAGGTAGGGGCCGGTACTGTGACCGGGTGGGGCGGCGTGTGCGTCGGGCGTGGAAAGGGGGTTTCCGCGGCCCGGGTTGGTGCTGTGCCGGTCAGCCGGCTCGCATTGCCACCGGAAAAGGATCTCGTCACGCATGCCGGAGTTCCTCCTGTGCCTGGCAAGGCTCACCCGCCTGTTCCAGGTCGATGTGCGGCAGGAGTTCGTTGACCAGTGCGGTCATCACCTCCAGCGCGCTGGCCGTTGGCCCGCGCCGCTGCCGCTCGATCCGGTGCACCGGCTGGCGGGCGGTCGCTGCCTCGCGGTACGCGACGGTGGCCGGCACCACGGTGGAAAGGATCGAGATTCCGCCGCGCGATTCGCCGAAGGTGGCCCGGCGCAGGGTACTGGCGACGTCGGCGGCATCGATGGTGCGGTCCATCCGGTAGATCAGGCCGTGCAGGTGACCGACCGGGGCGCCGAGGTGGCCCATCGGGCGCAGGCGCTCGAGCATGCCGAGCGTGCCGCGGGCGAATTCGCGCGCGGACAGGATTTCGGGGGGGATGGGCGAGAGCAGCAGGTCCGCGGCGAGCACCCCGGCGTCCTGGAGTGGGCCGACCGCGCCCTGGGTATCAATTAATATGATGTCGTATTGCCGCAGGTCGCGCAGTGCGTAGCGCATGCGGACCCGGCCGTCGGGGGTATGCAGGATCCAGTTCTCGATGCTGCCCTCGGGGTCGTCCGAGACCACGATGTCGATGCCGGGTATCTGTGTTCGGCTGATGGCGCCCTGGATAGAGCCCGTGGTGATCAGTTGATGCAGACCGCCCTCGGCCCGCTGTGCAAGGGGGTAGTAGCTGCTCAGCGTGGGCTGGATGTCGGCGTCGACCAGGAGGACCCGCTGGCCCGCGTCAGCGAGAAATCCGGCCAGGTTGGCGGTCAGCGTGGTCTTGCCTACGCCGCCCTTGGTGGAACAGATGGTCAGGACTATCAAGGTCTTCTCCTCGACAGCATTGCCGGGGATCGACCAGGGTCGCGGGTCATATTCGCGCATGTTCGACTCCAGCAAGGTCTGTCAGTTGGTCACAACATCCACCGGCCGGGTCTTTCCTCCGTTGGGGAGGGCGATCTGGCCGATCTTTTTGTATGACGCACCCTGACGTTGCTAGAATCGCGCCTGGTCTTGCGTCCCTATGGCGCTTTCTCAGACACGCTGGCGTAGCTCAGTAGGTAGAGCAGCTGATTTGTAATCAGCCGGTCGGGGGTTCGATTCCTCTCGCCAGCTCCAATCAAAACAATCAGTTGGACTTGTTCTGGCTGATTTTCAGTCTTTCAATTGTTCCGATGTGGCCAGATGGCGTTAGCCCAAGAGCGGTCACCACCACCTCCTGCGCGCGCGACACCCGATGTTGCCAATCTGAAGCGGCCCTGGAACGACGACATAGAAGAACGCCCGACACTTTTCCGATTAAGTCGATGCTTATGTACGGTGGGGGTCTCCGACCGAGGAGTGCCTTGTGTAAGCGCACTAACCCTGCATTCTGCGTGGGGTTTGTGCTGCCTCGATCCTTAAGATTCAGGCATCGCAGCACGTCTGCAAGGTTATCGGTTTATTGGAGCAGTAATATGAGTGTGGAAATCCCGGCGCGCGATGGTGACGGTTACCTATTGAGCATGTCCGACTGGACCCCGGAAATCGGCCGGGCGATGGCCGAAGTCGATGGCGTGGATCTGGACGATGTGAAGTGGAACCAGATCCTCAAGGCGCGCGAATACTACGAGGATGAAAATGTCGTGCCGCCGATTCGCAAGTTCGCCAAGTACCTCGGGCAGGATCAGAAGGAAATCTTCAAGATGTGGAAAACCGGTCCGATGAAGCCAATTACCAAGTACGGCGGGCTGCCCAAGCCGACGGGCTGCGTCTGACGCGTCATCCCGATTTCGCAACCGGGTGGGCGACAGCCGCCCACCCGGTTGCGACGAAGCAGCCGCGGCGCCCCTTGGGCCGCGGTTTTTTTGTGTGCACCGGTGTTCACACTGCTCGGTCTGGGCAACCTCGTGTGGCGCGCATGTGCGCTTTTTCTGCCTAAAGAAACCGCTCCCGCAGTCGATACGGCCCTTGAGCCAAACGACGTCGACGGATGCTTGCCGGGTATCCCCTACAAAGTCGTGTGGTTCGTGTTCGACAGCGAGGTCCACTGTCGAATGCCACTGTACCGGCCGATTTCACGAGGAGTTTCGAACAATGGCAGCAAGTATTCTGGCCGTAGACGATTCCGCATCGATGCGCCAAATGGTGTCTTTCACCCTCAAGGGTGCCGGATACGATGTAGTCGAGGCAGCAGACGGTGTCGAGGCACTCAAGATCGCAAGGACCCGCTCGGTGAATCTGGTGATCACCGACGTGAATATGCCGAACATGGATGGGATATCCCTGATCCGCGAGCTGCGGGCGTTGCCGAGCTACAAATTCACGCCATTGCTCATGCTGACGACCGAGTCCAGTGCTGACAAGAAGCAGCAGGGCAAATCCGCCGGTGCCACCGGCTGGATCGTCAAGCCGTTCAATCCCGAACAACTGCTTAACACCGTCAAGAAAGTCCTGAGCTGAGGCGTTTGTCCGCTCACCCGGGCAGGAGAGTCGAATGAGCATCGATATGGCTCAGTTCCATCAGGTCTTCTTCGAAGAGAGCTTCGAGGGACTGGACGTGATGGAAAGCGGTTTGTTGAACATGGACCCGGGCACTGCGGATGTCGAGGAGATCAATGCGATCTTTCGTGCCGCCCATTCCATCAAGGGCGGCAGCGGCACATTCGGGTTCATGAACGTCTCTGACTTCACCCATGTGATGGAAACGCTGCTCGATGAGATGCGTGACGGGCGTCGGCAGGTGGCCGCCGATGCCATCGAAGTCCTCTTGCAGTCTGTCGATGTCCTGCGCGACATGCTGACTGCTGCTCGCGACGGCGGCAGTGCAGACGAAGCACGAGTGAAGGCGCAGTACAGCGAGCTGCAGCGTGTATTGGCCGATAAGCACAGTAGCGACGACGCAGTCGCCGATCCTGTGAAGCAGGCTTCTGCTGTTGTGCCCGAGGTGCAGCCGGTGGGGTGGAAGATTGTGTTTCGCCCGCATCCACATTTGATGCGTACCGGCAATGATCCGTTGCGCATCATCCGCGAACTGGCCACGCTCGGTGAGACCTCCGTCAATTGCGACCTCTCCGAACTGCCTGCATTCGAGGAGTTTGAGCCGGAAGACAGCTACCTTTCCTGGGACCTGCGCCTGCACGAGCCGGTCGACAAGTCGCAGATCGATGAAATATTCGAATGGGTGGAAGACGATTGTGACTTCGCGGTGGTGCCTGTCATGCCGGAGGGATACGACCCGGCAGCCGCTGTGGAGCCGCCGGCAGCAAGCGACCAGGCCGAACCAGTCGCCCAGAAAAAGCCTCACCTGACCGAGGTCCCGCCCCCGGAAGAACGGCGCGTAACCGATGAGCGGCGTAACGAAGCCGAGCGACGCAAGACGCCTGCAGCTGCTGCGGGCGGATCGAGTTCCATCCGTGTGGATATCCACAAGATTGACGCACTGATCAACATGGTCGGTGAGCTTGTCATCACCCAGTCGATGCTCGGTATGTTGGGCGAGGATTTCCATATCAGCCGTGTCGAACGACTGCGCGAGGGATTGACTCAACTCGAACGGCATACGCGCGAGCTGCAGGAGAGCGTCATGCAGATCCGCATGGTACCGATCAGCTTCTCCTTTAGCCGCTTTCCGCGTCTTGTGCACGACCTGAGCAGCAAGCTCAACAAGAAAATCGAGCTCAAGATGAGCGGTGAGAATACCGAGGTCGACAAGACGGTTATCGAGAAGATCGGTGACCCTTTGGTGCACCTGGTACGAAACAGCCTCGATCACGGGATCGAAAAGCCCGAAGAGCGGCTGGCGGCCGGCAAGCCCGAGACGGGCATCGTGCGCCTGAGCGCATCGCACCGCGGTGGCAACATCGTCATCGAGATCCGAGACGACGGCCGTGGACTGCCGCGGGACAAGATCCTGAAGAAAGCCGTGGAGCGCGGCCTGGTCAAGGCAGACGACAATCTCAGCGATAAGGATATCTACGACCTGATATTCCAGCCGGGATTCTCCACTGCTGAGCAGGTCAGCGATGTCTCCGGCCGCGGCGTGGGTATGGATGTCGTGCGACGCAACATCAACGAGCTTGGCGGTGCGATCGAGATCGAGTCCACGCCAGGCAAAGGCAGCGCCATCATCATTCGCCTTCCCTTGACGCTGGCGATACTTGATGGCCAGACGATCCGTATCGGAAAAGAGACCTACATCGTCCCATTGGTGTCGATAGTCGAATCGATCCAGATCCAGGAGTCAATGCTCAACACCGTGGTGGGCCGCGGCGAGACATTCACCCTGCGAGAAGAGTACCTGCCAGTCGTGCGCATGCATGAGGTATTTGGCATTGAGGACCACGACGCCAAGCGACTGACGGATGGAATCCTGGTGGTCGTCGAAGGCGAGGGCCGTAAGTGCGGCTTGTTTGTGGATGACCTCCTGGGCCAGCAGCAAGTGGTCATCAAGTCGCTTGAAGCGAACTACCGAAAGGTCGAAGGCATTTCCGGAGCAACCATTCTTGGTGATGGTTCGGTGGCGCTCATCCTGGATATTCCGGGGCTGATGCGTCTCGCAAAACAGGGCGGCGCGCGCACTCGTGCTCCCCTGGCGTTAACCGCTTGAAACAGGGGATCGAGGTAATGCCCGAGAGTGCCAACAACGTCAAACAGATACTCGGTGACGACGCATCCGGTACTCAGTATCTCACATGCCTGCTGGCCGGTGAGCAATACGGCCTGAACATATTGCAGGTACAGGAGATTCGCGGTTGGGAACAGGTCACCCGCATCCCCAATTCGCCGCGCTATATCAAGGGCGTGATCAACCTGCGTGGCACCATCGTGCCCATTCTGGATTTACGCCTGCGCTTCGATCTGCCGGCCGAGCCCTACAGCAAGGAAACAGTGGTGATCGTCGTGCGCGCCGCTGACAAAAAAGGCAATGAGCGCTCTATTGGCCTTGTCGTCGACGCCGTTTCCGATGTGATTGTGGCACGCGATGAACAGGTTGTATGTACCCCGGAGTTCGGCGCGAACGTGCCCACAGAGAACATCATCGGCCTGGTCAGCGAAGGCGACGAGATGGTGATGCTGCTCGATATCGCCAGCCTGTTGGAATTGGATGCGGACGAGGTCGGCGTAACCGGGGGCTGATCCGCAACCATGCTTCGCAGCCCGACAGCGAAGTGGCAGACAATGCATGAACTCAGGGGAAGCGGCCGTGGCCGCTTTTTCCTTTTTGGCGCTGCCCGCACTTTACCCATGTGACTCTCAAGGAACGGAAAGTCACGCCGATGCATATGCAGGTGCCGCTGCTGGTGACCTTTTTACCTGCAGGCTGTGGATTGTGCAGCCGCCAATGACTACGCCTTTCCGAGACTGGTAATGAAGATCAACGAGCCTGTGACGAACAAAGAGGTCCCTTTTCCGAAAGACACGATCCTTGTGTCCAAGACGGATCGAAAGGGCATTATCACCTATGCCAACCCCGCTTTCGTCGCTATCAGCGGCTATAGCGAAAACGAGCTGATAGGGCGCAATCACAACCTGGTCCGACACCCGGATATGCCGCCCGAGGCATTCAAGGACCTGTGGGACACGGTACAAGCCGGTCTGACCTGGACTGGTCTGGTCAAAAACCGCGCCAAGAGCGGCGACTACTACTGGGTGCGCGCAAATGTCACGCCGGTACCGCTTGCCGATGGCGGCGTTGAATACATGTCGGTACGAACCGAGCCCTCGGCGGAGGAAAAGCGCTATGCCGAGGAGTTGTATGCCAAGGTCCGGGCCGGCCAGGTCAAGTTGCCGTCCTCCTTGGCGGCAGGATCCCGCTGGTCAATCGAGCGCATTTCGACGCTCGGTGCTGTCGGCATCGCGGGTGTGGCCGTGATCGCCATGTTGTTGCTTGCTGCCGGTGTCGGTGACGGATTCGTCTACGGAGCTCTGGGGGCAATTGCGGCATCAGCAATGGCCCTCGCCTATCTCACCCAGACGCATGTGATCAAACCGTTGCGCCACGCGGCCGGCAAGCTCGCGCAGTTCGTGGCGGGACAGTATTTCGACTGGGCGGAGGCCAGCGAGCGCGGTGTCGTCGGCGAGCTGCAGCAGGTCATCCGCTCGACCCAGATCAAGCTCGGTTTCGAGGTCACTGATGCGCAGCGCCGTGCCGATGAGACAGCACGCGTGCAGACCGCGCTCAATTGTGCATCGACCAACGTGATGATGGCGGATGCCGATCTGAACGTGATCTACATGAACGACGCCATCAAGAAGATGTTCCAGGAAGCGGAAGCCGACCTCAAGCAGCAGTTGCCGCATTTCGACGCTGATGACATCTTTGGCCACAACATCGATATGTTTCATGCCAACCCTTCACGCCAGCGTCAGTTGCTGGCGAATCTCGAAGGGACCTTCTCGAGTGAACTTCAGGTCGGAGGGCGCACATTCCGTATCATTGCCAATCCGGTGATCAACGAAGATTCGGTGCATCTCGGCACCGTGGTCGAGTGGGCTGACCTCACTGCGCAGCGTGCGGCGGAGCGGGAAAAGGCGGAGAGTGATGCCGCGGAGCGCCGTCACGCCGCGGAGAACCTGCGTATCCGTACGGCCTTGGACAACGTATCCAGCTGCGTGATGATGGCGGATGCCGAAAACAATATCATCTACATGAACCATAAGGTCGCCGAGCTGTTCGAAAACAACGAGACGGAGATCGCGCGATCGCTCCCGGGTTTCAAGGCGTCGGGGTTGCTGGGTGCCAACATTGACCGGTTCCACAAACAGCCGGCACATCAGCGTCACATGGTCGAGAAGTTGCGGGATCCGGTGAAGACCGAGATCCTCCTCGGCGGGCTGACATTCGGATTTACAGCCAATCCCGTGCTAAGCAAAGAGGGCGAGCGCCTTGGTACGGTCGTGGAGTGGGTGGATCGTACAACCGAGCTGGCGATGGAGAGCGAGCTGGAGTCTATCGTCGGGGCCGCACGGGCCGGCGAATTGTCAAAACGCGTCGGCATGGAAGGAAAGGTCGGCTTCTTCAAACACTTGGCATTGGGTATCAATGCGCTGCTCGATGACCTTTCGAGTGTGTTCCATGACGTATCCGACACGCTCGATGCGATGTCTAGTGGTGATCTCACCAAGCCGGTCATGCGTGACTACAAGGGTGAGTTTGGTCGCATCAAGGACAACCTGAACAATACCCTGGTGCACATCTCCTCGACGGTGGCCGAACTGCGTGAGGCGACCGACTCGGTGAATGTCGCCTCCAATGAGATCTCGTCAGGCAATACCAACCTGTCGTCGCGTACCGAGCAGCAGGCATCCAGCCTCGAAGAGACGGCTGCCAGCATGGAGCAGTTGACATCAACGGTTCGCAACAATGCTGACAACGCGCAGCAGGCCAATCAGGTTGCCAGCAGTGCGCGCCTGCTGGCCGAGAAGGGCGGCGAGGTGGTGAGCCGGGCCGTTACTGCGATGGATCAGATCAACGGGTCGTCGAACAAGATTGCCGAGATCATCGGTGTAATCGACGAAATCGCATTTCAGACCAACCTGCTGGCGCTCAATGCCTCTGTCGAAGCAGCCCGCGCAGGTGAGCAGGGGCGCGGGTTCGCCGTTGTGGCCACCGAGGTACGCAACCTTGCATCCCGATCGGCGGATGCCGCCAAGCAGATCAAGGACCTGATCAGCGATAGCGTCAGCAAAGTGCACGCCGGTGCCGAACTGGTCAACGAGTCCGGGGAGACGCTCAGTGAAATCGTCATCGGCGTCAAAAAGGTAGGCGATATCGTCGCCGAAATTGCGGCAGCCAGCGCGGAACAGGCGGCGGGCATCGATCAGGTCAACCAGGCGATTACCAGCATGGACGAGATGACGCAGCAGAATGCGGCCCTTGCCGAGGAAACATCGGCGGCATCGGTGTCACTCTATGAGAAGGCGCAGGAAATGGACCGGGCGATTTCTTTCTTCACCGTGTCGGCGGACCTGGAGCAGATGATCAAGGCGCAGGACGGCGTGCATGGCCACGCCCATGCCCATGGATCGGAGGGCCACGATGCGGACTTCGACTTCTTCGCGGCCCGCACGGCGCACCTGTCATGGCGCCAGCGTATCCGGGATTTCCTGGACGGTGCCAAGTCACTGACCCATGAAGAGGCTGTATCGCACCGGGATTGTGCACTGGGCAAATGGCTCTACAGCAGGGGTTTGGCTGATTACGGGCATATCGATGAAATGAAGGTCATGGAGACAGAGCACGAGAAGCTGCATTCGGTGATACGCGAGATCATCGATCTGAAACATCGCGGCAACGACACGCAGGCCGAGACACGCTACCGGGAAATCGAGGCCCTTTCGGGCAGGATCGTAGCACTGCTGAAGGCAGTCGAGCGCAAAGTGGCGCATTGACGGAGTGACCATGCAAGAAACAGTTGCAGCAAGGCCGCAGGCCAGGAAAGGCCAGTACCTGAGCTTCCGCCTCGGATCGGACGACTACGCCGTGGATATCCTGAGGGTGCAGGAGATCCGTGGTTGGGAGAAGGTCAGGGCCCTGCCCGATTCGGAGGACTACGTGAAAGGTGTCCTCGATCTGCGCGGGACCATAGTGCCGATCATCGACCTGAGAGTGCGTTTCGGCAACGCCTTGCCCGAGTACTCTGCCACCACTGTGGTTATCGTGATGTCGGTAAAGACCACCGACGGCAGTACGCAGCTGGTTGGTGCTGTGGTGGACGCGGTCTCTGACGTATTGGATATCGATGGTACCCAGCTCAAACCTCCACCACAGATCGGTGGCACGGTTGGACGTCGCTACCTCAGCGGCATGGTATCGCTGCCGCGCGGGATGGTAATTTTGCTCAACCTGGACAAGCTTTTCGATCCGGCAGAGTTGGGTGGTCTGAACGACCTGGTTGGCGAGTGAGCGGGGGCGGCATGCGCGCTATCGCTGTTGTCAATCAGAAAGGCGGTGTCGGTAAGACAACGACAGCTGTCAATCTCGGGCATGCGCTCGCGCTGCAGGGAAAGCGCGTTTTGCTGGTCGATCTGGACCCACAGGCGCACCTGAGTGCCTGTCTCGGTCTTCATCATGCGTCGGACCGGGGAATGGACCGTGTGTTGCTGCATGGCGAGGAGATGACGGCATATACCGTGACCGCGCGCGACTGCCTCGACGTTGTGCCCGCGGGAGCCGGCCTCGCCGCGTTTGCCGATCAGCCGGGTGGGAGCAGCCGTGCCTACATGCTGGCGGATGCGATCGAACGAAATCCGCCGGACGTCGATTTTCTCCTCTTTGATTGCCCACCTTCCTCCAGCATGCTGGCTGTAAATGCGATTGTCGCCTCCAGTGATGCATTGATACCGGTTGCCGGCGACTACCTGTCGCTGACCGGTCTGGCGCGTCTGATGCTGACACTGCAACGCCTGCAGCCTTTGTTTCGGCGACCACTCCACAAGGCTATGTTTCTCAGCCGTTTCGTTGCACGGCGGCGGCTGGCTCAGGAAGTCTACGGAAAGCTCTTGCAGCACTTTCCGGAAAATCTGTTGAACTCGTCGATCAGCGAGGCCGCTGCGCTGGCCGAATGCGCGGGTGTCGGCAAGACCATTTTTGAACATCGTTGCAGTAGCAGATCGGCGCGGGAGTTCCGTGAACTGTCTGGCGACCTGTTGCATGGGAGGTATGCACACAATGAGCAAGAAGCAGCCAGTCATGTCGCATGACCCACTGGCCGAACTGGGGGCTTCCAGTCCCTCGCCGGATGTCGGGGTAGTAGGGTCTGGCGAAACGGCTGGTGACGGCAGACATCAAGATGCAGGTGAGGCGCTCCTGACCCTGCCCGCAAGTCTGACCATCGCCGAGGTCGGTGAAGTACACACTGCATTGATGCATCACCTGTCAAACACGGCTGCGGTCAGGGTCGATGGCTCGGGTGTCGAAATCATCGACGGAGCCGGGCTTCAGCTGCTGACGGCGTTCGTCAAGGCGGCCGGGGAAAAGGCGATGATGGTCACATGGCAGGCGGCTTCGGAGGTCCTGGGGAAGGCAGCGCGTCAGATAGGTGTGGATGCAGTGTTGAAGCTGACGGATCAGCAGCCGGCTGCCTAGGAAGTGGGCCAGATGATGCAGGGTGAAAAAAACATGATCCCGTCGAATGCGGCGTCACCCGACCTGGACTGGAGCCAGGTATCGGAAACGGTTCGAATGCTGAACCTGGCGGTCGCCCAGATATCGATGGCGATGCATGAGGGCGAAGACTCGGTGCAGTCATTGACCCGTTGTTTCACCAGCATGGTGGGGCACGTCGAAGACATCGCGAAGACTGCGACCAGCCTTGCGGATGGCAGTGCCACAGATGAGGCCAAGTCCGCTGTGCTCGGCCGCGCTGCCGAGGTTCAGGGGGGGATCCAGCAAAGCATCGTAGCGTTCCAGTTTTATGATCGGCTGTCGCAGCGTCTCGACCATGTTCGCTATGTCCTCGACGCCCTGTCTGCATTGGTTGCGGACAAGTCCAGGCTATTCAATCCGGCAGAGTGGGATGGATTGCAGCAGAGTATCCGCGGCCGCTACAGCATGCAGGAAGAGCAGGATATGTTCGAGGCATTGCTGAACGGGGCGAGCATCGAAGAGGCACTGAACTTGGTGCGCAGAAAGCTGCACGAGGGAGACATCAATGACATCGAACTGTTCTGACATATAGCACGAGAACTCAAGCTCCGCAGCGGCACAGGCGCCGGGCCTGGAGCCGGGGAGAACAAGCCGTCTTTCGTCTGAGGAACCCATGACAGTCGCCAGGGAGTACCAGTTCACTCGTCATGACTTCGACTTTCTGCGCCGCATCTCCAATGCGCGCACAGGGATTGTGGTCACGGACGACAAGTTCGACATGTTTTACTCGCGTTTGGCTAAGCGCGTGCGGCTGCTGGGACTGACCAGTTTCGCCGACTACTGCAATTACCTGCAGGAGCCGTCTCACGATGCGGAAATCGTGGAGCTGGTCAATGCTCTGACCACGAATCTGACCGCTTTTTTCCGCGAAAACCACCATTTCGAGTTTCTCGCCAAGACGGCCCTGCCGCAGTCCGTGCAGCGCAATCGCGCCGCACGGAGCCTGCGGATCTGGTCTGCCGGATGCTCGACCGGCGAGGAGCCCTATTCGATCGCGATGGTGCTTGCCGAACAGCAGGCCCTGCTGAGCGGATGGGATGCACAGATCCTGGCGAGTGATATTGACTCGAATGTCCTCGCGCAGGCCAAGGCGGGGATCTATCCGCTGGCGCGGGTGGAGAATCTGCCCAAGACGCGCCTGAAGACATTTTTCCAGAAGGGAAAAGGTGCGCAGCAGGGCAGGGCAAGGGTGCGTGACACGCTGCGCCGCTATATCGCTTACGCCCAGATCAATCTGATGGAACCGCTTGATGTCGAAGTGCAGGACATCATCTTCTGCCGCAATGTCATCATCTATTTCGACAAGGAAACCAAGAAACGGCTGGTCGAGAAGTTTGCCGATGTCCTGGCGACAGGGGGTTACCTTATCGTGGGCCATTCGGAGTCTCTCTACCAGGTCACCGACCGGTTCGAACTCATCGGCAACACTGTGTACAGGAAGGTGCGCTGATGAACGTGGCCCGCACCAGACACGTGCTGCCCGCCAGCCTGCCTGGCTTCGATAAGATCAACCGCTACTGGGATACCGCACATGATATGCCCGCAGCCAAGATACTGCCGGGTGAGTACTACGTGACCAGCAGTGCCGAACTCGTGACCACGGTGCTCGGTTCCTGCGTGTCGGCCTGCATTAGGGATCGCGTGTTTGGCATCGGTGGCATGAATCACTTCATGTTGCCGATTTCATCCGATGGAAAAGGGTGGAATGGATCCCATGACGTGCTGAGCACAGCGACGCGCTATGGCAATTTTGCGATGGAGCACATGATCAACGAGATTCTCAAGCATGGCGGTCACAAGCGGCACCTCGAGGCCAAAATTTTTGGTGGCGGCAGGATGATGAAATCACTCAGCGACGTCGGTGCGCGCAATATCGAGTTTGTACGCGAGTATCTGTCTGTAGAAGGCATTCCCCTTGTCAGTGAGAGTGTCGGCGATATCTTTCCACGCAAGGTGATCTATATGCCTGCTACGGGCAAGGCGCTGGTCAAGCGCCTCAAGCATCTGCACAACGACACGATTGCGAAGCGTGAAGATGACTACCGCAGCGAAATTTCACTCAAGCCCATGGCCGGCAGTGTCGAACTTTTCTAGAACGTGGTGAACATGTCAAAAATCCGTTTGCTGATCGTCGATGATTCTGCGCTGGTGCGCCAAGTGCTGACACAGGTCTTTGCGCAGGCCCCCGATATCGAGGTTGTCGGCACAGCGACCGACCCCTACGTGGCGCGTGAAAAGATCAAGCAACTCAACCCTGATGTGCTCACGCTCGATGTCGAGATGCCCAAAATGGATGGGGTGACTTTCCTCGGCAACCTTATGCGTTTGCGTCCGATGCCAGTGGTGATGGTCTCGACGCTGACTGAGCAGGGTGCGGAGGTCACGCTTCGTGCCCTGGAGAACGGGGCAGTAGACTTTGTTGCAAAACCCAAGGTAGATGTGGCGGAAGGGCTCAGGGACTATGCCGACGAGATCATCGGCAAGGTCCGGATGGCGGCGAAATCCAGGGTACGCGCCATCGAGAAGAGAACGTTCAATTCAGCGCCGGCAGTGGAACAGAAACTTAGTGCCGATGCGGTGCTGCAGCCACCGGACCTGCGCCGGCATTTTCGTACCACCGATCGTATCATCGGCATCGGGTCGTCGACCGGGGGAACCGAGGCGATCAAGGACGTACTGGCTGCATTGCCTATCGATATCCAGGCCGGTATCGTGATCTCGCAACACATACCGGCCGCATTCAGCGGCCCGTTTGCGCGCCGCGTCGACAGCATCACGCCTTTGTCTGTCTGCGAGGCCCGGGACGGCCAGCAGATCATGCCGGGACATGTCTATATTGCGCCTGGCGATCGCCACCTGCTGGTGGATCGCGACGGTGCACGCTATGTCTGCCGCCTCAGTGATGGGCCACCGGTCAATCGTCATCGGCCGTCGGTG
>Ga0116152_10003183_pt1 | contig 13233 bp, 14 predicted proteins | sample AD_UKC119_MetaG_FD_89894 | JGI IMG/M metagenome (GOLD analysis project Ga0116152, IMG submission 89894) | Active sludge microbial communities of municipal wastewater-treating anaerobic digesters from Hong Kong - AD_UKC119_MetaG | ecosystem: Engineered > Bioreactor > Anaerobic > Digestate...
GGCCCCGCCAGTCGGGTCATGGCCGCCGATACACAGGATGCGGGGGGGGCGCTTCATAGTGGCGGGATTGTATCAGCGCCACTGTGGAGACAACGGAAACCCTGTCGCGGGCCGGTCTTTCAGGGCCCGACATCTGGCAGAATTAATCCACCGAATCTCCACCAACACACGAGCTGAGGAAAGCGGAAGCAATGAAGACCTACCTGTGCGTCATATGTGGCTATGTCTACGACGAGGCCAAGGGCTGGCCCGAAGAGGGGATCGCGCCGGGCACGAGGTGGGAGGATGTGCCGCTGAACTGGAAATGCCCCGAGTGCGGTGCCGGCAAGGAAGATTTCGAGATGATCGAGATCTGATCGAATTACAGGGGCGGGCAACTTACATCGGATAAGTCGCTGTTTCTGTTTCGTTATTCTCAGCGATGAGGGCTTTTGCTGCGCGCCGGGCTAGGCCGGTGGGAAATCTGGGCTACACTTTCAATCAGCCCGGCTGACAGTACCAATTGCCGCAAAATCAATGGTTTGCGGAAGGGATGCTGTTGCCTATCCGCCCGACCTCTTGAGGAGGCGCCATGCACAAAGACACCAGTGAGCTGCTTGCGATCGCGCGCAGGTACTGCGAATTGATCGAAAGTCTGGACGAGGACTACCGCGAGTCCCTGTCACAGCTGAATGAGATCCTGCCGCGACTGCATGCGGCCATGACCGCAGTCGGGCCATCGCCCGATGAGGCCGGTTATGACCCGAGCGTCGATCTGGACAAGCGCTTCGAGCTGTTCAGCCGGCTGCACGGGCTGCTGGGCGATCTCGACGGTTACTGGATGGAATACGATGTGACGCCGGACAGGCAGGAGATGAGCGGCAGCCTGGCGGACGACCTCACCGATATCTATTGTGAACTCAAGCACGGCCTGACGCGCCTGGAGCGCTATGACGACACCCGACGCACGCTCGGCGGGTGGAGAACCGGATTCTGTAAACACTGGGGACAGCACGTGGTCGACGCGGAACGGCATCTTTACGCACTATCTGCGCGGGATCGCCTGTACTGAAATTAGCCAACCTCGATGGTACAATCGCCCGGATTTTCCTTTTTGAGCCTCTCGAGGTTGAGACCATGACGCAAGCTGTTCTGACCGAATCCGAACTCACACTGACCACTCCGGCACAAGGCAAGATGGCCGAGTTGCTCGGTCAGGTCGAAGAAACCATCCAGGGCGTTCGCGTGTTCGCCACACCTGGCGGCTGCAGCGGCGTCAGCTTCGGTATGACCTTTACCGATCAGCTGAATGACGATGACCGGGTGCGCGAGATCGAAGGCGTGCGTGTGATCGTTGATGCCGGGACGCTGGAATACATCCGTGGCGTGGAGATCGACTTCGTCGACGCCGGTGACGGTGATGCGCGGTTCGTGTTCAACAACCTGCAGCCGGTTTCGGGTGGCGGTTGCGGGACCTGCGGTTCACAAGGTGGCGGCTGCTCCTGAGCAGGCGCCTCTGAGTCTGAACAGAAAAATGCCCGCGCGAGCGGGCATTTTTCGTCAGGGCCTTTCCTTGGCGGGGATCGGTGCCCGCTGTTGCAGCTGTGTCCGCACCCAGTCGACATAGGGGCTGTTGGTCTCCTCCATCAGCAGCGCCATGTTGAGGTCACTTTGCGCCTTGTCACTGTACCCCAGTCGCCATCGAACCCAGGCCAGACGTGCCCTTTCGTCGGCGTCCTCATGCAGCGCCAGCGATGCCTCCAGTTGTTCTGTCGCCTCGATCAGCCGGTCTGCGTCGATCAACGCCAACGCCAGTGCAGCGTGACGTGTGCTGCTGCCCATTCCCCGTTCTATTGCCTGTTGCAGCAACGGCTCTGCCTCTGCAAATCGTCCCTGGCCGGCCAGTGCAACGCCGAGTTCGGCCTGTGCTTCCGGGAAAGCCGGGACGGCCGCCAGCGCCTGGCGCAGGTGATTTTCGGCAGCGGCGTAATCCTCGAGTGCGATCTGAGCAACCCCCGCCCAATAGAGCACCCTGGCGTCGCCCGGTCTTGCATCCAGCGCCGCGCCGAAACTGCCGACCGCGTCGTGCTTCATGCCCAGGCCGAGTTGTGCCCTGCCCAGGACGAAGAATGCGTCGCGCGCTGACCAGTAACCGGTGTATTGCTTGTCACGCGAGGCATCTATTGCTGCCAGCGAATGGTTGAGTGCGACGCTGGCATCGCCTTTTTCGACTGCCGCTTTGGCCAGTTCAAGGCGACCCTCCATGTAGTGCGGGTCGCTGGCGATCTCGCTTTCGAAGAGCCGACTGTGATCCCACCAGCGCATGCTCGAAGAGCCGGACAGGATGCCCAGGAGCAGAATGACCGGAACGAATACGACGGCTTCGCTGCCCGGGACCAGCTGCCGGCCCACCGGGCGCCATAGCAGAAACAGTGCGTGTGCGACGGCGAACGACAGTCCCCAGGCGGCGAGATACAGGGTGTGGCCGCTGTGATAGTGATCGCTCGGGAATATCCCTACGCCGGGGACCAGCCACAGCAGGAACCATGCCGCGCCGAACGCGGCCGGCTGGCGAAGTTTGAGGCCTATCAGCGTGGCGGCAATCAACACCACGAAGCCGAGCAGGGCGGCGACCTCGACGGCCCCCCAGCCGCGGGTGATCGGCCAGGCGTCGGATACGATCGGTTCATAGGGAAGGAGCGTCTCATCGATCAGGAACCACAAGTGGCGCAACGCGGTCCCGGCATTGTTGAAGATACTGTCGGTCGGGTAGTCGGCGGCGAAGTTCAGTCCGCCCAGGACCAGCGCGCGGTAGATGATGATCAGCAACAGTACGGCCAGCAGCAGGGTGAGTCCGGCCACGCGCGAAGGCGCGATGCCGCCGACGGCACGACGGCCACGTTCCTTGCTTTCGAAGCCGGCAATCAGCAGCGCCATCAGCGGCAGCATGTAGGCGCTTTCATGAGCCAGCATGGCTGCCAGCGCCATCAGCGTCATGCCGCCCAGCCAGCGCTTCACGTGACCGCGGTGTGCGTTGGTGGTGGCCTGCAGCCGGGTAAACACGACCAGGCTCCAAACGCCGAACGCGGCGGCGAGCAGGTAGGGACGCCCGCCGATCCAGGCGACACTGTTGACGGTTGCGGGGTGCACCGCATAGAGCGCGGCAGACCAGAATGCCAGGCGATTGGCGTGGCGCCGTCGCGACAACAGGTGGCGTCCTAGGGCATAGAGTCCGACTACCACCACCAGGTGCAGCAATACGTTCTCGAGATGAAAGCACGCCGCGCAGTCACCCCAGAGGGTCCAGCTGACACTGTTGGACAGCAGGGTCAGCGGTTGCCAGCTGCCGGCCGAGCCGTCCGCCTGGCCGCCGGTCAGGCGTGCCTGGTAGGCGGGACGCGTGTTCACCAACGAAGTGGGTATGTCGGCGAGGGCTGTGACGCGGTGCCCGCCCTGCAGGATATCTTCGCGGTCAGTCCACACGAAGTCTCCGCCGAGCGAGGCGGCGAATACGGCAACGACGAGAACGCTCAGCCAGATGATGTGGCTGCGACGCGTCCGCGCGATCTGCTCCTGGGTCTGTCGCGTATTTTGGGAACGGCGGGACGGCATCGGTCAGAAAGGCTTCAAAACGGCCAGCAGCACAATCGCGATCAGCAGCAACACCGGCAGTTCATTGAACCAGCGATACCAGACGTGGCTGTGACGGTTGCGGTCATGCCTGAAATCGGCCACGAGCTTGCCACAGTAAACGTGGTAAGCCACCAGGGCGCCCAGCAGGGCGAGCTTGATGTGCAGCCACATCTGATTCCCGAACACCACCCAGCCGTAGTCATACAGCATCCAGAATCCGAATATCAGCGTGAACACCGCACCTGGTGTCGTGATGCCGTAAAACAGTTTGCGCTCCATGACCTTGAAGCGGTCTATCGACGCCTGGTCTTCGCTCATCGCGTGATACACGAACAGCCGCGGCAGATAGAAAAGGCCGGCGAACCAGGTCACCATGCCGATGAGATGCCATGCCTTTAGCCACATTGCTCTTCAACCCTGGAACGTGAGTAGAGTCGCGCGCACGCGTGTTTCATCGAGCGGCCCGCGTTCAGAAAAGTTGATATTGCCGTCGGGTCCGATCAGGTAGCTGGTCGGTGTCACCGAAATACCGCCAAATGCCTCGTTGACCTCGCCGTGCACGTCGAGCGCGATCGGGTAGCCCGGATTCTGCCGTTCCACCGTCGCGATGATGGCAGGCGGCGGGTCGTGCGGCATGGCCACGCCAATCACCATGAAGTTCTGCGCTTTCAGGCTGTCATGCAGGCGGCTCAGTCGTGGCATGTCGCGCATGCAAATCTCGCAATCGACCGACCAGAAGGTGACGAGCAGGCTCTTGCCGCGCAGCTCGCTGCTGCGCAGGTTTCGCCCGTCGAGCAGATTGAACGTGGTCTCCGGCATCGGCCTGCTGGTCGGCCACAGTACCCAGGCCGCACCAGCGACGATCAGAACCGAAGCGAGATTCGTAAACCACCGTGAGGTCATTTTGCGTCGTCCAGGGCACTCAGGCCGGTTTTCTGCGGCACCCCGCCGGGGGATGCCATCTCTTCGTCTGCAACAGTCTTGCCGCGACCGATCCAGCGTCGCAACATGCCAACCAGGCGTTTGATCGCGCGCCAGATCCTCGGTAGCAGCCACGCGACACCAAAAAGGAACAAGAGCAGCAACACAATGAACAACCAGGGGTGATTGAGCGCGGCCCACAGTCCGCCGAATACCGCCAGATCCTCGCCCAGTGATGCCCCCCAATTACTGAACGGCTCCGGTGAGGTATTGACCAGGACCCGCGTGCCGGCCTTGGTGGCGTGACTGGCTGCGGCTACCCCGCCACCTAGCAGCAGTGCGACCAGTTCACCGGACTGCCCGATGTCCAGTCCCTGTGCTGCACCGGCGGCCATCAGCGCGCCCGCCGGGATGCGGATGAAGGTATGCAGCGCGTCCCAGACCGTGTCCACGCCGGGTATCTTGTCGGCAAAAAATTCCACCAGATACATGCCGCCGGCGGCCAGCATGACCGGCGGGCTGCTCAGGACCTGGAGGTCAGCAGGCAACTCCATGTGGCCGGCTCCACCCATCCAGCCGAGCATCAGGATCGCGGCATAGAGGTTGATGCCGGATGCCCATGCCGCCCCGAGCATCAAAGCGACGGTGTCGATCGTTTCCATAGACTTAACCTGGGTTTGCCACGGGTCGGGCCGCAGGCTACATGCTGGGCCAACTGTGCAGGTGTCCTCGCAGAGCAGCACGGACTTTAGCACGCGCGCCGCGGCGTGAACCAAATCTGTGGCGGGCGACTGCCCGCCGTAAAACCGATGGCGCAAACGGGCCGGTATTTGTGTTTAGAATACCCGCCTTGTTCTGGCGCCTGGGGTCGCGATGATCAAAATTGGAATCGTTGGTGGGACCGGTTACACGGGCGTCGAGCTATTGCGGCTGCTGGCGACGCACCCGCAGGCCGAGGTCGTCTGTATCACCTCGCGTGCCGAGGCCGGGCGTCAGGTCTCGGATCTGTACGGCAACCTCCGCGGCCATTTCGATCTGGCTTTTTCCGAACCTGATCCGGTGTTGCTGGCCGAGTGTGACCTGGTTTTCTTTGCCACCCCGAACGGTACGGCGATGAAGATGGTGCCGGAACTACTCGATGCCGGTACCCGGGTCATCGATCTGGCCGCCGACTTCCGTCTGCAGGATCCGGCGCTGTGGGAACAGTGGTATGGCATGCCACATGCTTGTGTCGATGTGCTCGCCGAGGCGGTGTACGGCCTGCCGGAACTCAATCGCGAGCAAATCCGCAGTGCCCGGCTCGTCGCCAACCCCGGGTGTTATCCGACCGCCTCGGCGCTCGGTTTTCTGCCGCTGGTCGAGAATGGCCTGGTCGACAACACCAACCTGGTCGCGGACTGCAAATCGGGTGTCAGCGGTGCCGGCCGCGGCAGCAATGTGGCCATGCTGATGGGCGAGGTCGGCGAAAGCTTCAAGGCGTATGGTGTAGCCGGGCATCGGCACCTGCCCGAGATCCGCCAGACATTGTCCTGGGTTGGTACGCAGCCGATCGGACTGACGTTCGTGCCGCACCTGGTGCCGATGATCCGCGGTATTCATGCGACGTTGTATGGTCGCCTCACCGGTGACACCGATGATCTTCAGGCATTGTTCGAGAAACGTTATGCGGATGAACCTTTTGTCGATGTATTGCCGTCGGGCAGTCATCCGGAGACGCGAAGTGTACGCGGTGTCAATCACTGCCGGATCGCGGTACACCGGCCGCAGGGCGGGGATACCGTGGTCGTGCTTTCGGTGATCGACAACCTGACCAAGGGTGCGGCCGGTCAGGCGGTGCAGAACATGAACCTGATGTTCGGGTTCGACGAGACAACCGGCCTCGGGCACGTGGCCCTGCTTCCGTGAGCGCCTGACCACCATGGGCAAGGTCAAACCGAGCCGGGTGATTACCCCGCGCATCGTGCAGCCCGGCGGCGGGGGCGCGCGGACCTGGTTGTGGATGCTTTTCCTGATTGCATTGGCGGCCTGGTCCTGGCAGGTGCTGGAACTTGGCCGCCACCGCGGTGGCATGGACGTCGGACAACGTGACCGGGCTGAAGCGGACCTGCGCGAGAGGATTGCCGAACTCGAGGAGGAACGCGATGTGCTGCGTGCTGCGGCGGCACGTTTCGAACGCGCGGCACAGATCGACCGTGCGGCGGCCGAACGGGTTCAGTCCGAGGTCAAGGCCTTGCAAGACGAACGCGCCGACCTGAAAAGTCAGCTGGCATTCCTCAAGAGCCTGGTCCCGGGGGGTGGCAAAAAGCTCGTCCTCGACGACTACAGTCTTACCGGGATCGGGGACCGCACTTTTCGTTTCGAGGTGACGCTTTCAAAACGCAGCGACGACGCCGATACGGTCAGTGGCAGCGTGACCGTCAGTGTGACCGGTGAGCTGGATGGCGAGGAAAAGACCTTTGATATGGCCGAGTTGACCGATGGCAAGCGGAGCAATATCGGGATTAAATTCAAGAATTTTCAAAAGCTGAAGACCGAGCTTCAGTTGCCCGCCGGGTTTGTACCCGCTTCTATCGAAGTGGCGGTGAAACCCGATGGCAAGGCGTTCAAGTCTTTCGAACAGGCCTACGACTGGAAAGCGTCCGAGGCCTGATTCGGGCATTTACACGGGAATCGATCAGATGGCACGAATCAAGCGCTTCAAAGCGCCCAAGGTTACGACGGTAATCGGTCAGGGGACTGCGATCACGGGAAACGTGGAGTTTTCCGGTGGCCTGCACCTCGACGGCACCGTGAACGGCAATGTCGGCGGTGAGGCCGATACGCAGTCCACTCTCACGGTGAGCGAGCAGGGGAAGATTGAAGGTGATGTACGCGTCGACAACCTGATTCTAAACGGTACTGTGGTCGGTGATGTCTATGCCAATGAGCGGGTCGAGCTGGCGACGAACGCGCGCGTCAGCGGGACTGTCTACTATCGCCTGCTGGAGATGGCGATGGGTGCCGAGGTCAATGGCAAGCTGGTACACAGCGAGGAGCAGGAGCCTCGGATGCTCGGGCATGACGGCAGTGCGGACACGACGGACGCGCGCGCCAGCGACGCCGACGCTTAATACTTGACCAAATTGATCGGGAAAAGCATACTTTCCCTCATCAATGGGCCTGGCGGCCCGATTAACCCTCGCAGGCAGGTGGTTAAATGAATGAACAAGTAGCGACGACAGGCAGCGATGCCCTGGTGTTCACGTCCGCAGCGGCGAAGAAGGTGGCTGAGCTGATTGCCGAAGAAGGCAATCCCGAGCTTATGTTGCGCATCTATGTCCAGGGTGGCGGTTGCTCAGGTTTCCAATACGGCTTCACCTTCGATGAAACGGTCAACGAAGGCGATGAACAGGTCGTCACCGATGGTGTGACGCTGTTGATCGACCCGATGAGTGTGCAGTACCTGATGGGTGCTGAAGTGGATTACTCGGAAGGCCTGCAGGGCGCGCAGTTCGTCATTCGCAATCCCAACGCCTCCACGACCTGCGGCTGCGGCTCGTCGTTCTCCACCTGACTTCCGGTACCCACGGGGAAACGCAGAAAAAGGCGCCGCGAAGGCGCCTTTTTCGTGTCCGTGGTCTCAGAGGTGACGTCGCACCGCCACCACGTCAGGTTCCTCTTTGTTGTGCACCATGCGGAAACCGAGGCGCTCGCACAATCGCAACATCTTGCTGTTGTGCGACAGTACTTCCCCCTCCATGATCTCGATGCCACGATCCCGTGCGACGGTCATCAGCCGCTGCATCAGTTGGCGTCCGATGCCTTTTTGTTGCGATGCGTCTGCCACGGTCAGCGCGAATTCGCATGATTGTTTGTCGGGGTTGCTGACGTAACGGGCCACGCCAAGGATGCGCGCCTGCGGCGTGTCTTCGTTGATCACCGCCACCAACGCCATCTCGCGGTCGTAGTCGATCTGGGTGAAACGGGCGAGCATCAGCGGCGTCAGCTTGTCCATGCTCTGCATGAAACGGAAGTACTTGCTCTCGGCCGAGAGGTTCTGCACGAAATCCTGTTCGATCCCCGCGTCTTCCGGACGGATCGGGCGCACCGAGACGTCCGTGCCATCCGGCAGCTGCCAATTGGTCTCAAGCTCTGGCGGATAGGGGTGAATCGCCATGTGCCCGTAGTGCGCCGTGCTGGTTTTCGGTGCTGCGACCACGATGCGGGCATCGACAGCGATGACGCCTTCTTCGTCTACCAGCAAGGGGTTGATGTCGAGTTCCTGAACCTCCGGCAACTCGCAGGCGATCTCCGAGATGCGCTGCAGGACATCGGTCAGTTTGCAGATATCCGCTTCCGGCAGATTGCGGAATTGCCGCAGGAACCTTGCCGCGCGGGTGCCACGTATCAATTCGCGGCTCAGGTACTCGTTCAGAGGTGGTAGCGCGACGCGGCTGTCGGCAAAAATCTCGACTGCCGTTCCACCCGCGCCGAAGCTGATGACAGGTCCGAATACCGCGTCGTGCGCGATCCCGATCATGATCTCGCGGGCATGCGGTCGCTCCAGCATCGGCTCGATAGTGACGCCGGTAACCCGTGCGTCAGGACGCTGTATCTTTACGTTTTCCATCATCTCACGGAACGCGGTGCGCACTGAGCGCGGCTCCCGGATGTTCAACCGTACCCCACCGACATCGGATTTATGCGTGATGTCAGGTGAGTTGATCTTCATCGCCACGGGCAGTCCGACACCCTCTGCCGCCACCAACGCCTCAGCGGCTGAATTGACGTTGATGCTGGTCGATGTCGGGATGTGGAACGCACGCAGAACTGCCTTTGCTTCAGTGTTGCTGAGCGTGTAGCGCCTTTCGCCCATGGCATGCTCGATGATCAGGCGGGCGCCATCCACGTCGGGCTCGCGATGCTTCGACAGTGGCGCCGGTGCCTGCAACAGCGCTTTCTGATTGCGCCGGTAACATGCGAGATAGCCGAATGCATCGACGCCACCTTCCGGGCTGTGGAACTGTGGAATGCCCGCCTCCGCAAAGCGGCGCCGTCCCTCGTTGACCAAGTCCTGCCCCATCCAGCACGCCAGCACCGGTTTGCGTAATTTACCGGCCGCAGTAATGACGCCTTCGGCGCAGGCTGTGGGATCAGTCATGGCCTGCGGTGTCAGCAGTACCAGGAGACCGTCCACACCGGGATCAGCCAGAACGAGCTCGGTGGCCCTCTGGTAGCGCCCGCTGTCCGCATCCCCGAGGATGTCTACAGGGTCGCTGTGCGACCAATGTTGCGGCAGGACCTCGCTGAGCCTTTCGATCGTCTTTGCCGAAAGTTCGGCGAGCGGGACCTCAAGATCGCTCGCGCGGTCGGCTGCCATCACGCCCGGGCCACCGCCATTGGTCAGTATCGCCAACCGCGGGCCTTCGACGCGGGTACCCGAGGCGAGGGTCTGGGCGGCTGCGAACAACTGGTTGACAGTGGTGACGCGTACCGCGCCGGCGCGCTGTACCGCCGCATCGAAGACATCGTCGCTACCGATCAGTGCTCCAGTGTGTGATACAGCTGCACGGGAGCCGCTTTCGTTGCGTCCTGATTTGACCACGATCACGGGTTTCAGCCTGGCGGCCACGCGCAGACCGCTCATGAACGAGCGGGCATCGGAGATTCCTTCGACATACAACAGGATGCTCTTGGTTTCAGGGTCCACAGCCAGGTAGTCGAGGACGTCGCCGAAACCGACATCTGCGGTGGCGCCGAGCGAAGCCACTGCGGAAAAGCCAAAGCCGTTGGAGGACGCCCAGTCGAGCAGGGCCGTGCAGAAGGCCCCGGACTGGGCGACCAGCGCAACCTGCCCGCACTCGACCCCGCTTTTGGCAAAGGTCGCGTTCAGTCCCACCCTCGGACGGATGATTCCGAGACAGTTTGGCCCCACCAGCGGGATATTGTGGGTACGTGCGATGTCTACGATCTCGTTTTGCAGTGCAAGGCCCTGCTTGCCTACTTCTGCGAAACCCGCTGACAGGACCAGGACTGCGCCCACGCCATGTTCGCCGCACTCGTGCATCACTGCCGGGATTGCGGCTGATGGTACCGCGATCACCACCAGTTCAATCGGATGGTCGATGTCGCTGATGGACCCATAGGCCTTGAGCCCCTGAATTGATTCATGCTTCGGGTTCACGGGATAGACTTCCCCTGTGAACCCGCTGGTCCGGATATTGCGCAACACTTGGGCCCCGACCGATGACTCACGCTCGGAGGCACCGACGACTGCCACTGACTGGGGTTCGAATATCTTGTTGAGGTAATGCTTTTTCATCTCTTTACTGCTTATAGCGCCCGACGTTGTCGTCCGCATGCCATGCTGCGATTCTGATACAGCTTAGCGCGGATTCTATACGAGAATGTTGCACTGCAACATTCTTGGCGGCAAGATAGCAGGGAAATTGAGGGCGACCTGATGGCCATAGCGTATATCACTCATCACGACTGCCAATTGCACGATATGGGGCATCATCACCCGGAGCAGCCGGCCCGCCTGAATGCAATCAACGACCGATTGATCGCTACCGGGCTGGAGATGGTTCTGCATCAATACGATGCGCCGATCGTCGAACGCGCGCTGCTGGAAGCGGTGCACGATACCGACTACATCGACGAGATCTTTGCCGCCTCGCCTGCAGACGGTCTTGCCTGGATCGACGGCGACACCGCGATGAACCCCTATTCACTGCGTGCAGCGCAGCGCGCAGCCGGCGCAGTCGCGCTGGGCGTCGACCTGGTGATGCAGGACAAGGCCAAGCAGGTGTTCTGCGCCGTCAGGCCGCCCGGACACCATGCCGAGCGTCACCGTGCGATGGGTTTCTGCCTTTTCAACAACATCGCGGTGGGTGCCTACCATGCAATGAATCACTATGGCTTGCAGCGCGTTGCCATCGTCGATTTCGATGTCCACCACGGCAACGGAACCGAGGACATCGTGGCGGGGGATGAGCGTGTCCTTTTCTGCTCGACGTTCCAGCACCCCTTCTATCCGCATACGGGGTTCGATTCCACGGCTGCCAACGTGGTCAACGCCCCTTTGGCGGCGGGAAGCAACAGCCAGGTGTTTCGCGACGCGGTCGAGACCCATTGGCTGCCCAGGCTGGAAGACTTCGCGCCGGAGCTGGTGTTGATTTCTGCCGGGTTCGATGCCCATCAGGCAGAGGATATGGCGGGCCTGAATCTGGTCGACGCGGATTACACCTGGATAACGCGACGGCTGTGTGAGCTGGCTGAACGCAGTGCCGGAGGGCGCATCGTCTCTGCGCTCGAGGGCGGATATGAACTGCACGCGCTGGCACGCTGCGTTGAGGCGCACATCAAGGCGTTTCTCGGATAATGTTGAATCGTCTAGGCGTGGTGGATGGCGCCGAGTATGCGAGGTCCTGACGACCCGGTGACGGCTGGCAGATTGCCGGGCTGTCCGGCCAGCGTCTGCTGTGCCAACCATGCGAACGCGGTCGCCTCCATCCAGTCCGGATCCAGACCCACGTTTCGGCTCGATTCGACCGGTCTCTCCAGGAGGCTCGCCAGCTGACGCATCAGCGCGGTGTTGTGGACGCCGCCACCGCACACCAGAACGCGCTCGGTGTTGGGCGCATGGCGTCGGATAGCGTCGGTTACCGTGGTGACAGTCAGTGCCAGCAATGTGGCCTGAATCTCCGCCGCCGGCAGGCCGGGAAACGCACTTAGTACTGAGTCCAGCCAATGACTGGAAAAATATTGTGTGCCGGTGCTCTTGGGGGGCGCGAGCGCAAAATAAGGGTCTGCCAGCATCCGTGTCAGCAGCCGCGCCTCGGCGGGGGCGGAGTCCGCCCAGGCGCCACCGTCGTCGTAGGGCGCGGAAATATGTTGCGCCGCCCATAGATCCATCAGGCAGTTTGCCGGACCGGTGTCAAACCCGGTGGCGGGCAGATCGCGTTGCGCTGGCAGGACCGTGATATTGGCGATCCCACCCAGGTTCAGCACCACCCTGTGTTCGCGTTCGTCGCGCATCAGTGCGTTGTGTAATGCTGGGGCCAGAGGTGCACCCTGGCCGCCGGCCGCCATATCGCGTCGGCGAAAGTCGTTGATGGTTGTGATTCCGGTGCGTTCCGCAATGATACTTGCATCGCCCAACTGCAATGTCACCGCCGGAGTCCCGGAAGGCGCATGCGCGACCGTTTGGCCGTGGCAGCCGATTGCCTTGATACGTCCGGGCGGGATGGGTGCCTCGGTGAGGAGCGATCGAATGGCTGAGGCGAAAAACTCACCGACGTCAGTGTCCAGTGCCGCATGAGCCGTGGCGTCCAGCGGTTGGCCGGCCGCATACGATCGCATGCGGTCACGCAGTGCACCGTCCCAGGGGCTGCGCAGGGATGCCAGAAGCCGTGGCGACTGTGTGCTCAGATCCACCAGGACCGTATCCACCGCGTCCATGCTTGTTCCGGACATGACGCCGATGAATAACCCCATTTCAATTAGTTTGTCTTGGGGGCGTCTACGCTTGCAACCATCGTCTCGGCTGGAATGGCCTCTAACCTGGCAATCAGGGGCGCGGTGGCCTTGCGGAATGTCGCGATCTCCGATTTCGCCAATGTAAGCGTCTTCGGCAGCTTTACGCGCAGCGGATCCTGATGGACGCCGGCAACCCGAAATTCATAGTGCAGATGGGGCCCGGAGGCGAGGCCAGTCTTA
>Ga0116152_10003184_pt1 | contig 13233 bp, 10 predicted proteins | sample AD_UKC119_MetaG_FD_89894 | JGI IMG/M metagenome (GOLD analysis project Ga0116152, IMG submission 89894) | Active sludge microbial communities of municipal wastewater-treating anaerobic digesters from Hong Kong - AD_UKC119_MetaG | ecosystem: Engineered > Bioreactor > Anaerobic > Digestate...
CGAATTCAACGCCCTGATCCTGCAGGTCGCCCAGGCCTGCAAGGCCATCTCGCGCGCAGTCGCACACGGCGCGCTGGCCGGCGTGCTCGGCGCGCTCGACGCCACCAACGTGCAGGGCGAAACCCAGCAGACGCTCGACGTGCTGGCCGACGACATCTTCCGCCGCGCCACCCACTGGGGCGGCGCGCTGGCCGGCATGTTGTCGGAAGAAAACGAGGCCCCGATCGCCATCCCCGAGGGCCACAAGTGCGGCAAATACCTGCTGCTGTTCGACCCGCTCGACGGCTCGTCCAACATCGATGTGAACGTCTCGGTCGGCTCCATCTTCTCCATCCTGCGCAGCCCGCACCCAGGCGTGGCCGCCACTGAGGCCGACTTTCTGCAGCCGGGCACGCAGCAGGTGGCCGCCGGCTACGCCATCTACGGCCCCTCGACCATGCTGGTGCTCACCGTCGGGCGCGGCGTGGCGGGCTTCACCTTCGATCCCGTCCTGGGCGAGTTCTTCCTCACCCGCGAAGACATCCGTATTCCGGCAGCGACGCGCGAATTCGCCATCAACGCCTCCAACTCGCGCTTCTGGGAGGCACCGGTGGCGCGCTACGTGGCCGAATGTCTGGCCGGCAAGAGTGGCCCGCGCGACAAGGACTTCAACATGCGCTGGGTGGCCTCGCTGGTGGCCGAAACGCACCGCATCCTCACCCGCGGCGGCGTCTTCCTCTACCCGCGCGACCGCAAAGACCCGGGCAAGGCCGGCCGGCTGCGCCTGCTCTACGAAGCCAACCCCATCGGCTGGCTCATCGAGCAAGCCGGCGGCCGCGCCTCCACCGGCGTGCGCCCGGTGCTGGAGGTCACGCCCGAGACGCCGCACCAGCGCATCGGCTTGGTCTTCGGCTCGCGCGAAGAGGTCGAGCGCATCGAGCGCTACCACGCCGAGCCGGTGCTCGGCGGCGAAACGCACGAGCTGCCGCTGTTCCATGCGCGCGGCCTATTTCTGACGACTTGACCATGCGACGAAGACACAACCGTAGGTTGGGTTGAGCAACGCGAAGCCCAACAACCGGCATCCCGAACTCGGCAGGTACACGTTGGGCTTCGCTTCGCTCAACCCAACCTACGCTTCATTCGGGCCCACAAAGATTCCATCCATCGCCAAGAGGGCAACCACCATGTCCGAACGCCATCCCATCATCGCCATCACCGGCTCCTCCGGCGCCGGCACCAGCACTGTGCAGCGCACCTTCGAGGAGATCTTCCGCCGCGAAGGCGTCACCGCCGCCACCATCGAGGGCGATAGCTTCCACGCCTACGACCGCCTGCAAATGCGCGAAAAAATGGCCGAACACGAGGCCGGCGGAGAGAACCGCCTGTCGCACTTCGGCCCCGAGGCCAACCTCTTCGGCGAGCTGGAAAACCTCTTCCGCAGCTACAGCGAGTGCGGTGGCGGCCGGCGGCGCAAATACCTGCACAACGCCGACGAGGCCGCCCCCTTTCACCAGGACGCGGGCACCTTCACCCCGTGGGAAGACCTGCCCACCGACACCGACCTGCTGTTCTACGAGGGGCTGCACGGCGCGGTGGCCGACGGCGAGATCGACGTGGCGCGCTTCGTCGACCTGCTCATCGGCGTGGTGCCGGTGGTGAACCTGGAGTGGATCCAGAAGCTGCACCGCGACAAGTCCATGCGCGGCTACAGCACCGAAGCGGTCACCGACACCATCCTGCGGCGCATGCACGACTATGTGCACTACATCGTCCCGCAGTTCGCCCGCACCCATGTGAACTTCCAGCGCGTGCCGATGGTGGACACCTCCAACCCCTTCATCGCGCGCGCCATCCCCACCGCCGACGAATCCATGGTGGTGATCCGCTTCGCCAACCCCAAGGGCATCGACTTCCCCTACCTGCTCAACATGATCAACGACAGCTTCATGAGCCGCGCCAACACCATCGTGGTGCCGGGCGGAAAGATGGAGCTGGCGATGCAGCTGATCTTCACCCCCTTCATCTGGCGCCTGATGGACCGCCGCCGCAAGGCGCTGGCGCAATGAGAACCAAACGCCTGCCGCCGCGCCCCAGGAACGTCCGGCAGCAGAAAGGTCTTTCACGGCCGTTGTGCACCACCCACGTCCAGCGGAGAGCAGGCGGTGTTCCTTAAGCAGCCTGCGGAACTCGCCCTGCGGGCTCGGACAGTCCTCGGCTGCTCCAGAAACGCCCCATACGCCACGCTGGCCGTGCCGACTGGCCGACGGCCATAAGCAGTTTCATTTGTGATTGGAGAGGTTCCGATGAACATGCGACTCACCCAGGCGCCGATCGACACCCTGTGCGCCAACGCGCTGCGCTTTCTCGCCATTGACGCCGTCGAGGCCGCCAAGTCCGGCCACCCCGGCATGCCCATGGGCATGGCCGAGATTGCCGTCGCGCTGTGGACGCGGCACCTGAAGCACGACCCGGCGGACCCTGCCTGGGCCGACCGCGACCGCTTCGTGCTCTCCAACGGCCACGGCTCGATGCTGCTCTACGCCCTGCTCCACCTCAGCGGCTACGAGCTGCCGCTCGACGAGCTCAAACGCTTCCGCCAGCTCGACAGCCGCACCCCCGGCCACCCCGAGGTCGGCCACACGCCCGGCGTCGAGACCACCACCGGCCCGCTCGGCCAGGGCCTGACCAACGCCGTGGGCATGGCGCTCGCCGAGAAGCTGCTCGCTGCCGAGTTCAATCGCCCCGGCCACCCCCTCGTCGATCACCGCACCTGGGTCTTCCTCGGCGACGGCTGCCTGATGGAAGGCATCAGCCACGAGGCCGCGAGCTTCGCCGGCGTGCAGCGGCTCTCCAAATTGATCTGCTTCTGGGACGACAACGGCATCTCGATCGACGGCGACGTCTCCGGCTGGTTCGCCGACGACACGCCGGCACGCTTCCGCGCCTATGGCTGGAACGTGGTCGAGGCGGTGGACGGCCACGACGTCGCCGCCGTCGATCGCGCCATCCAGATGGCCCTGGGCAACGCCGAGGCCGACACCGGCCCGACGCTGATCTGCTGCCGCACCGACATCGGCCATGGCAGCCCCGGGCGCGCGGGCACGGCCGATGTGCACGGCGCCCCCCTCGGTGCCGGCGAGATCACCGCCACGCGCGGCGCACTCGACTGGCCACACCTACCCTTCGAGATCCCCGGCGAGGTCCGCGCCGCCTTCGACGCGCGCGCCCGCGGCGCGGCGCAGCACGACGAATGGCGTGCCCGGCTCGACGCCTACACCCAGGCCTTCCCGGAAGAGGCCGAGGAGTTTTGCCGCCGCATGGCCGGCGCGCTGCCGGTGAGCTTCCCGGTACTGTCCAACGCCATCCTGCGCGGCGTGGACAAGGAGGCCGCCGAGCTCGCCACCCGCAAGGCCAGCCAGCAGGCCATCGGCCGCCTGGCGCGCGCGCTGCCCGAGCTGCTCGGCGGCTCGGCCGACCTCACCCACTCCAACCTCACCGACTGGCCGGGCTGCGGCGCGGTGCGCGCGGATGCCCCCGGGCGCCACATCAACTGGGGCGTGCGCGAATTCGGCATGGCCGCGGCCTTGAACGGCATCGCGCTGCACGGCGGCTTCATCCCCTTCGGCGCCACCTTCCTGGTGTTCTCGGACTACGCCCGCAACGCCATCCGCATGAGCGCGCTGATGAAGCAGCGCGTGGTGTACGTGATGACGCACGACTCGATCGGCCTCGGTGAGGACGGCCCCACCCACCAGCCGGTCGAGCACATCCCCAGCCTGCGCCTGATCCCCGGGCTGGACGTGTGGCGGCCGTGCGATGCGGTCGAGACCCAGGCCGCCTGGAACGCCGCGGTCGCGCGCCGCGACGGCCCCACCCTGCTCGCCCTGTCGCGCCAGAACCTGCCGCACCAGGCGCGCGACGAGGTGCAGATCCAGGCCATCCTGCGCGGCGGCTATGTGCTCGCCGATGCCGACGCGCCTGCGCTCGTCATCATCGCCACCGGCTCGGAGGTGGCGCTGGCGATGGCGGCGCGCGCGGCGCTGGCCGCCGAGGGGGTCGGCGTGCGCGTGGTTTCCATGCCCTGCACCACGCTCTTCGACCGCCAGACCGACGAATGGCGGCGCAGCGTGCTGCCGGCCGGCGTACCCCGCCTGGTGATCGAGGCCGCACGCGGCGACGCCTGGTGGCGAACCATCGCCAGCGACGGCGGCCGCGGCGGCGACGTGATCGGCATGGAGTGCTTCGGCGAATCCGCTCCCGCCGGCGCCCTGCTGGCGCGCTTCGGCTTCACCCCGGCAGCGGTGCTCGAGCGCGCCCGTGCGCTCCTCGCCGCCACGAACCAGCCTGGTCCCGCGGCGATGCACGGCACCGCACCCTTGCCCGAAACCCGCAAGATCTCGAACGGGAGCTGAACCCATGAACTTCCTGCGCCTCGCCGAACTCGACCTCGCCGGAAAACGCGTCTTCATCCGCGCCGACTTCAATGTCCCCTTCAACGCCGACGGCACGCTGTCGGACGACACCCGCATCCGCGCCACGCTGCCGGCGATCCACCACTGCCTGGAGGCCGGCGCGGCGGTGATGGTCACCTCGCACCTGGGCCGCCCCACCGAGGGCGCGCTCACCGCAGCCGACTCGCTGGCACCGGTCGCCGCGACCCTGTCCGACCTCCTCGGCCGCCCGGTGCCGCTGATCCGCGACTGGACGGGGGGCGGCTTCACGGTACGCCCGGGCGAGGTCGTGCTGCTCGAGAATTGCCGCGGCAACGTCGGCGAGAAGGTCGACGATCCCCGCCTCGCCGCCCGCATCGCGAGCTTCATCGACGTGTATGTGAACGACGCCTTCGGCACCGCCCACCGCAGCGAATGCACGCTGCACGCGCTCGCGCTCGCCGCCCCGGTCGCCTGCGCCGGCCCGCTGATGACCGCCGAGCTCGACGCGCTGGGCCGCGCGCTCGCCCAGCCCGCGCGCCCGCTCGCCGCCATCGTCGCCGGCTCCAAGGTGTCGACCAAGCTCACCATCCTCGAGAGCCTGGCCGACAAGGTCGATGTGCTCGTCGTGGGCGGCGGCATCGCCAACACCTTCCTCGCCGCGCGCGGCTGCGAGGTCGGCGCCTCGCTGCACGAGCCCGACCTGCTCGAGGCCGCCCGCCGCGTCGAGCGCCGGCTGGCCGAGCGCGGCGGCGTGGTGTGGCTGCCCGAGGACGTGGTGGTGGCCGACCGCTTCGCCGCCGACGCCGACACCCGCATCTGCGACGCCGAATCCGTGCCGCCGGGCTGGATGATCCTCGACATCGGCCCGAACAGCCGCGACTCGCTCGCCGGCGTGCTCGCGCGCGCCGGCACCATCGTATGGAACGGCCCGGTGGGCGTGTTCGAGATGGACGCCTTCGCCGCCGGCACGCGTGCGCTCGCCGAGGCCATCGCCGCCAGCCCCGCCTACAGCATCGCCGGCGGCGGCGACACGCTGGCCGCGATCGCGCGCTTCGGCGTGGGCGGGCGCATCGACTACATCTCCACCGGCGGCGGCGCCTTCCTCGAATTCCTCGAAGGCCGCGAGCTGCCGGCGGTCACCGCCCTGCGCGCCCGCGCCCGCCCGGCAAGCCGACGTGTCGAGCCGGTGCCGCAGTTCGAGCACGAACCCGAACTCACCTGACCTTCCTGCGGAGACCTCCCATGGCCATGATCGCCCTGCGCCAGCTGCTCGACCACGCCGCCGAGCACGACTACGGCGTGCCCGCCTTCAACATCAACAACATGGAGCAGATCCAGGCGATCATGCTCGCCGCCGAGGCCACGGACAGCCCGGTCATCCTGCAGGCCTCGGCCGGCGCGCGCGGCTACGCCGGCGAGGCCTTCCTGAAGAAGATGGTCGAGGCTGCGGTCGAGCAGTGGCCCGACCTCCCGATCTGCCTGCACCAGGACCACGGCGCCAGCCCGGCGGTGTGCCAGCAGTCGATCCGCAGCGGCTTCACCAGCGTGATGATGGACGGGTCGCTGCGCGAGGACATGAAGACGCCGGCGAGCTACGACTACAACGTGGACGTCACCCGCCGCGTGGTCGAGATGGCGCACGCGGTGGGCGTGTCGGTGGAGGGCGAGCTCGGCTGCCTGGGCTCGCTCGAGACCGGCCAGGCCGGCGAGGAGGACGGCGTCGGCGCCGAAGGCACGCTGGACCACAGCCAGATGCTGACCGACCCGGCGGAGGCCGCCGACTTCGTCGCCGCCACCGGGGTCGACGCGCTCGCGGTGGCGATCGGCACCAGCCACGGCGCCTACAAGTTCACCCGCCCGCCCACCGGCGACATCCTCGCCATCGAGCGCATCGCCGCCATCCACGCGCGCATCCCGAAAACGCACCTCGTCATGCACGGCTCGAGCAGCGTGCCGCAGGAGTGGCTCGCCATCATCCGCGAGCACGGCGGCGAGATCGGCGAGACCTACGGCGTGCCGGTCGAGGCCATCGTGCAGGGCATCCGCAGCGGCGTGCGCAAGGTCAACATCGACACCGACCTGCGCCTGGCGATGAGCGGTGCGATGCGCCGGCTGATGGCGACCGATCGCAAGGAGTTCGACCCGCGCAAGTTCTTCAAGGCCGCCCGCGACGCCGCGCGCGACATCTGCCGCGAGCGCTTCGAGGCCTTCGGCTGCGCCGGCCGGGCCAGCCGCATCAAGCCGCTGGCACTGGAGAAGCTCGCCCGGCGCTACGCCGCGCATCGCGGCTGAGCGCACGCTCTACAAGAGCGCTGCCAATCCGCCTGCCGCTCGAGCACTCCCTGCCCTCGGGCATTCGGCTCGCTCCCCCTCGGGGAAGCGGGCCTTTTTTCGACGCGCCCCCGCGGCCGGCGGCTTGCCGCTTGTCAGTGCGTGAGGACGTGGGCAAGAATGGTCCCGGAAAGCCAGCCTCCGGGCGCATGCGCCCGCCCTCGACCACGCCCCCCGCCATCATGTCCTCCCTGTTCGAACAGCATCCCCTGCGCCAGGTCCTCAACGACGAGGTGCATGCGCGCCCGCCGGTGCCGCTGGACACCCCGGAATTCGTCACCTACCTGGCCTTCCTGCACCATGAAGGCAGCGCCGGGCGCGAGGCGGACCACCTCGCCGCGCTGGCCGGGCAGCTCGGCCAGCCGGCACCGAACATCGAATCCGGCCACGTGCTGCTCGAGGCCGAGGGCTTCCGGCTGAAGTGGGAGCGCCACAACGAGTTCTCCAGCTACTGCTTCTTCCGCCGCATCGAACCCGGCGACAGCCCCGACGACTACGCCCTGCTCCACGTTCCCGCGGCGTGGCGCAAGGCCATCCCCGGCCTGCTGATCGCCGCCACCCACATCGAGCTGCGCAGCATTGCCGAGGTGCCGCTCGAATCGGTGCTGCACCAGCAGTCGCGCCATGGCCAGGCCCTGGTGGCCTCGGGCGTGTCGGACGGTGCCGGCTGGGTGCTCACCGACTTCCACCTGCACGACGGCTTCTCGCACTTCCTGCTGCTCGACAACGGCTTCACCCCGCGCCAGGCCGGCCGCATCGCCCAGCGCCTGGTCGAGATCGAGACCTACCGCGTGATGGCGCTGCTCGCCTTCCCGGTGGCCAAGGACACCGGCCGCCTCGTCTCGCGCGCCGAGGACGAGCTCGCCGACCTCATGGACGGCATGGGCCAGTCGCGCAGCGCCGAGGACGACCGCGCCGTGCTCGCCCGCCTGTCGCGCCTGGCCGCCGAGGTCGAGCGCTCGGTCGCACGCACCACCTTCCGCTTCGGCGCCGCCGGCGCCTACTACCGCCTCGTGCGCCAGCGCATCGACGACCTGCGCGAAGATCGCCTGCCCGGCTTCTCGCCGATCGGCGAGTTCATGGACCGCCGCCTCGTCCCCGCGATCGACACCTGCACCTCGATCGCGCGCCGCCAGGACGACCTCTCCGGCCGCATCGCGCGCAACTCGCAGCTGCTGCGCACCCGCGTCGACATCGAGATCGAGCGCCAGAACCAGGAGCTGCTCGCGCAGATGAACCGCCGCGCCAAGATCCAGCTCCACCTGCAGGAGACGGTCGAGGGCCTGTCGGTGGTGGCGATCACCTACTACGCTTCGCAGCTGGTGAATTACGTCTCCAAGGGCGCCAAGCACCTGATCGAGCCGCTCACGCCCGAGGTGCTGACCGCGGTCTCCATCCCGGTCATCGCCGGCGTCGTCTACATGGGGCTGCGGCGGATGCGCAAGCTGCTGGGCGCGGAAGAGGACGGCCAGGCGCACCCCTGACGGAGCCGGCGCCCGCGCCCCCGCGGCGGACGGGCCGATGCTCAAGTCAGCACGGCGTCGAGCGGACGGCGCAGCGATCGGGGCATCGCCGGCCCTCTCCCGAACCGGATCACCAGATCCGGCCGGCCGTACGCGATACCGAGGAAGGCGCCGAAGGCGGGGCGCAGCGCGGCGAGTTCGACGGGCTGGTTGAGATGTGCGCTGCGGACGCCCAGCGCGCTCGCCTGCAGCGCGAAGCGCTGGAAGCAACGCCCCGCCTCGATCCAGTGCGCGCGGTCGTCGCGCTCGGAGACGAACACGGCGATCCCGGCGGCGCTGCGGACGTGCCGCGCATACTTGTCGTTCTCGGCCTGCTCGGTGAAGAAGGCATCGAACAGCAGGCTGCCGAGCCAGGCTGGGGCGGTGGGGTTTCCGGACGCGCCTGCGAACAGGCCGTCGCCCAGGCGCGCGGCGTCGCCGCCGTTGAAGCGGATCCACGCCTTGAGCTCGCGCACGAATGCGGGATCGCGCATCTGCGCCGTGTTGCCGGCGACGACGAACTCGAGCACGCGCTCCAGGTCCGGCGCCGCGGTGAGCAGGCGCACACGCACGCCCCTGCCCGTGCCGGCCGCCTCGAGCAGCCGCAGCTCCGCGTTCGAGAGCGGCCGTGAGTCGAACTCGCCCCGGGTCGACTGGCGCAGCGGGATGGCCTCGAACAAGGCGCTTCGCCGACTCGCCGCAGGCGCCAGCGCGCAGAGCACGGGGCCGCCTCCCTCGCCGGCCGGGGCGGTCTCATCGGCCTCGGTGACGAGCGCGGGCTCGCAGTGCAATCCCATCGCCGGCGCCGCCTGCACGAGGTTCTCTGCGGCGCAGCCCAGGCTGACGAAGAGGTGGTGGTCGTCCGGATCCACGACCGGGCAGCGCCGCGCGTAGTCGGGAAAGATGGAAACCGCCCGCTCGGCCAGCGCGAACTTCCAGCACTGCGTGTTGTGGCTGGACGGCGCGAGGGTGGCGTAGCGCACGAGCTCGCGCAGCACCGCGCGCGCGTCCCCCTGCAAGGGCTCGCCATGGCGCCAGGTCGAATCCGCCGCCGCCTCGTACGCCGCTGCGCCGCGGACTTGGGACAGGTAGCCGGCCCCGCCCGCCACCCCCAGCCCGGCGAGCGCCGCAGCGCCGATGAATCGTCTTCTCTCCATGCCCCGCCTCCGTCCTACCACCCGGTCTCCAGGGCAGTCTAGACGCGCCTGCGGGCTGGCGCGAGGCGGCCCGCGCCGCGTCGGACGCGAAGCCGTGCACGCCCGTGCGCGCCTGCGTGGAACCGCACCCCAGCGCCGCGGTCTCCACTGCATGCCCACCGCCGGAGCCGCAAGCATGTCCTCCCATTCCGGACTCCGCCGCCGTCTCGTCCTCGGCGGCAGCGCCACGCTGCTCTCCGCGCCGCTCGCGGCGGCGCAGCGCGCGCTGACGCCGAGCCAGATGCTCGGCCCCTTCTACCCGGTCACGCCGCCGCTGCACCAGGACAACGACCTCACCCGGGTCGAAGGCCGCAGCGGTCGCGCCGCCGGACAGATCGTCGACCTCTCGGGCCGCGTGCTCGACTTCGACGGCCGCCCGCTGGCCGGCGTGCGCGTGGAGATCTGGCAGTGCGACGCCAACGGCCGCTACCGCCACCCGCGCGACCCCGGCGACGTCGAGGAAGACCCGAACTTCCAGGGCTTCGGCCACACCGTCACCGACGCCGACGGGCACTATCGCTTCCGCACCATCCGCCCGGTGCCCTACCCGGGGCGCACGCCGCACATCCACGCCGCGGTGATCCAGGAAGGCGCCCGCCCCTTCGTCACTCAGATCTACGTCGCCGGCGAGCCGCTCAACCTGCGCGACGGACTATTCATGCGTGTCCCCGAGGCGCTGCGTCCGCTGCTGCTCGCCGACTTCGTCCCGGCGAACGACCCGGTCGCGACGCTCTCGGCCTCGTTCGACTTCGTGCTGGCGCCGGTGCTGGCGGGGCTATTCGAGGCCCACACGGTCTGAATCCGCGCGAAATAGGGGACAGACCACGATTTCGCGGCGGCTCAGCCGCTGCAGCGCGGCATGGCCCCAAAATCGTGGTCTGTCCTCTATTACCAGACGGCGCATCGCTCCAGGCTGAGGTAGGCCTCGACCTCATCCAGTCCCCCGAGGGAGACGAATTCGGAGGCCGAAAGAATGTCCTCGAACCTTGCGGTCACCATGATTTTTCCTCGCTCCGTGCTCCGGACCTGGGACCGATTTAAATCCGCCCCGTTCTCCCGTCCTGCACTCTGGCAAGGCCGCCGCAGGCATGGCCGGGAGTGGAAGCAAGGCGGTACGCGTAAACCGGTGCGTCGCAACCCGCCTCCCCTATAATCCCGGCTTTGCCAGCAACCCGAGGCCCCACCGTGGCGACGCCCATCTTCGAGACTTCCATCCAGAGCCTGCCGCTGCTCGGCCGCGGCAAGGTGCGCGACATCTACGCCGTCGATGCCGACAAGCTGCTGATCGTGACCAGCGATCGCCTGTCGGCCTTCGACGTGATCCTGCCCGACCCGATCCCCGACAAGGGCCGCGTGCTGGTGGCGCTGGCGAACTTCTGGTTCGACCGGCTCGGCCACATCCTGCCCAACCAGCTCACCGGCATCGATCCCGAGACCGTGGTCGCCGCCGACGAGCGCGAGCAGGTGCGCGGCCGCGCGCTGGTGGTCAAGCGCCTCAAGCCGCTGCCGATCGAGGCGGTGGTGCGCGGCTACGTGATCGGCTCGGGCTGGAAGGACTACCAGGCCACCGGCGCCATCTGCGGCATCGCGCTGCCGGCGGGCCTGCAGCAGGCCGCCAAGCTGCCGGCGCCGATCTTCACGCCTTCGTCCAAGGCCGACATGGGCGAGCACGACGAGAACATCTCGTTCGAGCAGGCGCAGGCGCGCTGCGAGGCGCTGATGAAGGACGCGCTCGCCGGCACCGGCAAGACCGGCGCCCAGCTCGCCGAAGAGGCGCGCGCCGCGGCGATCGCGCTGTATTCCGAGGCGGCCGAGTTCGCCGCGACCCGCGGCATCCTCATCGCCGACACCAAGTTCGAGTTCGGCATCGACGCCGCCGGCACGCTGCACCTGATCGACGAGGCGCTGACCCCCGACTCCTCGCGCTTCTGGCCGGCGGACGGCTACCGCGAGGGCATCAGCCCGCCGTCCTTCGACAAGCAGTACGTGCGCGACTACCTGGAGACGCTGGACTGGAACAAGACCGCGCCCGGCCCGAAGCTGCCGGCCCACGTCATCGAGCACACCGCCGCCAAGTACCGTGAGGCCTACGAGCGCCTGACCGGCCGCAAGCTGGACTGATCGCGCCTCTCGCCGCATCCCCAGACAAGGGGCGCCCCACCGGCGCCCCTTTTTTCCGCCTCCAGCCTCCCGCCCCATTGCCAATCCCTATCGACCAATTCCAATTCTCATCGACGAACCATTCCCATCCTCTTCGATCATAGATCGCGTGACACCTGCATCCTGCCCGGCTCGGCCCCGCGGTCCCCGGAGCCCGCAGGCGTCCTTCCCGATCCGCAACGAGGAGTGAAAGATGGACAAGCCCTACGGTTCGCTCGAGCAGCACTTCGACCTGCCCAAGATCCGCACGGTCGGCCACGACCGTCCGCTGCAGTGGCTACGCGCCGGCTGGCGCGACCTGCGCGAGAACCTCGGCGCCAGCCTGGCCTACGGCATCCTCCTGTCGGCGATCGGCTACGCGATCCTGGCCTATGCCGCGGATCGGCCCTATCTCTTCATCGCCGCGATCTCCGGCTTCATGCTGATCGGCCCGCTCGCCGCCGCCGGCCTCTACGAGCTCTCGCGCCGCAGTGAAGAAGGCGAGCGCATCGGTTTCCTCGGCTCGCTGCGCGGGCTGGCGCGCAACGCCGACAGCCTGGCTTTCTTCGGCGCCTTCCTGGCGATCGCGCTGCTCGCCTGGGAGCGCCTGTCGGCGATCCTGTTCGCGCTGTTCTACCGCGGCGACGTGGACAACGTGACCAACTTCGTCGCCGGCGTCCTCGCCGCCAACGACAACCTGTACTTCGTCTTCGCCTACCTGATGGTGGGCGCGGTGCTCGCGCTGGTGGTGTTCTCGCTGTCGGCGATCGCGATTCCGATGCTGCTCGACCGCGACACCGACGCCTTTACCGCGGCAATGACCAGCCTGCGCGCGGTTCAGGTCAACTTCGACACCATGGCGCTGTGGGCGCTGCTGCTGGTGGCGATGATCGGCATCGGCTTCGCCACCATGATGATCGGCATGGTGATCCTGCTGCCACTCGCCGGCCACGCCACCTGGCACGCCTATCGCGAGCTGGTGCGCTGAGGGCCTGGAGCCCCCTCGAAGCGGCGGGTGCAGACGCCCGCCGCGCGCTTTTGCGGCAGAATAGCCGCCTCTCGTCCGGCCGCGCCGGACCGCAACGACAAGGTCGAACATGCAACAAGGCACCCGCCCCTCCCCCGCCAATCCCCTGCTCGACTTCGCCGGCATGCCGCGCTTCGCTGACATCCGGCCCGAGCACGTCGAGCCCGCGATCCGCGGCCTCATCGACGAGAACCGCGCGCTCATCGAGCGCCTCACCGCCGACCCCGCCACCCCGAGCTGGGACCGCTTCGTGGCGCCGATGGAAGAGGCCGGCGAGCGCCTCGGCCGCGCCTGGGGCGTGGTCGGCCACCTGCACAGCGTGTTCGACGTGCCCGAGTGGCGCGAGGCCTACAACGCCATGCTGCCCGAGATCTCGCGCTTCTACGCCGAGGTCGGGCAGAACCTGACGCTGTTCGAGAAATACAAGGCGCTGCACGACAGCCCCGAGTTCGCCACCCTGTCGGCGGTGCGCCAGCGCATCCTCGACCACGCCCTGCGCGACTTCCGCCTCTCCGGCGCCGAGCTGCCCGACGAACAGAAGCCGCGCTTCCAGGCCATCCAGGAAGAGCAGTCCCAGCTCGCCGCCAAGTTCTCCGAGAACCTGCTCGACGCCACCAACGCGC
>Ga0116152_10003186_pt1 | contig 13231 bp, 8 predicted proteins | sample AD_UKC119_MetaG_FD_89894 | JGI IMG/M metagenome (GOLD analysis project Ga0116152, IMG submission 89894) | Active sludge microbial communities of municipal wastewater-treating anaerobic digesters from Hong Kong - AD_UKC119_MetaG | ecosystem: Engineered > Bioreactor > Anaerobic > Digestate...
CTGCGAGAGGCGGCCCGGGTGCTGCGCCCCGGTGGACTGCTCGCGGCGCGCGAGTCGGACTACGGCGGGTTCACGTGGGCGCCGGAACCGCCGGGCGTGGCCCGCTGGCGGGACCGGTACCGGTCGGTGGCGCGATCGCTCGGCGCCGATCCCGACGCCGGCCGCCACCTGCTCGGCTGGTGTCGGGACGCCGGCCTGGAGGAGGTGACCGCGTCCGCCTCGGTGTGGTGCTTCGCCGGCGAGGACCGGGAGTGGTGGGCGGGGGTGTGGATCGACCGGCTGCGCACCGATCCGCTGCGGTCCCGGCTGGTCGCCGACGGCGCCGACGACGACGAGATCGAGTCGATGGTGCAGGGGTTCTCGGAGTGGGGCGCGTCGCCGGACGGATGGTTCGCCGTTCTCCACGGCGAGGTCCTGGCCCGGACCCCCTGGGAGTGAGGATCTACACTCCCGACCATGTCCGAACGGGGCCTGACCCATCTCGATCCTCTCGGCCGTGCCCGCATGGTCGACGTCACCCCCAAGGAGCCCACCCACCGCCGGGCCATCGCCCGGGGTCGGGTGATCATGAGCACCGAGACCACCTCGCTGGTGGCCCGCGGGGCGATCAACAAGGGCGACGTCCTGTCGGTGGCCCGGGTGGCGGGGATCCAGGCCGCCAAGCGGGCGTCGGACCTGATCCCGCTGTGCCACCCGGTGCTGGTCGGGGCCGTGCTGGTCAACTTCCGCATCGAGGACACCTTCATCGAGGTCGAGGCCAGCGTGGAGACCGTCGACCGGACCGGGGTGGAGATGGAGGCGCTGACCGCGGTGAACGTGGCGTGCCTGACCATCTACGACATGTGCAAGAGCGTCGACCGCTCGATGGTGATCGCTGACGTCGCCCTGTGGGAGAAGACCGGCGGACGTTCCGGCGTGTACCGCCGCGACGGCGACGAGCTGCTCGCCGAGCTCGACGGCATCTGAGAGGTGCGTCCGGCCCGGGGCGGGGGCGGGGATCGGGGGCGGGCCGCGGGGCGCGTACCTGAATCACAGGCGTGTAGTTCCGTCAAGGACTTGTAACACAAGTCGCGCGACCGTTAAGTTCTCAGGTGAGTTCGTCGCGATGTCCCCCAGGCACCCGGCGTTCGATCAGCAGTCGAAAGGCCTGTCCACCCTCCCATGAGCGTCTCCACACTGGTCCTGCTGGGTCTCGCGGTCGTCTGGGCCATCGTGCTCCTGCCCGAAGTGCTCAAGCGTGTCTCCAAGGCCCGCAGCGGGGACAGCATCCAGTCGTTCAACTCCCAGCTGTCGTCGCTGCAGCGCCGACCGGCGGGAGGCAGCAACGTCGTCGACCTGCGCTCCGCTCAGCGGCGAGCCCAGCCCGGACGGGCCGGCGCCCGCCCCACGGCCGGCCCCCGCAGCGCCGGACGGCCGGCGCCGGTCCCCGCCACGGTGTCTCCGGCGGTGCGTCGTCGCCGCCAGGAGGTCCTCACGGTCCTCGGCTCGGCCAGCGTCCTGACCCTGCTGTGCTCGGTGGCGTTCGGTGGACCGTTCCTGCTGCTGTTCCTGATCTCGGCCGGGCTGCTGGTGGCGTACGTGTTCGCCCTCTACCAGGTGACCAACGCCGCAGCGGCGTCCGCCGCCCGCGACCCCTACGGACGCCCGTCGGTGGCTCCCGGACCCCGCCCGACCGACCTCCCCGGCGTGCGGATCAGCCCGGTGAGCGCACGTCGCATCGCCAACTGAGTCGACCGCGACCCGGGATCCGGTTCCCGTGACTGACCCCGCCGACCTCAGCGCCAGGATCGAACAGGTCCGGGCCGACCTCGACGCCGCCAACCAGGCTCGCGAGCTCGCCTTGCCCGGCTGTCGGGCCGTCATCCGCCACTGCGGAAGCTCGATCAAGGCCGTTCACCGGCTCCAGTTCGACCGGGCCGCCGATCTGGCCGACGCGGCCGAGGCCGAGCTGCGCCAGGTGCAGGCTGCGGTGGCCGATCACCCCGCCATCGAACACGCCGGGTTCCTCCACGACGCCGAGAAGGAGTACGTCGAAGCCCGAGCGGTGCGGGCCTTCGTCGACGGCGTCACGGTCCCATCCGCGTCGGAGCTGGCCGTGGGCGGACCGGCGTACCTGCGGGGCCTGGCCGAAGCGGCCAGCGAGCTGCGCCGTCACCTGCTCGACCGCCTGCGCGAGGGCGACGTCGCCCGGGCCGAGCAGCTCCTCGGGCTGATGGACGACACCTACGACGCGCTCAGCACCGTCGACTACCCCGACGCCGTCACCCACGGGCTGCGCCGCACCCTGGATGCCCTACGGGCCGTGCTCGAACGCAGCCGCGGTGACCTGACGACCTCGGTGCTGCAGCTGCGACTCCAGCAGGCGATCGAGTCCGACCGTCCCTGACCGGTCCGCGGCCGCTCTCCCTCCGGTTCAAGGGGATCCTCGGATCCGGCGGGACACGCAGCTGCGATACTGCCCCGATGGAGCCAGCCCTGGACGGAGTCGAGGTCGTGCTGCACGGCGGGGTGGCCAACGTCGGCGCGGTGGTGCGGGTGGGCGACCACGTGCTGCGACCATCCAACCCGCACACCGCGGACATCCACCGGTTCCTGACCGACCTGCGAGACGCCGGCTTCGACGGGGTGCCCCGTCCGGTCGGTGTCGACCCCGACGGGCGCGAACGCCTCGAGTACGTCGAGGGCGACGTGGCCCTCCCGCCGTTCCCCGGCTGGTTCCAGGAGCCTGAAGCCCTGGCGTCGGTGGCCCGGCTCCTGGCCCGCTTCCACGCCGCATCGGCGGATCTCGACCTGTCGGGCCTCGAGTGGAGCTCCGAGATGGTCGACCCGGCCGTATCCGAGCTCCCGGCCGAGCGCGCGGCCGAAGGCGCGGTGCCGGCCGGAGTGGTGGTGTGCCACAACGACGTGTGCCCCGAGAACGTGGTGTTCCGGAACGGCGAGGCGGTCGCCCTGCTCGACTTCGACTTCGCGGCGCCCGGTCGCCCCGTCCACGACCTGTCACAGTTCGTGCGGATGTGCGTTCCCGTGGCCGATGACGAGTACGCCGAGTCGCTCGGCTTCGCCCCCGGTGACCGGGCCGTGGCGGTGCGGGCGGTGTGCGACGCCTACGACGACGCGGGCGGTGAACTCGGGCCGGAGGGGCGGCAGGCAATGCTGGACCTCCTCGACCGCTCGATCGCCCGCAGCGGCGAGTGGGTCCGGGCCAAGGCCGAGGCCGGTCACCCCGGTTTCATCGAGATGTGGGCCAGCGTCGGCGGCCAGGAGACCTACGACCGTCGCCGTCGCTGGTGGTCCGAGGAACGCCACCGGTTCGCTGCGGCCCTCGCCTGAGGCGGCGCCCGTCGTGTGGGAGGGGGTCGGCGGGACCGCTATGCTGTCGGCTCCTGCGGGGGTGTAGCTCAGCTGGCTAGAGCGCCTCGGTCGCATCGAGGAGGTCGTGGGTTCGACTCCCATCACCTCCACCGCAGAAGGGCCCCGACCGCTCCCGGTCGGGGCCCTTCCTCGTTCCTCCGGCTCGTGGTTCCGGCGGTTCCCTGGATTTTCATGACTTCTGGCGCCACCAGTGGCGCCAGAAGTCATGAAAACGGAGAAGGCGCCGGAAACGCGGAGAGCGCCGGAAACGCGGAGAGCGCCGGAAACGCGGAGAGCGCCGGAAACGCGGAGAGCGCCGGAAACGCGGGGCCCGCGCGGGTCAGGTGACGGCGGCGCCGGAGCGGTTGATGGCGGCGGCGTCGGTGCCCAGGTACGAGGCGACCACGAGCGGGTGCTCGAGCACCTCGGCGGGCGGACCCTCGACCAGCACCGATCCGAGCTCCATGGCGACCAGACGGTCGCACAGCCCCGACAGCAGCGGCATGTCGTGCTCGATGACCAGCATCGCCGCTCCCGTGTGGTCCCGGATGCGTCGCAGCAGCGGGCCGAGCGCTTCGGTCTCGCGCTGGGCGACACCGGCGGACGGCTCGTCGAGCAGCATCAGCACCGGGTCCTCGGCCAGCAGGCAGCCGAGCTCGACGATGCGGCGGGTGCCGGTCGACAGCACCGACGTGGGGGTGTGGGCGTAGCGGACCAGGCCGAGCATCCGGGTCAGCTCGTGCACCCGGGTCATCGTGTCGTCCTCGGCCAGGTACGACGCCGGCATCCGGGTGGCGTCGGCGACCATCGACCGGCTGCCCACCCCTCGTTCGCACGCGACGGCGAGGGTCTCGGTCACCGTCAGCGACGGGAACAGGCGGGCCTCCTGGAACGTGCGGCCCATGCCGCTGCGGGCCCGCTCCGACGGGTTCCAGGCGGTCACGTCGACGCCCCGGAAGATGATCGCTCCGCTGCTGAGGTCGTCGTCGATGCGGTGGAAGCCCGAGATGCAGTCCATCAGGGTGGTCTTGCCGGCGCCGTTCTGGCCGATCAGACCGACGATCTCACCCGCACTGACCGTCAGGTCGACGTGGCTGAGGGCCTGCACGCCGCCGAAGCGCTTGGTGACGTCGCGGCAGCGCAGCACGGTCGGGCGGGCGCCGCCGGCATCCGCGGCACCGCTGAACGCGGCGACGGAACCGGGGGTGTCGAGGCCGGTCAGGTCGATGGCGGCGAGCACCTCGTCCGCGTCGTCCTCGGGGCTCTCGTCGCCGCCGCCGGCGCCCTCGATGAACACCGAGCGCAGCAGGTCGGGCCGTTCGAGCAGCTCACGGGTGGGGCCCTCGAAGCGCACGGTGCCCTTCTCCATGAACACGGCCCGTTCGGCCAGGGTGAGCGCCACATTGACCGACTGCTCGACCACCACGATGGTCATGCCGTCCCGGTTCAGGGTGCGGACCACGTCGCAGAGGGCGGCGACCACCATGGGCGACAGGCCGAGCGACAGCTCGTCGATCAGCAGGACCCGGGGCCGCAGCAGCAGGGTCATGGCCAGCGCCAGCTGCTGCTGCTCGCCGCCGGAGAGGTCGCCGGCGAGCTGGTGGCGGCGCTCCTCGAGGATGGGGAAGAGGCGGTGCACCTCGGCCAGGTCCTCGTCGATGCGGGCGGAATCCTTGCGGAACGTCCAGCACGACAGGCGCAGGTGGTCGGTGACGCTGAGGGTGGGGAAGATCGCCTTGCCGCCGGGCATCAGGGCGATGCCGTCGCGCACGATCTGCTCGGGGGAGCGACCGCTGATCTTCTGGTCGCCCAGGCTGATCGCCCCCGAGCTGGCCGACAGACCGCAGATCGCCTTGAGGATGGTCGACTTGCCGGCGCCGTTGGTGCCGAGGAGGGCGACGACCTCTCCCTCGTGGACGTCGAGGTCGACGCCGAAGAGCACCTGGAGCTGGCCGTAGCTGACGTCGACGTCCTGGGCCCGCAGCAGCGGGGTGGCCCTGGACGGGGCGCCGGCCGCGGCCGGTGCCGGCTGAGGTGCCTGCGATGAGTCGGCGACCGGCGCCCACAACGGACCGGGGACCGACCCGGTGAACGGGGGAGGGGCGCTCGGCGGCAGCGGAGCCGATGCTGCGGCGGGGGCGGCGACCCCGGGCAGGGTGACCGCGGGCGGCTCGGTCGGAGCCGAGGCGGGGGCCGGGGCCGTCGCGGGTGCCTCGGCGGCCAGGGGCTGACCCTCCAGGTCCATGCCGGCGCGTCGGGCGATCGGGGTGACGATGCGGTCCCGCAGACGGGCGGCCAGCCCTGCGAGACCGGCGGGGACGGCCCACAGCACGATCAGCACGCCGATGCCGGCGCCGACCAGGCGGATGGTGGCGTCGAGGTCCTGGGCGCCGCGCAGTCCCGCTGCGCCCACGATGGCGCCGCCGAGGGAGCCGAGGCCGCCGATGGTCGCCCCCGAGAACACCTCGACCGACTGCACCACCTGGTAGCTGCCCTCCCGGGCGCCGTGCAGCAGCAGCACGTGCAGGCCACCGGCCAGGCCGGCGAGCGCACCGGAGAAGATGAAGCCCTGGAGGGTGGCCCAGCGGGCCGACACCGACGCCGCCTCGGTGGCCTTGCGGTTGTCGCGGGCCGCGATGAGCAGACGACCGGAGCGGGACCGCCTCACGCTGCGGGCCACCAGGATGCACACCGCCAGCCACGCGAGGGTGAACCACAGCATGGCCCGCTCGTCCTCCAGGTCGACCCGCCCCCACAGCAGGGGTCGGGTGACGGTCTGGGGGATCAGCTCGGGGAAGACGTTCGGGTTGAGGACGTAGCCGTCCAGCACCACCGCGAACGCCAGGGTGACCACGGCCAGGAACGGGCCCTTGATCCGCAGCGCCGGGACGCCGAGCAGCACCGCGACCAGGGCGCCGGTCAGCGTGGCGATCGCCAGGACCAGGAACAGGTCGATGTTCCAGCGGGTGACCAGGTTGCCGGCCACGATCGCCCCGGCGCCGACGATGGCGAACTGGCCGAGGCTGATCTGGCCTCCCCAGCCGGTGAGCACCACCAGCGACACCGCCACGATCGCCCACACGCCCATGATCGACACCGAGAAGGCGTCGGACGGGCCGAGCTGCGTCGGAAGCAGCACCGCGCCGGCGATGAGCAGCACCAGCCCGACCCGCTTGGACCACTTGACCAGCGGCAGCGCGGCCACCGCGGGGGCGAGCGAGCGGACCAGGTCCGCGTTGCGCCAGCCGCCGTCCGCGTCGTGGGCCCGCGACTTGCTGCGCTCGCCGACCAGCAGCGCCACCAGGATGACGATCAGGATCGCCACGTCGACCAGCGACGGCGTGTCGGTGTTCCAGCGGACGACCTGCTGCATGACACCGAGGCCGACCGCGGCGACGAACGCCTTGGGCAGCGACTCCATGCGGGCGACGATGGCGGCGGCGAGCGCCGGCAGCAGGATGGCCGGCCCGGCCGCCGCCGAGGGCGCCGCACCCTGGAACGGGGCCTGCAGAACGAAGGTCAGAGCGGCGAGACCGCCGGCGATCGCCCACACCGCGGTGGTCAGGTTGCGCACCGGGATGCCGAGCAGACGGGCCCGGTCGGTGTTCTCCGACGCGGCCCGGATGGCGGTGCCGGCCAGCGAACGTCGCAGGAACCAGGCCAGGACGGCGACGACGACGGGCACCACCAGGACGGTGAGCAGGTGGTTGCCGTTGATGATGACGGCGCCGACCTCGGTCTCGAAGGAGTTGAGCGGCGTCTCGAACGCGCCGAGCACCATGCCGGACGCGCCGAAGACCTTCCCGGGGATCATCAGCTCGATTCCGCCGAGCAGCTGGGCCAGACCGATCGTGGCGACGGTGAGGACCAGGCGGGGGGCGTTGGCGAACCGGCGGATGATGGCGACCTCGACCAGGGCGCCGACGACCAGGCCGAGCAGCGGAGCGGTCAGAAGGGTGGTCCAGTACGGCCAGCCCCACGACACGAACAGGTGCACCGCGGTCAGACCGGCGACGCCGGCCATGGCGCCGTTGGCGAAGTTGATGACCCGGTTGGCCCGCCAGATCAGGATGAGGCCGACGGCGGTGAGGCCGGTGGCCGAGCCGATGATGGCGCCGGAGAGCACGACGCCGAGCGGCATCCCCGACGGCAGGAGCGCGCCGAGAACGAGCCACAGCACGCCGAGGCCGACGGCCCACACCGCCACCCGGGCAGCGGTCGGCAGCGACCGGTACATCTCGGTGGGGTGGGGGCGGCCGCCCCCGTCGCCGCCCCCGCCCGAGCCGTCGTCGTACCACGGGACCTCGGGCGGCGGGCCGCCGGTGCCGGTCACCGGTGCGGAGTCGGCGCCGCCGGGATGTGCGGGGGCGTCGAGCAGCTGGCGGTCGACCTCGGGTCGGGACTCGCCTCGCATGGCGTCGGTCACCGGCTCGACGTGGGCGCTCATCCGAGAGCCGATCGGGGCGGGGTGTTGGGCCACTGGCCGATCGGGAAGCGCTTGCCCCCGTTGGGATCCTGGTAGGTGCCGGGGGAGCGGGTCTGCACCGAGGCCACCGACGGGTTCCAGAACACCTCACGGGCGTCGTCGGAGGTCGTGTAGTCACCCGGCCCGAAGCCCCACGTCCCCGACGGTCCGGAGCGGCGGGGGTAGTCCAACATGGCCTTCTCGAAGGTCTGCGGGTTCAGGTTGGGGCCCGCGCCCTGGATGCCGATGGCCAGCAGGTACAGCTGGTTGTAGATCAGCTCGACGCCGACCGACGGCTCGTCGGGCCGCACCGACTTGTAGGCCCGGTAGCCGAGACCCTGACCGGCCGCCTGGGTCGGACCCGAGAAGCTGACGCCGAACGCCCGGCCCCACTGGTCCTGCTGGAGGATCTGCCCGATCATGTCGTTGTCGATCAGGGCGACGCCGGTGATCACCCACTCGGGCTGGTAGTTCTGCTCCTTCGCCTTGGCGGTCAGGAACGTGAGCAGCAGCGGGTCGCAACCGCACACGACGGTGGTGATGCGCTCTGCCTTGAGCTTCTGGATGAGCGAGGCGGCCTGGTCCGACATGCGGGGGATGTCGATCTGGTACTTCAGCGAGTCGACCAGGTCGCCGGCCTTGCCGGCCTTCTGCAGGATGTTGATGCCGGCCCGCACGCACTCCTGGTACCAGGAGTTCTCGGGGGCGATGATCATCGCCCGGCGGGCCTGGCCCTTCAGGTCGCCGCCGGCGAGCGCGGCGGGTTGACCGGCGAGCTTGATCGCGTAGTAGCTGGCGACGCTCTCCACCACGGTCGAGCAGTCGGTGAACTGGCTCCAGGACCAGGGCTTGCGCTGGGTCATCCACTCCCGGGAGGTGAACGGCACCCCGATGTTGATCACCTGCTTGGAGGCGAGGGCATCGGCGTACACCGGCGACACCGCCGAGACGTCCGCGAACGCCTTGATCTCCTGGGAGACCTTGAGGGCGTCGGCCTGGGCGCCCTCCTGGCCGCCGCCGGTCGTCTCCTTCAGGACGTCGCCCTTGCCGTCCCACTTCACGACCTCGAGCTTGCGGCCGTAGAACTGGAAGCGCTTGTTGAAGTACTCGACGAGGCCGTCGACGGTCTTGGTGATGACCTGGGGGCTCTCGTTGGGGATCTTGGCGTTGGCGACCTTGGACAGGGCGTCGAGCATGCCGTTGGCGAAGCTGCCCACCCGGACCGACACCACGATCTTGTCGGCGGTGACGCCCCTGCTGGTCGCCCCTCCGTTGCCGCCGGAGAACTGCACGCACGGCGGGGAGTACGGGTCGCCGGGGATCTGGGCGGCACCGCAGCCCGCCACCTTGGGCGGACCGGAGTTGGAACCGCCCTTGGCGTTCGCTCCGCCCGCTCCGCCGCCGGCGGTGCCGCCGGCGGCGCCGGTGCCGTCGAGGGAAGCGCCGGTTGCGTCGAGGCCCGTCTCGGATCCGGGGACGGTCTCGGTGGCGCCGGCCACGCTGGCGTCGTCGGAGCTGAGCTCCGATCCGCTGCCGGAACCTCCTGCCGCCTCCACCCGCACCTCGCGCTGCTGGCTGGGCACCAGCACCGCCACCGCCAGGAAGATCGCGGCGAACCCGATCAGCGGGCCGTAGCCCCTGAACAACCTGTCGCGTGCTCCGTCAGCCATCTCCGCTCTCCGCTCTCGATGTCTCCACTTGGACCGACACCGCCGCGTCCTGCGGTGTCGGTCGTCGATCTGGTGAGTTCGGACGGGCGCATCCGGTGCTCCCGTCGTTCTGGCCGCTCCGGCGTCGGACCGAACCCCGGGGTCCTGTCAGGGGATGACCCGCCGGGAGCGTCGTCCGACCAGCCGGTCCCCGACCGACAGCCCGACCGCACCCAGCAGCGCGAGGATCCCCACGGCGACCCCCGCCTTGCCGGCCGTTCCCTCTTCCATGCCGCCGAGCGCCGCGGTGGGCAGGGCCGCCTGCTCCTTGGTGGCTCCGCCCGTGGACGGCACGACAGCGGTCTCGCCCAGCCCGGTGGTCATGTCGAGCGTGGTCCCGCTGTCGAGCGGGGTGTCGAACGACGACACGTCACCGAGGTCGGTGCTGTAGTCCGCCACGAACGTGTCGGGCGCGGGAGGGACCGTGTCGACCGGAGCCGCCACCTCGGGCATCGGTTCGATCGGCGGGATCGAGTAGTCGGTGTCGTGGGTGGAGACGTCGACGCCACCGGCGAGGATCTCGACCGCACCGGAGCCGCCCATGACCCCGAGGATGAGGTCGACGATCGTCAGCGTGGTCGCGTTCTTGCAGTCCGCCGCGACGAGGTCCTTGCGCCACTGCTGGACCTGGGTGTCGATCTGGCCGAGGAACGGGATCAGCACCTGTGTCCCGAAGGGCGGGTTCACGATCCGGAACCCCATCGGGGTGACCTTCACGCCGTCGTCTCGGACCTCGACCCGGGGCAGCTCCAGCACGACGCCGAGCGGAGCGAGGAGCTGCTCGAGCCCGTACTTGAAACCCTCGAGATCGGCCATGGCGTCCGCCGCGGACCGGGGGATGCCGAGCACGGTGGCGCTGGTGAAGGTGAACGAACCGGTCGAGGAGCTGCGGGCGCCGGACTGGGTGGTGGCCTCCCAGCGGGGCTGGTTGAAGGTGAACAGGCCGCCCATCACCCGGAGCTGGTCGGCTTCCATGATCGCGTGCGCTTCACGGACCTGGTCCTTGAGCTGGGTCGAGACCCGGGTGCGGCCGCCGTCGATGGCGATGAGGCCGACGTCCGCAGGCGCCGACTCGGTCAGGGCCGCCGAGGACGGCAACGGGGTTGCCGTCGCGTCCTGGAAGCCGGTCGAGGGGCCCATCGGCTCGCCGTTGACGCCGGGGGTGAAGACCTGGACCCGACGCGAGTTGTTGGAGCCCTCCTCCGACGAGTCCGCCCGGGTGAGCGGGGGGAGCTGCTTGGAGTCGAGGAGTCCGGGGGTGCCGTCGCACTGGTCGGGGGTGAAGATGACCGGTAGGGCGCCGAGGTCCAGGGCCCGACCCTCGGAGGTGCCGGTCTTGTCCTGGTAGGCGGCGAGCGACCGTCCGTAGGTGAAGCCGATCGCGGCGTTGGCCGCCTTGATGTTGAGCGTGAACGTGTCGGCGCTGGCCTGGGCGTCACCGGTGTGGAACCCGTCGCCGGACGCGGGGCCGAACGACGACCCGAACGCGGCGACCGCCACCACCAGGAACGAGGCACGCAGCACCGATCGTCCGGACGGCGACCGACGGGCGGAGCCCGCGCGCCGACTGCGTGACCCGACCCGATCCGATCCCCGGACCTCTCCATCCACCACGCTGTCCCCCGACATCGTTGCGCTCGCCGACGCCGACCTCCGCCAGCATCCACGTGACATTAGTCCTACTGCTGGTAGGGATTCATCTGCGCGGGTTGGGTCGAATCACCCAGCGCTGGGGGAGATGCCGCCGGTGCGGCCGTGGATGCCCGTCGCGGACGGCCGCGGCGGCTTCAATGGTGCGGTGCTGTTCCCGACGATGACGTTCGCGATCTTCTTCGCGATCGTCCTCGGCGTCAGCTGGCGGATCGCGGATCGGCCCCTGGCCTGGCGTTGGTTCGTGCTGGCCGCCAGCTACGTGTTCTACGGGTGGTGGGACGCCCGGTTCTGCCTGCTGATCGCCGGCTCGACCCTGATCAACCACCTGGTGGTCAACCTGGTGGCGCGGGCGCGCACCGACCGGGCGGCCCGCGTCTCGATGATCGTCGGGGTCGGCGCCAACCTCGTCGTGCTCGGCTTCTTCAAGTACTACGGGTTCTTCGTCGACTCGCTGCTGCAGATCCTGGAGCCGGTGGGGCTGGCGCCGACGGCGCTGCTGATCAAGGTGGGACTGCCGGTCGGGATCTCGTTCTTCACGTTCTGCGCCATCAGCTACGTCGTCGACGTCTACCGCCAGGAGCAGGAACCGATCGCGCTGCTCGACTTCGCGGTCTACCTGTCGTTCTTCCCCCACCTCGTGGCCGGTCCGATCGTGCGGGTGTCGGAGTTCGAGCCTCAGCTGCGGCGTCGACGCAACCGCGAGCGCGTCGACGCGGTGCGCGCCGCCCGACTTATCTGCCGCGGCATGTTCAAGAAGGTCGTGATCGCGAACTACCTGGCCACCGCGATCGTCGACCCGGTTTTCGCGTCGCCGGGTCAGTCGCCCAACCTCGAGCTCGCGGTCGCCGCGGTCGCCTACGCGGTGCAGATCTACGCCGACTTCTCCGGCTACACCGACATGGCGATCGGCATCGCGCTGCTGATGGGCATCCGCTTCCCCGACAACTTCGACCAGCCCTACTCGGCGACCTCGATCCAGGACTTCTGGCGGCGCTGGCACATGACGCTGTCGCGATGGCTGCGGGACTACGTGTACATCCCGCTGGGCGGCAACCGGGGCGGCGAGCGCGCCGAGATGCGCAACCTGGTCGCCACGATGGCCATCGGCGGGCTCTGGCACGGCGCCAACTGGACCTTCGTGGTGTGGGGCTTCTACCACGGGTTCGGCCTGGTGGCCGAGCGCAAGTGGCGGGAGCGGACGCCGAGGTCCTGGCGGCGTGGCGCCATCGACCTGCGCAACCCGGACGCCGATGACGACACCGCGGCGGCCGACGGCTACACCCGTGTGATGGCCCGACCGACGGTGCGGCCCGAACCGAACGTGTGGGTCTCGCGCGCCGCGGTGTTCGCGTTCGTCACCGTCGGATGGGTGTTCTTCCGGGCCGTCGACCTCCCCACCGCCATCGGCTACCTGGTGGGCCTGGTCACCCGGTGGGGTGTCGGTGACCTGGTCACCCCGCTCGTGCTGGTGACGATCGTCGTCGGCATGGTCGGTCAGTTCGTGCCCCGCCGGGTCGGCGACGCCCTCGAGTACCGGGCGTCGCATCTCCCGCCGGTGCTCCTCGGGATCGGAGTCGGTCTGTTCCTCGTTGTGTGCAACCTCCTCGGGCCGGTCGGGGTCGCCCCGTTCATCTACTTCCAGTTCTGATGGATCCGACCCCCGCCGCCCAGCTTCCGAACCTGCCGACCGTGAACCGATGCGCGTGACCGACGACGACCGAGGAGCCGACCGGGCCGCCCGATCGGGCCCGGACGTGCCGAAGGGCCGACCCGCGTCCCGACCGGGCCGACCCCGGCGTCGGGTCCGTCGGACGATGTCGGCCACCACCGCTTGGAAGTCGTACCTGGTCGCGCTGGTCGTGTTCGCCGTGCTCGGCTCCGGCGGTCTGCGGGAGTCCGCCGAGGGGATGCCGCTCGGGTGGCCCCGCGACGTCGCCATGGCGCTGACCGGCGGACTCGACCGGGCGGTCAACCTGGTGTCGCTCAACCGTCCCTACGACTGGGCCGCCGAGCGCCTCGGCCGGACCCAGGCCGACGAGGACTTCGAGTTCCC
>Ga0116152_10003187_pt1 | contig 13229 bp, 13 predicted proteins | sample AD_UKC119_MetaG_FD_89894 | JGI IMG/M metagenome (GOLD analysis project Ga0116152, IMG submission 89894) | Active sludge microbial communities of municipal wastewater-treating anaerobic digesters from Hong Kong - AD_UKC119_MetaG | ecosystem: Engineered > Bioreactor > Anaerobic > Digestate...
AACCGCGTAACGTGCAACGAGTCTGCGATTGCCATGCTGAGTATCTACAACGACCTGACCCGCACCAAGGAAACCTTCGAGCCGCTCAAGCCCGGACATGTCAACATGTATGTCTGCGGCATGACCGTCTACGATCTGTGCCATCTCGGTCACGCGCGGGTCATGGTGGTGTTCGACGTGGTCGCTCGGTACCTGAGGTCGCGCGGTTACGACGTCACCTACGTGCGCAATATCACCGACATCGACGACAAGATCATCAATCGCGCGAACGAGCGCGGAGAGCCCTTTCATGCGCTCACCGAGCGCTACATCCAGGCGATGCACGAAGACGCGGCAGCGCTTGGCGTGCTGCCGCCGGACCAGGAGCCCAGGGCCACGGAGCACCTGCCCGAGATCATCGCCATGGTCGAGCGGCTGATTGCGCGCGGACACGCCTATGTCGCCGCGAACGGCGATGTCTACTATGACGTCAGGAGTTTTCCCGATTACGGCCGGCTGTCCGGGAAGTCAATCGAGGACCTGCAGTCCGGCGCGCGTGTCGAGCCTGGCGAAGTGAAGCGTGATCCGCTGGACTTCGCGCTGTGGAAGGCGGCCAAACCGGGCGAGCCGGCGTGGGATTCGCCCTGGGGCCAGGGCCGTCCCGGCTGGCACATCGAGTGTTCGGCGATGTCAACCAAGGCGCTCGGCGACACCTTCGATATCCACGGCGGTGGCGCGGACCTGACGTTCCCGCACCACGAAAACGAGATCGCCCAATCGGAGGGTGCGACCGGGCACCCCTTCGTCCGGTACTGGATGCATAACGGCTTCGTACGCATCAACGACGAAAAGATGTCGAAGTCACTGGGCAACTTCTTCACCGTGCGCGAGATCCTGCAACGCTATCTGCCGGAGGAGGTGCGCTATTTCATCCTCACCAGCCAGTATCGCAGCCCACTGCACTATGCCGATGAGCAGCTGAGCAATGCGCGCTCGGCGCTGACCCGTTTCTATACTGCACTGCGTGGCCTGCGTGACGATGTGCCGGCCGCCGCCGGTGAGGCGCTCGCGGCACGTTTCCACGCGGCAATGGAGGACGACTTCAATACCCCCGAGGCACTTGCCGCGATGTTCGAGTTGGCCCGGGAGATCAACCGCGTGCGTGGCGATGATCCGGCACATGCAGCGGCACTGGGCGCATTGTTGTGCGAACTGGGCGGGCTGCTGGGCATTCTGCAGGATGACCCCGAGGTCTACCTGCGCGGTGGTGAATCGGGTCCGACAGGTCTCGGTGATGCCGAGATCGAATCCCTGATTGAGCGCCGCAGCGCAGCCAAGCAGAACAGGAACTGGTCTGAGGCCGATGCGATCCGCGACCAGTTGAAGGATGCCGGCATCGTCCTGGAGGACTCGCCGGCCGGGACGACCTGGCGCCGCGCATGAGTACACCGGCTGCGCACCGCGTGCTGCGCGTGTTCTATCGGGACTACGATAACGCCGTCAGCATCGCCTCGAGCCAGCCCGAGTCGCTGATGGTCAGCCGCATTATGCCGTTGGCCGAGCGCCTGCTGGTGAAGGCCGACAACTTTCTCGGCGTGGTGGATCGCAACGACGTGATCCTGCAGTGTTATGTTGCAGATGCCCCGGACGCGCTCACGCTGGAGCTGGTTCATCCCGAGGCGAGCGGCTGCCTGCGCCTGACGCTGCCGCGCAACGAGGCGCTGCAATGCCTCGACGATCTGCCGGAGTTGTTCGACGAGTCACTGTTGCCGGGAGCACAGTACATTGGCTGATCGACCACTTTCGGACGAGGCGGGAGAAAAGAGCCGAGAATTTGTTCGGGATGTCCGGCCGGTCGAGTTCTGTGGGGACATCGATGCCGGGCAGGATCTCAGTGGCGCGGCGGTGGTCGGTGACTTTCTGGTACTTGGCGGGGATGAGGGGCACAAGGTGCAGATCCTGGTGCGGGATGCAGCGGCAAGCGCCTGGCGCCCGCAGCGAAGGGTCTCGCTGGCGCAGGAGGACCAGGAGGCGGACATCGAGGCGATCGATTATGGGCAGGGCCACCTGTACGTCATCGGTTCACACTCGTTTCGTCGCCGCCGGATGAAACCGGAGCTGTCGGTGCGCAAGAATCGTGAGCGCCTGCTGGAGGTGCAGCACGAGCCTGCCCGCAACCGCCTGTATCGCCTCGCCTTCGATGGGCAGACGGGAAAGGTCGGCAGGGCGGAGCGGATCGATCTTTCCAAGCGCCTGCGCAAGGATCCACTGCTCGGCCTGTTCTACGGCCTGCCGAGCAAGGAAAACGGCATCGATATCGAGGGTCTGGCGTATCGTGACGAGCAGCTCTACCTCGGGTTTCGCGGACCGGTACTGCGCGACAACTATGTCCCGGTGATGGTCCTGGAATTCGACCGGCCCAAACACTATGAACTGCGCTTCGTCCGTCTGGACGGCCAGGGTATCCGTGACATGGTGGCGTTGCGCGATGGATTTCTGATCCTTGCGGGACCGGTCAATGATGCCCCGGGGCCGTTCTGTCTGTGGTGGTGGGATGGCGGCGATCAGGTTCCCGGCAGTGATCACGATGTGCGGGCCGCTGTGCCGCTGGGTGCCGTGACGACCAGCGGCGGTGCCAAGGCCGAGGGGCTCGCGTTGTTGGCCGAGCACGACGATGGTGCCGACGTAATGGTGGTGTACGACACCGATACTGCCGGGCAGGCAGTCAGTATGCGTGTCGACCTGAGCTGTCTGGCGCCCTGAACCGGTCAGTCCCCGGTGGCGACCGGTCGCGCCGGGTCACGGATCCATTCACTCCACGACCCCGCATACAGGCGGCCGCCGTGCAGACCGGCGATCTCCATCGCCATCAGGTTGTGGCAGGCGGTCACGCCCGAACCGCACATGACCGCGACATCGGCCGCGGACCTGCCGGCCAGGGCCGGTGCGTACATGCTGCGTAGCGTGACGGGGTCCTTGAAGCGGCCACTGCCGTCAAGGTTGTCGACCAGCGGCAGGTTGATCGCATCGGGGATGTGTCCGGCTATCGGGTCTATCGGTTCGGCGTCACCGCGAAAGCGCTCGCGGGTCCGTGCGTCCATTATCAGCAATGCATCGTCGCCCGTTGCCACCTGCGCGGCGAGTGTCGCGGTTGTCACGACCTGCCCCCAATCGGGCTGACCGGAAAAGTTCGTGGCCGTTACTGACCGCGGCGGCTTGTCCTCGATCGGCATGGCGGCCCTGATCCAGGCGGGCCAACCGCCGTCCAGCAGAGCAACCCGGGTGTGTCCCAGCCAGCGCAGCAGCCACCACAGGCGTACCGCCATGGTGCCGCCGCTGTCGTCATAGACCACGACCTGGGTACCACTGCCGACGCCGTGCCGACCCAGCCAGTCGCGAAGCCGTACAGGGTCGGGCAGGGGGTGGCGGCCCGACTGCGGCGTGATCGGATCGGACAGGTCGCGGTCGATGTGCGCATAGAAGGCGCCAGGTACATGGGCCGTGGCATGTGCGCGTTCGCCGCGCTGCGTGTCGGCCAGATCGAAGCGGCAGTCGAACACGCGCCACGCCGGGTCGTCCAATCGGGCAGCCAGGGTCTCGCAGTCGATCAGGGTCTCGAATTTCATGGCGTGCGTGGTGCGGTGGTCGATTTCATTCGAGCCCGAGTATGAAGTCCCAGTGCGCCTTTGTCAGTGGCATTATCGACAGCCGATTGCCCCTGCGCAGCAGCGGCAGATCGTCGAGGCGCGGGTCGCCCAGTTCTTTGAGTTCACGCAGTGAGATGTTGCGCCTGAGATGGCGCTTGTACTTCACGTCCACCATATACCAACGTGGATTGTTGGGGTCGCTCTTGGGGTCGTGGTACTTGGTGTCGGCATCGAACGCAGTGTGATCGGGATAGCCTTCCCTCGCGATCTCCATGATGCCGACGATACCGGGTTCGTCGCAGTTGGAGTGATAGAAGAACACCAGATCGCCTTTCTTCATCTGGTCACGCATCATGTTGCGTGCCTGGTAGTTGCGCACGCCGTCCCAATGCTCCTTCCTGCCGGGCATCGCCTTGAGGTGGTCGATGCCGAAGACATCAGGCTCGGATTTCATCAGCCAGTAGTTCATTTGGTGGCACTTGGTTAGGATTTGCCGCCTATTCTATGGAAACCACCACGGCGCAGCGAGAGGCGGGAGGCCGGATGACGTTTGGCGTGATGTTTCACCATTTCCACGATGCGGGCATCCACCGCCGCGGCCAGGGCTCCCTGTCGGCAGACCGCTTAAGGGCGCTGCTGGGCTACCTGGGCTTGCAATACAACATCCTCACCCCCGGTGACTATGTCGAGCGTGCCCTGGGAGGCAGGCTGGCGCCCGATGACATCTGTCTCAGTTTTGACGATGCGTTGTTGTGTCAGTACGACGTGGCCGTGCCGGTGCTCGACGAGTTCGGTATCAAGGCGTTCTTCTTCGTCTACAGCAGCATCTTCACCGACACGCCGGACAACCTCGAGTTGTACCGTGATTTCCGCAATGCCAGTTTCGACGGCATCGACGACTTCTATCGGGTGTTTTTCGATCTTCTGGAGCGACAGCTGCCGCGGGCCCAGCAGCGTTACCTGGACACTTACCCGGCGGATTACCTGTCGGACTTCGGTTTTTACACGGACAACGACAGACGCTTTCGCTTTGTTCGTGATCAGGTGTTGACGCAAAGCGAATACGACGGGCTGATGACGGACATGATGGGCAGGGCCGGTTATCCGCGCGAGGAACGCATGACGCAACTGTGGATGAGAGCGGAGCATGTTGCGGCACTCGATGCGGCCGGTCACGAGATCGGTCTTCACAGTCACAGTCATCCGATGCAGATGCGAACGCTCGATCGGGCGGCACAGGAGACAGAGTATCGTCTGAACCGGCGGATGCTCGGTGCCATCTGCGGCCAGGCGCCGCGCACCATGTCGCACCCCTGTGGCAGTTACAGCGACGACACGCTCGACGTGCTGCGTGATCTCGACGTCGTGCTGGGCTTCCGTTCCAACATGTCGGTGACGCACGGTGGCTCGCTGTGGGAGATACCTCGCGAGGACCACGCCAATCTGTTGCAGGCGATCAAATGAAGATCACCGTATTCACCTCCAACCAGGCACGGCATCTGGCCCTGATCGAACGGCTGTGCGCAATTGCGGACCAGTGCTTCGCCGTCATGGAGTGCAACACCGTCTATCCGGGCAGGCGACAGGACTTCTTCAACAAGAGTCCGGTCATGGAGCGCTACTTCGGCCATGTGGTGCGCGCCGAGCAGGCCTTGTTCGGAGATGTCCGCTTTGTCGATCCCAATGCGCGTGCGATGGCGGTCCGTATGGGCGATCTGAACCTGCTGCGGCAGGACGAGTTGGCGCCCTGTCTCGACGCCGATGTGTTTGTCGTGTTTGGTGCCAGTTTCATCAAGGGCTGGCTGTGCGACCACCTCGTGGAGCGCGGCGCCTTCAATATCCACATGGGCTTGTCTCCTTACTATCGCGGCTCTTCGTGCAACTTCTGGGCGATGTACGACGACAAACCGCACATGGTCGGTGCCACCATCCACCGCTTGTCGAGTGGACTGGACAGTGGCCCGATGCTGTTTCATGCGTTACCCCGTTATGACGGTGGGGATCCCTTCCTGTACACGATGCGTGCGGTCGTGGTGGCGCAGGATGCTTTGAGCGCACGCATTGCCGATCGGTCGATATTCGATCTGCCGGCGGTGCCGCAGGATCGGTCTGCGCAGATGCGTTATTCGCGCAACGCCGAGTTCACCGATGAAGTGGCACAGGCGTTTCTCGATCGGATGGACACTGGACAGGTCGTGACCGCGCCGACCGGCGAATCGACATACCCTGTCGGTCTGCTCAGCCCTGTGTTTGGGTAGCAGCACCGGGGCAGCGCGCCGACCGCCTGGGCAGAACGCCGATGACTCAGGCCCCGCGCCGCATCAGTCGACGCAGGTCCGCAGTCGCATCGTAGTCGGCGTATCTATCACGCAGTGCCTGTCGTTGGATCTTGCCCAGCGCGGTGCGCGGCAGTTTATCGACGATCTCGTAGGCCTGCGGCAGCTGAAAGTCGGCCAGTCGTTGGGCACAAAAGGCCCTGATGCGGCGTAAGTCAATGTCACTGCTTTCGGTGGTGATCACCGCCAGAGCGGCCTCGCCGAAGTAGCTGTCAGGCACGCCGATCACTGCGCAGTCTCCGACGCCGGGCGCCTCACGCAACACTGCTTCGACGTCTTCCGGATAGACGTTGCTGCCACCGACGATGATGATGTCCTTCTTGCGGCCGGCGAGGTAGAGGTAACCGTCGGCGTCGACATGGCCCATGTCGCCGGTGCAGAAGAATCCGCTGCGCATACTGGCGGCGGTGGCGTCGGGCCGGCGGTAGTAACCGGAAAATGCAGTCGCAGTCCTGCAGGCGATCTCGCCGATTGTGCCGTGCGGCATCGCCTGGCCGTGTTCATCCATGATCACCAGGTCGACATAGTCCAGTGCCTTGCCGACACTGGCGAGATTGTTGCCGCAGTCGGCCGGTGCCAGATTGGTCACGATGCCGACTTCCGATGCGCCGTAACACTCGTGGAAAGCACAGTCGAACAGGTCGATACAACGCTGCTTGATCTCGGGCCGCAACAGTGCCGAGGATGACACCATGGTCATGAGACTCGGCAGAGGGGTCGGATGCTCCGACAGCCATTGCGCGATCAGTTCCAGGTGCGACGAGACCATGATCGCGAATGACACCGCGTGGCTGTTGACTGCCTCGATCCAGCCCTTCGGCGAAAATCGCGGCAGAATCACCGCTGTCGCCCCGATCAGCAGCGGCAAAAGGGCGAGGCGAAACCCCAGCGAGTGATACATCGGGGTCGAGGTGATGATGACATCGTCATTGTCCAGGCCATACAGGTCTCTGGCCCCGTCCAGCGAGCGCCAGATCTTGCCGGCCTGGCTGAGCGTTATCGGCTTCGGATCGCCGGTGGAGCCAGAGGTCATGGTCAGCAGGTAATCCAGTTGCGCGTCGGCGCCATGGCTGCCGAGTCGGTACGACGACTCGCTTTGGTCCAGTTCACTGAAGTGACGGCAACCGGTGACCGGTGCACCGGTCACCAGCAGCGAGAGCCTGCCATCCTGCCCCGAGGGGCTGTCGAGCAGTCGCCGGCACACTGGATTGCTGGCGATCACGAATCGCGCGCCAGTCGCGCCGAGCGAGCGCTGCATCGCGACAACCGGCATGCTGGTGGCGACCGGCGCCAGCATGGCACCGAGCTCCGCGGCGGCAAGCATCGTCAGCGTGAACTCGATGCCGTTGTCCAGTGCGACCAGGAGGCAGTCGCCTTCGCTTACACCCATTGATCTCAGCAGGCCGCACAGGCGCCCTGTACGATCCGCTACCTGGGCGTAGCTCAGCAGGCTGTCGCCGAAGACAATGGCTGGCTTGTCGGGTGTTTCCGCCGCATGCGCGAGAAACAGATCGATGATGTTCACGATTGTGCCGCCCGGCGAAGTGTGCCCAGGGGCTGCACAGCAGACGGACGGTCGAAGTTTGGCCGATCCTGGTCGCCGTCGGCGCGGCAAAGTCGCGGTCTGATGTCCGGGTGGCGGTCGGCGACTGCGTACACGCGCACGTTCGACTGCACGAACGGCTCGAAGTAGTTCGGGATGATGACGTCATCGCGGCCGAAGTCGAGCCGCTGCCACCCTGCATCCGTCATGACCTGCCCGGTAAAGCCGCTGCATACGAAATCGAGGTACTCGTGACCTTCGCTGCGCATGAGCTGGGCCAATGCGGCGGTGATCGCCGGCATGTGCTGTTCGTCGCCATAGAAGTCGACGATCCGCAGCGCAGAGGCGCCGTCATGCATCGCCTCGCGACAGACCACGATGTTGGCCGGTTTGCCACGCTGCGTGAACACAAATACACGATAGTCATTGATCGGGTGTTCGAAGAAGCGTCGGCAGATGTAGTCCCAGTCCTTGTTTGGTCCGATGTGATTGAATTCAACCAACGGAAACCCGGCCAGCTCGTAGGGGTCGTGGACCTCGGCAAGCCCGGCATCGGCGTCGCTCCCCATTGCCGGCATCGCTGACTCAAGGGCACTGATGCGCGCCAGCGTGTGTTGTGTGACATCCGGATTGACGATGAAGTACTGCTCCATCTCTATCCAGTCCATGCCGATGAGGTGGTAGATCGCACGAGTCTGCAGGCCAGCACCCGGTGCCGCGAAATAGCGATGCGGCACGTTGGCGATGACGAAGCGGCGCAACCGCAGCCCCAGCATCGGTTCGCCGATGTCCTCACGCACCTTCCACAGCGATCCGGCCAGATCGGGCAGGTCCAGGCTGTTGTACTTCATGAAACCGAACAGGCCGACGATATCCTCGTCCCGGGTGGCGATGGCCATATTCAGGCGGTCACCGTCCTGGAAGTCATAGCGGAACAGTGCCTCGTTTCTCGACAGGATATGATCAGCGCGCCAATGCTGGTGCATGAACGTCATCAGATGGGCGGTGTCGTCAGGGGTCGCGAACCGGATGTCGATCATCTCAGTGGCTCCGCTTGCCAGCGATGATTGCTGCCAGACCGCACACGGTGCTGATGCCAGGATTGATCAGGTCGTCTTCGATGAAGCGGATGCCGAACTCGTCTTCGAGCGACATCATCATGTTGAACACGCCGAGCGAATCGACATAACCGCTGTCGAACAGATCGGCATCGCGCTGTATATCATCGGCGGAGATGCCACGTTTTTCGGCAATGTGGTGGACGATGAAATCTTCTATGGTGTTGTTCATGGCTTCAGTTTCGAGATCAGCGATTCACGATAGGGTGTGCAGTGCACGCGCTCCCAGCGGCGCCGCGAGCTGGCCAGCCTGGCAGCGTGAAACAGTGCCAGACCATTGGTCGCATGCTCGATGCCGAACACATGGGGGTTTGCGCTGCGGCCATTCTGCCGCCAATCGATCAGGGCATCGGCACAGTCTGTGTACAGGTTGGCGAAAGCCTCGATGAAGCCCGAGGGATGGCCCACCTTCATGCGGTTGTAGCGCGCCTCGCCGGCGATGCTGGCCTGGCCGCCACGGTCGATGGTCATGTGCATGCCGTCGACGGTGGAGATGTTGAGCTGCTCGGGCTCCATCTGGTACCACTCGGCGCTGCCGAGTTCGCCGAACAGGCGGATGCGCAGGCCGTTGCGTCGGCCCACCGCGGTCTTGCTCATCCAGAAGTTCGAGGTCATGCCGCTCGGGTACTCCAGCCACATCGAGATGTTGTCGACGATGTCCTTGTATTGCGAATAGGTGTTGAACTCGGCGTTGACGGTCTCTGGCTCCTCACCGCACAGGAAGTACGCGAGGTGGTGCAGGTGGACGCCGAGGTCGAGGCAGATGGTCGGGATGAAGTCGTCTTTCAGGCGCCAGCTCTGTGGTGGCGCGGCGCGGCCGGCAATCGCCGGTGGGCGCACGAAGCCCTCCTGCGGCATCTCGATATGCAGCTGGTGGATCTTGCCGAACTGTCCGGTGCGGATGCGCTGGCGCAGTTCGCGCACCATCGGGTAGCCGCTGTAATTGAAGGTGACGGCGAGGAAATTTCTGGCCGGATTGTATTGGGCGAGCAGGGTCCGTGCGTCGTTGAGGTTCGACACCAGTGCCTTTTCGCAGATGATCGGTATGCCGGCCTTCAACAGGGCCTGGACGATCTCGTAGTGATTTGGAGTCGGCGTCAGCACCACCACGGCGTCGAGGCGTGAGCGCTCGGCAAGCAGCAGGTCGCGCCAGCTGCCGTACAGCCGGTCGGGCGCCACGTGCCAGTGCTCCGCGGTCTGCCGGTTGGTGTCGGCATCGCGGCTGAACACACCGGCGTCCAGCGACCAGCGGCCGTCCATCCGGCTGGCGGCATAGTGCGTCTGTCCGACCGCCGAGTTCAGGCCGCCGCCAATGAAGCCGAGCGACAGCCGTTGCGCGAGTTCGTGCTCTGCCATGTTTCCCCTCATCTTCAGAAGCCGTGGCGCCGGTTGCGCTCTGGTGTCAAAAAATTGTTGCGTGACCGCGTCGCTGCATATTCCGTACCAGAATGGGAAGTCCTTTCCCCGGCTCGGCAGGTGGCGCGCGGTCGCCGAGGGCTGCGGGGCAGGGAAAGATGCAGCCGGCGCTCAGGCGCCGGCCGTCAGTTCGACCGCCATGTGCTGGTAGCTTTCGAGGCGCGCACGATGGATCTTGCCGGCCGCGGCGGCAGCAAGGATTGCGCAGTCAGGTTCGGCCAGGTGGGCACAGTTGTGAAAACGGCATTGGCCGAGGTAAGGCAGGAATTCGCGGAAGCCGCGTTCCAGCTCGCGGCGGTCGAGCTGACTCAGACGAAAGCTGCGCACGCCCGGTGAATCGATCAGCTCACCGCCGCTGTCCAGTGGATAAAGCGTGGCGGCCGAGGTCGTGTGGCGGCCCAGCCCGGTGGCATCGGACAGCCTGCCCTCGGCAATATCCTGCCGCGGGATCAGTGCGTTTATCAGTGATGACTTGCCGACGCCAGACTGGCCGACCAGGATGCTGGTGTGACCGCGCAGCCTCTGCAGCAGCGGGTCCAGGCCATGCTCTGTCTTGGCGCTGATCTCGATCACCGGATAGCCGATCGCCTCGTAGTGACTGAACGCCGCTCGGAAACGCGTACGCCCGGCGTCGTCGAGCAGGTCGGCCTTGTTCAGGCATACCAGACCGCCGACCTGGATGCGTTCGGCGGCGACCAGGTACTGGTCGAGGAGGTAGCCGGTCGGCTCTGGCTGCGAGGCGAGGACCACGACAAGTTGGGTGATGTTTGCGGCAATGGTTTTTTCCTGGCCGCCGAAGCCCGGCCGGGAAAGTGCCGTGTGACGCGGCTGCACCGCAACCACCACGCCTTCGCCATTGGCGGTCGGCTGCCACACCACGTTGTCACCACACACCACGTCGCCGAGGTTGGCCCGGAACATTGCATGCACCGTGTTGCCCCGGGTGTCGCGGATCAGCAGGTTGCGGCCATGCCTCACCACCACGCGTCCATTCTGTTGCTGCGCGTCGCCAGCCGTCGATAGTGCGCTCTCGGCCCGCGCGGCGGCATCCTGTCGCCGTTTCTCCTGAATACCCGCGATGCGCGCCTTCTGCTGGTCATTGAGCCTGCGGCGCGCCATGCGTGTTACTTGGTGAACCTGTAGTACTTGGTATTGAGATGTTCAACCAGCAGTGAGAGGTCGTCCGGGAACAGCTTGGTCGCGAGGTTGGCGTCGCACCGCGCGACCTGCGCCTCGAGCGCCGGATAGCTCCGTACGCGCCGGTCCTCGCGCGTATACACCGTGGTGTCATGGCAACGCATGCACTGTGCGTCATGGTAGGGACCGGGAGCGAACTCCGCCTGTACCGCGGTCGCGATGAGACCGAGCAGGGCGGCGGTGAGAGTGGAACGGATAACCGTAAACATCGGGATCACTCCTGTGTGATTTACGCCGGGATTTTAGATGACAGGTTGGCGATGCGCACAGGTGCCGGCGGGTGGCTGTGGTGAAACGCAGAGTACAAAGGATCGGGCGTCAGCGTACTTGCATTGTCACGGTACATCTTGACCAGGCCGCTGATCAGGTGCCTCGGGTCGGTCTGCGCCGCGGCAAAGTCGTCTGCCTCGAATTCGTGGCGGCGCGACAGCCATGCAAGCAGCGGGTTGGCGAACAGGGTGAACACAGGCGCCACCAGCATGAACAATACCAGTGCGGCCGCATCGCCCGGTCGGGTGACACCCAGGCCGGCATAGAACCACTGCTGCCCCGCCAGCCATCCGAGCAGCGCCAGTCCCAGAAGCGACATCAGCGCCGAGATCGCCAGCATCTTCACCACGTGGCGACGTTTGAAGTGGCCAAGCTCGTGGGCCAGCACGGCCTCCACCTCATCGGCCTCGAGGCCGTCGAGCAGGGTATCGAAAAATACGATGCGCTTGTTCGCGCCGAACCCGGTGAAATAGGCATTGCCGTGTGCCGAGCGTCGCGAACCGTCCATCACGTACATTCCGTTGCTGGTGAAGCCACAACGTTGCAGCAGACGTTCGAGCCGCGCGCGCAGCGCGGCATCGTCCAGGCTCTTGAACCTGTTGAACAGCGGCGCGATCCAGATAGGGTATGCCCAGGTGATGAACAGTGAAAATGTCATCCACAGCAGCCACGCCCACAACCACCAGAGCTGCCCGGCCCGCGCCATCAGCCACAGGATCGCGGCAACCAGGGGCACGCCCAGAATCAGACCCAGCACCAGGCCCAGCAGGCGGTCCTTGGCGAATCCGCCCGGGGTGGTGCGGTTGAAGCCGAACCTGGCCTCGACCCCGAAGGTACGCCAGATCGACAGCGGCAGATCGATAATCGTGCCGACAAGCACTACCGCGATGACCAGAGCCACGCCGTGCCACAGCGTGCCCAGGCCGATCGAGGCGATCGCATCATCCAGCCATCCGATGCCGCCTGCGACGGTCCAGCCGAGCAGCACCGCGCTGCCCAGCACCAGGTCCCAGCGCTCGATGCCCAGGCGGGCGAGGGTGTAACGCGCCGCCGTCTGGTGTTGTTCGAGCGAAATGCCTGCCGCGAACGCCGCCGGCACGGTGTCCGCGTGGCTGATGATGTGCGCGGCCTGGCGCGCCGCCAGCCACAGCTGCAGCGCGAGACCGGCAATGACGGCGAACAGGAATATCGTGGTGAAGGTACTCATGGCCCCGATTCTACGACAGCCGGTGGTGCGCAGGGGTTATCTGCCAGCCTTGGCAGGGTTGTCGGGGCGCATGGCGACCGCGATGCCCGATACCCGCCAATACCGCTAAACTCCACCGATCAACTGTTGCAGCACGAGGAGTGGCGCCGATGCCGGTTTCTGAGAACAACCTGATCTGGATCGATCTTGAAATGACCGGGCTCGACCCGCAGAACGACCGGATCATTGAGATCGCCACCGTGATCACCGACTCGGACCTCAACGAGCTTGCCGAAGGGCCTGTGCTTGCCATCCACCAAAGCGATGCGGTGCTCGGCGCGATGGACGAATGGAACACCCGGCAGCACGGCAATTCAGGATTGACCGAACGCGTGCGCCAGAGTCAGGCCGATGCGGCCATGGCCGAACGCGAGACCCTGGCGTTTCTCGAGACCTGGGTGGGCAAGGGTGCATCGCCGATGTGCGGCAATTCGATTTGCCAGGATCGGCGCTTCCTGGCGCGCCTGATGCCGACAC
>Ga0116152_10003190_pt1 | contig 13223 bp, 7 predicted proteins | sample AD_UKC119_MetaG_FD_89894 | JGI IMG/M metagenome (GOLD analysis project Ga0116152, IMG submission 89894) | Active sludge microbial communities of municipal wastewater-treating anaerobic digesters from Hong Kong - AD_UKC119_MetaG | ecosystem: Engineered > Bioreactor > Anaerobic > Digestate...
ACGATCGTGGCCACGCCGTCCACGGTGAAGGACTTGTTGTGCATGCGCCGGTTCAGGCGCGGGAAGTCGAACAGATAGCTCAGCGATCGCGGGCTGCGCAGGACGAAGGGATTGAACAGGCGCACCTCGGCCGTAGGCAGGCGCGACAGGGCCAGCAGTTCCTGATCCAGGCCCGGCGTTCCGTTGTCGTCTACCAGCAGACGCACCCGCACCCCGCGGTTGGCCGCGGCGGACAGTTCGGACAGTAGCCGCAGGCCAGTCAAGTCGTCCTGCCAGATGTAGTACTGAGCGTCGATCGATACCTCGGCGGCGTGGATCAGGGCCATCCGCGCCGCGAAGGCGTCGATCCCGTTTTCCAGCGCCATGACGCCCGAGGTACCCGGATGGGCAGCGGCAAGCGGCAGGATCGAGGCCCCCAGCGCGGTCCGCTCCGAGGGTGCGATGGCGGTGCTGGCCGTTCGCCCGTCGGCGGCAGGAAGCGGGAACAGAAGCCTGAGGACGAGGATCGGCGCGGCAATGACCGTGGCAAGAACCGCCAGCGCGCGTCCGGCGCGCCCGATCCTCCCGCCCCGGCGCCTCACACCTCCTCCACCAGTGCGACCCCGGACATGGCCTTGATCGCCCCCTTGATCTGCGGATTGACCGGAAAGTCACGGCCGGTCGCCACCTCGACCTCGGTTCCGGTCGCACGATCGGCGATCAGGAAGCTGACCGGGCCACGCGACCGGATCGACGCATCCTGCTGCATGCGCGCCAGAAGGGTCGCGACAGAGGTGACGGCACCCTCTGTCTCCACATGGATGCGCAGGCCGGCGCCGCCGGCATCGGCCGCGACGCTGTCAATCGGCTGAGCGGCGCGCGCCAAAAGCTTCAGCGTCTCGCCTTCCATGTTCGCCTCGACCGTGAGGACGACGGCATTGCCCGGTTCAAGATGCTGGCGCGCAGCTTCGAGCGTGTCGGAAAACACCGTCACCTCGTAAAGGCCGGTCGGATCCGAGAGCCCGACGAAGGCAAAGCGGTTGCCCCGCGCCGACTTGCGTTCCTGGCGGTTGGATACCGTCCCGGCCATCTTCGCGATCAGGGGCGCGCGCTCCGCCGCCGCCGTCACCTCGGCCAGAGTCATCACGTTCTTGCGCTTCAGCGCGGGCATGTAGTCGTCAAGCGGGTGGCCCGACAGGTAGAAACCGACAGCCAGATGTTCCTCGGCCAGCCGTTCGACCGGAAGCCAGTCGTCGACCGGCGCCAGGCGCGGTTCGGGCAGGTCGTCGCCCGCGTCCCCGAACAGCGACACCTGCGAGGAGGACGAAGCCTCGTGCACCGCCGCCGACCACGCCGACAGCGCGTCAAGGCTGTCGAAGACCCTGCGGCGGTTGGCATCCAGAACGTCGAAGGCCCCCGCGCGGGCCAGCATCTCGAGCGGCCGCTTGCCAAGCCGCTTCAGATCGACCCGGCGCGCGAAATCGAAAAGCGACGCAAAGGGCCGGTCGCCACGGGCGGCGACGATCATCCGCATCGCCTCCACGCCCACGTTCTTCAGCGCGCCCAGCGCATAGACGACCTTGCCGTCCTTCACGCCGAAGGTCGCGAAGGACCGGTTCACGCAAGGGGACACCGTGTCGATCCCCATCCTGTCGACCTCGCGCTTGTAGACGGCAAGCTTGTCGGTCAGGTGGATATCGCAGTTCATCACCGCCGCCATGAATTCGACCGGGTGGTTCGCCTTCAGCCACGCCGTCTGGTAGCTGACGACGGCATAGGCGGCGGCGTGGGACTTGTTGAAGCCGTAGTTGGCGAATTTCTCCAGAAGGTCGAAGACCTCGCCCGCCTTCTTCGCCGGCACGTCATGGGTCTTCTTGGCGCCCTCGATGAACTTCGGGCGCTCCTTGTCCATCTCCTCCTTGATCTTCTTGCCCATGGCGCGGCGCAGAAGGTCTGCACCGCCGAGCGAGTAGCCCGCCATGACCTTGGCAATCTCCATCACCTGTTCCTGATAGACGATGATGCCCTGGGTTTCGGCAAGGATGTGGTCGATGGTCGGGTGAATGGATTCGATGTCGCGCAGGCCGTTCTTGACCTCGCAGTAGACCGGGATGTTCTCCATCGGGCCCGGTCGGTAAAGCGCGACGAGCGCCACGATATCCTCGATGCAGGTGGGCTTCATGCGCCGAAGCGCATCCATCATGCCGGTGCTTTCCACCTGGAACACCGCGACGGTCTGGGCGCGGGCGTAAAGGTCGTAGGTGGGCTTGTCGTCCAGGGGGATCGCGTTGATCTGATCCACCGCCCCTTCGGGCGGCAGATAAAGATCGCGCCCGTCCGCCGCGATATGAAGGTGCCGTCCGCCGCCGCGGATCAGGTCCACGGCATTCTGGATGACGGTCAGTGTCTTCAACCCGAGAAAGTCGAACTTCACCAGCCCGGCGGCTTCCACCCATTTCATGTTGAACTGGGTCGCGGGCATGGTCGACCGCGGATCCTGATATAGCGGCACCAATTCGTCCAGCGGCCGGTCGCCGATCACGACGCCCGCCGCATGGGTCGAGGCGTTGCGCAAGAGCCCCTCGATCTGCTGGCCATAGTCCAGAAGGCGCTTGACCACCTCTTCGGCCCGCGCGGCCTCGCGCAGGCGCGGCTCGTCGGCCAGTGCCTTTTCGATGGACACCGGCTTGACCCCTTCGACCGGGATCAGCTTGGACAGCTTGTCGACCTGACCGTAGGGCATTTGCAGAACCCGGCCGACGTCGCGCACGGCGGCCTTCGACAGAAGCGCGCCGAAGGTGATGATCTGCGCCACCTTTTCGCGGCCGTAGCGGTGCTGGACGTATTCGATGACCTCTTCGCGGCGGTCCATGCAGAAATCGATGTCGAAGTCCGGCATCGACACCCGCTCGGGGTTCAGGAAGCGTTCGAACAGCAGCGAATAGCGCAAGGGGTCAAGGTCGGTGATGGTCAGCGCATAGGCCACCAGCGACCCGGCGCCCGACCCGCGCCCCGGGCCGACCGGAATGTCGTGGTCCTTGGCCCATTTGATGAAGTCGGCGACGATCAGGAAATAGCCCGGAAAGCCCATTTGTTCGATGATGCCCAGCTCGAAGCTCAGCCGTTCTTCGTATTCCTCGACCGACACGGAATGGGGAATGACCGCCAGGCGCGCTTTCAGGCCCTCGGTCGCCTGGCGGCGCAATTCCACCACCTCGTCGTCGGCGAAGCGCGGCAGGATGGGCTTGCGCTTGGCCACCTTGAAGGCGCAGCGGCGCGCGATCTCGACCGTGTTTTCCAGCGCCTCCGGCAGGTCGGCGAACAGCGCCGCCATTTCCTCGGGCGTCTTCAGATAATGCTGCGGCGTCAGGCGGCGCCGGGGTTCCTGCTGATCGACATAGGCGCCTTCCGCGATGCAGATCATCGCGTCATGCGCCTCGTACATCTTCGCCTTGGGAAAATAGACGTCGTTCGTGGCGACCAGCGGCAGACCAAGGTCGTAGGCCAGCTCCACATGGCCGCGTTCGCTCAGCCGTTCGGGATCGGGAAGGCGGCCGCCTTCGCCCGGGTGGCGCTGCAACTCGACATAAAGCCGCGTCGGGAAGGCGGCGGCAAGGCGGCGCACAAGCGCTTCGGCCTTGCTGGCCTGACCCGCCTGAAGAAGGCGTCCCACCGCCCCGTCCGGGCCGCCGGTCAGGCAGATCAGGCCGCCGGCATGCGCCTCTACCTCCGCCAGCGTCACATGCGGCAGCGAACCGTCGCCGCGCAGGTAGAGGCAGGAATTCAGCTTCATCAGGTTCATGTAGCCCGCTTCGGACTGCGCGAGCAGCACGACGGGCGCCGGCGGGCGGGCGCGTTCACCGGGCTGGGCGGGGTCGTAGTCGAGCGACAGCTGACAGCCGACGATCGGCTGGATCCCCGCCCCCGCCGCGGTGACCGAGAATTCCAGCGCCGCGAACATGTTGTTGGTGTCGGTCACTGCAACGGCGGGCATCGCCATCTTTTCGGCCAGACCGGCCAGCTTCTTGACCGGAACGGCGCCTTCAAGCAGCGAATATTCCGTGTGGACGCGAAGATGGATGAATCGGGGGGCGCAGGTCATGAGGCGACACTAGCGGAGCCCGGAGGCCAGTGAAAGCGGCCAGAGGTCAGACGATCAGCTCATAGGAAAGGATGCGGCCCCGGAAATAGACCTCGTATCCTTCGGGGTAGACATAGCCGACCTCCCCCCATTCCGGGATGCGGCGCGGGCCGATCCGGCGGTAGCCCCAGAAGCGCCCGCGCCAGTCGTATCGGGCCGCACGGCCCCGTGCGTCGAACGCGGGCCGGTCCTTCGCCTCGACCGTCTCGATGTCGCCGGCCTCGTCGAAGCCGAAGCTCACCCGCGCCGTGCCCTCGGGCAGGCTCAGCGCGGCTTCTGCACTCCGGTCGCCGGTGATGCGCCAGGCGATCGCCGGATTGCCCAGGATCGCGTCGGGCGCCCAGGGCAGTTCCGCGAGATAGCGCAGCGCCTCGCCCAACGCGATGTCGCTGCCGGATTTCGACGCGACGGCAAGCGAGCCGAGAAGCCGCGCCTCAAGCATGCCGCCAAGGACAGAATCGTAGGCGTCGATCACCCGGAAGGACCTAAAAGGACCGATCCACCGGCTGGCGTCCCAGGCGAAACCGGCGCCGCCGAGCGCCACATGCTGTTCGGCGCGGATCGGATGGAAGGGCGCGCCCTGCGCCAGCCGCAGGTCCGCCCGCTGGCTGAACCGGGCGGCAGATGGTGACGACCTGTCCTGCGCGCCGGCCCCGCAGCGACGCGCGAAGGCGGCGACAGGCGGTGGCAGATCGTCGCGCCAGCGCGCGGGGGGCGAGGAACGCAAGGCTTCTGTGCGAACCTGGATTCGCCTGGAAAAGCGTCTGAATGCAAAGACATGTGCCGCAAACGGCAGCAAGAAACCGATCGACGCGAGGAATATCACCGCATTCATTGACGTTCTCTTCCGACGCGGTAGGGTGGCCGCAGGCTTGGCGAAGACACTGCCATTCTATCTCACGGCTCCGGACCGGTCACCACCAGAACAGGGCGATTATCCTGAGAAAATTGAAACTCTATTCAGTAAACAAGAAGATATTATTCTTGCCATGCGAGCCGGCCGCAGGCTTGATTGTGCAAGGGAGACGGGGCGTGTTCCGCTTTACGCCGCATCGGGCGGGCACGCGACAACCTGGGCGAGGAGAAGGCGGCGGGACCACAGTATGAACGACATTGCGTTTCTGTTGAACGGAACGCCTGTCCGCGTGTCGGCCGACAATCCGACGCGGACGCTGTTGGACTGGCTGCGCGAGACGCGCGGGCTCAAGGGAACCAAGGAAGGGTGCAACGAGGGCGACTGCGGCGCCTGCACCGTCATGGTGACGGATGGCGCCGGTGTACGCGCGCTGAATGCCTGCATCCTGTTCCTGCCGCAACTGCACGGCAAGTCTGTCCGAACGGTCGAAGGTTTGACGGGACCGAGCGGCCAGATGCATCCTGTCCAGGAGGCGATGGTCGAAATGCACGGGAGCCAGTGCGGATTCTGCACTCCGGGCTTCGTGATGTCGATGGCCGTCGCCCAGCTGAATGGCGCGACCGACCATGACGACAATCTGGCAGGAAACCTGTGCCGCTGTACCGGCTATGCACCGATCATCCGTGCGGCAGAGGCTGCCGCTGGCCAGCCGGTCCCGGACTGGGTCAAGGATGCGCCGGATGCCGGCGCGGGCCCCGCGCCCTTTGCCCCCGCGACTGCCGACGAACTCGCCGAATGGTATGCCGCGCATCCCGATGCGACGCTGATCGCAGGGGCGACCGACGTCGGCCTCTGGGTCACCAAGGAATTGCGCGACCTGCCGGAGGTTGCGTTCCTTCACGCCTGTTCCGACATCCAGACGATCGAGGAGACAGACGGTGGCCTGCGTATCGGCGCAGGGGTCACGATTGCAGGGCTCCGCAAGGCCATCTCCTCCTCCCACCCGGCGCTTGCGGAGCTTCTGCGCCGGTTCGCGTCCGAACAGGTGCGGGGCGCGGCCACGATCGGTGGCAACATCGCCAACGGATCGCCTATCGGGGACACACCGCCGGCGCTGATCGCGATGGGGGCAACGCTGCATCTTCGCAAGGGCAGCGCGCGCCGCGACATGCCGCTTGAGGCGTTCTTCCTCGACTATCGCAAGCAGGACCGGGCCAGGGGCGAATTCGTCGAGGCCGTCACGATCCCTTGTACCGCACCCGATCTTGCCTGTTACAAGCTGTCGAAACGCTTCGACCAGGACATCTCGGCCGTCTGCGGCTGTTTCAACGTGACGCGCGAGGGTGGCAGGGTCGTGGCGGCGCGGATCGCCTTTGGCGGCATGGCCGGAATTCCCAAGCGCGCCGCAGCGGTTGAGGCGGCACTGATCGGCAGGGACTGGTCCCTCGCGACGATCGAGGCGGCGCTGTCCGCCTTCGCGTCGGACTTCACGCCGATGACCGACATGCGCGCCTCGGCGGCCTATCGGCTTGAGGCGGCGCAGAACATGCTGGTTCGCTATTTTCATGAGAGCGCCGGCGCGGTGGCTTCGGTCCTGGAGGTTCAGGCATGAGCGTTGCAAAGCCCATCACCCACGACAGCGCAGAGCTTCACGTCACCGGCGCGGCCCGCTACATCGACGATGTGCCGCTTCCGGCAAACACGGCACACCTGGCCTTCGGCCTGTCGACTGTGGCACACGCCGACATTCTGTCCATGGACCTGTCCGAGGTCGCGCGGTCACCGGGGGTCCTGGCCGTCTGGACGGCCGATGACCTGCCGTTCGCCAACGATGTGTCGCCTTCGGCCCATGACGAACCGCTTCTGGCCACGGGCACGGTGCACTACGTCGGTCAGCCGATCTTCCTTGTCATCGCGCAAAGCCATCTTCAGGCGCGCAGGGCCGCGCGGAAGGGCCGGATCGAATATCGCGAGAAACCCGCGATCCTGACCGTCGATCAGGCGCTTGCCGCAGGCAGCCGGTTCGAGGGTGGCCCGGTCGTCTGGTCGAAAGGCGACGCGGCGACCGCCATCGCCGGGGCGCAGAAGGTGATCGCGGGATCGTTCACCATGGGCGGACAGGAGCACTTCTACCTGGAAGGACAGGCCGCGCTTGCGTTGCCGGCCGAAGGGGGCGTGATCGTCCAGTCCTCGACCCAGCATCCGACAGAGATCCAGCACAAGGTGGCCGAGGCCATTGGCCTGCCGATGAACGCGGTGCGGGTGGAATGCCGGCGCATGGGCGGCGGCTTCGGCGGCAAGGAAAGCCAGGGCAACGCGCTGGCCGTATCCTGCGCGCTGGTGGCGCGGCTTCTGGGGCGGCCCGCCAAGATGCGCTATGACCGCGACGACGACATGACGATCACCGGCAAGCGCCACGACTTCCGCATCGACTACCGTGTGGGTGTGGATTCCGGGGGCCGCATCGCAGGGATCGAATTCCTGCAGCTGGCGCGCTGCGGCTGGTCGATGGATCTGTCGCTTCCGGTCGCGGACCGGGCGATGCTGCATGCCGACAATGCCTACAACCTCGACCACGTCCGGATCGAAAGCCACCGGCTGAAGACGAACACCCAGTCCGCGACCGCCTATCGCGGCTTCGGCGGCCCGCAGGGGATGATCGGGATCGAACGGGTGATGGATCACATCGCCCATGACCTAGGGCTGGACCCGACCGAGGTTCGCAAGCGCAACTTCTACGCCGAGGCGCCGGGGGCGCTGCCCCCGGACCCCCGGAGTATTTCGGCCAGCGTGAAAGAGGTGCAGACGACGCCTTATCACATGGAGGTCGAGGATTTCATCCTGAACGGGCTGGTGGCCCGGCTGGAGGCGGATGCGGGGCTGGCGGCGCGGCGCGCGCAGATCGCGGAGTGGAACCGGCAAAGCCCGATCCTGAAACGCGGCATCGCGCTGACACCGGTGAAGTTCGGCATTTCCTTCACGCTGACCCACCTCAACCAGGCGGGCGCGCTTGTCCATGTCTACCAGGACGGGTCGATCCATCTGAACCACGGCGGGACCGAGATGGGCCAGGGCCTGTTTCGCAAGGTCAGCCAGGTCGCCGCGTCGGCCTTTGGCGTCGATGTCGGCAATGTGATGATCACCGCGACCGACACCGGCAAGGTGCCCAACACCTCCGCCACGGCGGCCTCCTCGGGGTCTGACCTGAACGGGATGGCGGTCAAGGACGCCTGCGACCGCATCCGCGACCGGATGGCCGAGCATCTGGCGCGCGAGCATCAAAGCACCGCGGCCGAGGTCCGGTTCGAGGGCGGAAAGGTCATTGTCGGCGGCGACGAGATGACCTTTGCCGAGGCGGCGAGCCGTTGCTACATGGGCCGCGTGAGCCTGTCGCAGACCGGCTTTTACGCCACCCCCAAGATCACCTGGGACCGCAAGGCGGGGCGGGGGCGGCCGTTCTACTACTTTTCCTACGGGGCGTCGGTGACCGAGGTGGTGATCGACACGCTGACCGGCGAGAACCGCATCCTACGCGCCGACATCCTGCACGACGCGGGCGCGAGCCTGAACCCGGCGCTTGATATCGGGCAGGTGGAGGGCGCCTATGTGCAGGGCGCGGGCTGGCTGACGACAGAAGAGCTGGTCTGGGACGACAAGGGGCGGCTCAGGACCCATGCGCCCTCGACCTACAAGATCCCGGCCTGTTCTGACCGGCCGCGCGTCTTCAACGTGGCGCTATACGAGGGCGCGAACCGGGAAGACACGATCTACCGGTCGAAGGCGGTGGGCGAGCCGCCCTTCATGCACGGAATCTCTGCGTTCATGGCGCTGTCGCAGGCCTGCGCTGCTTGTGGCCCGACCTATCCCGACCTGCAGGCGCCCGCGACCGCCGAGGCGGTTCTGGCGGCGGTGAAGCGCGCGCGGGGGGCGGCATGAGCATCGATCGCGAGAGCCTTTCGCGCGCCATCGCGGCCCGTGGGCCGGTGATCCGCGTCGTCGTGGCCGATGTCGCGGGCTCCGCCCCGCGCGAGGCGGGCACCGCCATGCTGGTCTGGGCAGGCGGGCAGGACGGGACCATCGGCGGCGGTGCGCTGGAATACGAGGCCGCCGCACTGGCCCGCGCGATGCTGGCTGCTGGTCGGGCGGCACGGCTTGACCGGATGCCGCTGGGTCCGGCGCTGAACCAGTGCTGCGGCGGGGCGGTGACGATCCTGTCGGAGCGATGGGACGAGGACCGGCTGGCCGGGATCGCCGGGCAGGACATCGTCGCGCGGCCCCTGCCCGGAACGGGCGGCGAGATGCCCATGGCGGTGGCACGCATCCTGAAACGCGCGCGCGGCGAAGGCTTCGCGCCGTCGGCCCGCATCGTCCAGGGTTGGTTCGTCGAACCCGTGGCGAAGGCCGCGCGCGATCTCTGGATCTGGGGCGCGGGCCATGTCGGGCGCGCCATCGTCGATGTCATGCGCCCCCTGCCCGGCTTTCGCCTGACCTGGGCAGACACGGAGGCCAGCCGGTTTCCGCCCCTGCCCGAGGGCGTCGCACAAAGGATCGCGACCAACCCCGCCGACCTTGTGCCCGAGGCGCCGGAGGGCGCGGATCACCTGGTCCTGACCTTCTCGCATGCGCTTGATCTCGATCTTTGCCACCGGTTGCTCACCCATGGTTTCGGCAGCCTCGGCCTGATCGGGTCCGAGACGAAATGGGCGCGCTTCCGGTCACGGCTGGCAGCGCTTGGCCATGCGCCGGATAGGGTCGCGGACATCCGCTGCCCGATCGGCGACCCGAGGCTTGGCAAGGAACCGCAGGCCATCGCCATCGGCGTTGCCGCGGAACTGATGACGATGAAAACCGCAAAGGCCCGAACCGAAAAGGAGCGCGCGGGATGACGAGGGAAACGCTTCTGGATATCCGGGGGATCAGCAAGAGCTACCCCGGCGTGAAGGCGAACGAGGACGTGTCGTTCTCGATCGGGGTGGGCGAGGTGCACGCCCTTCTGGGGGAAAACGGCGCGGGCAAGTCCACGCTGGTCAAGATGATCTACGGCCTCGTGAAACCCGACGAAGGGACCATGCAGTTGCGCGGCGCCGCCTATGCGCCCGCCGAACCGTCGGAGGCGCGCAACCTGGGCGTCGCGATGGTGTTTCAGCACTTCAGCCTGTTCGAGGCGCTGAACGTCGCCGAGAACGTGGCGCTTGGCATGGAAAACCCACCGCCGATGCGCGAACTTGCGGCGCGCATCCGCGCTGTATCGGAAGAATACGGCCTGCCGCTTGATCCTTCGCGGATGGTGGGCGATCTGTCGGCGGGCGAGCGCCAGCGGGTCGAGATCATCCGCTGCCTTCTGCAAGACCCCAAGCTCCTGATCATGGACGAGCCGACCAGCGTGCTGACACCGCAGGAGGTCGAGATCCTGTTCAGGACGTTGCGCCAGCTTTCGGCGGAAGGCACCGCGATCCTCTACATCTCTCACAAGCTGGAAGAGATCCGGGCGCTGTGCGACGGCGCGACGATCCTCAGGCGTGGCAAGGTGGTGGGAACCTGCGTCCCGCGCGAGACAACGGCACGCGAGATGGCCGAACTGATGGTCGGCGCGACGCTGACCCCGCCGGAACGGCGCGCGACCGCCAAGGGGGAAATCGTGCTGGGCGTGACCGACCTGTCGGCTGCCTCGCCCATCCCCTTCGGCACGTCGCTGAAGAACATCGGGTTCACCGTCGCGCGCGGCGAGGTCCTGGGCATCGCGGGCGTCGCCGGCAACGGCCAGGACGAGCTGTTGCTGGCGCTGTCGGGCGAATTGCGGACCGGGGCGGACCGCATCCGCATCAACGGCCATGCGGCCGGCGACCTTGGCCCGAGCGAGCGGCGCAAGGCGGGGCTGGTGGCCGCGCCCGAAGACCGCTACGGCCATGCGGCCGCCCCCGACATGTCGCTGGTGGAAAACGCGCTTCTGACCGGGGCGATCCGGCGCAAGCTTACACGCAACGGCTTCATCGACTGGGCCGCCACGCGCAGCTTCGCCGACGAGATCATCGAAACCTACGACGTGCGCACGCCCGGAAACCATGTCGCGGCGCGCGCCCTGTCTGGGGGCAACCTGCAGAAGTTCCTGATCGGCCGCGAACTGGACCAGAGCCCGCAGGTCATCGTGATCAACCAGCCGACCTGGGGCGTCGACGCGGCTGCGGCTGCGGCCATCCGGCAGGCCATCCTCAACCGCGCGGCCGAGGGCGCGGGGGTCGTGGTTATCAGCCAGGATCTGGACGAACTTCTTGAAATCGCGGACATGTTCGCCGTCCTGAACGAAGGCCGGCTGACCAAACCCCGCACCGTCGAGGGCCTGACCATCGACGAGATCGGATTGATGATGGGCGGCGCCCACGGAATGGAGGTCGCGCATCATGCTGAGGCTTGAGAAACGTCCGAACCCCTCGAAGTTCTGGCTTTACGCCACGCCGGTCGTCGCCGTGGTGATGACGATGATCGTGGGCGGCATGCTGTTTGCCTTCATGGGCAAGAACCCGGTCGAAGTCATCCGCACGATCTTCTGGGATCCGATGTTCGGCGAATTCGCCTTCTATCTGCGCGGGCAGCTTCTGGTGAAGGCCGGGCCGCTGATCCTGATCGCCATCGGCCTGTCACTGGGCTTTCGTGCCGGCATCTGGAACATCGGCGCAGAGGGGCAGTACATCATGGGCGCGATCTGCGGCGCGGCGGTGGGCCTTGCGGTCTACCCGACCGAATCGCGGCTCATCTATCCCGCGATGGTGATCGCGGGCGCCCTTGGCGGCTGGGCCTGGGGAATGATCCCGGCGATCCTCAAGACGCGGTTCAACACAAACGAGATCCTCGTTTCGCTGATGCTGGTCTATGTGGCGCAGACGATCCTTGCGAAGGCCTCGACCGGGTTCCTGAAGAACCCCGAAGGCATGGGCTTTCCGGGAAGCCGCAACTTTTCGTCCTATCCGGCTGCGGCGAACCCCGAGCTTGTCGCGGGCACCGGCATTCACTGGGGCGTGGTCGCGGCCTTTGCCGTCGCCATCGTCGGCTGGGTGCTGCTGTCGCGCCACATCATCGGGTTCCAGATCAAGCTGTCGGGCCAGGCGCCGCGCGCGGCCCGTTTCCACGGGGTGAACCCGTCGCGGCTTGTCGTTCTGTGCATGGGCATCTCTGGCGCGCTTGCCGGACTTGCGGGCCTGTTCGAGGTGACCGGCCCGGCCGGCCAGATCACCATCGATTTCAACGTGGGCTACGGCTTCACCGCGATCATCGTGGCCTTCCTGGGGCGTCTCAACCCGATCGGCATCGTCTTTGCCGGCATCCTGATGGCGCTGACCTATGTCGGCGGCGAAATGGCGGCGACCAACCTTGGCCTGCCCGCTGCGGCAATCCAGGTCTTTCAGGGGATGCTTCTGTTCTTCCTGCTGGGGGTCGACGTGCTTACCAACTTCCGCATCCGCACCGCAATTCTGGGGGTCAAGTGATGGATATCGGCGGCATCAATCCTGTCATCCTCGTCGCCTCGCTGATGGTTGCGGCGGTCCCGATCATGCTGGCCGCGCTGGGCGAGCTGGTGGTCGAGAAGTCGGGCGTCCTGAACCTCGGGGTCGAGGGGATGATGATTGTCGGCGCGATCTGCGGCTTCATGGCCGCAGTCGGGACCGGCAGCCCGGTTCTGGGCTTTCTTGCCGGCGCCGTCGGCGGCGCGGCGCTCAGCCTGATCTTTGCCTTCCTGACCCAGGTGGTCCTTGCCAACCAGGTCGCAACGGGGCTGGCGCTGACGATGTTCGGGCTTGGCCTGTCGTCGCTGATGGGCCAGGGCTACAACGGGATCAAGCCGCCGCTGACCGGCAAGGTGCCCTTCGGCCCCCTGTCCGACATTCCGGTGGTCGGCCCGATCCTCTTCAACCACGACTGGATGGTCTATGCCTCGATCGCGCTGGTCGCGGCGGTCTGGTGGGTGCTCAGGTCGACGCGGCTGGGGCTGATCGTCCGGGCGGTCGGCGAAAGCCATGACGCGGCGCATGCGCTGGGCTACAAGGTGAACCGCATCCGCCTTGCCTGCATCGCCTTCGGCGGCGCGATGGCTGGGCTGGGCGGCGCCTATGTCAGCCTTGTCCGGGTGCCGCAGTGGGTGGACGGGATGACGGCGGGTGCCGGCTGGATCGCGCTGGCGATCGTGGTCTTCGCCAGCTGGCGGCCGTGGCGGGTGCTGATCGGGGCCTATCTTTTTGGCGGCATCAGTGTCCT
>Ga0116152_10003191_pt1 | contig 13222 bp, 13 predicted proteins | sample AD_UKC119_MetaG_FD_89894 | JGI IMG/M metagenome (GOLD analysis project Ga0116152, IMG submission 89894) | Active sludge microbial communities of municipal wastewater-treating anaerobic digesters from Hong Kong - AD_UKC119_MetaG | ecosystem: Engineered > Bioreactor > Anaerobic > Digestate...
AAGAAAAGTCTGTTGGGATGCTTGTCACGATTTATGCGTTCCTCAATCAACTTGAACTCGTGGGAGAGCATTTTCTGAAGTCTCGATTCTGTTACATACCTGTTGTCTTCTTCAATCCCATAAATGGCGTCGCTAAAATCCTTATCATAAGCTGACATAGTTTTGGCAATGGTTCCAGAAGCGCCACCAGCCCTGAAAAAATTACGCACTGTTTCCTGACCTGCTCCAATTTCGGCAAAAGTGCCGTAAATATTTTCATTCAGATTAATTCTTAAAGCCTTACTTTTTATGGAAGGAATATTTTCAAATTCCTTGTCTCCTATTATGGATTCTGGCATAACAACGTTCTTTTTTTAAATGACAAAGGTAGCGATTACAATAGGTAAACAAAAAAAATACCAGTATTTTTGCTGGAATGAATTCAACTTTTACAGTTACATTTCTCGGCACTGGAACTTCGCAGGGAATACCCGTAATTGGTAGTAAACACCCAGTTTGTTTAAGTACCGACCCTAAAGATAAACGTTTGCGGGTATCAGTTTTATTGCGTTGGGACAATTTTTCTTATGTAATTGATTGTGGGCCAGACTTCAGACAACAGATGTTGCGTGAAAATGTTTCAAAAGTTGACGGGATCCTTTTAACCCATGAACATAGCGACCATACAGCTGGGTTGGATGATATTCGTCCATTTAATTTTTTGCAGGGCAATATGCCTTTTTACGCCCACAAACGGGTTTTTAGATCCTTGAGGGAACGATTCGCATATATTTTTGCGACAGAGAATAAATATCCGGGAGCGCCAAGTATTGAAGAAATTGAAATTGACAAGGACGCTCCATTTATTATTGGAGGAAAAAAAATAGTTCCCATTGAAGCCATGCATGATACCCTTCCTGTTTTAGGCTTTAGGGTAGAGGGCTTTACGTATTTGACTGATGTAAAAACCATTTCAGAAGAAGAAATTGAAAAAGTGAAGGGCACAAAGGTTTTAGTTATAAATGCCCTACGGGAAGAACCGCATTATTCACATTTTAATATCTCGGAAGCACTTGATTTTGTTGAAAAGGTGAAGCCAGAAAAAATATATTTCACACACATTAGCCACCTTATGGGCTTTCACCAAGAGGTTGAAAAAAAACTTCCAAGACATGTCCATTTGGCTTATGACACACTTACTTTAACTATTTGATTATGAAGAATAAAATTTTCATGTATTTATTTTTTTTCGCACTGCTTTTCATTTTTTATCAATATATGAATGAAAAGAAAATTTTTGAATCACAAGATGCCAGAATAGAAAAACTTGAAGCAAATATTAAAGCAGGGAATAGTTCTGTTGACAGTTTGCAGAATCAGGTTCGCGATTTAAATTATTTTACTCTTTTGGGAAATGACAATGCAATGACCTATTTAGAAAAAATGGGCTTTGAAGCAGCAGATGTTGAAGCGATGGTCTCTGACCAAATCTATGATTTCAACTTACAAAAAGGCAATAATCCATTGGTCCCTTTTGAAGGAATGAACGGCAATATGAAAATAAACAAATTGAAATTTTTGAACCATAAGTGGATACAAGCAGATTTTACCGATGGAAAATATTGGGGCGAAATGATTTTGGAATATTACTTTAATGAAAAGAAAGAACTTGAATTAACTCCAATTGCTTCACTTCTTTATCCAAACTGAGTTACTGAACCTTGTCCTAATTATCATTGGTTTTCTAACCAGTTTTTTAATTCATAAAAATTCTGCGGCGCCACACCGTGACCAACAGGAAATTCCGAATACGTACAATCAATATTCAGATTTTTAAGAAATGGTTGGGTTTTTCTAGCCCACTCCACAGGAATTACTTGATCTACATTTCCGTGGGATGTATAAACTTTAAGCTTGCTGAAATCATTTTTGGCATAGCCTTCTTTTAAAATATCTATGTTAATGTAACCACTTAAGCCTATTACATTCTTAACTTTTTCAGGATAGCTCAAAGCAACGGCGAAGCTTAAAATTGTGCCTTGGCTGAAACCAAGCAGCGTAATATTATTTTTGTCAACTTTATATTTTTCAATCACTTCGTCAATACATTTCGAAACCAATTCCCGCGAGGCGATTGCTTGTTCATCATCACTAAACTTTCCTTGCGAATTTTCAAAATAGATGTTATACCAAGCATTTCCGTATGGCTCCAATCTAATAGGCGCTTTAAGTGAAAAAATTGCATATTTTTCCGGTAATTCATTAGCGAAGGAAAACAAATCGTTTTCATCGCTGCCAAACCCGTGGAGCATGATAATGGCTGGTGGATTTTCCGAAGAGTTATAAGCGGGTCTGTAATTGTGTTCTAAAAGTAGCGTCTGTTTTTCCATAGCTTGTAAAAATAAACAAGACCTTTTAAACTGAAGGTCTTTCAGCTTAAAAGGTCTCTGTTGAATATTGTTAAGATCTAAATTCCCTTAAACCATTCTTGAAATTGCTCGCCGAGAACCGGAACGGGTTTCATTTCGCCCTGCACTGCACTTATCAAACCAAGGAGCCAAAATACAAAAATAGCAAGTTGAACGATCCAACTGAGTAATGATATGCCAACAAAACTTATTATAATACTTAAAATTACTCCCACACACATAATCCCCAGTGATTGGCGTACGTGATAAGAGCCTAAAGCTGTTTTGTTTCCGTTATTCATTACAAGGGCGATAATCCAACCGATAAGCGTAATGTAGGCAATGATGGCAACCGTTTTGCCGTTGTCTGTAGTTGTTTCCATTTTTTTTGAAATTAGGTTAGTTTATTGATAGGCTAAAGATAGCTATTACTTTAATTCAAAAAGGTAAACCACACCTGAAATTTTTTACTTAAGAATGGAATGCCCTTTTCTTTATTGAAATAAGCCATAGCCCAACAATATAACCAAAGCAAGAAGCAAATACCCCATAGAATATCACCGATGGTAACATCAACATGCGATTGAACAATAAGCGAAACAATAAACAGAATAAACAAACCGAACATATTCTTTATATGCCAAGTAGCGAATTCATGATTTTCTTCTTTATTCAAAAAAAAGGCAATCATAAAACCTACAAATGGAGCATAGGCAACTAAAGCTGAGTTTTTTCCCAAGGGAGGATTGGTATTCATTATTTATTAAGCTCCAATTTGTTATTTGAAAGTATTCCGTAAGGTCTTCCTTTTAGTTTCATGCCCAATAAAGCAGTGTTTTTTGAAGTAGAAATAATGTCTTTTTCAGAAAACTCCCAGTTTTCATCAGGATTAAAAAGGGTAAGTTCAGCTCTGTTTCCTTCTTCAATTTTTTCTGAAGGAATTCCGAAAGTATTTTTTAAACCGGTAAGTGCTCTAACGGCTTCTTCAATGCCCAATACGGTATTTAAAGATCCAAAACATCCTTCAAGCCCAATGCTTCCGAAAAGTGCGTGCTCAAACTCCGTTTTTTTATGTTCTATATCTATTGGGTTGTGGTCACTGGTTGCGCCGTCTATAGTTCCGTCTTTCAAGCCTTTCAGTAAAGCTTTGGTATCTTCCTTTGTCCGCAATGGTGGAAGTAATTTGTAATTCGTGTCAAAACATTCCAAAACATCATCTGTCAATATTAGATTGAAAATGGCCACGCTACAAGTGATGTTTAATCCTTTCTTTTTGGCATCTTTAATAAGTTCAACAGATTTTTTAGTCGAAATGGTCGGGATGTGAAGTTTTCCGCCTGTATATTCCAAAATATACAAGTCACGGATTATTTGAAGTTCTTCAGAAAGTGCAGGAATCCCTTTCAATCCCAATCGCGTGCTGGTTGCTTCTTCATTCACCATTCCATTTCTAGCGACTGATTTTTCAAAAGGAAATGATTGCACCAAGCCATCAAAATTTTGGGTGTATTGCAATGCAATTTTCAAGAGGTTGGCGTTAGCAATTGGGTTTTTGTAATCATAAAAAGAGATCGCACCTTCATTCTGCATATCATACAGTTCTGCCAAATCTGTCCCTTTACTGCCAACAGTTAATGCGCCAATAGGGTAGAGACTAACAGCATTCCCATCGGCTTTGCTTTTCAAAAATTTGATTTGTCCTTTGTTATCGGTTACAGGAAAACTGTTCGCATTTACCGCAACACTTGTGAAACCACTATAGGCTGCCGTTTTTAAACCATTTTGGATGGTTTCCCGTTCTTCAAAACCGGGCTCCCCAAAAGAAACGCTACAATCAAACCAACCTTGCGAAATGTGAAGATTTTTTAGTGAAACTTCCTTTATTTTTTCTGAAGATGGAATAGTTCCGGCAATCTTTGAAATTTTACCATTTTCAATTAAAACATCCCGTTTCTTTAAGTGGTGCTTACTGGAAGCATCAACAATGGTGGCGGATTTCAGTAATAGCTTCATTTGTAGAATTTTAAGATAAGCATTTCAAAAAGTAAAAAGAGCAATGCAAAAATAGCAAACCATTTCCAGAAATTGTTAATTGAATTGGCTTCATTAATTGAATCAAAAAGGGCATCAATGGTTTTATAAACTTTTGCGCCTATCCAGTCTTCAGGATTCAAATATTGCAACTGGCTTTCATTTCGGGCGTAATTGTAGCTTATATTTTCCAAAAAATCGTTTTCCTCAACAATTTGATAGTTGCCTGCTTTGTTGGGTTCTTCCGTGGTTGTCATCAAAACAAAATTGGCTTTGGTTTGTTGAAGCGGAATGAATTGAGCAGTACTATCCTTTATTGTTAGAATTTCATCAGCACCCAATTTTACTGGAACTGCGATTGAATTTTGCTCCCCAATCGTATAGTACAATTTCGGCAAAGGCAAACTTTGCAAAGCCATATTGTAAATGGTTGGCACCACTAAAGGCGAATTCTGAAAGTTTGAATTCTCTTTATTTATTGCCGCAGTGAATAGATAAGTTTTGTTTTTCTGAAGTAAAAAAGGTTGGGTGTCCTCAAAACCTATTGCAGATGTTGCGGTTGTTGAAATATCATAAAAGGAATTGACTTTTGGATATTGAAAATTTGCAACTTCCTTTTCAAAAACATCTTTAAATAATGGATGCGAGAAAACGATTTTCGTAATCTTTTTTTCCTGAACCCTTTCAGAAGTGAACGTTCCCAAAGACATTGTTTGAAGAAAGTTGTTGTAGCTGCTCAAATCTACTTCTGAAGCTGGGATAACAAGCACACTTCCGCCTTCATCGCTAAATGATTTTAGAGCCGTGGCCAGCGAAGCCGGAATTTCTTTCAACTCATTCAATACAATAAAGTTTTGGTCGGGAATTTCATTGTAGTTCAGCATTTTGAAGGTTTGCTGTGTAAATAGAAATTCCTCTTTTTCAAAAAGCCGTTGGAGAAAATCGCCATCGGTTTCATTTATTGCTAAAATCTTAATTTTTCCTGGTTTGTTAATGCTGAAAAATAATGAATTGTCAAACGGAAGATTGGGGTCGTTTAGTTGTAGTTTCCCAATAAATTCTTCAGAATTATCGATGTCGAAAATTACAGATCCTCTTGTGTTCTTTGAAAAGTCCAGTGCTGTTTTGGCAATTAATTTTTCACTATTGAAAAGGGAAATTGGCACATTGGAAATTTCATTGCCGTTCTGAGCTTGTTGAAGTGTTGAAACCTTCACTTTCAACTGCGTGGTAGAGGCGTTTTTTGAAGCGATAAACACACTGTCAATTGAAATATTTGAAGTTTTCACTGGCTTTAGTTGCACAGCTTCCAAAATTATATAGTCAGGAATCTCCGGAAAAGCTTCTTTTTGTTGAAAATCTGAAATATAGACCAATTGCTTCAACACATCTTTTTCATTGGAGAAAAGCTGAGATGCCTTTAATAATACTTGGCTTGGGGTTAATTGATTTTGAAAGTATTCCACAGAAAGCACTTCATTTTTAAAATCCTGAGGTGAAGCATTTTTCCGTTCATAATTATTTGTGAACCAGCTTAATTTTTCAGTTCCACCAATTTTATCAAACAAATCCTGTAAGGCTCGCTCCAGTATTGGTCCTTTTTGGCCTTTGGCTTGCATACTGAACGAATTATCAATATAGACTACAGTTTCTTTTTTGGAGTTTAAAGTTGTTTTTAAAGCTGTGAAAGGTTGTGCAAAAGCAATGATAATGCAAGCCAGTGCCAACAAGCGCATCAATAAGGTGAGCCATTTTTTTAGCTGCGAACTTTTTCGGGTTTGAATGGTCACTTTTTTAAGAAAAGCAACATTGGTAAAATCTACTTTTTGAAAACGCCGAAGTTGAAAAAGATGAATAAATATTGGGATGAGCAGTAGGAAAAGGGCGTAAAGAATTTCTGGGTTTTTAAACTGCATTCCTAATAAATATTGCCCAAAGATAAAAAATGGAACGTAATTAAAGCTATTTCTGAATGGTAAACGTGAAGATACTTCCTTTTCCGGGTTCTGATTCCAAAAAAATAGTTCCACCAAGCTTTGAAACCAAACTTTTTACTGTCGCCAAACCAATACCTGTACCTTCTTTGCTATCTCTGTCCTTTATACCTGAGGTTTTAAAAAGTGTAAATATTTCTTCCTGTACGTCAAGGTCAATCCCCATTCCGTTGTCTTTGATTGAAAATTTGTAAAAATCAGGCCCTTCACTGTATGTTATAGACACCAATCTTTGTTGGTTCAAATTATATTTTAAACTATTATCAACCAAATTGAGGAAAATCTGGGAGAGTGCTGCCTTATTCACATTTTTCAACACACCCTCGGTCGGAAACTTAAAAACAATGTCGTCTGTCATTAAAATCTCATTTATTTCTTCAAATAGTTTTTTTAACTCAACGTTCTTCTTTTGGGCATCTATCAATTCATCAGCTTTGTAAAATTTTAAAATACCGTTAATGTATTTTTTTAATGTGGAAGATGATTCTTCAATGTAATTGAGATATATATTTGAATCCTTGGAGAGGTTTTGAATATTTTCTTCGCGAAGCAAGCGGGTAAGCGAAGTAATGTTTGCCAATGGAGATTTCAAGTCGTGTGAGACCACGTGGGAAAATTTCACTAATCTTTCATTACGCTGCTGCAATTCTTTTTGAAACTCTGTCAATAATTTATTTTTTTTCTGAAGTTCAAAAAGAATAACTACCTGTTTTGCCAAGGCTTTCAGAGATGTAATTTGAACCTTGCTGAGTTTTCTAGGTTTGTCATCAAAAACACAAAGCGATCCAAGTTTGAATCCGTTGTTGCTAACAAGAGGAACACCTGCATAAAATATGGCTTTCATTTCCGTAACTAAGGGATTGTCCTTAAAGCGCTCATCTTTTGTAGAGTCCTCAACAATGAAAATTTCTTCTTCCTGCAAAATAGCGTGTCCGCAAAATGAAATGTTTCTGGGAGATTGGTTAAAATCAAGCCCAAAATGCGATTTATAAAAATTTCGATCGCTGTCCAGAAGGGTTATCAATGAAATGGGTACTTCACAAATTGCCGCAATAAGCGCAGTAATATTATCAAAATCGTTTTCGGAAAGGGTATCGATTAAATTGTATTTCTTTAATTCGGCAATCCGCTCTTTTTCATTGTTGGGGAATTTCGGGAAAATCATAAAAATATTTCAATGAGTATTTTTTATTCGCATAAATATAGTTGGATATAACTTATTTTTGAATAAATTAAAAGGATTTGAACTAAAAGGCGTTAGCTTTTTTAATGTTAAATTGAAAAGAGGTCCCTTTCCCCATTTCTGAAGAAATTTCTATTTTCCCACCGAGCTTTGTTACAAGTTTTTTAACTGTGGATAGCCCAATGCCATTGCCTTTCTTTCCATTTCTGTCAAGTTTGCCCGTGGTAACAAACAGATCAAATATATTTGAAAGTTTGTTTTTTGGAATTCCCATACCGTTATCAGAAATTGAAAAATGATAAAACCCGTTTTTTTCGGTGCATTCAATGTCTATTTTTATTCTTTCCTTATCGTTGTATTTTAAACTGTTGCCAACAAGATTAAGAATAATTTGCTCTAAGGCTGCTCTATTGGCCTGCATTTCAATATTTTTTTCCGGAAGATTTATTTCACAATCAATATTGATGTTCAACAATTCAATTATTTCTTCCAAAAGGTCATTGCTGTCAAAAACCTCGGCGTTTAAGGAAGCTGTCTTGTCACTTTCATAATGTTCCAGAAGTCCTGTAATATACTCGCTCAATGTAAATGAAGATTGCTTTATATAATCCAAATATTCTTGTCCCTGTTTGTCTAAGTGATGACCGTATTTACTGCGAAGCATATCTGAAGTTATAATCATATTTGCCAGCGGCATTTTCATATCGTGAGAAACAATTCCCGCAAAGTTTTTAAGTTCTTCATTTTTTTCTTTCAACTCCTGCTGTACCGCCAATAAGGTTCTGTTGCGTTTTCTTGCTTCAAAAAGATTCACAACTTGATAAGCCATTGAAATGAGTGCCTTTTTCTGTGATTTTGAAAGTACTCTGGGCTTGGTGTCAAAAACGCAAAGTGTCCCCAACGGATAGCCATCAGAGTTAATTAACCGAACCCCTGCATAAAAAATAGCGTTCATGTCCTTTACGAGCGGATTATCCATAAAACGAGGGTCTTTTCTAGCGTCTTCAACAATAAAGATGTTTGATTCTTCCAGAATGGCATGTCCACAAAAAGAAGTGTTGCGCGGCGATTCGTTAAAATTTAAACCATAGTACGATTTTAAGAAGTTCCTGTCAGCATCAAGCAAAGTCACCAAAGAAATGGGAACATCACAAATGCTTGCCGTCAATGCGGTTATATTGTCAAAATCCTTTTCTGGCAAGGTGTCCAACAAATGATAGGAACGTACAGCGGCCAAGCGCTGCTCTTCATCAACAGGAAATTGTGGAGTTATCAAGGTTTATTTTTCATTATCTTAAACCCGAGAAAAAGCTGGTGTTTAAGGATTAAACGTAAATGTACAATATTTTATAATCCGTTGAGAAAAGGATAAAAATAATGTGAAATGTATTAACATTTAAATCAAAAACGTTCAAAGGCCCCCAGTCCGAAAAGGGCAAAGTCATATTTTACAGGATCTTGGGAGTCTAATCCGCGAAGTGAGTTATCCAATTCCAACAAGGCTTTGGCATCATTTTGTTTACGATTCAGCAGTTTAAGTTTCCGAGCAACGTTTCCGCTGTGAACATCGAGCGGACAAGATAACTTGGAAGGAGCGATGCTTTTCCAAATTCCAAAATCTACGCCCGCAGTGTCATTACGGACCATCCACCGAAGAAACATATTTATTCTTTTTGCTGCTGAATTTTTTAAGGGATCGCTAATGTGTTTTTGTGTTCGAGCAGGGTGGGGAAGTTCAAAAAAACTTTTTTTGAAATGATGTATTGCCGGTTGCATCGAGTTTTTTTCAGCATGCTTTGCAAACAAGTTTTCTAGCCCTCCGTGGTTTTTATATATGTTTTGGAGTGATTTCAGAAAATAGTCAAGATCTTCATAATTGAAAGTTCTATGAACAAAATTTGAAAGTGAACCTGAGTGTTCTTCTGAAAAATCCATCACAAAATCATATGGTGAATTTCCCATCATTTGTACTAAACGGTTTCCGTTGGTTATAATGCTTTTTCTATTTCCCCAAGCGATGGTAGCAACCATAAATCCTGCAATTTCAACATCTTCTTTTAAAGAAAAAAGATGCGGAATTTGAATAGGATCAGTTTCAATAAAGTTGGGGTTATTGTATGTATTGACCTTTTCGTCAAGGAATGATTTCAGTTCAGCTCTATTCATTTAATGGCCCACAATTTTTCCGTCCTGCATGACCAATTTTCTATCGGCCATATTAGCCAGTTCTTCATTGTGTGTAACAATTACAAAGGTTTGCCCATATTCATCCCGCAATTTAAAAAATAGATTGTGCAGGTTTTCGGCACTTTCGGTATCGAGGTTTCCACTGGGCTCGTCTGCAAGAATGATTGATGGGTTGTTTATCAGCGCTCTTGCTACGGCAACCCGTTGTTGCTCACCGCCCGAAAGTTCATTTGGTTTATGGTTTTCGCGATGCGAAAGTCCAAGAAATGCTAAAAGTTCTTTTGCTCTTTTAATAGCTTCGGATTTTGGAGTATTTTTTATGAATGCTGGTATACATACGTTTTCGAGAGCTGTAAACTCTGGTAAAAGTTGGTGAAACTGAAAAATAAACCCCAAGTTTTCATTTCGGAACTGAGCTAATTTCTTCCCCGAAAGGGAACCAATATTTACGCCGTTTATTGTTAATTTACTTTTTGATTTATCAAAAACGTCCAACGTTCCCAATATTTGCAGCAATGTGGTTTTTCCCGCACCCGAGGCACCAACTATTGAAACAATTTCACTTTTGTTGATGTGAAGGTCAACACCCTTTAAAACGTGGAGGTTGTCGTAGTATTTGTGAATATTTTGGGCCTCGATCATAACAAAATTTTAAACCGTGAAAGTACTATTTATAGCGCTATAATACAATCCAATGGGTTATATTGTTTTTATTCGGACTTATGTGTTTATTTTTGGCTTTTAATTTTCAAACATACAAGATGTCATCATATAAATATTTTGAGGAATACGAACATTCTGTCACAGACAGTTTGATTAACGATTATAGCAATATTCTAAGCACCATTGGCGAAGATGTTTCCCGAGAGGGAATTTTAAAGACTCCTGAAAGAGCTGCGAAAGCAATGCAGTTTTTAACATCTGGCAATTGCCAAGACCCTGCTAAAATCTTGAAAAGTGCCATGTTTGCCGAAGCTTATCACGATATGGTTATTATTAAGGACATTGAGCTTTATTCACTTTGTGAGCACCATATACTTCCCTTCTTTGGGAAAGCACACATTGCTTATATTCCCGATGGACATATTGTGGGCCTTAGTAAAATTCCACGGGTGGTAGATGTTTTTGCGCGCAGATTGCAAGTTCAGGAACGCTTAACTCATGATATTTTGGAATGTATAAACGATACTTTAAAACCAAAAGGAGTTGCAGTTGTTATTGAAGCATCGCATATGTGTATGATGATGCGCGGTGTGCAGAAACAGAATAGCGTTACTACAACTTCGGGTTTCCGTGGCCAATTTGAGGCTATAGAAACCAGAAATGAGTTTTTAAAGTTGATTAGTAGCGACTTGGGTTGATTTTTTGGAATGTTTTTTGCACTTTGTAATAAAATTAAACACAACAAAAATGAAAAACGAAAAATATAAATTGCTCCGAAAAAGTATCTTTTATGATGTGATTGGTATGGTCACAATGGCCATTCCCGTAATTGGGCCCTTTTTAGATTTACTATGGGCGCCCATTGCGGCAAAAAAAATGAGTGAAATGTATAAGGGAACTGAAGGTAAAATCGCTTCCGTACTTGTATTTTTGGAAGAAATATTGCCTTTCACGGATGTTGTACCCACCTTTACACTAATGTGGCTTTACACATTTGTTTGGAAAAAACAGCCCACAGCTCAAACTATTGAAATTCGTGCAAACGAATAAAAAAAGCCCCGGTCGGGGCTTTTTTATTAGATTTCTAATTTTAAATTCACATTTATACTCCGCCCAATATTGAAAATACCATCCGGTTTAAACCGTGATAGGTGTGAAGTATATTCCTTATCGGTTAGATTTGTTCCATTTATACCTAATTTCAGCACTATTTTTTGAAGTTGAAAGCTACTTTCAATACCTGCACTTAAAAGTGAATAACCACCTGTTTTTGTTTCAGAATCACTTATGTTTTTCTGATCAAAAGTGTTATCTAGAGTTACAAATGCAGCGCTATACTTTCGAATTTTACCATCGTGCAATTCCACCCTGAATGTGTTTCGAAGTGAGTTTGCAGGAATCAACGGCAAATAAACGTCATTATTCAACTTCCCGGTAACGGTTTCAAAACTGCTTTCAAGATGTAGCCAATCCAAAGGGTGCGGATGCAAGTGAAAACCAAATTCACCACCATATAGCGTAGCATCGCTTTGAAGATAATCATAGACTTGTGTATCATCAATTGTTTCATTAGTGGGCGAAATAAATATGTAATCGTTCACAACATTGTAAAAACCGTTTGCGAAAAACTCTACATGTTCGTTTCTGTACTCCAGCGATATATCCGTTTGAAAATTCTGTTCGTTGGTTAGATTCGCGTTTCCTCTTTCATATCTATTTGTGCCTTCGTGAACTCCGTTAGAAGTTAATTCCGCCAAATTGGGTGCCCGAAAACCACTCGCAAAATTTATCCGTGCAGAAAGATTTTCAAATAAGTCCAGTTTTGCACCCAAAGCTGCAGTAAAGCTGGTAAAAGTTTTGTTTAATGCTGGAATAAAATCTACATCCAAAGGGTTCCGCGCTGCTTCACTTTCAATTTTTCGTGAATCAAAACGGATTCCAGCTTGTAAATCCACTTTTTCCAGATGATAGTGTGAAGTTGCCAAAACACCTATATCTGTTGTGTTTGCGTTAGGGATAAGGATTTCTTCACCTTCATTTTTGTTATTTTGAAACATCCCCTGCAAACCAACTATGGTTTCAAATTTTCCCAATTCTGGCAGATTGTATTTCACGTCATAATTAAACGTGTTTAATTTTAGCCGAAGCGCAGCCAAACCAGGGTCATCTTCAAATTCACGGCGATCGTTAAACAAATAACCTGCTTTCACATCCAAACTTGAATTATTAAAAAAAACGGTATTATCAAAGCTTAAAACGTGGTTGTCAATCTCCTGATAAGGAAGTTGAAGGTCCTTTGAATGAGTCTGTTCGCCTATTTCTTCGGCAATACCTATATTGGAACGATTGTAATTGTAACGAAATGTTGACTTAAATTTTGTGCCTGCATATTGTACGCCCGCCTTTAGATCTTTTTCATTAAAACGCGTATTGGTCACGCGATAGGCAGTTCCAGCTTTATAATCACTAAAAGTAGAATAGGATCCGCGCGCCAAAAATTTCAGTTTTTCACCAGAAGTTTTCACACCCAAATTTGTTGAAGTTCCCAAAGTATTTGAAAAATATGTGCTACTTAAATCGCCGTGTGTTTCACCGGAATGGGCAAACCTTTCTGGATTTAAGTACAGCACTCCGCCCAAAGCATCACTTCCGTATAGAAGGGAAGCAGGGCCTTTTATAACTTCAATACTTTCAATACCGGCCTCGTTAACTCCAAGTCCGTGCTCATCACCAAATTGCTGGTTTTCAAGACGAACGCCTTGCGTATAAGTTAAAAC
>Ga0116152_10003196_pt1 | contig 13216 bp, 17 predicted proteins | sample AD_UKC119_MetaG_FD_89894 | JGI IMG/M metagenome (GOLD analysis project Ga0116152, IMG submission 89894) | Active sludge microbial communities of municipal wastewater-treating anaerobic digesters from Hong Kong - AD_UKC119_MetaG | ecosystem: Engineered > Bioreactor > Anaerobic > Digestate...
ATAAATGTTTCCATTCCTTCATTTTTTTTATCCTCCTTCATGGCAAAGAAACATAAATCTTATTATAACCACACTTATTTCAGTTTTCTACATTAAAACGGAATTCCAAATAAAAACTAACGTTTTAGAAATAAAACAATAAAATCGTATGGTTATTTTTGACTACATTGTGGTACAATTAAAATTGAGGATGATAGACTTATGGAACAATTATTAGCAATGTTAGCAGGTTTTTTACTCGTTATATTAGGCATTATTCTAGTGTTTTATATATTAGGAAGTTTAGGATTAATGGGAATTGCTAACAAAACTGAAACAAAAGGTGGCTGGATGGCTTGGTTACCAATCTTTAATTTCTATTTAATGGGTAAACTTGCTTTTGGTAAAGCTATGGGTATGGGCTTTGCAATACCAATAGAAGATGTTATGGTTCACATAGCAACGTATGAAAAAAATTGGAATACTTTTAGTGGGAGTAATTCTTCTATTAGCAACTGGTTGTGGAAACAAAAATAATGGAGGAAATCTTGATGAAGGATGGAACGGCTTATATAAATCGGATTCTGATTATTATATAATGCTATATACTAATGATAACGAAAAGATTACCTTTAATGTTATTCAACATAACAAAAATATGACCCTTTATCCAGTTCAATACGATTCAGCTGTAACTATTAAAAATGAAAATACTCTTGAATACAATGATACATCTGAATTCTTTGGTGAAACTCAAACAACTACTATTAATGTTACTAAAAATGGTAACACAATTGTTGTGACAGCTAGTGATACTGATAGTGATTCTGCATTGAATAAAATTAATGGTACTTACACAAAATATGGAAATGTAAATAGTAGCGATGTTGATGAATTTAAAGCACCTTAAAATGCTTTGATATTAATTGCTTAATTAAATTTACAAAAAAACAATAGCGAAGATGTAAATTTTCGCTATTCTATTTCAAAAAAGGTAAAAAAATGATATTATTTTAATAGTAGGAGGAAGAAAAATATGGATTTATGGGTTTATATATTGATTGGATTAGTTGCTTTATTATTGATTTATGTATTTGTTACATATAATAGTTTAATTCAATTAAGCAACAAAGTTAAAGAAGCATTTGCAACAATGGATGTTTACTTAAAGAAAAGATGGGATTTAATTCCTAATATTGTGGAAACAGTAAAAGGATATGCTAAACATGAAAAAGATACACTAGAAAGTGTTATCAATTTAAGAAATGGTGCTTATGATAAAATGAGCCAAAGCGATAAAATTGATGCAAATGAAAAATTGACTGCAGGTATTTCTAAACTGATGATGTTAGCTGAAAACTATCCTGACTTAAAAGCAAATCAAAACTTTATGGATTTGAGTTCACAATTAACTAAAGTAGAAGATGATATTGCAAACTCAAGAAAATATTATAATGCAGTAGTTAGAAATATGAATGATAAAGTTCAAATGTTTCCAAGTAACATTTTTGCTGGTTTATTTGGATTTAAAGAAAAGAAATTCTATGAAGCAAACGAATCAGAGCGAGAAAATGTTAAGGTGGAATTATAAGAAGGTGAGAAAATGAAAAATACTTTTAAAAATAATAAAATAATATTTGTTTCAGTGATTTTTGCTTTACTATTATTAATAATTCCATCTTCTGTAAATGCTCAAAATTATTCAAGTGATTTTATCAAAATTGCAGATACTTCCTATACTAATGCTGATGAAGATGTTTCTTTATCACAAGTGTATTTTAATAAATCTTCTTCTAATTTTGGAGATTTAATTTCTTATGGAACTTTGTTTGGTAAAATGGTGAATTTAAGTAAAAATTATTTGTCTGTATTTATGACAATAGATTATTATGACGCAAATTATAAAGTAATTGCAAGATCAACTAAAACAGAGCAACCTAAAGCAGCAAAAGATAACTATTCTATGAATATAATTCTTTATGCCAATGATTTTTTAGGAAATTACGATATAAATGATATTGCATATTTTAAAATAAATTATTATACAGTTAAAGGGAATCTTTTGCCAGACTCTAATAATACAAATGATTCTAATGTAACTAATAAACCAAATACAACTGGTAATGGTGAATATGCTTTAACAAAGTATAAAATTGATATTAAAGTAAATGAAAATAATACATTCTTAATTAATGAATATATCACAGCATACTTTAATGTAAATAAACACGGTATATTTAGAAAGTTGCCACTAAGAAATGAAGTAATTAGATTAGATGGTACAAAGTCATATAATCGTGTAAAAATAAGTGATATTAAAGTTAGTGGAGATCAATCTACAATGTATAACGAAAATGGATATAGAGTTATTAAAATTGGTGATCCTAATCAAACTTTAACAGGTAATAAAGATTATGTAATTACTTATTTATATAATATAGGAAAAGATACTGGTAAAAATTATGATGAATTATATTTTAATCTAATGGGGTACGAATGGGATACGACAATTAGTAATATAGAATTTACCATTACAATGCCAAAAGAATTTGATAAATCTAAATTAGGTTTTTCAAGTGGTGTTAAAGGATCAACTGATAGTAGTAAAATAACATATAGTGTTGATGGTAATGTAATAAATGGAAAGTATAATGGCGTATTAAATATTGGGGAGGCATTAACTGTTAGATTAGAGCTTCCTGATGGTTATTTTGTTGGTGCTAGTAATAATTTAGATTTAATAATGATTATAGCTATAATTTTACCTATTATATTTGCAGGATTAGCTGGTACAATGTGGTATAGATTTGGTAGAGATGATAAAGCAATTGAAACAGTGGAATTTTATCCACCAGAAGGATTTAATAGTGCAGAAGTAGGATTTTTATATAAAGGTACAGCCGACAGTAATGATGTTGTATCATTATTAATTTATTTGGCTAATAAAGGTTATATAAAAATTGAAGAAACTGAAGAGAAGGCATTATTTTCAAAAACTAAAGGATTTAAAATCACAAAAGTAAGAGAATATGATGGAAATAATCCGAATGAAAGATTATTCCTAACAGGATTATTTAAAGATAAAATGTCAGGAGTTCCATCATTCACTTCTTTCAAAGATATGGTTTCAACTATGAAAATTCCTGGTGCTTATGCAGAAAAAGTGGCGAATGCACCAGTAGTAGAAAAGCAAGAAGTAACATCTACTGATTTATACGATAATTTTTATATAACATTAAATGCAATTGTTGCAAGTATTAATAATAAAGACAATAAAGAAAAAATATTTGAAAAAACTTCATTAAATAAAAGTGTTCCAGTAATATTAATGATTATAATTACATTTTTAATAATTACCTTTAAGCCCGTATCGGAAACTGGGGAATTAAGTTTATTAATACCAGCTGTGTTATTTCCTGGAATAGGTTTTTCAATATTGTTTTGGATGTTGTTTGGTAAAAATACAGGACCAGTATATGTTAATGGGAAACCATCAAACTCTAAAGCTACAAAAGTGATATTTGGATTAGTGTTTGGAGGATTATTTGGAGGAATGCCGTGGGCATTTATGGTACTACCTGGATTAATGAATGATCCAATGTATTTATTAGCATATGTTGTAGGTATAGTGTGTATTATAGCAATGCTGTTCTTTATGCAACATATGTCAAAGAGAACAACATATGGCAATGAAATTTTAGGAAAAATTAGAGGATTTAAAAATTTCCTAGAAACAGCAGAAAAGCCAAAACTTGAAGAATTAGTAATGCATAACCCATCTTATTTTTACAATATATTACCTTTTACATATGTATTAGGTGTATCTGATAAATGGATCAAAAAATTTGAAAGCATTTCTTTACAAGCACCGAATTGGTATAGCGGAACTGGTACATTTAATGCAGTAGCATTTGGAAGCTTTATGAGTTCAACTATGACATCAGCTTCAACATCAATGTCATCAAGTTCGTCATCTAGTAGTTCTGGTGGTGGATCATCAGGTGGTGGCTCTGGTGGTGGATCATCAGGTGGTGGCTCTGGTGGAGGTGGAGGAGGTTCTTGGTAACAAGAACCTTTTTCTAAATTAAGGAGAATACAATGAATAATAATAATTTTGGTAATGTAAAATTGGAATCATATGGAAAAATTATTGGAGGAATTGTTACAATTGTAACTGTTGCGATTCCTACTCTAATTCTTGGCTTTACTTGTCTTATAAGTGGTCAATTAATTCTTATTCCATTCTTAATTTGCTTGTTAGCAGTTTTAATGATTGGTATAGTTACTTTATTGCAAGGATTAACTGTTAGAAAACTTGTAAAGGCATCAGAGTCTGGTAATTATTCAATTGCAGAAATTGATGAATTGGAAAAAAAATATAATAAATTAAATGTCGCAACTTTATTAGCAGGATTTGCTTATAATTTTGGCTTCTATCTCTTTTGGTTTGGTTATAAACGAAGCGTTGAAAAAGGTGTTTTGCCAGGTAGTGATAATATATATGGCTATGTTAAAGATAGAACAAAAAAGGGTAAGTTAAAAATACACGAAGAAGAAGCCGAGCTAGTAAGAACAATATTTGATATGTATGTAAATAATAATGTTGGTGCTACTAAACTAGGACATATTTTATATAACGAACACGGAATTAAAAGTCAAACTGGTAAACCTTTAGCTGGTAATGTTATTGCTAATATCATAAGAAATCCAAAATATAAAGGGTACTTTTGTGCTCATAAAGAAACTACTGTTGATTATCACTCGCAAAAAAGAAAAAAATTTAAACCTGAAGAATGGATAGTTTACAAAGATAATGAAACTTGTCCACCAATAGTAAGTGAAGAAATATGGGATAAGGCTAATGCAATATTAAAGGCTAGATCAAAAAAACACGAAAAACATAATCCTGGAGGAAGTTGGAGTCAATTCCCACTTTCAGGGAAAATGATTTGTAAACACGATGGTGCTAAATTTATAAGAGGTACTTATAGCAATAAAAATAAGCAAGGCATTACCAAAAAAATATTTTGGGCTTGTAGTCAATATAGAAAATATGGAACAGCTAAAACTAGTGGTTGTAATTCACCAGTATTGCATTATGAAGAAATGATTAAGATTAGTAATAATATACTTAAGGATATAATTACTAATAAAGAAGAATTGTTACAAGAGATTAATGATGTTATAAATGAAGTTAAAAGAACTAAAGATTATAAAAGTGAAATAAAAACTATTAATGATAAGATAAAAAAATTAGAAACTGAAAAAAAAGAGTTAATTCAAATGAGAATGAGAAAAGAAATTGATACTAAAGAATATAATGATATGAAAGAAGAATTGGTTAGATTAATAACACTCGCCGAATCTAATTTAAAAAAATCAGAAGAGGGACAAAAGCAAAATAAAAATCAAGATACTTCATTAAGTGAATTTAAAGATAAAATTAACAATTTAGTACTTAAAGATGATGCTAGTGTTTTAGAAATAGTAGATACATTATTTAAAATGATTTATATAGAAAAAATAGAAGATACTGACACAAGTAAAAAGACTATGCTTCATATTCAGTTAAACATTGAAAGTTACGAAAATCGTAACATTTCTTTAGACCAATTATCCCTGCTTTTTCGGTATAGCAACAGATGCTGCTATTGTAATCGCAAACTATGTAGCAGGAAATGAGGAAGAGTTTGTAAAACTAATGAATAAAAAAGCAACAGAGTTAGGAATGAAAGATACAATCTTTAACAATCCTCATGGATTAGATGATGAAACTAAAAATTATTCTACGGCATATGATATGGCACTATTAGCATCATACGCTTCTAAAAATAAAATCTATACTAAAATTGCATCTACAAAATATTATCAAGTAGAAACAGATAAAAAATTTTATTCATGGAAAAATAGAGCAAATATTGTTCATAGTTACAATAAATTAACAAGTGCCAAAACAGGCTATACTCCTAACGCTGGTAAAGTATTATCAACAACTGCATCAAACAATAATCTAAATCTTTCAATATTTAGTTTTAATTATAGTTATGATTATGATATTCATGAAGAATTGTATGAATATATGTTTAATATGTATAAAAACTATAAAATAGTAGATAAAAATAGATTTAAAGTTAAATATCAAGATGGATTATTATATGCTTTGGAGTCTTTTACTTATCCACTTACAGATAATGAAAAAGACGAAATATCAATGAAAGTTATTCTTAATAATAAAATTAATCATGAAAAAATAGGTAAATTATATATTTATTTAGATAATGAACTTTTACATGAACAGGTAGTATATTTTAGAAAAAATAAAAATATATTTCAAAAAGCAATTGATTTGTTTACGAAAAGCAAAAAATAGATTATAATCATTATTAGGTGATTTTGATGGAAAGATTGCAAAAAGTTATTGCTAATTATGGGTATACTTCTAGAAGAAATGCAGAAAAAATGATTTTGGATGGAAGAGTTAAAGTAAATGGTGATTCAGTTACTAAGCTTGGGACTCAAGTAGAAGAAAAAGATATTATTAAAATAGATGATATACAAATAAAAAAAGATAAAAAAGTTTATTATCTTTTGAATAAGCCAAGAGGAGTAATTGTATCAGCAAGCGATGATAAAAATAGAAAAACAGTAGTTGATTTAATAAAAGAAACAGTAAGAATTTATCCTGTAGGAAGACTTGATTATGATACAACAGGTGCTCTTATTTTGACTAATGATGGAGATCTTGCTAATTATTTAACACATCCTAAAAATGAAATAGAAAAAGTTTATGTTGCAAAAATAAAAGGCATGTTTGATATGAAAGCTTTACATATTTTAAAAAATGGAGTAATAATTGATAATATTAAGACAGCACCAGCTAAGATAAAAATAAAAAAGTATGATAATAAGACGGATACTTCTATTGTACAAGTAATAATTCATGAAGGAAAGAATCATCAAGTAAAGAAAATGTTTGAAGCAGTAGGATATGAGGTATTAAAGTTAAAACGCGAAAGAATAGGATTTTTAACAGTTGAGGGGTTAGAATCAGGAGATTATAGAAAACTTACTCATGAAGAAATAGAGACATTAAAAAAATATCACTAATTGTGATATTTTTTATTCTTCACTAACAGATATTGCATTAGTAGGGCAAGAATTTGCAGCTTCTTTAGCTTTAGAAAGATCTTCTTCATTCTCTACTTTAGCAACACATTCAGAAACACCATTATCGTTTATTTCAAACATATCAGGTTCTAAAGCTTGGCAAGCACCACAACCGATACATAGGTTTTCTAATACTTTTACTTTCATAATTCACCTCAATAATAATTATACATTTAATACTATTAAAAAACAAGTTTTCTTTTTTTAGTTATTGTGTTAAAATTATATAAGAATAGGTGATTGTAATGAATTCTAGGATGGAAAAATATAATTTTAGTACAACTACAGCATCAAGAAGCGATCGTAATCAAAAATTATATAATCAAATAGATGATATTGATGTTGATTATATCGATTTAAATGATGAAACAGAGATAGATTTGTTTGGTGGTAGTAGATCAAAAGTAGGAACTAGGTCAGATTATCATAAAAGAAGAGAACTAGAAAGTATTATTGGAAAAGAAGATACAATATCACCAGTTTTAGAAGAAGAAAAAGAAGAGATAAAGTCATATGACATTCATGAATTATTACAAAAAGCACGTTCTGAAAGTAATCCCCAAGATGATAATAAAAAAAGATTTATAAATACTGAGTATAATATATTAACTAAATTAGATCTTGATCATTTAGAAGAAGAAAAAGAAGAAATGAAAAAAGAAAATTTAAGGGGGTTAATAGATACAATTTATTCAAATACTTTACCTGTAGACTTAAAAAAGGAAATAAATAAGCCAATTATGGCAGATATGATGGCAACTGTTGAAATAAATGAAGAAATTAGCAAAAAGATATTAAATGATGATAGCACAACAAAAGTAATAGAGAAAAAAAGAATCATAGAAGAAGAAAAGACATCTGAAAGTGAAAAAAATGATCAGCTTCGTGATTTAATTAATCAGACATTCATTGGTAGTGTTAGTCAACAAGAAGAACAGAAAAAAACAGATAAGCAGGAAGAAAAGGAAGAAAAAACAGTTGCAGTTGAAACTACTATGACTGATAGTTTTGGACTTATTGATAAAAAAGAAAAAAAGTTTACGATATTGATTGTAATATTGTCAGTTCTTGCGGTACTTGCAGTTGGAGGAGTAATTCTTGCTAAATATTTAGGCGTTTTTTAGCACTTTTTTTCAACTAAAATAATATATTTTAGTATGAAACGAAAATTAAGATTAAAAAATGGAGAAAAGCATATTTTTTCAAAGATTATAATAATGATTTTAGTAATTATTTCTATAGTCTTTTTTATGTTGTGGTTAGCTAATAAAAAACTTATGCCGCTTCTTTTAAATTATTCAAAGATAGAAATAGAAAAAATATTAAATATTGTTATTAATAATTCAACTAATAGAGATATTATAAATTCCCTTGATAGTAATATGTTACTGACTATTGATAAAAATAATAATGGCGAGATTCAACTTTTATATTTTGATCCAATAACTGTTAATAATTTTCTAGATGCCATTACTACTAATATTCAAAATGACTTAGTTAGGATATCAAATGGTGATATGAGTACAATTAATGGTTATGAATCTTACGGAGATGAGATAGCCTATAAATTTCCACTAGGAGTTTTAACAAATAATATGTTTTTAAGTGGGTTTGGGCCTAAAATACCAATAAAATTACAATTAGTAGGGTTTATTAATAGTAATATTGAGACTAATATCAAGGAATATGGCATTAATAATGCTTTAATTGAAATATATGTTCAAATAGATGTTAAATCTAGAATTGTATTACCATTTGCATCAGATGATATATTAGTAACAAATAAAATACCAGTTACAGTAAAAATAATTCAAGGACATGTTCCAGAATATTACCAAAATGGTATCTCATCAAATTCAAATCTTTTTAGTTTACCAATGAAATAAGTATGTTATAATGTCTATAGATGGTAGGTGTAATATGAAAACAGTAGTAATTAAAGACATAGAGTATGAAGTGATAAAAGATGATGATTTATTAGATGTAGAAGAGTTAAAAGAAAAATTAACTGATTATTTTGATACATTTGACTATATTTTGGGGGATCAATCATACAATAAACTTAGACTTAAAGGATTTTATGAAAGTAGTAATAAAAACAAAAAAGATATTAATGATATAAAAGGGTTGGAGAACTATATCAAAAATTATTGTGCATATGGATGTAAGACATTTTTATTAAAAAAATGGGAAAAGAAAAATTGATGAAAAAAATAGGGGTAAATAAAATAGGAAATTGGTTAATAAGTAAAACTGATTCATCAATTTCGGATGTTATAACAAACGATGTTTTAATTGCTGTCGAAAGCGGCTTGTTTGATTCAAGGGATGCTATTATTGGAAATATAGATGAAGCTTATAAGATGCTTAAAGAAAATCTATTGGAAGATAAGTCAGATAGTTTCGAATCATTATGTGAAACTGTTTATAGAACTGTTTGCCAATATTTTGGTGATACTAGAAATTTTTCTGAGAGACTAGGGTACTTTCTTTTGGAGGATGATATTAAAGAAAATAATAGATCAAAAATATCAGACTTATATCATAAAAATGCTGCTGCATGTGTTGAAAGAGCGGTGCTTTCTCACAATTTATTGAAGTCATTAGGACTTGATTCAACAATGAAAATTTCTACGATTATGAAAGATGAGAATAAAGATATTCACGCATATAATTTGATAAAAAATAGTGAAAAATGTTATATATTTGACGCTTCTATTCCGAGAAGAGAAAATAATAAAATTACTCCAATTATATGTGAGATTTCAGAAGAAGCATACAATAAAATTTCTAATCCAGATAAAAGTATTGGTTGTGCTATAGATGTAAATTTTGAAAGTTTATATAACTCGGTTCATATTGTTTATGATTCATCGAGAGATGAAAGATATGGCATTTTTGAAAAAGAAACAAAAATCAAATAATTCATTGCAATAAAATATTCGTTGTGATAAAATTAATTTGTAATAGAATAATAGGAGGTAATCTTATGGAAGAGAAAAAAATGATAAAGATTCATACTTTGGAAGGAAATGTTGAAGAAGTTGAAGTTATAATTGCTTTCCAATTTAATGATACAAAAAAAGAGTATATGGTATATACAAAAAATGAAGTGGATGAGGCTGGCAATGTAACTGTTTACGTATCTGAAGTTATGAGAGAAGGCAGTGAAATTAAACTTGTGGAGTATCTGCTGATGAAGAATGGTTAAAGATTAAAGATGTTTTAAGAGAATTAGCTAAAGAAGAAGCACAACAGTAGTGGGGAGGTTTTATAGATGAATGAGACAGAGAAAAAATATACTATTATAGAAGTTAATTTTATGGAGGCTACTGAGGTAGGTAAAAATTCTATAAAGTTTACTGAAATAAGTAGAAATAATATTCAACATAAAATGAAGGTTATTGGTCATATTGAAAATGGAGTTTCTATTCCTGCCACAACACCGGATTTGGTGATACCTGAAGCACCTGTTGCAAAAGTGGAAGAGGAAAAAGAAATAGTGCCTGAAGTTACTACAGTTAATAAAACTGATGAAAACTTTAGAGTCATTTCAAATCCTAAAAAATTGAAATTACCTAATGGGACTTTTGTTACTGTTAAGGGAGCAACTACAATGAAATTAGCTAATGAAGCAACAAGAACAGAATTATCTCCACACTATAGTTCATTAGTATCTGAACCAGTAGTGGAAAAGCCAACAATTGAAGAGTCTAAAGAAGAAGAAGCAAAATTGGATGGCCCTATATGGAATGTAAAAGAAGAACCAGAAATAGAACCTATAGTTGATACACCAGAACCAGTTGAAGAGCCCGTTGTTACGCCTATGGCTGAGATGCCTAAAGAAGAGGAGATTATTCCTCAAGTGGAATCACCAAAAGAAGAAATTCCAGTAAGTGAGATACCACAAGGAGTTAAACCATATGAGAATAGTTTTACACCAACTGATACCCCAAGCATTGCTACTGGTTTAGAAGAAAGTGATTTAGCAAAGAAAGCCAGGGAAGCAATTCAAGCAAGAATAGAAGCAGCAAAGAAAAAAGCAACACAAGAAGCTGAGGCAGAAATTGCTAAAGCAAACGCAGAAGCTGCTAAAGCACGCGAGGAAGCAGCACAAGCTAAAAAAGATAAAGAAACAGTTGAAGAAGAGTTATCTAAGACCAGAAGTGATTTGGATAATCTATCTGAAGAAGTAAGAAAGGCTCAGCAGGAAGCAATAAGCGCAAAAACTAAAATTGCAGCATATGAGGAAGTATTTAAAGAATTTACTTCCCCAGTAGATGATACTCCGCTTTCTAGAGCAGCATAAATAATATAAATATAGTCGATATTTAATCGGCTTTTTTATTTGACATTAACATATAATTAAACAGGTGGTTACAATGAAAAATAAAATATTATATAATTACAATATTTATGTAACTACAATAGTTGAAAAAGATAATAATTATTCTTTTATCTACAGAGGGGAATCGTTCATTTTGCAACTATATGACAGGCCAGTGGAAGAACTAGATTCTTTACGCATATTAAGTAGTGAAATGCAAAATAGGAATATACAATGTCATAGTATAATATCAACAGTATTTAATAAACTATATATTGAACATAATAATAAAAACTATGTATTGCTAAAAATAAATATTATTGGTAATCGTACTATTACTTTTGATGATATTATTAATTTTAACTATCAACCTAGCATAGAAATTATAAATAAATTAAATAAATCAAATTGGAAAGAATTATGGCAAAATAAAATTGACTATTTTGAATATCAATTTGATCAAATGAATGAAAAACATATTTTGATTAAGGAATCAATTAATTATTATATTGGCTTGTGGGAAAATGCTATCAGTTATCTAGATAATTATTATCAAGAGAAAAAATTAGTTGTGTGTCATAAAAGAATAGATTGCAAAGATAATTTATTTTCATTTTACAATCCCTTAAACTTCGTTATTGATACTAAAGAAAGGGATGTTGCTGATTATTTAAAATCATGTTTCTTTGGTAAGAATGAAGAAGTATATATATCGCCTAAAATAAAAAAATTAGATCCAATATTATTAATATCTAGATTATTATTTCCTTCATACTATTTTGATTTTTATGAAAAGATAATCAATGAAAAAGAAGATGAAAAAAGTTTAGAAAATATTATTGCTAAAACTAAATTGTATGAAATATTTTTAAAAAATATATTTATTTTATTTAAAGATAGGGGAATTATATTAATTGACTGGATAATAAAAAAGTAGATCTAATCTACTAATTCAACACCTTTGATATCTTCAACATTTTCAAGAAGAATTCTTTCAATGCCTTCTTTAAAAGTCATTTGCCTCATAGGACATCCACTACAAGCTCCTTGAAATCTAACATAAACAATATCATCTTCTAATTTTACAAATTCAACATTACCACCATCATTCATAAGTGCCGGTCTAATGTCATTTAGTATTTTATTAATTTTTTCTTCTTTCTTCAAATTTATCACCAAGAAAATTATAACACAAATACGAGTGGCAAAAAAGATAAAAAAATGATATAATTATATCAGGTGGTTGATTTATGTCAAAGTATAAAAAAGGAAGTATAGTAAAAGGATCTATATGTGGAATAGAGAGCTATGGGGCTTTTGTTAACTTAGATGATTATTATAGTGGTTTAATTCATATATCAGAAATATCTCATGGATTTGTTAAAGATATCAATGATTTTGTTAAAATTGGTCAGCCAATAAGAGCAAAAGTAATTGATGTCGATGATGATTTATTTCAAATAAAACTAAGCATAAAAGATTTAAATTACAAGTCTAATAAATCTAATAAAACTAAAATTGAAGAAAAAGGTAGTGGTTTTAGAGTATTAGAAGACAACCTAGGTAATTGGATTGATGATAAAATGAAGGAAATAAGAAAAGAATAAAAATATCAATAGGTATGTCAATAGTTTGGGAAAATGTCCCAAAAATATTTAAACATTAACGGGAAAATATTCTCGTTTTTGTTTGTGATTTTATATCTTATTCAATACAAGTCAATATCAAGTTCACTTCATTCAT
>Ga0116152_10003198_pt1 | contig 13214 bp, 5 predicted proteins | sample AD_UKC119_MetaG_FD_89894 | JGI IMG/M metagenome (GOLD analysis project Ga0116152, IMG submission 89894) | Active sludge microbial communities of municipal wastewater-treating anaerobic digesters from Hong Kong - AD_UKC119_MetaG | ecosystem: Engineered > Bioreactor > Anaerobic > Digestate...
CACCCCAACTCCCGCCGCAGTGGCATCGCCCTGCTGACCGGCCACCGCCTGCACGCGTTCGAGACTGGTGCTGAAGGCCAAGCCTTCGCGTACCGGCCAGAGATTGCGCAGACCGACGGCGGCCTCGCCCTCACGACCGGGCAACGCGTCGCGCATGCGGTACTCCGAGAACACTGCGCCGTCTTCCATGTAGGCGGAATCGACACCGAAGACCGTCGCGCGGCGGGCTTCGCCGTCGTTCAGTCCATACAAACTCGAGAGGCTCTTGGCATATTCGTGGCGCACGTAAAGGCGCGCCTTGTCGAGCACCTGGTATTCGCCACCGACGCTATACGCGTAGGCGTCGCTGTCGTCGATCCCCTGCTCGCCTTCGGCGTAGACCAGGGACTTCTCCTTGATCCTGGCAGAGAGCTTGATTCGACCCGTGGTGTTCTGGCCGGACGCCAGACCCCCGTTGCGGTACGCGCCCACCGGTAGTGAGCCCGGGTTCTGGAAGTTGTAGACGCTCGAGAACGTAGTGCTATTCTGCACCGGCGCGCCGGCGGCCACTTCGTCATCGAAGTAACGCAGGCCACCCTCGAGATGGAAGATATCGTTGAACCAGTGACCCAGCGAGATCTGCCCGCCCAGTCGTTCAGCACCGATCGTGGCGTCCTGTGTCTGGATCGCCTCCAGCATCAGATCGGTTGCCTCACTGAAGCGATACGTGGCCTTAGCGCTCGCTTCACGCCGGCCCTGATTGAGGACTGCCAGCGGATTGTCGAAGTCATCGGTCGTGCGACCGTAAAACAGCCGCGCGTCGAACTTTTCGCCCTGGTGCCGCAGTTCCGTGCGGAAGCCGTGGCCCGTGGACTCCAGCTGCACTAACGAGTTGTCCCGATCGCTTTGCGCAGCCTCCACCAGCCAAGTGGTGCTGTCGCCCAGCTTCCAGGTGGCGTTGGCACTACCGAGGGCATAGGGTGTGTTCGGGTCGTCGTCCAGCGCGTAGCTGACTCCCAGCTCGAGCCGATCCGCGATCGTCCATTGCGCGTTCACGCCACCGACCCAGAAACTAGGTCCGCCCTGCTCCACTTCGTAGGTGACGCGGATTGATACCGGATTCAGCCGCTCATCGAGCGAGGGAATCGGCTTGCGGAACAACAACCGGCCGCTGAACGGCTCGAACTCATAGTCTGTGAAGCGTGCGAGGGCGCTGATGGAAAGGATAACGGACGGTTGGTTGCGATCGCGAACGATCAGCTCAACCTTCTCGCTGTTGGTGATGCCGTTGCTGCTCGAAACCGCATACGGACCCGAGATGCCACGGCCGGGCTGTTCGTCGATCACCTGTCGTACGGAGTCCTTGGCGCCCCAGGCGTTGCTAACGAAGTTGCCGCTTTCGTAGTGATGCTTGCCGCCGGTGACACTGCGGCTGTAGAGGCCGAGACTGCGCGCGTCGGTGACTCCTTCCTCGCTGTTGAAATCCCCAAATAGCAGGAACGACTTGTCCTGATCGACGCGCAGATAGCCGCGGCGCGATGACTGCGCATCGAAGCCCCGGATGCTCGCATCGCCATAGATCGGATAGAACTGGTCCGGCTGAATGTCCCGGAACAATCGGATCCGGTCCTTGTCGGTATCCATTGCGGCCGTGACGAGATACTCGTCCCGCCAGGTGTTCTTGAAGAAGAACGCGGCCCGGCCACCGACACGCGTCGTGTTGCGGCCGCTGACGTCCTCCGACAGATTCGACAGTTCCTCTTCCAGACCATCGCGTTCGATCGTCGGCGTGTTGGCATCACTCGAGGTACTGCTGAACGAGACAATACCCTCCACGATGCCGACGGCCAACGCCGGTCGCAGATCCGGTACGAACGAGATCCTGCCATCGACCGATACCCCACCTGACGAGGCGCGGATCACGGCATCACCCGGCTCATACGGCGCTATCAATGTGATTTCGGCCGTGCCGTTCTCGACCAGGATCTGCGTGCCTGGCTCGCGTCGGTCGCGATCTGCCAGGAACTTCGGTGCTTCCTTGACGAAGTAAGTGCCCTGCGTGAGGACTCGGCCGCGGCTCGCTTCGAAGGTGACCTTGGTCGCCCGCGTGAGCGGCTGTCCGTCGGCATCGAACAACTCGATCTGCACCCGCACTTCGGACTGACCGTCTGCCGGAATGCCATCCCGGTAGATCGATACCTTCATGGCCTGCTCGTTAGTCAGCGACTGAGCGCGGGTCTCAGCTGACAGCAGGCGCGCGGTCGGCCCCGGTGGCAGCGAGCAGGTCGCCGAGCTCAGCTTGGGCCGCTCGAGGCCATCGTAGCGGCCCGGCTGGTCGGTACAGGCGGGCATCACCTCACCGTCGCCCGCTGGACGGATCGGGTCCTGCGCGTAGACGGCAGGCGCTACGCTCCCTGCTGCCAGCGTGACGCAAGCCAACACTGACCAGACGGCGGTCCGCACCGGTCGCGACTTCTGTGATTGTTTGTCGGTCAACATGAAGTGGATTCCACTCTTGGCACGCGTGAGCCTGCTCATTAGCGTGACCCTCCGCGCTTGCGGCTCGTCTTCGGCGCCGGTCTGCAACTCTGGTCACTCTCGCGATAGACGCGATCTGCGGACTGACGTGTCAGCTCGCAACGCGTTTCCTTGCGCGAGTCGAGTGTCAGGGCGGGCATCTCATCGCCCTTCTCCACTTCCGGCGCCCCAACCTCGCCCAGCGAAGCGCGACGGCCGAACACCTGACCGAGCACGTCGCTCGAGCAGTTGCGGACATGGAAATCGGCACGATGCAGTTCGCCATTGCGCAGATCGACGAAGCGCGAGTCAGGATCGCCGGCGTTGCGCGTATCGACCGTGTCGAGCAACGCACCTTTCGGCAACGTCGAGCGATCGACCTTCAACACGTGGGTGATCGGCTTGAGACCGCAGTACGAATACTTGCCCTCGGAGTCCGAGATCAGGTACGTGCCGTCTTCGAAGTACAGACGCACACCAGGTACGCCCACCTCTTCGTGGTCCTGCACGTCGTTCTCGTTGCAGTCGGTGTAGATCTTGCCGATGACACAGGCTTCGGTCGTGAACACACCGCCCAGCACCTTGACCTTGGCGCGGCCTTCGTTCGAGCTCACGGCGTCCGAGACGGCGCGCGCGCGATTGATGCCGTCGCCTTGCTGCGCACCGACGCCGACGCGTACCCGGTAGGTGAGCGTCATGGACTGATTGGATGGCAGCGGCGACATGATCGGGAACGTGAGGATCGGACCTGGTGCACCCTCGGGATCAGCGAAGCTCGTCGCTCCTGCACTGCCCGGCAGCAGGATGCGCGCTGTGCCCTCGATATAGCGGAAGCCGAGCGGCAGACGATCGGTGATCGTCAGATCCGGCAGACCACCGCCTTGCACGTTGCGCACCACGATGGTGTAGCGCACCGAATCACCGAGCTCCACTTCGTCGTCGTCGACTGTCTTCTGCAACGAGATGATCGACGGAATCTCGGGATCGAGCGGGATATGGTTGTGCACGAAGCCCTGCGTCGCCGAGCCGACCACCAACTGCGTGTAGTAAGTCGTGCTCGCACCCACCGGCGGCGGCGTGGCCTGCGGCTGGATGGCGACCACGCCCGTACCGGCCGGCGCCGTGATGCTGCCCGAACTCGAAATCAGCGCCGACGGCGCGACATAGCGCGCCGGCGGGGTCGTCACGAGCTCGAAGCTGCACGAGGCCGGCGCATTGGTACCGAGCAGGAACTGGTAGTAACCATTCGCGCCGGTGGTCATGCTGATCGCCGAGCCACTGACGGTGTAACCACCCGCACCGGCATTCACGATCATCGTGGCCGGGTTGTAGTTCGGACACGCGCCCACCGGCTGCAAGGTCACGGTTGCACCAGGCACCACCTCGCGCGTCACCGCGTCATAGACGACGCCTGACGGATCGACCGGCAGGCTCTGCTGCGGAATATTGCCGCCAGGTGGCAACACGACTTCGAGTGCGCCGCGCGGATTGGCGGGCGCCGGCCGCGAGCCAGCCTGCGGCGTGCCCGTGTTGCCATTCACCGGCGTGCCGTAGGCGACGCCACTGGTGGGATCACGGAACAGCACGTTGTAAGTGCCCGGGATCACGGTCAGGAATGCATAGTTGCCCGCGGCGTCCGTCAGGGTTGTGCGGACCGGCGGTGTACCGGCGGGCGCAGCCGGATCGACCAGCTCCACGATCCAGCCTGGCAGCGGTGCATCCCCGGCATCGCGCTGGCGACCCGTCTGACCGATATCGAACCAGACGGAGCCCGAGATCTGGCCACCGACCTGCAGCGGCACCGACAGCGTCGACTCGTTGTTGTCCTGCAGACCGTTCGGTTCACCGCCGCCGTCCACGCGGACGCGGTTGACGAGCGGTGAATTGGCAGCAGCACCGGCCGCAACATCCACGGTCAGAGTAATCGGCGCGGCCGTACCGCCATTCGATGCCAGCACGACCGAACTCGTGCAGGTCGCGGTCTGACCACCAACCACCGTGGTCGAGCAGTCCCAGCCTGCGCCGGTCGGAATCTCGGCCACCGTCATGCCCGCAGGCAGCGTGTCGACGACGGTGTAGACACCGGTCGTGTCGAGCGCCAGCGCCACGTTGCTGACCACGATCGAGAACGTGCCGCGGTTGGCTTCGGTGAAGATGGTGGGCGTCGCGGTCTTGACGACCGTGACATCCGGACCAAGGTAACGGAAACCAACCGGTGTTGCCGTGCCCGTGCCACCGAGCGGTACGTTCACCGTCTGCGGGTCGTTAGCCGTGGTCAGCTCTGTGCCTGCAGGATCGGTCACGTCCGCCTGGGTCGGGCCACCCGGCACCGGGATACGATAATCGCCGTTGCCATCCGTGGTGACCGTCAGCGTGCGACCATCCGATGTCTGCACGGTAACAACCGTGTTGGTGAGATCCGGCTCGCCCGGGTCCTGGACGCCGTTGTTGTCCGGGTCGAAGAACGCGTGGCCGGCCAGATAGCTCGGTGTCTCGCCGAAGTTGAAGGCCACACCCGTGCCGCCCGCCGGCACGACGATGTTGCTGATGACATTGGTGCCCGCGGCACCCGCGGTACCGACCGGTGCGCCGCCGAAGTTGCCCGGCGAATCGATGCCGTCGGCGTAGCTCGCCGGCTGCGTCTGCGTCACGGTATAGGTGCCCGCCGGCAGGTCCGGGAAAACGTAGGCGCCGTTGGCATCGGTGACCACGACACAGTTGGCAATGATCGTGCACACGTCCGCGCCACCCAAGGTGGTGCCGGAGAGCGTCATCGTGACATTGGGCAGACGGTCCTCGCCCGCGTCGGCCACGCCGTCGTTGTCGAGATCGACGTACGAGACACCCGCCAGGCTCGCGGGCCGTTCGCCAAAGTTGTAGTTCATCGCCGCAGCGCCGGTCGGCAGCACGATGCCACTGATCACGTCGTTAGCCGCCGCGGAGCCGGTCGGCGTGCCATTGATCTGGCCCACCGATTCGGCGCCGTCGCCATACTGATTCAAGGGCGTGGTTGTCTGCGGCTGCTGCGTCAGCGTGTAGCCAGCAGCGTCGCTGCCGGGCAGACTCGGGAACGCGTAATTGCCGTTGGCGTCAGTGACTGCGGAGCACGGGTTCGGGCTGATGACCGTACAGACATCGATGCCGGTCGCAGCATTGCCCGACACGGTGATCGTGACGCCCGGGATACCGCGTTCGCCGGCATCGCGTGTGCCATTGCCGTTCGTGTCGACATAGACAGAGCCGCTCAAGCCCTGGCCCTGCACACCGAAGTCGTAGTTCTGACCGTTGGCGCCCGCCGTGACCGGGATGTTCGCCGAGAGGTTGGTGCCCACACTCGGCGTGTTAACGCCCTGGCCGTTGCCGCCCAGCGTACCGTTGAAGGTGCCGGTGTTGGTGAGGCCCGGGATCGCCGTCTGCGTCAGGGTATAACTACCGGGGCGCAGCGTGGCGCAGAGCGGATTCGGATCGCCGGCCACCGGAAAAGCGTAAGTGCCGTTTGCGGCGGTCGTGGTCGAACAGTTCACCGCCTGACCCGTGTCGGTCGTGCCAGTGAGCGTGATCGCAACGCCGGCGACACCGGAAGTCTCGGCTGCCTCGCGGATCGCATTCGCGTTCGGATCGATGTACACCCGACCCGAGAGCTGCGCGCCCGGCAACTCGCCGAAGTTGCGCTCAGTCAGATTGGCCGCTGGATTGACGACGATGCCGCCCGTCGCCGGAATGGTTTCACCCACCGGCCGACCGCGACTGTTGGCAATGACATTGCCGACACCCGCGCCGTTCTGATCCGCGCCGTCAGCGAAGCCGGTCGGCTCGTTGACCTGCGTCAGTGTGTAGCCCGTGGCATCCGATGGCGGCAGGTTGGTGAACGCGTAGGCACCGGTCGCCGTCGTGTTCTGCGTCAGCGTCAACGCGTTGCCGGCATAGTCCGTGCCCGTCAGACGGATCTGCACGGGGTTGGTGGTGCCATTGATGCCGGTCTCGCCGCCTTCGCGATTACCGTTGTCATTGGCATCGACGTACACGAAGCCGGAGAGCTGCGCCGTCGCATACTCCTGGAAATTGTAGTTGGTCGCCTGCGTATTGGGCGGCAAGGTGATGTTGGTGATGCGGTTTTGCGCAGCCGCATTGCCGCAATTGGCAGGCGGCGGGCAGTTGGGCGATGCCGTGCCCCCTGCGCTGCCTGCGAATTCGGCACTGTCGACGAACGCACCCGGCTGCGTCTCGGTGATCGTGTAGTCGCCAGGCGGCAGGAACTGATACAGATAGGCGCCGGCGGCGTTGGTCTGCGTCGTGACGTTGTTGAGTGTATTGCCGTAGATGTCCGTGCCGTTCAGCGTGAGCTGCACCGAGCCAATGGCTTCACCGGCACCGAAGGTGTTGTCGCGGTTGTTGTCGGCGTACACGTTACCGGCGAGGCTGGAGCGCTGCACCTGCACGACCGCGGACTGCGAGTTGTTACCCGCCACTGTGTCACGTGACACCGGATTGCCGCCAGCATCGAGCCCCGGCGAGATGGTGGCGGTATTGGTCACGTTCGCGCCGAACGGGCCCCCGTAGAAGAACTGCGGTCGCGCCGTCACGTGCAGCGTGACCGTGTTGCCGGCACCCGGCTGCAGGTTGCCTTGCAGATCGCAGGTCACCGTCACGGTGGTCGTGCCGGAATCGTTACAGATCAGGCTGGTGACCGTGGCCGTACCGCCCCATTCACCAGCCGGTGCGGTCACAATGCCCACGCGCGTGAAGCCAGCCGGCAGCACATCGACGATGCGGGCACGATTGGTTGGCGAAGGGCCATTGTTGCGAATGACGATCGTGAACTCGGTTGGCTGGTTGATATTGACGGGCGACGGGGTCACCAGTGTCTTGCTGACCACCTCCAGATCGGTCGATGGCAATACCGTCGTGTTCTCCGAGACGATGTTGTTGGCTGGCAGCGTGTCGTAACTGCTGAGCGTTTCGCTCGAGCGCACCTCTGCACCGTTGACGAAGGTCAGTGAGCCCGGCGGAGCCGGACCGGCGACCGCAAACTCGACGTCGAAACGAATGGATTCGCCTGGGTCCAGATAGTTGTTCGCTGCCGTGGTCGACGCCACGCAAAGGATCTGGCCTGCCGCGGGTGAGTTGATGGTACAGACCGGCGCACGCGACGCTGTCACGTTGGTCGTGCCGAGCACTGCCGAGGTCGGCGTCATGGTGTAGCCCGCGGGCGGAGTCCCCGGTGTGTCGATCATCTCGACGTTGGTCGCACGCGACGGACCGACGTTCTGCATCGTCACCTGATAGAGCAGCGGCGCGCCAAATGGCACGGGATCCCCGCCAACTGGCTCCTGCTTGGTCACGATCATGTCGAGCTGCGGCACGATCACATCGTGCGTCACGCTGCCTGAGTCGTTAGTCAGGTCCGACTGGAAGGTGGACGTCAGGATGGTGGCCGTGTTGGTATGCGAGCCGGGGAATGGCGGGGTGCCCGGGAACGGGAAACGCGCGATCGCCTGGAACGACATCTGGAAGTTCTGGCCACGGTTCAGCGTGCCGAGCGAGCAGCTGGCAACATCGGCGACGAAGCTGCACGTCTGGCCCGGCTTGGTCGTGCTGATCGATCCCGGCGCGACGATGAAACGCGTCGGATCGATCGGATCGTCGACAGTCACGTTGGCGGCCGGATTCGGCCCGACGTTACGAAAGCTGATGGTATATGTGAATGGCACACCGACCACGACCGGATTCGGGTTGACCGTCTTCTGCGTCACTGCGACGTCAGCAATCGGCACGATCGTGACACTCGCTGGATCGCTGTTGTTGCCGTTATTGCTGTCGACCGCGTTGGGTGAGCTGACGGACGCGCTGTTGTTGAATGTCCCGCTCTCGACCGGACGTGTCATCTCGATCAGAATCGTGCGAGATTCGGCCGGCGCAAGATTGTTCAACTGACAGTTGACAGTCGCTCCCGTGCGGGTACACGAATCGCCAGCCGGCGCCGTGAGCGTCACGCCGGTCGTGAATGGCGCGCTGTTGAGATATTCACCGAGCGGATTGGAAACGTTGACGGTCGGCGCTGTGTCGGCACCGTTGTTGCTGACGATCAAACGCCAAACGTAGCTGGTCTGAGAGGTCGGCACCGTCAGCGATTCGACGAATGGCCCGGCAGTCGTCGACCCCACGGTCTTGTCGATCGCCAGATCCGCTATGCGCGTCGTGGCGACGATGCCTGCACTGGTGCAGTCGTTGGAATCGTTAGTTGGATCGAGCGGCGTCGCCAGCGAGTTGGCGGTCGAGCCGGTGCAGGCCGTATTGCTGATCGTCGGGAACGGCGGTGTACCGCCGATGCCGGTGGCCTGACTCGTCAGCTGTACGACCGTGGTAGCTCCGTTCGGGATCGAGCCGCTGCCGGTGGTCTCGCAGGTCACAGTCGTGGGCCCCGGTATAGGCCCGGCGGGACAGCTCCAGCCGGCGGTCAGAACACCGGTAAAGATCTCGTTGACGCCGAACTGATCGGTGATGCGCAGCGGCGTACCAGGCGCGTAGGTAGACGCGGAGACGCCATTGTTGCGCACCGTTATGGTCGAAGTGATCGTGGCTCCCTGCGCCACCGGATTCGGCGATTTGCTTTTGGTGACGGACAGATCAGCGAATGGCTCGACCACGGTGAACGGCGTGGTTGCGTTGTCGTTACCAGGGATCGGGTCGGTGATGCCACCCGGCGGCGTCACGAGCGCAGTCAGATTGCCGCTAGTTGCTGCGCCCGGCGCGCTCGCCGGAACCGTGAATATCTGGTTGCCACCAGCAGCAATCGAGCCGCTGACACAGGCAACGGTCCAGCCCGCGCCAACGCTACCCGAAGGCGTACAACCAGCTGGCATCGTGCCCAGTACGAAACCCGCCGGGATCGTGCCGACGATCGTGGCACCGTTGACCACGGCGGGACCGAGGTTGTTGATGCGCAGCGGAATGGTGACCGCCGCATTCGTGATCGCAGGATTGCTCGACAGACTGATCAGCGCCTGCAGGTCTGCACCCGGCGTCACGGTGACGACGATGTTAGGCGTGACGTCGTTCGCTGCATCGCGATCGAGAACGTTGCTGTTGCTCGAGGCAACCTGTGCCGAGTTCGTGATGGTGCCGGCAATGCCGCGATTGATACGGCCCGCAATCGTGATATTGGGGTAGTTGCCGGTGAGCGCGCCGCCGGTGTAGTCGCAGATGACGTTCGGCACGCCGGCATTGACGACACAGCTCCAGCCAGCGCCACTCGCGGTCACGTTGTTGAGGTCACTCTGCGGCGGCAGGTTGTCTGTCACACGGACGTTAGCCGTACTGTCGGGGCCCGCGTTGCTGACCGCGAGCGTGTAGGTAAGCTGCGCGCCACCTGGCAATGTCGTCGCGCTGGGTGTCTTGGAGATCGACAGATCGACGCCCAGGCGAACAGTGGGATTGCGGCTCAGACTGTTGTTGCCGTTGTTCGGATCGGTCGTGCCGCCGGGCGGCGCAATGGCGGCGGATGTGCCGGCCGACGAGGGCGCCGTGATCGCGGTGGCCGTATAAAGAGTGTCGACGGATGCACCGACTGCGAACGGTGTAATCGGGCAGCTCAATACTTGGGAACCGACGACTCCCGTAAGGGAACATGACGCCGGGAAAGCAGTGCCTGGCGCGTTGGCAACCTGAAAACTCGGCGCTACGTTGATCGTCAGCACGGAGCCGTTGGCAGTGCCGGGCCCGTTGTTAGTCGTGCGCACCGTGAACTGCACTGCGGCGCCATTGGGTACCGGGTCCGGCGTCCAGGTATAGGCAGCGACGGAGACGTCCGCGCTCTGCGCGAGCGCGGCGCCGGGGGCGCCTAGTGCCATGAGCGCGAGTACCGATAGTGCCCACAGGCTCGGGCTCCGATGCACGCCGCGCGATACTGTCGCCACTGCCAACCGCAAGCTATCGCATCGCATCTAATACTCTCCGTAGATCGACCCGAGCACTCGTCGCGAGTAATCGCGCGCGCAAGCGAGCCCATGCCGGCCTATTGGCCAGACTGTCGTCAAAAAAGTTGGGTGGGTCCTGAACCCGCTGTGGCAGGTTAGGGACGGAACCTCGCGTTACTAACCAGTTGCGGCCATACACGGCCGCAACCTGCATCCTTTAGCAACATACGACCGCATAGCCTCCCTGAGTAAGCGGAACGTCAGCTCATACTCGATGGTGATATGGAAAACGATCGGTCGTTAAGTTACAAGCTGACGCAGCACACATTTCTGCGCATGGTTTGCACACTGAGAATCCGGTCGCGACGCTAGTCGGTAACGCGTGACGTGTGTCTCAATCGCCAGTTACCGTCTTCCCTTACGAGTTCAACGCGGTAACGCTGACCGTTCGCTGCGAAGCGCGCGCCGTCGCCGGCACCCGTCGATTCCCGGCCGAGAACCACGAGCGTGATGGTTGCCTGCGCCAGATCGTCGGCAGGAAACTCCACTGATTCGACGCGCAACAGCACTGTGAGCGACGGTCGGCTGAGGAAATACGCGCGGACGAAGTGCTGCAGGCCGTTCTTGTCGAAACCGTTGTCGTCACTGTAGTCGTCGGCGACCAGGGACATCGCATCGGACGTATCGCGCGCCTCCGCAGCGGCCTCGGCGGCGGCGAACACCGCACGCACTTCCTCCTCCGGCGTGCCGCGCGATGCGCAACTCGTCGCAGCGAGTACGAGCAAGGGCAACAGATACCTCTTCATGAAAAATTCCTCTTGCAGTGAGACTCGATGTGCCGTAACTTTCGCGCCGCGTTACGGGGTTGGGAACCGGTCGTGACGTCCAGAGATGGTGCGCCGGACCCAGTGGAGGTGGAAACCAAAGAGATGAAGAACACTCGCGTTGCGTCGATCGACAGCAGCCCTGTATCCCGTCTTCATACCGTCAACCGGTATCTCGAGAAGAATTTTCCCGATTTCTTTGCCCAAGCCCGTTTCGACGTGGGCAATGACGATTATTTCCTCTACGCCCGTTTTGGCCAATACCTGGCCCGCTCGATCGAGCACCGGCGCGTGCCGCGCGACAAGATCTATCGCGGCTTCACCGTACTCAACAAGATGGCCCGCATGTCGGCGCGCGATCCCGAAGTGCGCCAGATGCTGGTTTCTGGCCCGCTCGAGTATCTGCTGGACGCCCCCAAGGCCCGCGAACTGGCACGCAAGCGCCTGTCGCCGGTAGCGCAGGGCTATATGGAGAGTCTCTGCGAGTAGCCGCAGCGGCGGTGCGATCAGAGGGAGTGGTGCAGAGCGTCCGTGGAGATCGCCGCAGCGCGGACGTGGCGCGCTCCTGCGCCGCTTTCAGCCTGGCGCGCCACAGGGGGAAGATGCGCGCCGCGTTCGCGCGAGGTTCGCCGGCGCGAGCGCTTCGCTCGCGACGAAGCGCGATCGATCCGGACGCTCTGCACCACTCCCTCTGATCGCACTGCCGCCGGATCCACCGTGCGTCTCGGCCAATCGATAGTCGCGGACGCTTGTTGCAGTAGACATCCGCCTGAGCGCCCGGTAACACTCCGCCGCACCGATCGGTTCGAGGCGGCGAGCATTTATGCATAGTCCATCGTGGGGATTGTCGGCACTGCTTGCAGCAATGTTGCTGACAGGCTGCGCCAAGCCCGCGACGCCGCAAGTGGAAGGACCGCTGGCGATCGACATCCCGGAGCTGTGCACCCAATGCGTCGAGGTTCTGCGCTGCGAGGGCGATGGTCGACGCACCGTGTACGTGCTGGACGAGAAAAGCGCCTGGGCGCAGATCGCCACGATCTGGGACTACATGGCGCAGTTCTTCCGGCCGAAAGTTGAAGACTTTCGCGACCTGAAGATCTACCAGCTTGCGGCGGATGGCGAGACTGTCGTCGCGCGCACCGCCGACTTGCAGGCGCGTCTCGATGTCTGGCAGCGTCGCGTCGAGTTGCCCGACTCTGTTGTCGAGCAGAAGACCGGCCGCTGGCTTGGGCTGGATGGGAAACCGCAGGGCACGTGTCGACACTTGCCGCGCACCGAAGACCGCAACTATGCACGCCAACTGGAAGAACGCACACCATGAGTAAGATGAGGAGCTTCGGCCGCGGCTTTGTCCTGGTGCTGCGCTACTTGTACGGGCTGTTCTATCTGTTTGCCACGGTAAACAAGTTCCAGACCAACTACATGTTCAGTGACAAACCACTGGAGGTGTTCACCAAACAGCTCGCGCAGATCGACCAGAACGGCATCATGGCCGCCTATCTCAAAGGCTTTCTGATACCGAACTATCACTTCGTCGGCATCGTGATCACGCTGGTGTGGTCGGCGGTGACGATCGGCCTGCTGCTCGGCTTGTGCACTAGGTGGGCAGCCGCGCTGGCGATTTTCGCGACGATCAATATCGGTCTGGGCGGATTCTATGACGCGTCGCTGATCGTGCTCGGTGCGATCGCACTGCTGTTCGTGGTGCTGCCAACGGGCCACTGGCTGGGGCTCGACAAGCGTCTGCATGCGAAGTATCCGCGGTCGATTTTGTTCAGATAAGACCAGTTGTTCCGCGCAGCGACGAACCCCTGATTCGAGTCCGGGTCGATCGCGCTTCGCCGCGCGCGAAGCGCTCGCGACGGCGAACCTTGCGCGAACGCGGCGCGCATCTTTCCCCTGCGAAGCAGTTAGCCTGACAGCGGCACAGGAGCGCGCCACGTCCGCGCTGCGGCGATCTCCACGGACTCGAATCAGG
>Ga0116152_10003202_pt1 | contig 13209 bp, 9 predicted proteins | sample AD_UKC119_MetaG_FD_89894 | JGI IMG/M metagenome (GOLD analysis project Ga0116152, IMG submission 89894) | Active sludge microbial communities of municipal wastewater-treating anaerobic digesters from Hong Kong - AD_UKC119_MetaG | ecosystem: Engineered > Bioreactor > Anaerobic > Digestate...
CGACGCCCTGGCTCTCGAGCAGGGTCCGGTTGTGGTGCTCGAGTCGGTCGGTGATGCGGGCGATGCGCTCGCGCACCGCCTCGAGGTCGACCGCGGCGTCGGTGACCCGCAGCCCCATCCCGTTGGAGTCCTCGATGGCGTCGAGGCGGCCTCCCGTCGCGATCATCGCCTTGGACGGCACGCAGTCCCACAGGTGGGCCGCACCGCCGACGATGTCGCGTTCGATGAGGGTGACCTCGGCGCCGAGGCGGGCCGCGGAGGTGGCGGCCTGGGTGCCGGCCGGGCCCCCGCCGATGATCACGAAGCGCAGGGACATGGGCTCAGGCTATCGGGAGCACGGGTCCGCTTCGGGTAGCGTCCGCCGAGAAGATGACGGAGCTGATCGACGAGTCCAGCCAACCCGGCGGGCCACAGCCCGATATCCGGTCCCGAGTCGGCTCGACGCTGGTCCGGGTCCTCCCCGATCGGATCTCCGTCGCGGCCACGGTCGTGCTGTGGACACCGATGCTGGGCTGGCTCCTGCTGTTCCAGCCGGGGATGGTGTCACCGGACTCGCTCAGCGCCTGGAGGCAGGTCCTCAGCGGCACATGGACCGATGCCCACCCGCCGCTGTACACCGCGGGGATGTGGCTGAGCCACGCCCTGGTGTCGTCCCCAGTGCTGCTCGGCGGAGCCCAGTCCCTGCTGCTGGCGGCCGGCATCGTGGCCGCATCCCGCAGCCTCGTGCGTTTCGGAGCTCCCCGCTCCGGCGTCATCGTCACGGCGACGCTCCTCGCCTGGTCGCCCATGATCGGCGCCTTCTCCGTGAGCCTGTGGAAGGACGTCCCGTACGCCGGGGCCTTCCTCTTCGCCGCGGCGCGGAGCGTCGACCTGGTCACGGCTCGACTCGAGGGTCGACGACCGATCCGGCCGACGGTGTCGCTCGCCATCTGGGCGGCCTTGGTCGTCCTGCTGCGCCAGAACGGGGTCCTGCTGGTCGCGGCCCTGTTCCTGACGCTCATCGTCGTGTTGCCCGGCCAACGGCGACGACTGGTCGCGGGGCTGGTCGGGGCCATCGCCGTGCTGGCCGTGGCCAAGGCCGTGGTGTATCCGCTCGCCGGGATCCGACCGGCCGACTCCAACGCGACCATGGCGAACCTGCTCCACGACATCGCGGCCCACGTCGCCGAGGATCCCGCCGCGCTGACACCTTCGGATCGGGCGCTGCTCCAACAGCTGGGACCGATCGAGACCTGGACCGACGCCTTCTCACGAACCCGGTGCTGGTCCCAGAACTGGCAGTTCGACCCGGCGTTCCGCTGGGAGGAGATCCCGCCGGTCCGCACCCGAATGCTCGCACTCTGGGCCCGCCTCGCGATCGCCGACCCGATGGCCGAGGTCCGGAACCGGGCCTGCGTGGCCGCCATCGCCTGGAGTCCCTACCCGGTCGGGCCGACATACACCGTCGAGCGGTCGGTCGCCCCCAACCACGACGGTCTGGTCGCCGCCACCGTCTCACCCGAGCTTACGAGGAGGGCTCAGGAGCTCCTGGCCGACCTCGACGGCCAACCGGCGCAGTCGTTGCTGTGGCGGGCACCCGCCTGGATGATGCTCGCCGCCGCATCGGTCGCGATCGCTGCCTTCCGGGCCCGCCGGGCGCTCGTGGCCGCGGTCATCGTTCCGTTGGCCGCGTTCGTCCTGAGCGTCGCACCGGTGGTGCCCTCCCAGGACGCCCGATACATGATCCCCGCGCTGATGTTCGCCGTCCTGCTGCTGCAGACGGCGTGGCGGACGCCCCGGTCGACAGATCGTCACCGCCCGGAGGACCAAGGGGCTGACGGACCGACGTCGGCCTAGGATCCAGCGACCGACAGGAGGCGTCGACCGTGCAAGTGCTCAATCCTCAGCTGGCCGACGACCTGGCACACGACCGACCGGTGTCGATCGCCATCGGTGCCGGGGGTGAACGCGACGAGGGTCACTACACGCTCGACATCCGCGACATGGACGGCATCGACATCGTCGCCGACCTGAACGAGCCGCTCGACGGACTTCCCGACCGAAGCGTCCGGTCGGTGCACGCCCATCACGTGCTCGAACACGTGCGCGAGCTCGACGCTCTCATGGACGAGCTGCACCGAGTGCTGCGACCCGACGGGGTGCTGCAGGTGATCGTGCCGCACTGGGCCAATCCCCTGGGCCACTCCGATCCCACCCACGTCCGCCTGTTCGGGCTCTACTCGTTCGGCTACTTCGTCGGCCTCGACGACCAGCCGTTCGAACGCAAGGTCCCCACCTACCGGGACGACCACCGCTTCCGGATCCTCTCGCTCAGCCTCGGCTTCCGTTCGACCGGCCGGTTCGGCTCGACCGTCCAGCGTGAGGTCAACCGTTCGATGCGACGCATGGAGCTGTACGAGCGCAACGCCGCCCGCGTCTACTGGCCCTACGAGATCCGCTGCGAGCTCGCTCCGGCGTGATCGGACCGGCTCAGCCCGACGCCGGGACCGGGGCGAGACCCCGCAGGACCTGACCGGTCACCGGCCCGTCGCCGAGGGCGTCGATGCGACGGTCTCGGCGATCGAACGCCTCGGGATCGCAGAGCTGGTGGTAGATCCGCGACAGCGCCGAGTCCCAGTCCGAGTGATGGCGCGCCACCCGGTCCAGTCCGCCGCGCTGCAGCCGGGCCCGAAGGGCGGCGTCGTCGATCAGCCGGCCGACGTTCGAGACCAGGCTGGGGACGGTCCGACGGCTCAGCAGGCAGTCAACGCCGTCGTCGAGGATCCAGTAGCCCGGCGGCAGGTCGAACGCGACAACCGAGGCGCCACAGGCCATCAGCTCGAGCGGCAGGTACGACGGGTGCGGTGACACCGTGAGCGAGATCCCGATGTCGCAGGACCGGTACAGGTCGCCCGTCGCGCGGTAGTCGAGCAGCCCGAGGTGCTCGATGCCGCGACCGAGGTCCTCGGGCCGTGCCCAAGAGCCGGCGGTGACCACGGTGAGCCGGCGGCCGTAGGTCGCCTTGAGCTCGTCGAGCGCGAGCGACACGAGCTCCCAGCAGTTGCGCCAGTGCCCGGGGCGGGCGTACAGGAACAACCGCACCGGGTCGTCGGGATCCCGCTCAGGTCGACCCCGGGCGTGGAAGACGTCGGTGTCGACCGCGGGCACGAAGTGCGATCCGGTGCCGCCGTAGTCGTCGCGGTAGAAGCGGCCCATCGACACCGTGTTGCAGATCCCGTAGAGGCCGAGCTTGTAGGACTCCTCGGCCAGGGCGTACAGGGTTCCCGCGGGGTGGAACACCGGCTCGAAGTCCTGGACCAGGTAGAAGCGCCGGGTCGCTCCCCGGAAGGCCGCCACCGCGTACGCGGTGGGCCACTGGGTGGCAACAGCGACGTCGCAAGGTGGCAGGTCGTCGAGGCGGTCGCCCAGGCTGCCGTCGTGGAATACGATCGGCGAGTCGGCCAGGCCGGGGAAGATGGCCCGGATGGCGGAGCGGAACCACTCCTCGTTCGGCGCCGACCAGACCACGAAGCGGTTCTCCACACCGTGATGCGCCCGGAGATGCTCGGCGATGCGGAACGCGGTGGCGATCCCGCCGTAGAAGGGGTTCTCGACGTCGGGGATGAACCAGTTGACCGTCCGGACCGGTCGGGGACCGACGACCGCGGCGTGCTCGGCCGCGAGCTCGTCGATGCGGCCGTCGGGCAGACGGCACAGGTCCGCCAGCATCAGGGCCTCGGCCTCGGTCGCGGTCTGACGGAACACCCCGAACTGCCGGCCGAGGAGCGGTCCCACCTGCTCGAGCGCCGACGGCTCGTGACCGGAGCGCAGCTGCAGCTCGGGTCCCCGCAGGCTGAGGGCACGGGGGAAGTACGGGTCACCGACCTTCAACCAGCGGTGGTAGCGCCAGTAGCTGGCGTACATGTCGTGGACCGGGACCTCCGCGCCCCGGGTCACCGATTCCATGTGGCGCACGTCGATCGCCGGAGTGGTCACGTTTCGCAATCCCAGACCCATCGCGTCGAGACCGAGGACCACGTCGCTGCCGAGCAGGTCGAATCGCTCGTCGAGACCGCCGATCTCATCCCAGACCGTGCGCCGCAGAGCAACGCACGCCGCGGTGTTGGCGGAGGCGTCGCGGTAGAGGTCGGTCGATCCGAGGACCGTGTCGGAGTGGGGAGGGATCCCGGCGAACAGGTGGTTGGCGAAGCCCGACATGCCGATCACCACGCCGCCGTGCTGGATCACGCCGTCGCCGTTGACCAGTTGGACCCCGACGGTGCCGATCTCGTCACGGGTGGCCCAGCCGACCATCTCGGTGAGCCAGCCCGGCGAGCGGGTCTCAGTGTCGTCGTTGAGGAGCACGACGACGTCGCCGTCGGTCTGCGCGACGGCGTGGTTGTTGACCGTGCCGTAGTTGAACGGCTCGTCCCACCAGATCACGCGGGCGTCGAGGCCGTCGAGCAGTTCGGCGTAGTAGGCGTCTCGCTCGTCGTTCCGGCCGCCGTTGTCGATGACGACCAGCTCCCAGTCCGGGTAGTCGGTGCGGCGGAGCGTCGGGACGAGCGACTCGAGCAGCGGTCGGTTGTGACGGGTCGGCACCACCACCGACGCCCGCGGCCACGCCGACATGTCCCACCGCAACCGGATGTGGCCGTCGCGGACCTCGGCGGTGGCCGGCCAACCCCGCCGGGCCAGCGCTGCGGAGACCGCGGGGGCCATGGCCGCGACCGGTGCACGTCGTCGGTCCACGACGTGACCGGGCGCCCCTTCGAGGTGGGCGACGCGGTCGGGATGCGGGTCGAGACGCAGGAGCAGGTCCCACCACGGATCGGAGCTCGTCGGGTCGAAACCACCGGCGGAGCGCAGGCGGTCGACCCGGACCGCGAACGACCGCCCGGTCGGGTTGGTCGACAACAGCAGGTCCGGCGCCCAGGTGGGGGGTCCGAACCGGGGGTCACGTTCGCCGGAGACGTCGTCGTCCCACGTGACCAGGTGCCGGGCCGGATCGGCCCACAGCGCATCCGCGACCCGGAACGCGACGTCCCGGTCGATCGTGTCGCCGGCGCGGAGCACCACCGCCATCGCCTCGTCGGGCAGGCCGTCGACCCACGCGGGGACCTCGGACAGAGGACCGACACGGTGGGCGGTCCGGCGCCACACCTGCTGTTCCAGACAGCGTACGGAGCGATCCGCCGGTCCCCCGTCGGCGACGACGAAGGCGTGTACCTGAGTGGGGTTGGCGCTGGTGGCCGACACGTGCTCCATGCGGGCCAACTCATCGGGCCCCACCCGGGTACGAGCCTGCCAGGTGGCCAGATCGGGGGCCCGACGCCCGTCGTCGTGCATCACGGCGACCGAATCCGCCAGGCGACGCAGCGAGTTGCGGCCCTCCCGGTAGGCGTCGAGAGCGACCAGGGCGTAGCCGCGCCTTGGGCTGCCCGGCGGCAGGGCTCGGGTGACCGCCCGACGCACCGTGGCCTTGGCCCCGCTCACCTCGCCTCCTCCTCGGCCCCTCGCATCGACCAGACCCCGTCGACGTCGAAGTACCCGTCCACCCCACGTTTGGGCTCGCCCCGGACGTTGAGGGTCAACCCGTGCTCGATCTCGTCGTAGACGTGGGTCGAGTGGCTGTCGACGGCGTACACGTTGATGAAGTAGCGCCCGGTGAGCAACGGCAGCCGGGGCACATGGAACTCGACGACCCCGTCGGTGCGCACGGTGCCGGGGTCGATCGGGCTGTCGAGGGTGGTCTTGAGCGACATGAGCTGCCCGTTCTCGTGTCGGATCCCCACGCCGAACATCGGGTCGACGACCGGGCTGGTGCAGCTGAACTCCATCCGCACCGTGATCTCCTCCCCGGGCATGGCGAACATCGTGCGGGTCCCTGTCGCGTCGAGTACCGCGATGTCGGCGAAGCGGATCTCACCGCTACCGCGTCGCAGGACGTCGTCGGTGATTCCCTCGGCCGCGGGGGCGGCATCGGTCTGCTCGTCGGCGTTGACCTTGGACAGGTACGCGGTGGCGGCCTCGGTCGAGGTGCCCATGGCCCGGATCTCACCGTGGTCGAACCACGCGGCGTGGTCGCACATCGACTGCACCAGACCCAGGCTGTGGCTGACCAGCACGATGGTCACCCCGGAGCGACGGAGGGTGTGGATGTGCTCGAAGCACCGACGCTGGAACTCCTCGTCGCCCACCGCCACGACCTCGTCGATGAGGAGGATCTCGGGGTTGACGTGGACGGCGACCGAGAAGCCGAGTCGCACGAACATCCCCGACGAGTACACCTTGACCGGGGCATCGATGAACCCGCCGATCCCGCTGAAGTCGACGATGTCGTCGAAGACCGAGTCGATCTCCTTCTTCGACAGTCCCAGGATGGCGGCGTTGAGGTAGATGTTCTCCTTGCCGGTCAGGTCGGGGTGGAACCCGGCGCCGAGCTCCAACAGCGCCGAGATGCGGCCTCCGACGCTGACGGTGCCCTTGGTCGGCTGGTAGATGCCGGCGATGCAGCGCAGCAGGGTGGACTTGCCGGAACCGTTGTGACCGATCAGCCCGAAGGTCGTGGCCGGCGGGATCTCCAGGCTCACGTCGCGCAGCGCCCAGAACTCCTCGTAGCGGGCGAACCGACGGGCGGTGAACCGCTCCTTGAGCGAGTTGGCCCGACCGGTGTAGAGCCGGAACCGCTTGGAGACGTCGTCGACGACGATCTGGCTCATCAGATCTCCTCGATCACGTCAGCGGCCCGACGTGTGAACACCCACCAGCCGAACACGAGCACCGCGACGCTGCACGCGAACGTGTAGCCGACCTGGTTCAGGGTGGGGAACTCGAGCAGGTACATGACCTGACGGGACTGGATGACGTACTGGGTCAGGGGGCTGGCTTCGACCAGCGCCCGGACCGGGACCGGGCCGATCTTCTCGGGGATGTCGGTGAGTTGGTAGACGATCGGCGTGCTGTAGAAGAGGATCTGCATGCCGATCCCGACCAGGTAGCTGACGTCGCGGTAGATGACGTTGTAGAGGCTGGCGATCATGCCCAACCCCAGAGCGAACGCCATCACCTCCACGACCAGCACCGGCAGCCAGACGAAGGTCCAGCTGACGTTGCCCAGGACCACCATCACCCCGACGAGGATGGCGGACTCGATGCCGACCTGCAGCAGGCTGGCCATCATGCCGGCGATGAGCGGGCACTCCGGCGGGAAGTAGATCTTCGACAGCAGCCCGCCGGAGTCGACCAGCGACGACATCGAGCCGTTGAGGACGTTGGAGAACCCGTTCCAGATGATGAGAGCGGTGAACAGGAAGATGGCGAAGTTGGCGGTCCCGTTGGCCATCGGAGGCGGGACGGCCTTGAGGTAGACGCCGAAGACGAGGGTGTAGACCGCCAGGGTGGCGGCCGGGCTGATCAGCGACCAGCCCCACCCCAGAACGCTCTTCTTGTACTTGGCCCGGAGCTCACGCTGGGCGAGGTTGGCGATGAGGGTCCGGTAGGCCCAGAGTTCTCGGAGTCGTTGCATGCGCTGTTGGAGGGGGTCGGCGACGCTGCCGCCGGGTCGAGACCCTAGCGGAGCCAGGCAACGACTTCGTCGAGCGGTTCATGGAAGTCGCGGCTGGGGGTGAAGCCGTGGAGGCGCCACGCCAGGTTGTCGAGAACCGAGTTGGCCGGCCGCGGCGCCGGTCGGGGTGGGTCGAGCTCCGCGGTGGTGATCGGGCTGATGCGATCCGGGTCGTGTCCGGCGGCGGCGAACACCGCTCGGGCGAACCCGTACCAGCTGACCGCGCCTTGGTTGGTGGTGTGGAACACGCCGGGGACGCGCTCGACGCCGAGCTGCACGACCATGGCGGCCAGGTCCTGGGCGAAGGTCGGATGACCGATCTGGTCGTCGACGAAGCTCAACGTGTCGCGTTCGTCGGCCAGACGCAGCAGGGTCTTGACCATGTTGTTGCCGTGACGCCCGCACACCCACGACGTGCGGGCGATCGTCCAACCGGGGTCGATCTCGGACTCTCCGCCCAGCTTGGTCCGCCCGTAGACCGACTGCGGGTTGGGGCGGTCCCACTCGACGTACGGCGTGGACTTGGTCCCGTCGAACACGTAGTCGGTGGACACGTAGACGACGTGCGCTCCCACCCGGCGAGCGCCGTCGGCCACGAAGCGGGTCGCCGCGCAGTTGACCCGGTACGCGGTCTCGACCTGCTCCTCGCACACGTCGACCGCGGTGAACGCCGCGCCGTGGAGGATCAGGTCGGGTTCGAACGAGGTGATGACGCCGAGCACGTGGTCGCGGTCGGTGAGGTCGTGGTCAGGAAGGTCGAGGCCGAGCACCTCGTGGTGGTCGGACGCGCCGAGCAGGTCCATGACCTCGGTACCGAGCTGTCCGTTGGAGCCGGTGACGACGATGCGCACGATCGACCTCAGCGGTTCTTGACCCGGGCGGTGAGCGGCTCCCACCAGTCCCGTCGGTCCCGGTAGAACGACACCGTCTCGTCCAGGGCGTCGTCGAACGACGTCGCCGGGCTCCAGCCGAGGGCGCCGACCTTGTCGCTGGTGATCGAGTAGCGCCGGTCGTGACCCAGACGGTCCTCGACGTAGTCGACGCTCGACTCGTCCTTGCCCAGCATGGCGAGCAGCCGGTCGGTGATGTCGCGGTTGGTGCGCTCGTTGCCCCCGCCGATGTTGTAGATCTCGCCGACGGTTCCCTGGCGCAGCACCAGGTCCACCCCGGCGCAGTTGTCGCGCACGAACAGCCAGTCGCGCACGTTGAGACCGTCGCCGTACAGCGGCACCTTCTTCCCGTCGAGCAGGCTGGTCACGAAGTACGGGATCAGCTTCTCGGGGAACTGGTACGGGCCGAACTGGTTGGAGGAACGGGTGACCAACACCGGCAGCTCGTAGGTCTCGTGGTACGCGAGCGCTATCAGGTCCGAACCGGCCTTGGCCGCCGAGTACGGCGAGCGGGGCGCCAGCGGATCGGTCTCGGAGAAGGAGCCCTCATCGATCGAGCCGTAGACCTCGTCGGTCGAGATGTGCACGAACCGCTCGACGCCGATGCGGGTGGCGGTGTCGCACAGCACGTTGGTCCCCGAGCAGTTGGTCCGGACGAACACGTCGGGGTCGAGCAGCGAGCGGTCCACGTGGCTCTCGGCGGCGAAGTGCACCACCGCGTCGTGGCCGGCCATGGCTGCGGCCACCGCGTCTCGGTCGCAGATGTCGCCGCGCACGAAGCGGTAGCGGGGATCGTCCGCGACGTCGGCGAGGTTCTCGAGGTTGCCGGCGTAGGTCAGCGCGTCGAAGACGGTGACCTCGTCGTCGGTCGTGGCCAGCACGTGCCGGACGTAGTTGGAACCGATGAACCCGGCTCCGCCGGTGATGAACAGACGCACCCGGGACATCCTCCTGTGGAACGGGTCTGGCCGCCGGACGGCGGACCGTGGGGTCGGTCGAGCGACCGGGACGAGCGTAGTGGCGGACCCTGAGGGACCGGCACTCCGGAGCGCTCGGCGGTCCGACGCCGGTCGCTGGGTCAGCGCTGGGTTCAGATCGGTCGACGACCGAACCGGGCCACGTCCCAGAGCAGATCGACGAGCAGCCGGGCGTACACCCTGCTGGCCCGGAACGACTCGGCCTTCTGGCGACCCCTCAGGCGCATCCACTCGAACCCGGTCGGGTCGTCGTCGACCAGCCCGAGGAACGACACGAGGTCGTCGGGATCGGCCGCCTCGAAGAAGTCCAGACCGGGGTCGAGTCCGTTGGCAGGCGACAGCGTCTCGCTGATGACCAGGTTCCCGACCGCCAGGTGCAGCGCCACCCGGTTCTCGAAGCTGGGGTACGGCTCGTTGTGGACGTTGATCGCCACCAGGAACTGCCGGGCCGTCTCGGCGAGGGCGGTTCCGAACACCCCGTGTTCGATGTGCATCACGTCGTAGAGGTGCTTGGGGCCGATCAACCAGGCCTCGCGGTGGGCCGTGGATCGTCCGACGAACAGGGCCCGTGCCTCGTCGAACGGCTCGAGTCGGTGGCTGAAGATCTCATCTGCGACCGGGAGCGGCTGGGAGCGCCAGATCGGCAGGTACCGGGCCGCGGAGTCCACGATGTGGGGGTCGAAGGCGATGACCCGGTCGAATTGCTCCGGATCGACCAACGCCAGGTCCTGGAGTCGGCGTTCGAGATCCGGATGGGGATCGCCGGCGGGACCGCCCGCGGACGCTCCGCCCCGGGGCAGCGGTTCGGTGAGGAACCCGAGCGTCAGGGCCGGAAGGTCCCTCAAGGAGCCGGCCGCGACGATCTCGGGCCGGAACACGACCACCACGTGCGGGTCGACGGTGTCCAGGTGACGTCGCAGGGCGTCGGGGTCGGCTCCGGCACGGTGTTCGACGAAGGTCGGTTCGATGACCTCGGTCGCCGCCAGCTGCGAGCAGACCTCGAAGTAGGTGCGTTGGCCGACGAAGGCGACCCGGAACGGCTCGCCGGGGTCGGGCAGCGGGGCCGCGACCTCGGGCCGCAGCTCGGCCAGCGGGGCCCACCACCGACGGTCGGTGTCGACCGGTAGGGCCTCGAACGGTCGGGTCGGGGTCGACAAGGGCACGAACTATAGTTCGCCCACCCATGACCACGGATCGTGCATGACCCGGGAGATGCGGCCCGGAGCACCGGACGCGAAGCGACCGGAGCCCACCGCGGGGATGTTCCCGCGGTGAAGGTCGCCTTCCTCGTCCCGTCGCTGCGCCTGTCGGGCGGGCTGAACGTCGTGATGGAGCACGGGAGCCGACTGGCCCGTGACCACGACATGGACGTCACGATGGTGATCACGCACCATCCCGACGAGGTGCCGTGGACCTACGACGGACTCGACGACGTGAGCGTCCGGACCCTGGCCGACGCCGCGGGCGAGCCCTTCGACCTGGTGATCGCGACATGGTGGGACACGGTCACCCACCTCCACCGGCTCCCCTCCAAGCAGTACGCGTACTTCGTCCAGAGCCTGGAGGACCGGTTCTTCGGTCCCGCGGACCCCCAGGGGGTTCTTGCGGGACTCACCTACCGGCTCGGCCTCCCGGTCATCACCGAGGCACGCTGGATCGCCGACCTCTTCGAGGCGCTGCAACCCGAGGTGCCGTGCTTCTACGTCCCCAACGGCATCAACAAGGACATCTTCCCGGTCCTCGCCGAGGTGCCGGACCGTCCCGACGGTCCGCTGCGGGTGCTGGTCGAGGGCAACGTCGACGACCACATCAAGGGGGTTCCCGAGGCGCTCGAGGCGATCGGCCGGATGGTCGAGCCGACCGAGCTGACCGTCGTGTCGGCCAAGGGCGGGACGCTGCCGGGAGCCGAGGTGATCGGTCCGATCTCGCAGCGGGAGCTGTCCGACGTCATGGCCCGCACCGACGTGGTGCTGAAGCTGTCGCGGGTGGAGGGGATGGCCGGACCACCGCTCGAGGGTTTCCACCGGGGAGCGACCGCCGTCATCACCCCTGTCACCGGCCACGACGAGTACACCCAGCACGGATGGAACGCCTTGGTCACCGGTTGGGACGACCCGACCGGCACCGCCCGCCAACTCGACCTCCTCGCCGCGGACCCCGCGCTCCTCGGCTTCCTGCGCACCAACGCGGTCGCCACCGCGGCGGCCTGGCCCGACTGGGACCGGGCCGCCGAGACCATGGCCGACGCCGTGCGATCGATCGCCACCGCGTCGCCCCACGATCTGGCCGCCACGGTTCCGCTCCTGCGCGAGGCCCGCTTCCAGGTGGCGAGGGACTCACGTCGGATCCACCGGCTCAAGGAGCGCATCGCCTTCGACGAGATCCACATCGCGAAGGTCGAGGAGAACTGGCGCGTCGCCGGCGACCGGGTCCAGGAGCTGTCACGGCTCACCGAGGCGCAGGCCGCCCGCATGGACCGGGTGGAGGCGATGCTCACCGAGCTCGAGCGGTCACGATGGCTTCGGTTGTTCGATCGGCTCGAGGCTCCCGTCCAACGACGCCGGGACGGTCTCGGCACCGTCCGGGAGCGCCTGCGCTCCGTGCGCGACACCGCTCGGGAGGAACCGGGCAGCTGATCGTCCCCCGGGGCCGGATCCCTCAGGCGGCGGTGAGGAGGTGGTGGAGCAGTTCGTCGAGGGCGTAGGCGGTGAGGTGTTCTCCGCCGCCGTGGCAGCGACACGAATCAGCCCCGATGCCCGGTGGCGCTTCGGGTGGGTGTGTCTGGTGTGGCAGCACCGCAACATCGGCGTGTGGTCCGGGTGTCGGGCCTGGCGGGCCGGAGGAACCGAGGCAGCGGGTTCGGTCGTAGAAGGTGAGTTGGCTGCCGTTCCGGACGATCTGCCAGCGTTTCCGGTGCAGTTCGTGGTGATGGAAGCTGCACAACAACACACCGTTGTCGAGGTCGGTGAGACCACCGTCCTCGGCGACTCCGGCGATGTGGTGGGTTTCGACGAAACGGGTAGTCGGACATCCCGGGAACTCACACGCCGATACGCCGCCGGCACGATGGCGTAGAGCGCGGCGTTGGTGACGGTTGAACAAGCGTTTCTCCGTACCCAACCAGAGTGGTTGGCCGTCGTGGTCGACCAGCATCTGCAACGTTCCCTCACAGAGGACCCGTGACAACTCGGCGTTGCTCAGATGTGCCCCGGTGCGCGGTAGATAGGCACGGGAACCGAGACCGACCGGACGGTTCGCGTCCACGTCGATACCGAGGACTTCGGCGAGAGCGGCGATGTCACAGACGACCTGCACGGCGAAACGTTCACCACCACGGTCACCCACACCGGCACCCGACGCGTGGTCCAACACGATGGATGCCATCGCGGCGATCGACTCGACCGCGCTCACACCCCGCCCCGACACCCCCACCTCACTGGCTTCCCCAGTAGCGGCGGCACGGGCTGCGTCAGCGGCTCCCGCCGCGTCGGTGGCTTCGGCTGTGTCGGATGGTTCACCAGCTTCAGACGACTCGTCGGCGTGTGGGTGGGTGCCGGTCCGTTCCAGTTCGGCGATGACGGCCCGTCGGGCTTGTTCGAGCAGCTCTCCGGTGAGCTTGTCGAGGGCGCCGTCGATCCAGTTCCGCCACCAGTGATCCAACTCGAGATCATCCGCAACAGAACCATCAGCACCGCCGCCGCCGTCACCGTCGGTGTCGTCGTTGGTGGTGGGGCGTAGTGACCGGTACGCGGCGAGCACCCGTTGTGCTTGACGTGGGGTGCAGGCCCGCACGACG
>Ga0116152_10003203_pt1 | contig 13206 bp, 7 predicted proteins | sample AD_UKC119_MetaG_FD_89894 | JGI IMG/M metagenome (GOLD analysis project Ga0116152, IMG submission 89894) | Active sludge microbial communities of municipal wastewater-treating anaerobic digesters from Hong Kong - AD_UKC119_MetaG | ecosystem: Engineered > Bioreactor > Anaerobic > Digestate...
CGACTCAGGTAGTCCAACATTCCATAGTTCGCAGTACTGCCCTGCAGTATAAAATCCACGAAGAACATGGAATAGTTGGGCAGAGATCTCTGCAACCGACTCTTCCATGTCCTCCATTGCATTGCGGATGATCAATTTCAAATAATTTATGACTGAAAATCTTCAGAAAAATAAAGTTAACTATTGGAATTATACAGGACAAATCCGGTACAATTCCGGGTTATTGTACTCCAGGCCGGAAGCTAAAAACAAAACGAGAATCCAGCAATAATGATTGGGAGCGCGTGCAGCTAGACTATTTTCAATGCATTATGCTTTGGGTGGTTTGCTGCATGTTATATATCAGCACACCTGCCGATCAGCACATTAATCATTAATTCGTACCTTTGCAAAAAATTTCAAATGAGTACTTTACAAACCGAAGCAACGATGAATTACAAAGTGAAAGATATCGCGCTGGCCGATTGGGGTCGCAAGGAAATTGAAATCGCAGAAAAAGAAATGCCGGGATTGATGGCGCTGCGTAAAAAATACGGAACTGAAAAACCTCTGAAAGGCGCCCGCATTATGGGATCGCTTCATATGACCATTCAAACTGCCGTACTCATCGAAACACTCAAAGAGCTGGGTGCTGATGTGCGTTGGTCCAGTTGCAATATTTTTTCAACACAGGATCATGCTGCCGCAGCCATTGCTGCAAGCGGAACGCCCGTGTTTGCCTGGAAAGGCGAAACCCTTGACGAATACTGGTGGACTACATCACAGGCATTGGATTTTAATGGAAAAGGTCCTCACCTCGTTGTGGATGATGGTGGTGATGCAACCCTGATGATTCACAAAGGATTCGAAATTGAAAAAAATCCTGCCTTACTGGATACTCCTGTTACTGCTGCCGATGAAAAAGCATTGTATAAAATGCTGAAAGAAATATATGTTGAAAACCCAACCCGCTGGACCAATCTGGTAAAAGAATGGAAAGGCGTTTCGGAAGAAACCACCACCGGCGTTCATCGTTTGTATCAGATGATGGAAAGAGGCGAATTGCTTGTTCCTGCCATTAATGTGAATGACAGTGTAACCAAATCGAAATTCGACAATTTGTATGGTTGCCGTGAATCATTGGCCGATGGCATCAAACGCGCCACCGATGTGATGATTGCCGGAAAAGTTGTTGTTGTTTGTGGTTACGGTGATGTTGGCAAAGGCTGCGCCCACTCAATGCGCTCGTACGGTGCCCGTGTTATTACTACAGAAATTGATCCCATCTGCGCGCTGCAGGCTGCCATGGAAGGTTTTGAAATTACAACGGTTGAAGACGCTCTGCCGGAAGGAAACATTTATGTAACCACCACCGGAAACCGCGACGTCATTACCATTGAACATATGGCCAAAATGAAGGATGAATCCATTGTTTGCAACATCGGACATTTCGATAATGAAATTCAGGTGGAACAACTGGAAAATTATCCGGGTATCAAAAAAATCACTATCAAACCACAGGTTGATAAATATATTTTCCCCGACGGACATTGCATATACATGCTGGCTGAAGGCCGTCTAGTGAACCTTGGCTGTGCAACCGGTCATCCGTCGTTTGTAATGAGCAATTCATTTACAAACCAGACTCTGGCTCAGATTGAACTCTGGAACAACAACTATAAAACAGATGTTTATCGTCTTCCAAAACGATTGGATGAAGAAGTGGCACGTCTGCACCTTGGACAACTTGGAGTGAAACTCACCCAGCTTTCGCAAGAACAAGCTGATTATATTGGTGTTCCTAAAGAAGGACCATACAAAGCTGAGCATTACCGCTATTAAAATGCTGTGCGAAGATTGGATACTTCGCACAATAATATTAAAAAAGAGCGAAGGTCAACCTTCGTTCTTTTTTATTGCACCCGCACGTACACCACACTCTGCTTATCACGTGAATTGCTGTTGATAATAAGTATTCCAAGCGCCGGATTTTTCAATATGCTTTTATCAACACAAATATCCAGGGTGGTCACATTTCCCGGAATAATAACATTTCCACCAAGCTTGGCTTGCAACCAGGGCTGCGCTGATTTCATGGAAATAATTTCCAGAATTTCATCACCCGTATTGGTTATGGTTATCTGAATGCACGTATTGTTTTCTCCGGACAAAGATATTTTTATATCGTTCGAGGACAGGTTCAGGAGCGGTCCGGAAAGTTTTCTTGTTTTTTGTCCGGCATAATCCGACTCATAGCTAACAATCTGGATACGTCGTTCGCGTGCAGCAGAAATACTGTACACAGAGTTTCGCGTATCATTGGGGTTATCACTTACAAACGGGTCTGAGAGCGCTTCACCAACCGGTTCTGCCAGAATAATCAAACGGCCTCCATTGGACGCTGATGCATTGATATAAGGTTTTATCTTACCTCCATCAATTTTTTCAAAATAATTGACAATACTGCTGATTCTGCGTTTTGCCAGATAGAGATTGTATTCTGTTCCTGTCAATGGACTGCAGAAACCCTGAACCTTCATTGTAACAACACTTCCTGCTTCGAGATCTTCCATCATCAAAGGAGTAAGATCCAGCAGTTTTTTAAATCCATTGGTTACATAAGCCAGAAAAAAAACTTCGATTTCTGCTTCAGCATTGTAGGCATCATCAGCACTGAGACCCTTGGCATATTCCTTTTTATAGCGTTCAATCATTGCCATATAGGAATAATATGTTTCATCGTATGTTGACAACGTTACCGTATCACGGCTGCGCGGATCAGGAACATCATTATGAAAATACAAATCAAGAGGAAGCAAATCTTCGATCCGGTCTTTGATTTCATTAATCACAATAAGAGTATCCATCGGCTCTGGCAATGTATCAGCTTTTATTTTTTTTTGTCCGTAATAGGCATACAAGTCATTACAGCAGGTTTCGCCTTTAAAAAAATAAGATCCTTCACGATTGGATGTAAAATATCCATCCCGATCGACCGAATTGATATTAAAATAAAAATCATTGGCTGGAGAACAAATAGGAATTCCAGCATTTACGGGCTTTTTCCAATCGCTCAACGAACCAGCAGAATAAAAAACATCATATCCACCCAACCCATAATACCAATCGCTCGAAAAATACAATCTGCCGGATTCCATATCAAAAAAGGGTGTTATTTCATTACCCGGACTATTCACAATGCTTCCCAGATTGGTTGGAACATTGTATTTCCCATCTTTGCGAACACTGAACCAAATATCAAGCTGACCCACACCACCTGGACGATCGCTGACAAAGTACAATACTTCGTTATCGGCACTGTCAACGAAAAAAAAGGGTTGAGTTGATGTATATTGATCATTATTTATTGAAATCTTCTGCGGATAAGTCCATCGTCCATTTTCTAATTGAGCATTATAAATGTCGCAGCGGTATTTATATTCACCTGACATTTCGCAACGATTGAACCACACTTCGGAAGCATCTTCATTAAAACAGATGTTTGCCGTATGTTTCACTTTATTGTTTAATGGTTCTGCAACCTTGACCGGGCGCGATAATCCACGACTTGTAAAATCACTTACGTAAAGAGATGACAAAAAAGAATTGCCCAATAAGCCATTTTCTCCCTCACTCAGCAATGGCTGCACAGAAGTGAAATAGAGTTTTTTTTCGCCCTGCTGAAATCCACCAAATTCGCTGAAAGGAGAATTTACCGGCAGCGACAAATGCTCCACCGATACTTCCAAAGAAGTATCCGCACGAATTTTATCAATTTCATCAAAATAATTCAGTTGTTCTTCAGCTTTTTCTTCAAACCATGCATCATTGTTTGTTTGTTCCAGATAAAGCGAATAATACGCTTTTGACATAAGATAATCCGACAGATTACGCGACAGGTCGGCCATCCAGAACAAGGCCTGAGGAAAATTCTTCCCAAGGTCTTTTTCATATACAATACGGTAGCATTGAAAAGCCATATTGTAATTAAAAAACTCACGTGAAGATTCGCCCATTTTATACCATAAAGCAATGTTTGATGTATCGGTTCTGGCAGCTTCGTTATAATAATTCCATGCTGCCTGAAAATTTCCGGTTTTAAACTCTGCATCACCGCGCAATTCAAATTCAGACTGAGCTTGAATCTGCAAAAAAGCAAAAAACAGAAAATATATCGTGTAAAAATGTTTAATCATAATCAGAAAATCGGACAAGGTATTTCGCGGGTAGTTTTATGGTCGGCTTTATTGAAAACCGCTACAATGCTAAATTCAAAACCTCCGCGAAAACGGCTTGCAGGCGTAAGTTTCGAAGTATTCAAATCATAACTGATTCCAAATTTATAATTCAGATAATCCAATCGCGCCGAAAAAATAAAACCATCACCAACCCTGAAAAACAAACCACCAGAATATGCTTTAAATGACCAGGGGTCGAAACTTTTTACAAAACGATAATCAGCGCCAATAATCAATTCCGTGAATGTTCCTTGTTTGGAAAATAACGCAGAAGGACACAAAAAACTGTTTCTGGTAAACGCATTTTTATACATCAAATCTGCAACCCAACGCGTGCGCAATCTGATAGAATTGTCATTAAAATGCGACTGCATGGGTCTGTTGATGTTAAGCATGGAAAGGCCTGCAACAAGTTCATCCTGAGAGCCCATCCGCATCATATAAGCACCGCCGGCATTTATTACGGGATACCAAAAATTGAAATCCGAAAAAGTTTCTCCGCCACCCAGCGACGGATCATAGTGTAAACCATTATACTGACTGTCAAAAGTAAGCTGATCAGCATTAAAACTACGCTGATGCATCCGAAACGAAACACCTGCTGAAAAAAAACGGTTATTGAAACGATTCAACGCTTTGATATACGACACAGACAAACCAAAGCCACTGGTTCCAAAAGCCGCATCACCAGCTTTCTCACGCATAAAATCAACACCAATACCCACTTTACCCAAATGATTTCCCTTTCGCTGAAGACTCATGTCGCCCGCTGCAAGATAAGTCTGGTAAGGCAAAGTAACTGACTTCCACTGCAATTTTGTATTGGCCGACAAACGAAATTGTTCGCTCATCAGGCCGGCTTTGGCAGGATTAAGATAAAACGGAACATTGGAATATTGACTGAAATGAATGTCCTGTGCCGTTCCGAAAAACGACAAACAAACAAGCATTGCAAACAAAACAATTCTCCGCATATGATTACCTCAACAATGTAATATTTCCTTTTTTAATAAATTGTGCTTTGTTGAAACAATCAATTTCAAGATAATAATCAAACACGGCAGGTTCGAGCAGCTGGCCTCTGAATGTGCCATCCCAACCCTCAAGCGGATCATGGGTTTCAAACACTTTTTCACCCCATCGGTCAAAAATCACAAAATACATGTTTTCGATATATCTGCTGCGGATATATAAAATATCGTTATTTCCATCACCATTGGGCGTAAATGAATTCGGAATGAAAATATAGGGATCATAACAAAAAACATCAAGAACAACGATGCGAAGCGTATCAGAATAAATACAACCATTGCCATCATCAAACACAACGGTATAGGTTGTTGTTTCGGTAGGCGAAGCATCGGTTACAGAACTATAGGCATCGGCAAGACCGCTTGCAGGTGTCCACATATAATCAACCCCCGGAACAGATGAAGCATGAATAGTGGTTGACTGTCCCTGATAAATAGTATCCTGTTCCGTCCAAACATCAACGCTATCATAAATATAATCAACAATAATATCAAATGTATTCTGAAATTTACAGTCGTGCGAATCCGTAATGGTCAAAGAATAATTTCCATAGCACAACCCGGTCAGATCTTCCGTCGATTGCCCATTGCTCCATTGATAGACATAGGGGCCTGTTCCTCCTGTTGTTGTTCCGTAAACAAATCCATTGCAAGCAACATCACAATTAACCGGACCTGTTTCAGAAACATATCCGAGCAACTGTGGCTGACTTATCATCACATTTGACGACTGCACACAACCATTAACATCATACACTGTAACAACATATAAACCCGAAACGAGATTATTGAGATTCTGAGTATGATCACCAGTACTCCAGTTGTAGGTAAAAGGCGCCACTCCACCAGAAGGATTCAATGAGACTGAACCATTTGAATCGCCATAGCACAACGGCTGAGTAATTGAAACATTTAAATCCATTTCCTGATAATCAACAAAGACTTCATCTGTTTCCGTACAATAACCATTACTTACCTGAAGATAATACGTGTGCGGCGTTGTATGAATGGTTGTACAGGTACTTCCTGAAGGATACACATTGAGTGTATCGGAAAAATTTGCATCCGATGACCAATGAACGGTAAAATCAGTACCTCCCGAAAATGAAGCAGTAAGCGTTATTCCTGGTGAACAGGTCGAAGTATCATTTCCGGCATCAACGATCAAATCATACACATTTACTGTTTGATAAAGCGTATCGAAACAAACACCATTTGAAATAACAAGATAATACTGCGTTGTTATGGGCGGATTAGCCGTTGGATTGGCAATGGCGGGATTACTCAAATTATTTGAAGGATACCACTGACAAGTGATTGTCGGATCCGAAAAAGGAAGAATTCCGATCTGCGTCATTCCTCCTGAGCAAATGCCCACTGCGGCAAGAGTATCTGTACTGCTGGATAAAACCGTAATTTGTTTTGTAATAGTGTCGGCACTGTTGCATGCTGTAGCATCAGACACAATCAGCGTTACATCATATGTTCCCGACACAGGATAATCATACGAAGGATTACAATTGGTGCTGGTTACTCCATTCCCAAAATCCCAAAAACAGGTTGCCAGGCCGGGATTCGGAAAATAAGAGGTATTATTGAAAATCACCGTATAAGGCAAACAAATAACAGGAGGCATATTGAAATCGGCTACAATGGCCGGAAGACTGAAATCAATTTTTACAACTCCATTGTTGCAATTGGTTGAATTATTTGTATTTGACCAGGCTCCTGTTGTTGTCGGAAAATCATCATATCCGCCGCAACCGGCACAAACAGACTGATAAATACGTCCCATGCGATCAAATCTGCTGGTTCCTCCATCAACATGTTCGGCACTTGAACCACCGTAAAATGAGCCAAAAACAATGCTGGAAGCATCGTCTCTTATACACAGAAAATAATAATCATTATTATCGGTTGTAGTTTGAAAAGCATTAGCCGTAATCGGCAATCCGGCAGTGCCACCAAAACCACTCAAAAGCGGACTACCCCATGCCGACAAATAAATGTTATGACAATAATCGACCAAAAAAGCAGTAGGACTGACATTTACTACACCATCACCATTACCAAACCGTGTTGACCAGATAATGGTATTGAGCGGCGGATTGATTTTAGAAATAAACTGTCCACCTCCAATGGTATTCCATGCCGCATTCTGAATCAGAACTGTTCCGGTAGAAGCGCTTTGTCCAAGCAAATATACATTGTTTTGTTTATCAGTTTCGACAAAATAAACCTGATCATAAGCCGATGTTCCCCAATAGGAAGACCTCAGCACGGCTGATCCATCGCTTTGAATAAGCGAAACAAATCCATCGGACGGCCCTCCCTGATAAACCGGCATAACAGCATTGGCCGATACCGGAAAATTAGTACTTGAAGTTCCACCAGCCACAGAAAGCTTACCCAATTCATTGAGCGAAATACTATAAATGGCATCAGCAGATGACCCTCCGAGATAAGTTGACCAAATCATTGTTGTTAACAAACGATCACATTTCAAAATAAAACCATCCTGACTACCGCCTCCATACATGGTTTGATGCACACCATAAGTGACAGGAAAATTTACCGAAGCCGTACTTCCAACAACAAAAACATTGCTGTTAGCGTCGAGCAGAATTTCACCACGGACATCATCGGCATAATTATGTTTTAAAACCGCATCCATATTGAGTCCATCGTTGAGACTTCCGCCAATATAGGTTGAAGCAATCAATGCAGTCCCAGACGAATTAAGGCAGGTAACACCCAGATCGCATCCATTGGTAAAATTAATGACATAGGTAAGAACATAAGGAGATCCGCCATTGAAAGTACTGTCAATACATCCGCTTGTAGTAGGAAAATCAGCCGATCCGGTAGTCGCAAAAATATATAATTCATCAGCCGAATTCACCACAATACTATTGGGAACATCGGGCGAAGAGCCACCCAGATATGTACTGTAAATCAAGGTTGTTCCATCGGTATTGTATTTGGTTACTGCCACATCAACATTACCACCATAAGTAACCTGATAAGAACCCAGCGTTGTGGGATAACCCTGACCAAAAACAATTCCGCCAGCATAAACATAACCCAGTTGATCGTAAGTAGCAGTATAGCCCCAGTTATCAGCAGTAGAACCCGAATATGTACCAAAAACAACAATCGGGTCGATGATTAGCTCATAATTGCGATTATAATTACCACCCGGTTCAAAACCCAGTGTTTTATTTTTTAAAACATAATCGCATCGGACAAAAACAGTGTCGCCATCAATCATTTGCCAAGCCAGAGGCCGCAGCTCGGTTACACTTCCCAGCGAAGTACCAAAAATAAGATTTCCGTTTTCAATCCGGATATTATCCACCCCATTATACTTAATACGAATATCATTAACGCTGGCATTGGGACTTACAGCAAATTCATATTTCAAACTGCCGTTTTCTACACCCACCGATAAATCGATTCCTTGATACAGGTTTTTGTATTTTACTTTTTCGAACCCATGAACATTTGATTTCCAACGAGACTTATCGTTTCCGAGATAATAATTATAATAAGGTTCTATCTGACTTTCTGCGCGCATTTCGGGATACAATGCACCAATAAACTCCATTTCATAGCAATGGGCATTAATGATATTATCCGGTTGTTTTCGTAACTTTTTTTCTTCAGGAGAAAGCATTTTGAACCGCATCAACTCAGCCACCATAGCTTTATCACGTAAATCAACCACTAAGCGATTATCATAAAGAAACAACTGGCCCGTAGGCAAATCCGCTTTATAAGCAAATGATTGCTCCCATTGACCCATATTTTCAACAAAAATAATGTGCCCTCCCAGGGTATCCGGATCTTTATGGTTTACACCGGCAAACGAAAGGATACTGGCCATTAATATAATGCAGAGAGACAATATTAATTGGCGCATGATAAGTTTTTCTAACAAAGATAAGAATTTTTCGACAGAAATCAAGTTTTTGTCAGGCAGAATTGAAGTTTTGTAAATAAATATCCAATATCTTTGTTGAAGAAATTGTACATTTTTATGAAAAATATTTTGTTTGTAATATCCGGGGTTTTTTGTCTTTTTTCAAATCCATCCATTTCGCAAATCGTTGAACCCACAATAATAACAGCACTTCCAACCTGTCTGCATGAATCATCCGGAATTGAAGCTGAAAACACAAACAGCATATGGACACATAACGACAGTGGCGATTCGGCCCGCATTTATCAAATAGACACACTTGGAAACATTCTCCGAAACATCTGTTTTCAGGTGGATTCAGCTATTGACTGTGAAGAATCGACCCGTGATACTAACGGAAATTATTATCTCGGCGACTTTGGAAACAATTCCAACGACCGCACCAATCTTCGCATTTATAAAATTACAAATCCCGATTCGATAACAACAAGTACAATAATACCAGAATTAATAACCTTTCGTTTTGAAGATCAGGAGCTATTTCCACCCGATTCGGCCCATATGGATTTTGATTGTGAAGCCATGTTTCATTTTCAGGATTCACTCTATTTATTTTCGAAAAACAGAAGCGGAAACATGTTTTGTAAAATGTACCGCTTGCCCGATGTCGCCGGTGATTACATTGCCGAACTGGTTGACAGTTTCAATACAGGAACATGGATTACATCGGCCGATATCAATGCGGCAGGCAACAAAATGGTACTGCTTTCCGAATCGCGGCTGTGGCTCTTTTCCGATATTCAAGGCACAAACTTTTTTGATGGAAATGCACAAATGTTCAACATGTATTTTTCACAAAAAGAAGCAGTGGTTTTTGTTGATGATTCTACTCTTTATCTCACGGATGAATATCTTTTCGGAACCGGCGGAAATCTATATCGGATTGATTTGAATTCGGTGATAAACGGAACAGATAATCAACAGAAAAAACAACTGACGATATTTCCAAATCCGGTTTCAAATGCGTTTTTCATCAATGTATCAGAAATAAATGCTGATTTTGTTGTTATGGTATTCGATGCTACAGGAAGAACAGTTCAATCATGTAAAAGCTGCTCAGAAATTGATATTTCATCATTGTGCGAAGGACATTATTTAGTGAGAGTGATTTCTGAAAATCAATGTCTTTCAGGCAGGTTTGAGAAATTCTGAATCTGTTTATACTTGTTGTGGCTGTAATGTCATTTCTACTCCCGTGACTTCGTCCCGGGCTAATATCTGCAGCGCTGGATTTTATTCCGCGGAAGGCGGAAGCACTATTTGTACTACATAGCTGTTTTGACGGCTTCACGTAAAGCCATGTGAAACGTGGCAAGCTGTGACATAGTCGCCGCTCAACCTTAACCTGGAATATTATTTCGGAGCCCACTTCACCAACAACCAGGCGATACCGGCAAAAACAATATTTGGAATCCATACCGCCAGCATTGGAGGCAGATTTCCATTGGTCGCAAAAGTACTACTGACTTGCATAAATAAAATAAAGCCAAAACTCAGCGCCAAACCAATACCTATATGCAATCCTGTTCCACCTCGTGTTTTACGGCTCGACACGGCAACCCCGATAATAGTAAGAATAACCGTAGCAAAAGGAAAAGCAATCCGCCGGTGCCGCTCTACCTCAAGTTGTTTTATATTATCAGCGCCCCGCATTTTCTGTCTGGCTATATGATCGTTAAGTTCAAAAAAATCCATAACATCCACATTTTCCATATCCTTGTTGAAATCCTTAGGAAGAATAGCAAGCGAAGTATCAAGTGTTGGCAAATAACGTAATTTTTCAACAGAATCCTTCATCCGTCGGTCATATACTTCGGTCATTTGCCATTGACCGCTTATGGTATCATAAATTGCCATATTAGCCGATAATTTTCTTGACATACCATTTTCAAAATCAATGGTTTCAAGAGTAAACATCATGGCACGATTCGATTTGAAATTAAATGACTCCATATAAACGTATTCACCCGGTGCCATCTGCATATGAATATTGCGAGCACCCATTGGTTTGTTTTTTCGGATGAAATTATACTCAAATTCGAGACGAACCGCATTGGCGGGAGGTATCAGAAAATTCTGAAGAACAAAAGAAAAAGCCGCCAGAAACACTCCGGTAAAAACAAAAGGCATCAATAAACGACCAAAACTTATTCCTCCGGTAAGAATGGCTACAATCTCTGTGTTGCCTGCCATTTTCGATGTTACAAAAACAACAGCAATAAATACAAACAACGGGCTGAAAAGATTGATAAAATATGGAATAAAGTTGAAATAATATTTAAATAAAATATCGCGGAATGTTGCATGACGATCAATGAATTCATCAATTTTTTCCGAGACATCAAAAGCAATAATAATGAGCAGCAACAATGCAATTGCAAGCACAAACGAAGATAAAAATCTCTTTACAATATACTTATCCAGTATTTTCATCAGAGACGGGTCATGGTTTGTTTTTCAGCTTCAGCAGCCCAGATTTCGTAATTTCCTTCCATCACGGCCTGTCGTGCTTCGGCCACCAAACGCAGATAAAAAGCCAGATTGTGAATACTTGCAAGAATGGGTCCAAGCATTTCGCCGGCTACAAACAAATGGCGGAGATAGGATTTGGTTGTGGTTTTATCAATTTCTAACGGGCTGCATTCATCGATGGGAGAAAAATCATTTTCCCATTTTTTATTGCGCATATTCAGAATTCCATGACGTGTGAAAAGCATCGCATTGCGTCCATTACGCGTTGGCATCACACAATCAAACATATCTATTCCATGACTGATTCCACGAATAATGTTAGCCGGAGTTCCAACCCCCATCAAATAACGGGGTTTGTTTTGCGGCAGAATATCACAAACCTGTTCGGTGATTTTATACATGGTTTCGGTCGGCTCACCCACGCTCAATCCACCAATGGCATATCCCGGGCTGTCGAACTGACTGATGAATTTTGCCGACTGTTCACGCAGGTCTTCATAGACACTCCCCTGCACTATCGGAAAAAGGCCTTGATTATGCCCGTAGAGGGGCTTTGTTTTATGAAAATGATTGTAGCATCGTTCAAGCCATTGATGTGTCAACTGCATGCTTTTCTGAGCATATTTCCGATCGGCCGGATAAGGCGTACATTCGTCAAAGGCCATCATAATGTCGGCGCCAATGACACGCTGCATATCCATTACATTCTCCGGCGTGAACTGATGCCGGCTACCATCAATATGTGATTGAAAAACAACACCGTCTTCGGTTATCTTACGTATTTTCGAAAGCGAATAAACCTGATAACCACCGCTATCAGTTAATAAAGGACGATCCCATCCATTAAAACCATGCAGACCCCCGGCCTGTTGTAAAATTCCGGCACCAGGTCTGAGATACAAATGATAGGTATTTCCAAGAATAATCTGCGCATGAATATCGTTGCGCAATACATCAAAGGTAACACCTTTTACAGCGCCCAGTGTACCAACCGGCATGAATATCGGCGTTAGAATATCGCCGTGATCGGTGGTCAGTATGCCCGCGCGGGCTTTTCCGCTTGTATGCTGAATCGAAAAGTTCATAGAATTTGAAAGTTCAAAAATACGATAATAACGGGAAATGATAGTCCTGAGTATTTTGAACATTCATTAAAAACTTCAGAAACAAAAATTTTGAACATTCTCAATATTAGCTGAAAAACAGTTCAAAATTCTGATAGTTACATTTTTTTGCACTCTACCCGTCAGATGCAAGCAATCGGTTCATTTATTTTGGAAAACTCCGACGATTTCATTGAATAAACCATTCCGTACCTGACGGCACGGGCTGGCGTTCTTTTTTGTTCTACCAATATTTTGTCCCTACGGGACAATTGCAGCTTAGTCTTCTGTTTCCCTTCTGGCTCCGAAATTCCGAGATAAATCCGCGTTGCTTTTGCTAAGCTGAAATAACGCCAAAGCTTTTTACAAATCGATGCAATCATTTTTGGAAGACTCCGGAG
>Ga0116152_10003208_pt1 | contig 13191 bp, 11 predicted proteins | sample AD_UKC119_MetaG_FD_89894 | JGI IMG/M metagenome (GOLD analysis project Ga0116152, IMG submission 89894) | Active sludge microbial communities of municipal wastewater-treating anaerobic digesters from Hong Kong - AD_UKC119_MetaG | ecosystem: Engineered > Bioreactor > Anaerobic > Digestate...
TATTATTTGAGCCAAATGGCTGAGAAATCACCTTGCAAGACGATTTTGTTTTGCGGTGTTCGCTTTATGGCAGAGAGTGCCAAGATTTTAAGCCCCGAAAAGACCGTCCTCATGGCAGATACTTCTGCTGATTGTCCGATGGCACACATGGTTTCCGAAGAACAAATTCGCGAGATGCGAAAAGCCCACGACGACCTTTGCGTCGTTTGCTATATCAATTCCACAACGGAAGTGAAGGCCTTATCGGACGTATGTGTCACATCTTCGAACGCGAAGACTGTGATCTCGAAAATCCAAAACAAGAACATTCTTTTTATACCAGACAAGAACCTCGGAAGCTTTTTGGCACCATCTTTTCCGGATAAGAATTTTTACTACGTGGACGGTTGCTGCCCGATTCATGACAAAATGAATATGAACGACATTTTGAATCTGAAGGCGAGACACCCGAGTGCGAGAATTGCTACGCATCCGGAATGTCCTGCATCGATTGTCGCCATTTCCGATTATGTCGGCAGTACAACTGGCATTCTTAAATATGCTCATGAATGTCCATCCAAAGAACTAATTATTTGTACAGAAATCGGTGTTCGGCATCGTCTCCTTCGCGAGAATCCAGACAAGGTCTTTTTCTTCCCGACCACGAACCCGATTTGTAATGACATGAAAAAGATCAATCTGGAAAACGTTCTATACGCATTAATTCATCAGGATGATCCGATTGAGGTTCCCGAAGAGATTCGCCTCCGTGCAAAAGGTTGCCTTGAAAAGATGCATCAATTGGGAGGCTAAGAATATGTCTGAATCAGTAAAAAGTGTTGACGTTGTCATTGTCGGAACCGGAGCCGCCGGTCTTTTCTGTGCGCTGCATTTGCCGGACACCTTAAGTATTCACATGATTACCAAAGACACGCTCGAAAACAGTGCGTCTTATCTTGCGCAGGGCGGTATTGCGGCTTTACGTAGCAAGGAAGATTATGAGGATTACTTTGAAGATACACTCCGTGCCGGGCATTACGAGAACTCGCGTAAGGCCGTCGACACGATGATTCGTCAATCTCCGGTCATCATCCGTGAATTGCTCGACTATCAAGTTGATTTTGATAAGACAGCTGAAGGCCTTGCTTATACAAAAGAAGGTGGCCATTCACAATCAAGAATTCTCCATCATGACGATATTACCGGACAGGAGATTACCACGAAACTGCTCAAAATCGTCCGCGAGAAAGAGAATATCTGTCTGGAAGAGCATACAACAATGATTGATATCATTTGCGAAAAGAACACATGTCGCGGTATCGTGACGATGAATACTGACGGTGATTTCAAGGCAGTATTCGGCAAGAGTGTCGTTCTCGCAACCGGAGGTATTGGTGGTCTTTTCAAGCACTCGACCGCATTCCGCCACATCACGGGCGATGCATTGGCGATCGCTTTGAAGCACAATGTTCTTTTAAAGGACATCAACTACATTCAGATTCACCCGACGGCGTTTTATTCCGAAAAGCCGGGAAGAAGCTTCCTGATTTCCGAAGCCGTTCGTGGGGAAGGCGGTATCCTTCTCAATAAGAATATGGAACGCTTTACAGACGAATTGCAGCCGCGCGACGTGGTTTCAGCTGCGATTCGCAAGCAAATGGCCATTGACGGACGCGGTTTTGTATGGCTTTCCGTCACACATTTGGATCCTGAGCTTATCAAGAGCCGTTTCCCGAATATTCTCAACCACTGCAAAGAAGAGGGTTACGATATCTTAAAAGAACCATTCCCGGTTACACCGGCGCAACATTATTTCATGGGCGGCATTGAGGTCGATCTTACAGGTCATACTTCCATGGATAATCTTTATGCCATCGGCGAGACCAGCTGCACTGGTGTTCACGGCAAGAACCGTCTCGGCAGTAATTCTTTGCTGGAGAGCCTAGTATTTGCCAGTCGTTCGGCATCCGATATTTCAGATACGATTCCTTACGAACCGACCATTACAATGCCGATGGATTTCGAACAGTATAGGGGGCGCGACTTTTCAAAAGAATATCGCGAAATCGTTCTCGAAGAAATAAAGAGAAGGGATAAAGACTTCTATGAGCAATGGTGTAAATAATATCGTTTTGTGGGATGAATACATTTTGCATGCACTTCGCGAGGATATTACGAGCGAGGATGTTTCGACAGAATCCGTTATGCGTGAGCCCTTTATGGCGGAAGTCGACTTGATTGCGAAGCAAGATGGTATTTTATGCGGTTTAGTGGTTTTCACACGCGTTTTCGAGATGCTTTGTGACAATTCTTCATTTTCGACAACTTTCAAAGACGGCGACTCTGTTACGAAGGGTACTTTAATCGGTAAGCTCCGCGGAGACGGGAAGGCACTTCTTTCCGGTGAACGCACGGCTTTGAATTTCTTACAAAGAATGAGCGGCATTGCGACAATGACAAACGATATGGTCAAGGAGCTTCAGGGCTATAATACGAAGCTTTTGGACACACGAAAGACGACACCAAATATGCGTCCTTTTGAAAAGTATGCAGTCCGCATCGGCGGCGGTACGAATCATCGTTATAACCTTTCCGACGGTGTTCTCCTGAAGGACAATCACATCGGAGCGGCGGGTAGTGTAACAAATGCCGTAAAAATGGCAAAGGAGTACGCGCCTTTTGTCCGCAAGATTGAGGTCGAGGTGGAATCGCTTGAAATGCTCGATGAAGCATTGGCGGCTGGCGCTGACATTATCATGCTTGACAATATGACCGACGAGATGACGCGCGAAGCGGTTTCTCGCGCCAAGGGAAAAGCCGAGCTCGAAGCCTCCGGAAACATGTCAAAAGAACGCCTTCGTGCTTTGGCCGAGATTGGCGTGGACTTTATTTCCTGTGGTGCGCTTACACACTCTGCACCGATTATCGATTTTTCAATGAAGAATCTGCATCCCATCAACTAAGCAGCTGTTACTGTACTTCATTACGTGAGTAGCGACCTTTCATGATGTCTTTTTCTCCACTTCTTCGTTGAGAACACTAATCTTTACAGAATAGACAAATTTTCGCGATATTTAGTACGGTTTTCCACTTTTATCCACTCGCAAATTTTTGTATAATAAATTTATCTTTATCAAAGATGGGGATTCGCCTATGATTCTCAACAAACGACTGAATAAAACTTTACTTCCGGAAGATCGAGATGCATATTTCTTTCGCATGCACGAATTTAAGAATATGCGAATCTTTCTTTTGTTTGTTTCTGTCCTTTATTTGGTTTTTTTCTTTTCCGACATTTTTCTCATGGATATAACTTCCAAGACTTTCCTTTTACCCTCGTTACGAATAGCTTTCTCGGCCATGCTTTTCCTGTATGGTTTATTTTTCAATCGGGTTTCGTCATTTCGTGCGTATCAACTGATTGTTTTTTTGATGGATTTGACTGGGGTCGCTATTTTCTTCACGGCTATGTGGGAATATCAAAACCCGAATTACCTTATTCAATCCATGGGCATGATGCTATTGGCTGTGGTTTTTTTCATGGTTCCCGGGGTTTTTCTTTATTCAGTACTCGTTTCATTTATTGCACTCGTGATGTTTTTTGTGTCCACATTGCTGATTTTCAACGATGCTCCGCTCTCATCAAAGCTTGCCGGCATCACATATTGCATCATCACTGATGCCCTTTGTGCTTTCTATTCGAAGCGCCTCGAAAATCACCGTATCTCGAAATTCTATACTGATCTCGAACAGACCGTGCTCTTGAAAGTTGACCCTTTAACACACGCGATTAACCGCGCACACACGGAGCAATACGGCGAACGTTATCTGACGGAATGTATTGCGAACAAGAAATCTTTTTGCCTCGCTTTCGTCGATATCGACGGATTGAAGATTATCAATGACACTTATGGACATGCCACGGCCGATACGGTGCTTATCGATTTCGTTGAGATATTACAGAAAGAAATCGGAGAAGTAAATTGTGTTGGAAGATGGGGTGGCGACGAATTTCTATTGCTTTTCCCTGAAAAGACTGAAGAGGAATGTTTAGCGCAATTACATCGCACCATGAACGCCATTAGATCACATCAATTTCAAAAGAACATTGCCGTAACAGCCAGCGTCGGTCTCGTCACACGCACGAGCGAAGAGCGCTTGTTCGATTTGGTACGTCTTGCCGATACTTTGATGTATCAGGCGAAGAGTGAAGGAAGAAATCGTATTGTCACGATGAATGGTCCCGTAGTATGAATGATAAATCACACTTGATTCTCGCAAGCGCTTCACCGCGCCGCAGGGAGCTGCTTTCCCGCATGGGTTTTGATTATGAAATACAAGTCGCCGATGTCGACGAGCGACAAATTCTACTCAACATTCAGAACGAATTGCACTATGAAGATTGCTTTTATTTAGCTGATGCTTCAACGAAAGCATTGGCTTTACATAAGGCGGAAGCGGTTTTTCTATCCTATCCAGATGCAATAGTCATCGGAGCCGATACGATTGTCGCTACACCGACACGGATTCTAGGAAAGCCTGAAAATTCCGAAGATGCCATTCAAATGCTGCGAGAGCTTTCCGGCATGACGCATCGCGTGTATACTGGCGTATCCATTCAAAGTCGTTATGGAAAAGAAACATTTTCTACATGTGCGGAAGTAACCTTCCATCCGCTGGATGCGACGCAAGAAGCACTCATCCTCGCCTATGTGAAATCCGGATCACCTCTTGATAAAGCGGGGGCATACGGTATTCAGGATATGGGCGGCCTCTTGATTGAATCGATAAAAGGAGATTATTACACCATCGTTGGTTTTCCTATGGCGACTGTGTATCGCGAACTAATTAAGGTAATGAATCGATAAGAAAAACAATTCCACGCTTTATGGAATCCGTCTTTGGATTCATAACTTAGATTTCTGTCTCCGCCTTCGCAACATACTCATCAATGATTTCATAAAGATGACGTCTGATGGGATCGAATGTAAATCCGGTACTTTCAGCCCGAGAAATATCTACGGTGTTGGTGTAGCAAGGATTGTATTCACCTTCGACTCCGACTTCTCGATAGAGCGCCTTTCGTCCGCTTTTCTTCTCAATATAAGAGATAACATCCATAATCGCAATTTCACCTTTGCACGAAGCGTTCATAGGACCTATTTCATCACGTTCGCAAAGATAGCTTAAAAATTCGCCCGCTTGATGAGATTCGATAAATGAGAGCTTCACATCCGGGTTCGTGACATGAATGGGCTTCCCCTTCGTGATTGCATCAACATAGGTATAAAGACGACGAGTATAATCGTCCTTACCGATAACAATTGGGAAACGAACCGCGACAGCGGGTACCTCAAAATTCTGAAAAAGCACGCTCTCGCACAGCCGCTTCCCTTCCTCATATGTAAAATCATCACGACGACCCATCCGTACGAGATAGGAATATGCATCAAAATCTTCTTCCTTGTGGTTCTCACCCATACTGTATACCGCAGTTGAAGATGTGAAAACATATCGATTGGTTTGTAATACATGCAAAAGATTCTCTGTGTCATATGGAGAATAGTTGATATTGTCGTATACGACATCAAATGATAGCCCTGTAAAGGTCTCTATCACGCTTTTCCGATCGGTACGGTCGAAAATAATCCTCTCGACGCGATCTCCAAAGATGTCAGGAGTCAATCCGCGCGTAGCGATTGTAACCTCGTGATTTTTTGCCAACAATGCATTCACCAAATGAATGCCAAAATAGCGTGTACCACCGATTACTAGTATTCTCATGAAGTTACCTCCTGCTATTTTTCGAATCCGCAATTTTTCCTTCTACTTATCAAAATTATCACACATTTGCGAACCACTCAATAGTTTTTACCGGTATATTTTCGAAACATCAGTATTGTCTACTCATATTCACACAACAAAAGAACAATGCTCTCTTCTTTCTCTTCTGCTATAATAAGTAAAATATTGTAGTCACGATGGGAGATAGTCCATGAATATTTCTTTTGGTTTCGGTAAAGAAAAAGTCGACGTCACACTTCCTGACGAGAAGGTCTCGGCGGTTTTACGCCCCAATCAGGCAAAAATCGATTTGCGTGGTGAAGCGGAGGTCGCCCGCTCGATGAAGAAGCCCATCGGTTCTGAGCGTCTCTCGAAAATTGTGAAGCCAGGAGAGAAAATCGTAATTATCACCAGTGATATCACACGACCGATTCCGAGTTACAAGGTATTGCCTTCCGTATTAGAAGAATTGGCCATTGCCGGTATTCCAGACGAAGATATCACCATCGTGTTCGCCCTCGGAAGTCATGGTGGCCATACTGAAGAACGTATGCGCTATATGGTCGGAGACGCGATTTACGAGAGAATTCATTGTGTCGACTCCGACATGAACGATTATATCCATCTCGGCACCACAGCTCACGGTACTCCCGTTGATATTTTCACTCCTGTCGCAAAGGCCGATCGTAAAATCTGTCTTGGAAATATTGAATATCACTATTTTGCCGGATACAGCGGTGGCGCTAAGGCCATCATGCCGGGTGTTTCTACACGTGCAGCCATTCAATCCAACCACAGCGCCATGGTTCGCCCCGAGGCGTGTGCAGGTCGCCTAGAAGGAAATCCTGTACGTGAGGATATCGAAGAGAGCGGCCGCATTCTCGGTATCGACTATATCGTAAATGTCGTTCTCGACGAAAAGAAAGAAATCATTCGTTGTTTCTCTGGCGACTCGGTAAAAGCCCATCGAGCCGGATGTGATTTTCTTGATTCCTTCTACAAGATTGAAGTGAACGAAAAAGCCGACATCGTGATTGTCAGCGCAGGTGGATTCCCAAAAGACATCAATATGTATCAAGCACAAAAGGCACTCGATAATGCGCGTCATGCCGTCAAGAAAGGGGGCATCATCGTATGGATTGCTTCCTGCTTGGAAGGCCTCGGTGAACGGCATTTTGAAGAATGGATGACGGGACATGAGAAAGCCTCCGATATGATTTCACATATCCGTGAAGAATTTATCTTAGGCGGCCACAAAGCCGCCGCCATAGCGATGGTACTCGAAAATGCCCGCATTTTCCTCGTTTCTGATCTCGAACCGGACTTCGTCTCGTCGGTTTTCCTTGAGCCGTATCACGATATTCAGGAAGCCATTGATGCCGCTATCGCCGCATCTCCTGCCGATGCTCAAATCATCGCTATGCCATACGGCGGATCAACACTTCCTAAGGTTCTTCACCCATGAATATGACAAATGATCCAAAATGGTATCGCTTGGATAATACCGCCAATCTTTTCCCCGTAAATTCGACACCGACGTACAGCAACGTCTATCGAATCAGCGCGTATGTGAAAGACGACGTCGAGCCGAAGGAATTACAACAGGCATTGGCCGACACGTTGCCGCTCTTTTCGAGCTTTCGTGTACGATTGCGTCACGGATTGTTTTGGTATTATTTGGAAAATAATCCGTTGATTTGTCCCATTTACGAAGAACCGTCAACGCCTTGTACATATATTGAAACGGCGCAGAATAATCATTTTCTTTTCCGTGTCATGTATTACAAAAATCGTATCAGTATTGAGACGTTTCACGTGATTTGCGACGGTTCAGCTTCCATAAATTTCTTGAAGGAAATCGTGTGCCGCTATCTGACCTTGATCGCAGAAAGCAAATCTGCCGGTGGTCCTACGCAAGAGGCGGCGGCTTATATCCCTTCGTCAGTCGATGTACCTTCGAACCCGGAAGACAGTTATAAGAAATACTGTGCTAATTGCAAACCGCAATCCTATTCAACACAAAGAGCCTACTCCCTCAAGGGCTTGAAGCTCCCTTTGTATGCCAAAGGCGTCATTCATGGAATCCTATCCGCGCGGAAAATGATTGATTACTGTCATGCACATAATACGACCGTCACACAATACTTGGCTGCTTCCATGTTACGGTGCATCTACGAAGAGGATTTTCATCATCAAGCCGGGAAGCTACCCGTAAATCTTTCGATTCCCGTCAATTTGCGCCCTTATTTCCAATCAACAACGACGATGAATTTCTTTTCGCAATTCATGGCGGGTATGACTTTTGATTCGAGTGATATTACTTATGCCGATGTCGAAAAAGCTGTCAAAGAACAATTCGAAAAGGAATTGGTAAAGGAACGTTTTTCGGAGAAAATCGCATACAATACTTCTTTCGAGAACCGCTGGTATGTTCGCATTTTCCCGCTACCACTCAAGAATTTATGCCTAAAAATCAGCTTTCTCCGCGCGGCACGTGCGAACACGATGACACTCACAAATCTCGGAAAAATCACGGTGCCGGATGCTTTTCGAAACGATATACAGGGATTTGAAATTCTGATGAACACAACAGATAACGCTCCGCTGAAATGTACGGTATGCACATATGGCGATGACATGCGTATCACCTTCATTTCGCGACTCCGTCAGCCCTATCTGCAGCAAGCATTCTTCAAAAAACTCATCGCCGACGGCTTTGACGTGTCAATCAATACGAATGGGGTGTTTTACGAATGAACGAATTGCATGAAAAACCCATCAAAAAATGCGCGAGATGTCGTGTGACCGTAACGGACTCCACTGATTATTGCCCACTTTGCCATAGCTTACTTGAAAATGCTGATGGTGCCAAGTGGGACTATCCCTATCCACCGATTCACATCGACGAGAAGCAATACAGCTTCCTATCGCGTCTTTTCATACTAATCGCCTTTGTTGCGTCGACGGTTTCTGTGCTTCTAAATATCGTTCTGTATGAAGGTATGCTTTGGTCCGCCATAACTGTTGCAGGAGTACTCTATCTGTGGTCTCTGATTTTTTATGCCGTATTACATCACGTAAATGCCGCGGCAAAGATTATTGTGCAAACACTAACCGGCTCGGCTCTCGTTCTCATTATTGACTACGTGACGGGATTTAGCGCCTGGTCATCAAACTATGTAATTCCTAGTCTTTTCATCTTGGCAAACCTCTCGATTGTCATCGTCATCTTATGTAATCGACTCCATTGGCGTCAGTATATTCTCTACCAAATCGGAAGCACAATCCTAGGCTTTGTTCCGTTGATTCTCTACTTTTGCGGCATCGCCGATCAGCTCCTTTTGGTATCCCTTTCCGCATGTACATCGATATGTACATTTGCCGGTAGTTTGCTTTTCGGAGACCAAACATACCGAAGCGAGCTAAAACGCCGTTTTCACATCTGATTTTGTCAAAATTCGCCAAATTTCAGCCTTTTAAATCAAAAAATCGACTATTTCTTTTTGAAATGGAATTTCCCTTACTATTCTCTATTAATGGTGCTATAATGCTTCTTTGGAATACTATTTAAGGAAGGCATAGCGCATGTATATTGAAATGAACGTACTTCTCAGTCTGGCATTGATTTTTCTTCTTGGATTCATGATCAGTGGGATATTTAAGAAACTTCACATTCCTTACTTGCTTGGCATGCTGATTACCGGCATCATTCTCGGACCTTACGTATTGAATTTAATTGATGGCAATTTGCTCAATATTTCGGGGGATTTACGCGAGATTGCTTTGATTGTTATTTTGCTGCGCGCAGGACTAAGCCTCGATATCAATGATTTGAAAAAGGTCGGTCGTCCGGCCATTATGCTTTGCTTTATTCCAGCATCATTTGAAATGCTTGGTGCTGTCATTCTTGGCCCGCTGCTTCTCGGTCTTTCTCGCGTGGATTCCGCCATTATCGGGGCCATGCTCGCCGCCGCTTCTCCGGCTATTATCGTTCCGAAAATGCTTTGGCTTATGGAGGAAGGATACGGCGTCAAAAAACACATTCCGCAGCTCATTATGGCCGGTGCATCCGCCGATGATATTTATGCTATCGTCATGTTTACGGCATTTATTGGAATGAGCAAGGGTGGCTCCATCAGTCCATGGACCATCGCCTCTATTCCTATTTCCATTGCAACCGGCTTCCTTATCGGTGTCGGTATTGGATTGGTTTTCACCGAAGTTTTCAAACATATTGATATCCGTGACACAATCAAGATTTTACTGCTCTTTGGTGTGTCCTTCCTCTTTGTCGGCTGTGAAGACTTCATTTCACAATATGTTCCTTTCTCAGGATTACTTGCGGTTATGGCGTTAGGTGGTACAATATTAAACAGACGTGAGATTATTGCCAAAAGAATCTCGGGAAAGATTTCCAAGATTTGGGTCGGCGCCGAGCTCCTCTTGTTTGTTATGTTGGGAGCCGCCGTAAACATCGATTATCTCTTTAAGGCGGGTATCGGTGCCGTAATCTTGATTCTCGGAGCATTGATTTTCCGTTCGGTTGGCGTCTTTGTTAGCTTAATCCGATCGGGACTCAGTTTTAAGGAAATTCTTTACTGTGATGTGGCATATTTCCCTAAGGCGACCGTCCAAGCTGCTGTCGGAGCTGTTCCGCTGGCTGCTGGCCTTGCTTGCGGTAATATGGTCCTCACCGTGGCAGTTCTCTCCATCTTAATCACTGCACCATTAGGTGCATTACTCATGGATGTCACTGTCAAAAAGTGGCTCACCAAGAATTAGGAGGAGCATAACCCTTATGGAAAACGAATTATCCTTCCCCACCCCCGAACAAGTGATTGAAATCATCGGAACGAGCGGCTTAGTAGAGGGACGTGATGATCGTCTTTACGGTGACTATTCCGGGCTCAACACCATGATTCGCTTTGATCGAGCGCACAAGACACTTTTCTTGACGATGAGTCTTCGCCTAATGCGACAAGACTTATCAGGAGAATTCCTTAAATATGTGTCGACACTCGCACCGAAAGCTTCCTATGAGTGTTCATACGAAAACTATTCCGCGCGTATTTCTCTTTATATGGATCCGAAATATGTAGACAAGCTTCGTCTCATCATGGATGGTATCGTTGCCTATGCGCGTGAAAACCATTTGCGAAGCGTATGCTGCACGTGCGGTAAAGCCACACCAGACGTAAAGTTCCGACAAATCCCTTCTTTGACAAATTTCTATTGTGACACCTGTTTTGGAATCACCAGTGCACAGAATAAGGATGTTGTCCCGACAAAGCCTCGTCGTACTTTCATGCAAACACTAAAATTTCATTTTGGCGATTCTCGATTTTGGCTCGGCGTGCTCGGCGGTCTTCTCGGACTTGTACCAGCATTTGTTTTCCGTATTCTTTTCACCAACTATTTACTCTTCCCATTAACGATGCTCACAACAGATAATGCAAAATACGAAACCATCTATACGTTGGGCTGGAATGCTTTGAACGCTGGCGTCGTGCTCGTGTTTTTCTTTGGTGCTGTATTTTTTGCACGACTTTTGGCGAGAACCTATTCACGATTGATTTTTGTCGTTAACTCCATTTTCATTGTCGCAGCCATCTATGTCTCGTTATTCTTGGGTACAGCAATTGAAATAAAGGATTATCTTTCTGAACGTGCTCTTTCTTTGCAAACCGTATTCTTCGATCTGTCTTTCTATGTTAAAGATATTGGTCTCTCGGATTACAATTTGCAAATGATGATTTCAACGACATTTACTCTGCTCGTCCTTGGGCTGATTATCCTCGTTACTCGTGATTCCTTTTTCAAATTCTGGGAAGCCGACGAATAATCACACAACTGAAATGAGAGAAAAAGAAAAGCCGATTTCCATCGGCTTTTTTCTTTTCCTTATCTTAATATGTTAATTGATTAAGAACACCATTCATGTATCCAATCATGACACCATAGTTTGTAATCGGAACATGTGCGATACCTGCACATTTTACGCGGTATGCCATCTCGTTTGGCGTTAACATGCAACCTCCGCAATGAACCACCAAATCATAATGATTCAACTCTTCTTCTGTCAAAAAAGTGCCTCCGGATGTGAAGTCATATTGGAAATGCTTACCGGTATACTCTTCCATCCATTTTGGCAATTTCACCGTTCCGATATCTTCACACTGTCGGTGATGCGAGCAGCCCTCCGAAATCAAAATATGCGCTCCCTCAGGAAGTGTATCTATGCTCTTCGCGGCTTCGACCATCGGTGTTAGTGTACCCTTATATCGTGCCATTAAAATGGAGAAAGTCGTAAGTGGTACATCCTTCGGTACGATATCCTTGACAATCGACAAAGCCTGACTATCTGTAATCACAAGGCGTGGTGGTTTTTTCAAAGAAGCGAGCGTCGCCGCCAGCTCGGAATCACGCGTCACCATGCTGATGCCGCCTACCTCTAATATGTCGCGGATTGCCTGTTGTTGTGGAAGAATTAGTCGTCCTTTCGGGGCCGACGAATCAATTGGCACCACAAGCACGACAACATCCTCCGCTTTAATAAAATCAGCGACTAAATGGCGTTCATTTACAGAATCCGGCCGCAAACGAGAAACCATCTCTCGTAATGCAACGATATTCTCATTTGTCTTCGCACTTACCCATATTTCATTGTCTTTTTGCATGTCGCCAGATTCTTCCGGCTTTCCTGATTGATTTTTGATCAAGTCTGCTTTGTTATAAACGATGATGTATGGGATTTTTCTTTCACCAATCAATTGCAAAAGATCTCGGTCTCCGTCTTCCATGCCGCGATTTCCGTCCACAACGAGAATCGCAATGTCGACCTTGGCTAAAACATTACGGCAACGCTGAACGCGCATTTCGCCGAGACTTCCTTCATCGTCAATGCCGGGGGTGTCTATGATGGTCACCGGACCGATTGGCAAGAGCTCCATCGCCTTCGTGACAGGGTCCGTCGTAGTCCCCTTCACGTCCGAAACAATGGCAAGCTGTTGATTTGTAAATGCATTGACCACGCTCGATTTTCCGGCATTTCGAAGTCCAAAAAATCCGATATGTGTCCGCTCCCCCATCGGTGTTTCATTTAGTCCCACAAAATCATCTCCTATCCATAGAATTACTCCGCCTCACGAATCACAATGGTTTCGCCATACTCCAGAATCATTCTGCCCTCTGGCTGAAAACGTTCACGCTTGGTTTCCATATTGCTAAGTTCATGAATTGGAATATTGTATTCTGCGCCGACGATATTGGCAACTTCCGTAGCTTCAGATGAGCCCATATTATAGGTACCATCAATCGGATACATCGCATAATCGATATCCTTCTCAGCGAGTTCACTCATAGTATCGAGTTTTGATGTATCGCCCGCATGATAGATTTTGATTCCGTCCACCGTGACAATATATCCGA
>Ga0116152_10003210_pt1 | contig 13190 bp, 7 predicted proteins | sample AD_UKC119_MetaG_FD_89894 | JGI IMG/M metagenome (GOLD analysis project Ga0116152, IMG submission 89894) | Active sludge microbial communities of municipal wastewater-treating anaerobic digesters from Hong Kong - AD_UKC119_MetaG | ecosystem: Engineered > Bioreactor > Anaerobic > Digestate...
CACACACAAATTTATTATTTCAACGAGGCAAAACTTGATGCAGCTTCCAATACAACTTTATCAGTTGCTGTTAGTGGTGGTACAACTTCAATGACTGATGTGTTTGTTGCGGTATTTGATGGAGTAGATCAAACAACCCCAATAACCAACTCACAAAATTACAATAGTGGAACAACTTCTGTTGATCCTTTTCAGTTTGCAACAGGATTGTCGGTAAACGCTAATGATCAGGCAATTGAAATTATTAGTACAGTTAGAATTGGAAGCACAACTGCTCGAACTATAAGCAGCTATGCAACCAATTGGTCCAGTGGGGCTACAGAACAAACAGGATCATACAATACTTCAGGAACTGCAAATGATCAGGGAATCAGAAATTCTGTAGCTAACCGCAGTATTCCTACTTCTACTATAACTGATGTTTCATCTGTAAATTTAAGTGGAACAGCACGTGCTTCTATGACGGCAATAAGTTTTAAGGAGTATATTCCAACAACACCACCTTTATGTACAACGTCAATTACTCCCGCTAATAGTGCAACAGCTGTTTCAGTTAATTCCTCATTAACATGGAATTCATCTTTTGGAGCAACAGGCTACCGTATTTATTTAGGTACCGATGCCTCGGCTACAAATATTTTAAATGGAGTTGATTTAGGTAATGTAACGACTTACACACCAGCATCAAGTCTTGGTTTTTTGACAGATTATTATTGGAAGATAGTTCCGTACAATAGCTATGGCGCAGCAAGCGGATGTTCAATATGGTCGTTCACGACCGAAGATATAAGCTATTGTATTCCTACATATTCAACAGGAACGGGCGAAGGAGATTTTATTTCACGGGTACAGCTTGACGCAATAAATAACATTACAACAGGATCTTCTTCGCCCTATTATAATTATTACAGCACATTATCAACCGATTTAACATTAGGAAATACATATACAATTACAGTAGGTTCGGGAACTTATTCTACAGGAAATAATATATCTGTTTGGATTGATTTTGACCAAAGTGGATCATTTACTGTTTCTGAAAAACTTGGAAATGTAACTCTTGCCGGGAATTCAACAGGTACTATAAATTTCACTGTCCCAACAAATGCTGTTCTTGGTACGACAAGATTGCGCGTAAGAGAATCCTATAATACCTCTTCAATGGATCCGTGTTTGGGATATGTTTATGGCGAAACTGAAGACTATAATGTAAAAATGATCCCGTCATGTGCAAATGCAACTCTAACATTAAACACGGCAAATTCTGCACAAATAATTTGTGAAAATGAATCAATAACAAATATAGGATATACAATTGGAGGAGATGCAACCGGTGCAAGTGTTACTGGTTTACCTGCAGGTGTTTCGGGCAGTTACAACAGTACAAGCCATACTTTTACTATTAGCGGTACTCCAGCTGTTTCAGGGACTTTTAACTTCTCGGTTACAACCACCGGTACGCCAACAAACTGTTCTGAGGCAACTGCCAACGGGACTTTAGCAGTTAATCCAATTCCTTCAGCCCCAACCGTTACCGGAAGTTCAGTATGTATCGGTTCAATTGCAACGCTTTCAGCATCGGGTGCTACAGGGGTTGAGAATTATGTGTGGTATGATGTCGCATCTGGCGGAACTCCACTTAAAACGAGTTCGGGCAGCACCGACAATACTTTTGATACGCCAACACTAAATGCAACAACAAACTATTGGGTTGCTATTGTAAATGCTCAAAATTGTGAAAGTTTAAGAACGCAGGTAACAGCAACTTTCCCTGCTGTTTCACCATATGATCAAACCATCTCGGGCAACGATACATGGGTTGGCCATGTTTACGATGGAACTGATTTTGATACTTACTATGGAACCTATAATGAAACTCAAACTTTTTTGCAGGTATTTGGTAGTAACACGTTTTGTTTTGGCATAAATTCAAATTTAGATAACCGCTCAGTTTATACAGAAACATTTTCTGTGCGTTATCGAATGACTACTTCACTATCCGGTTGTTACCTTGTAAACCTAAGAGCTGACGATGGAATCCGTTTGTTTGTTGATGGAATAAAAGTATTTGACAGATGGGTGAATCAGGCACCAACAAATTATAATAATGTTTTACTCCCGTTGACAACTAATAATGCTCAGGTGGTTTATGAATATTATGAAAATGGTGGTCAAAATGAAGTTGCATTTCAGAATTTATATAAAATTGAGAATAATGTACTTACCAGTGGGACAAACCAAACTTTTTGTGAAGGAAGTCCTGCTGTTCAAATCTCGGCAGAAAACTTAAAGGCAAATAATCTTGACTTACCTTCCGGTATAACTACAACATGGCAATGGTATTACAGCAACTCACCAACAAATACAGGTTTACTTATTTCCGGTGCAACAGGTCAAAATTACACACCCTCGGGTTCACCGTTTAACACCCCGGGAACATACTATGTTTACCGGGTAGCAACGGTTTCATCTTCAAATGCAGCAAATGAAAATAACTGGGGAGCCACAAACCCTGTTTCCTGTAGTTTTGAATCTGACAGAGCAACAATTGTAGTAAACCCGCTGCCAGTAGTATCAGTTTCAACACCCAACAGCTCTATTTGTGCCGAAGAAGATGTCGTTTTTAATTTGACGGGAACAAGTAATGCTTTGGTAACCTACAAAATAAATGGAGGGGCGGATTTATCCATTACACTTTCAGGAGCAGGTTTGGCAATAGTTACAATTTCAAATGCGACTTCCAACCAAACTTTAACACTGGTATCGGTTAATGATGGAACCTGTTCAGATTCGATTACAGAAACAGAAACAGTTACAGTTCACCCACTTCCAACAATTGGCAGTTTTAATTAAAAAACAGAATGAAATTAATTCAAAATATAAATTACAAAAAATCAAAGTTTAATTTAAAATTTTAATGTTATGAAAAAGATTGTTTTTAGCTTAATGACTTTATTCGCGCTGGTCGCAATTGCTGGTAGCGCAAATGCACAAGGTAAGTTTGCACCAATTCCCGGCGGAACTTACCATTACACTCTTCCTATTGTAATTGCAAATCAAAGTGATGCAATTCTTACAGCCACAGGACTTACAAACGGTACATCTGTAATTACAAACATTTCACCAAGTCTTACTGATATTGCAACAACTGTTACTGAAATTTCATTTGATGTAACTTATAGCAATAGTGCAACCGGAACTTGTAAAATAGAATTTACAATTACAGATGAATCATCTGGTTGTGCTAATTATATCTACCTGGATGTTCCTATGAATCCTGTTCCAACTTATACCCTTAATCTTGCAGCAAGTATAACAGAAACTTGTCAAGCCAGAACCGGAGCAGGTGATAATACACCTGATGCCTTAGGTGATGGCTCAGAAGCAAATTCATTTACATTCACAGTTACGCCGGTGGTTACAGGTGTAACAGGTAATTTCACTTATTCATATACTATTGATTTGCCAACCAATGCAGTTTTACTCTCTTTCAATAATGGATCAGCGGGAGTTAGTGCATATAGTGGAGGCGTTGTTACTTATACCGGTGTGAGTGCTGTTGTTACAGACATTTTTACTGTTGCATTTAATACCACTACTGGTGTTGATACACAAACTTTAACTGCTACCCTAACTGATGGTGCATCATCTACCTTGATACCAGTTGACGGCGGTGGAACTTATGAAGCTACTATGGCTTCAGGTGGAAGTTTAACTCAATCGGTTGCAGTTAAAGCGGTACCTACAATTGGTTCATTCTATTAATTAACGCATGACCCAATATAAACAATTCATCATGTTCGTGTTAATGCTGACTTCACTTGTGAACTTGGCAGGGGCACAGAATTCGGCAAAATTTCCTATTGAGGGATCGACACATGTTTATACTTGTAATGGTTTAAGCGTGGGTGCCGAATACAACTTTAGCATCACCTCAAATGCGGGAGATGTTAACACAGATGAATTCAATTTTATTGGCGCAATTTCCGGAATCGTTGGCGCAGATGGTCTGGCAGCAGTAGAAATAAAATGGAACACAGGTTCGTCGGTGAATAATTATGAAGTTTGGCTGGAAGTTTCTTTGTCCGGTTGTTCAAATAAAATATTCCTTGGCGTTTCACCACAGCCCAATAACCGTTCGATTGGTTTTGATGTGGTGGCCAGTACCGAATGTTTCAATTTGTCAGACAATAGTTTTGCTATCTCTTTCATAACATCAGATAATAATGGGCAGCCGATACCGGCTGCCTATTTTCCACTTTCCGTGGAACTAAATGTAAATGGAGAGAGCCATACACAAACTGTAAGTTACAATAGTCAGATTTTACAGGTTAGCGAGCAATGGTTTGTCGCCAACCCGCAACAAAACACCGATGTTTTGGTGTCAATTGCCAATGTAACCGATGTAAATAATGCGTCTGTAAAGGCGGGAATCGAAAACGGGACGCATGTGCGCTCTATTTTTGCCATTCCCGAAATTGAATTTACCGAAGAGTTACGAAATAAATACAAGTTAAAATATGAAACATTTACTGCTTATATTGATTCTGATAGCCGCAGCATGGAGCGGATGGAGCCAAAATAGCATTACACAGGGAGCAAATAAAACCTACACCATTCAAATGAATGTTGGTCAGTCGGTTGGTGCAACTTATTCATGGGCGGTTGTTCCGGCAAGTGGCACAACTACAAATATGGCTGCAATTGCAGGAAATTCAGCAACCATTTTATGGGACGGTCCGGTAGGTGTTTATTCTGTAGTTGTTCAGGTTACTGATGGTAACGGCTGTTTGAGTGAACCCATCACCCAAAGCATGGAAATTCTCGCTCCGGGTAATTTGATATTTGCGGCAGCTTTACCAGGCACCCAAACCTGTTCTGATTTAGCAGGAGGTGAAGGTTCTGTTCCGGGACACAGCGAAAGTTTATTCCGAATTACCTATGCCGGCGATGCGAATTTAACTTCAGCCCAGGTAACGGTGAAAAACCCGGAAGGCGTTTATGTTGATTTGAATGGAACCGTATTATCAAACCAGTTAAATCCGCAGATTACTGTAGCCAATGATGCGTCTGATAAAGCAATCGACTTTAATGTAACAGATAGCTGGGAAAACACAAGTACAGCAAATGTTGAATTCGAAATCACAATTATTAGCGCTTTAACATCTGATAATTCGACAATTATTGCCGATTCAGCTTCTGATATTAAACGTACAATAACAGTGTTGCCAAAACCTGTCATTGCTTTTGAATGATGCGAAACCGAAGATTTTTCGTTGCAGGGTGTTGATTTCTTTTAAAACTGTTTAAAAAGTTTTAGCAGAAGTTACACTTTCATCTGAAACAGAATTTTTAAAAAGAACTTTAAGTTGAGTAAGTATTTAAAAATAGGACTTGTATTATCCGCGTTATGGTGGGCACAATCTGTGTTCGCGCAGGATACTATACCTTTAAATACAACTCACTCTTTTGTTGCTGGCAATTATCCCGGCTATTCATATAGTTGGTGGTATCTCAATAGTTCAGGTGAAAAAACATTTTTCTCATCAAAGTCAAACGAAACAGAAGAAATTCTTTGGGATAAAGAAGGAACTTATCAATTATTTACCCAGGCTACTAACGATAACAATTGTTTGTCAGAAATAATTTCAAAAACATTTGTGGTATTTTATAAACCACCGGAAGGTTTTGCTGTTTATGCAGGCCGCGACACCACAATTGGCAGTTGTAGCCCATACCAGTTACAGTCCATTGTTGAGCAGCAACCTGGAATCTCTTATACTTACAACTGGAAACCTGCTCAGAATCTTAGTCGCACTGATATTCCGAATCCGGTTTTTACTCCGGGTAACACAACTACTTTTGTGGTTACTGTAACCAACAGTAATGGTGTTTCAGTAGCCGATTCAGTAAAAATAGTTGTTGCCGGTTTAATGGCCAACGCCGGAAACGAGGTATATATGGAGCAAAATTCCACTGTAATTCTGGATGGGTCAGGTAGCAGCGGAACTGATCTTCAATTCAAATGGTCAACAGTCACAGGCAAAATAGATAGCGGTGAAAATACTGCAGCTCCGATTGTCAGCGGATTTGGCGCTTACTATCTTGAAATTACGGATAGTTTTGGTTGCACATCAACCGATTCTGTAAATGTTAGCAGGTTAACGCATGCACCTGTTGCCAACGATGATTATGATACAACAAGATTTCGTACTGAAATAAAAATACCGGTTTTAAATAACGATACTGATAAGGACAATAGCATTGTTCTTTCAACACTCACAATTTCAATGTCACCGGTAAACGGAACGGCTTATGTTGATTTTGATGACTACACAGTTCATTACAGGCCAAACGAAAATTTTAGCGGAACTGATAATTTTGAATACCAGATTTGTAATTCTTATAATGAATGTGACAAGGGAAATGTTTATGTGCTTGTTTCCGATTTTAAATTCCTTGTTCCAAATGCATTCTCTCCAAACGGAGATGGTATTAATGATTATTTTGAAATTCTGGGAATCGAAAATTATGAAGGAAATTCCTTAACCATAATTAACCGTTGGGGAAATAAGGTTTTTGAAGCTAAGAATTACGGAATCAGTTCAATACCAAAATACTGGGACGGCAAGGCAAACACGGGTGTGCGCATCGGCAATGAAGAGCTGCCAACCGGCACTTATTACTACATATTGGAATTAGGAAACGGAGAAAAATCTATCGGAGGTTCCATTTATTTAGACCGGTAACTGAATGAAGAAAATCAAAATAATATTGTTTTTTGTGTCGTTTGTATTGGCTAATCTTGCTAATCCTGCGTTAATACTGGCTCAGCAGGACCCGCTTTATACACAATACATGGATAATTTGCTGATAATAAATCCCGCTTTTGCAGGATCAAAAGAAAATGGAAACGTGTTGCTGGTTGCCCGCAACCAGTGGGTTTCGTTACCCAATTCACCCATTACGCGTTCGTTTGCTTATCAAACACCAACAGCAAATAAAAATGTAGGTCTCGGTTTTTCGGTTATGTTCGACAAGATTGGCCCGCAAAAACAAACCGGTGTTTATTTTGATTATTCTTATTTTCTGCGTGTGAGCGAAAATTATAAACTTGGAATGGGTTTGAAAGGCGGAGTTAGTTTCTACCGTGTTTCGCTTACCGATTTAATAACGATTGATCCTGATCCGATTTACTCTCAGGACATTTATAAAAATTTCCTGCCTAATATTGGCGTAGGTTTTTTTCTTTTTTCTGATGACACATATTTTGGATTGTCAATTCCAAAACTCATTGAAAACACAATTACCCGCGATGATTATGAAACTGAGTATGTAAACAGGCAAAAAATTCACTTATATACTGTAGCAGGTAAAAAATTCGAATTGAATGATGATTTTCAAATAAAATCAAATGCAATGTTACGGTTTGTAAAAAATACACCTGTTTCTTTTCAATTAACCGGGCTGGCTGGTTTTCAAAATAAATTCTGGGTTGGCGGAATGGTGCGTTTTGGCGATTCATTTGCACTTATGACACAGTTTCAGGCTACCCAAAAAATGTTGATCGGATATTCCTATGACTTTACAACTTCAGAGTTGAACACCTTTAGCAGCGGCACTCACGAAATCATGTTCAGCTACGATTTAAATATCTTTAAATAGAAGCTTGAAATTTAAGTTTCCCGAAAGAAAGCCGAAAATCCATCAGAAATTTCATAAACGGCAATTGCAGGTTTTTTCCGAATGTTTATCTAACCACAATCTTTAATGTTTTTATTCCATCTTCCTGAAACACCTGAATTACATATATTCCGGGAGTAAAATCATCAATATTTATTTTCGTTTGATTTTTATTAATTTCAGTTTTCTGGCATAACAAATTACCTGATACAGTGAAAATTTGTAATTGAAGTATTAATTTTTCCGAAGAAATATTGATTTCACTACTTGCCGGGTTTGGGTATATTCGAATATCTCCGGTTTTCTCAATTTCAACTTCATTTTCTGTAACTACTTTTGGCTCATTAAATTTTCGGGTTGAATAAAGCCGGTATTCTCCGGGAGCAAGCAAAATATTTTGGTTCGTTGTGTTTATTTCGATTGAATCGCGTGTAAAAAACTCGTACCATTTTCCTGTTTTTGGGTATGAAAAAATTGTGGTTCTTTCATTAATATCGAAATTTCCAACCGCAAAAACATGGTTTTCACCATTTGTCATTCGGTACCATTTAACAGCACCGGTTAAATTGTAATCGAAACTTTCAGGTGAAAACTCCTCATAATTTTGTTTCAAATCGTTCAATTTTGCCACCACATGAAACAATTCAACCCTTTCCTGATTTTCAAGGTATTGCCAGTAAGGAGGTTTTGGCGAAAGTCGGCAATTGTTATTTATCGAACCATCTTCGCAACGGTTTATTGAGAGATCATAACCACGTTCGCCAAATTGCCAGATCATTTTCGGTCCGGGCAACGGAATATTAAAAACTTTATTTAGTTCAATCCTTTTTAAGGCAGTTGCCTCGTTTTTTATGTTGTAATTGTTATTCGAATAACCATTTTGGAGAATCGAATTCATGATTCTTTCTTCATCGTGGCTTTCGGGGTACGAAACTAAATTTGGTTTGCTCCAGCCTCTTTCCCTGTAAACTGACCAGCTCAAATTAGACTGACCAACATTTCCACGCGCTGCTTCATAATAACTTCCATGCATATTTCCCCACAACATGATTCCAAAATCTGCAAGTTCAGTTTCTTCAGGGTTGTCCGACAGATGTTCGAAAATGACAAGTGCTTTGCTGTTCCGCTTCCAAATTTCAGCAGTCATCCTTTTTAGGTTCGAAATACGAGATTCATCATATTCACTTCCCCAACTGTTCGAAGGATAGGGCGTATTTGAAAACCCCTTGGTAAAATCAAACCTAAAACCATCAATTTTATATTTATTCATCCAAAATGATGAAATGCTGTCCACAAGTTCGCGGGTTGCCTCACTTTCATGGTTAAAATCGTAACCCCATCTTAAAGAAGAGTTTTGAAAATTACTTTGCTGATTGTACCATGGGTTTTCGGCAGTGATTGTCCAGTTGTCCATATACATTTGTACAAACGGGCTTTGTCCGTAACTGTGGTTCAACACCATATCTATTACAACTGCAATCCCGCGTTTGTGGCATTCGTCGATAAGTTTTTTAAGCTCATTTTTTGGGCCGTAATATTTGTCGGGAGCAAAGTAAAACGATGGGTTGTAGCCCCAACTGCTGTTTCCTTCAAATTCGTTAACAGGCATTAATTCGAGCACATTTACACGCAAATCCTCCAAATAATCCAACTTTTCGCGCACTGCTTTAAAGGTGTGATCGGTTGTAAAATCACGCACAAGCATTTCATAAATCACCAATTTCTCTTTCCCGGGAATATTAAAATTATTTACTTCCCAGTTAAATTCCGGTTGTCCAGTTTGCAACACCGAAACAATTCCATCAGTTTTCTTTTCAGGATATTTAAGGAGTTCGGGATAAACGCCTGACGAAATATAATTGTCATTCCAGGGGTCAAGTATTTTTTCGGTATAAGGATCGGCTATTTTTATTTTGCCATCAATAAAATATTGAAATGCATATTCTTTTCCGGGTTCAAAATTTGGGATTTCGAGCCAGAAAAAGTCGCCATCTTTTTTCATTAGAAAATCATTTGACAGTTTCCAGTCGTTAAAATCGCCCAAAACAAAAACATATTCTTTGTGTGGCGCCCACAAAACAAGCGCTGCCGAATTGCCGGCCGGGTAATTTATGCCTTTTTTATACGCTTCGGGTTTAGGCTGAAGAACAACCTCATCCTTAACAAAAACCATCGTTGAATCACGCGTTGTTACATTATCTGCAACTGCTTCAGCAATAATCCAAAAATTACCGCTTTCGGTAAAAATGTAGTCCGAGGAAATTGTGGTTCCGGTGTTCTGAAATAAAAAATTCCCGTTTATAAATAGTTTTAATGCCGCTTCCTGAGATGCATTTGCCGAAATAGTGAGCGGTTGGCTTTTGGTAAGAATTGACTGGTATGCAGGTTCTGTAATTTCAACTACCAATCCTTCGGGATAAATATCCACAAAAAGGTCGTTGGTTTGTTTTCCACTGTCGGAAGAGCGGAAAACCAGGGCAATTTTCTGCACTTTTTCGTTTGAGTTTACTGAGTAGAACGTTTTTACCTCGGGTGCAATCTCAAGTTCATAAATTCCATTTCCTTTATTGGTAAGTTTTGGTTGGTTTGAATTGTTATTCCAACTTCCAATAACATGCTGCCATGCAGTATTTCCTTCGATTATAACTCCTGTGTGTGCATATAAATCGCCTGTAAAATAACCCAAACGGCTTTCTTTCGATGAGTCGAAAGTGATGGTAACTTTACGGCTGGCAATCGGAAGTGCCGGTTCTGTAGTTATTTGCGCCGATAAACTGAAAAATCCACAAAAGAATATTAATAGAATATATAATCGTTTCATAACTGTAATTTTAACAAAAAACCCCTTCATAATAAACTTATGAAGAGGTTTTCAATTTATATGTCAACGTCCATTATTACAAATCCGTTGTTTCTAATTTTTTGTAACCGTAGCTTTCAATCCCCAGGGATCAAAAGTAATTGTGTAATTACCTGCCGATTCAACAGGAATATTATCGCCACCGGGAGTGAGATTACCAAGGTTGCCTCCATAATTGATGTCCCAACCATCATTTGCCCTGAATTTGAAAGAACCGGGCGAAACAAGATCAACAGTAACTGTATATACTTTGTTTGTTGCATCCCAGGTCAAATTTGTATCAGTATCCCAGCCACCGGGAGTTGCATCGCCAATTAAACCCCAGCGGTTAACTGTGTAGGTGTATGCATTCGGATGGCTCAAATCCAAGACGAAAGCATAATCCGATTCAACTGTAACAGGTATATTTGCGCCACCTGCAGTTAGTTTACCATCTGCAGCATCACTTCCGTAATTGTAATCCCAATTGTGGTTTGCCCTGAATTTGAATTCTGCTTCGGTTAGGTGTACAACGCCTTTCCAGGTTTTTGAAGCCGGGTCGTATGCCAAGGGAGTTTCATCGTCCCAACTCATTGGCGAAGCACTTCCAATAACACCCCAAACGGTTGCTACTGCAGTAAATGTAAGAGCAGTTGCATCGGCATTAAGTTTATAAAAACCTTGTGGCGAACTTATATTTCCTCCGCTTGCATCTAATTTACCCGAACCACCTGTTCCGTAATTTGGTCCGTCCCAATTGGGTTGAGTTGCAAATTTCCATTCGTTATTTGCATTGGCCATATATACATAACCCTCCAATTTATCGGGGTTGGCAATGGTGCTGATTACTTGTGGTGATTTATCAGGTGACCAGTTTGCCAATCCTGAATTTGGGTAACTTGCCTCCACATAATCGCCCGGAATATTCCATGTTAAAATATCAGCCAAAGTTGTAAACTGTACATCAGCGCCATAAGCCGTACCCGCGCTGTTTGTAGCATAGGCACGAACGTGGTAGGTTGTGTATTTCTCCAAATTTTCCAATTTGCTTACAAAAGTTCCGGTTCCTGATCCACCTTCAATTTTATTGTCGTTGGTCGTCGGGTCGCTGTTCATGCTGTAAACAAGACCTCTCGCCGTAACTTCACCGCCACCGTTATAGGATACGTTGCCACCAGAAATAGCGGAAGTTTTGGTGATTGCTGTTACACTGGCAGTGGTTACAATCGGCAGATCAATTAATGTTTTAAACGAAATTTCAGGTCCATAACTTGTGCCTACAGCGTTTGATGCATAAGCACGGGCATAATAGGTTGTATTTCCCTGTAAACCTGCTAGTGTACTTACAAATTCACCTGTACCTTTGTCGTCAGTTGTTTTGGTTCCGGAAATAGTAGGTTTTTGAACTGTACCAAAACAAACACCTCTGGCAGTAATTTCGGCACCTCCCGAAACAGTAACATTTCCACCACCCATGGCTGAGTTTCCGGTAATTTCGGTAATTGCAGCAGTTGTAACTACAGGTGCAACAGGTAAAGTTGTAAAAGTAACTTCTTCACCGTAAACAGTCCGCAGTTCGCTTGTAGCATAAGCACGTGCATAATATTTTGTTGCATATTTCAACCCGCTTAAAGCTACATTGAAAGTAGCTTCAGGAGTATCAGCAGCATAAACTACTTTACTGTTTTCGATTGTGGGATTAGCTGCTGTATTGTAACAAACACCTCTTTCAGTAAACCCATCGCCTTGCGCAATCACAAAACCAACTACAATTGCCGAATCGGATGTAACATGCATAGTTTCTGAAGTTGAGAGTGTTGGTTCCAGCCTCACTTCTGACATTTCTTTTGTACAGGCCGAAATAATTATCGTTGCTGCAAAGAGAAAAGCCGTCCATTTGAATATTATTTTTTTCATGTTGTTCTTTTAATGGTTTTACGATACGTTAATTCTTTACAATTTTTGCCGTTCCGGTAGCATCGTTAATTATGGTTAGCGTAATTGTGTAATTACCTGCGGAAATTGCAATATCAGCACCACCCTGAGTTAAATTGTCGGGAGTGCCACCGAGATTCCAAGCCCAACCATCATTTTTTCTGAATTTGATAAATCCGTCAATCAAATCAATTGTGATAGACCAGGTACCTGTTTGAGCATTATAATCCATTTTTTGGTCGGGCGTATCCCAACCGTTTGGTGTGGCAGAACCAATCAACCCGATCCTATACTCTGAAATAGAATAACTTAAGTTTGCTGTATTCGCATTTAAAATATACCAGCCATTTGCGCCAACAGTTATCCCTGTGCCATTTACGGCCAAAGCCGAACCACTTGCACCGTATTTTATATTGTTGTCAGTATCCAAAAGCGTAAAAGGTTTAGTGGCATCGAGTTTTACAAAACCTTTGTAATCGCCATTTCCAAGCGGAGATTCGATTTTCTGGTTAATACCCGAATCTATTAAATCCAATTTTGGCAATCCATATAAAGTAACACTAGCAGAAGTTGTTTCTGAAATGTATTCAAACGGGGCAGTACCAGTTCCTGGGGCTCCTGTCCCCGCATCTACCACAAGAACCGAACGCATACGGAATTCAACCGGGGTTGCCTGATCTGCAGGGAATTTTTTCAACATGATTCCATTCAAATCGCTTACAGATATTTTTAA
>Ga0116152_10003211_pt1 | contig 13188 bp, 10 predicted proteins | sample AD_UKC119_MetaG_FD_89894 | JGI IMG/M metagenome (GOLD analysis project Ga0116152, IMG submission 89894) | Active sludge microbial communities of municipal wastewater-treating anaerobic digesters from Hong Kong - AD_UKC119_MetaG | ecosystem: Engineered > Bioreactor > Anaerobic > Digestate...
CATCACATATCAAAACGTTGATAGTGGTGCTTTCCCCTGCACAAATGGAAGTTGGCCCGTCAGCCTGCAGTGTGGCCTGCGCTGATACCTCATTTACATTTGCCAGAAACATAAAAATTACTGAAATGGTTACCAAAAACCTGCTGAAGCTAACTTTACCAGTTTTCAGTTCATTTTCTGAGTGTAATGATGTTCTCATATTCCCTAGTATTAATATTTTTGGTCTATACCATCATTTAATGGCAGACATATATGCAAAAAACACCGTCACCTTTAGTGACCGTGAAATCTAATCAGCAAAAATTATATATAGTTAGTTTTCAGGTAATTTATACCTGAAAACCAGAATACTTAATACTTATATTTATTATTGAAATCGGAGCGCGAAAGGAAAAATAAGAATGATTCCACTACGAATGGGAATCTATCTTGTTGCAGGCTTTGATGTCCTTTTTTTCTGGAAATTGAAACAGTGATGGGTAAATTTTTTTCCATATTCCTTTTGCATTCTTGAAAACTGATTTTTCAATCGTTAAAGGTATTGTTCCGGAAGTTTATTTCAATTCCAGTAAAAAGTAACTTTTTAACATCCAGATGTTAACAAGCCATAAAAACCAGGAATGATAATTATTTTTACGTTGAGTGTATATTTTTTTGCATAAACGCGGAAGTAACTATAAAGAAAAATTCATCTCCTTCATATAATGCTGTATATGCGTGCTTTAACATTTATTAAGCACTCTCAATGCTTTATTCGGTATTTTATTTTATTTCGGCTTCACAAAGAAAAAAAATAGTCAAATAAAACCAGATTTAAAATTTGAATACTTAAATGCTTGTCTTGAGCTTGAAGGAAATAGCAAGGCAGAATTTATTATCTATATTAAATTTCAATATGTTACAGTAATTTAATAGTCGATTGAAGGTTTACGGCATTAACAAATCAAATATATGATTGCACTGAAAAAACAAGATTTACAATTTTGTTGGAAATTTTTATAATGAAAGTGATTAGGAAATTTATTTTACTTAAACCTACCCCTTTTGTGTAAAAAATATTAAGTTCATTCTATGTAAAATCATGTAATTAATATTTATTCTAAATAACTTGTTCGTTCTGACAAACATAGGAAAACGATTGTTCATAACTGTTTAGTAGCTCAATTTTAAATCATTAGCTAAATATTTGAAACAGAAAGGAGGTAACGAACATTTGCTGTTGAACGTCAATAATTTTACACAACCTGATAAAAAGGTATGTTTTTCACATCCACCGTTTACGTTTAAAGAGAAAGATCATAGACCCGGCCAAAGTGACCATAAAAATCATGAGCAGTAAAAAAGAATAGGGATTACTTTGCAGTGGTAAACCTACATTCATGCCATAAAGACTTGCAATAAAAGTCAGCGGAAGCAAAATGGAAGAAATCAGTGTCAGTACTTTCATGATTTCATTGGTTCTGTTAGTCTGCAATGAATCAAAAGTTTTACTTAAACCCTCCACAATTTCCTGGTAATCTTCGGTCATATCCCATATTTTCTGATAATAGTCAAGGATATTTCCCCAGTACTCTTCCATATTTTCAGCATAGCCTTCGATGTCGCCCGATTCAAATTTATGGAAAAGCCTTAGCTGAGGCTTAAAAACAGTATTTACCAGGATGATATTCTTTCTGGTAAGTGAGATTCTTTCGATGGTTTTTTCAGCTTTTTTATTGAATAAGTCGCGATTTATAAGTTCCACCTCCACGCCAAGCTTACTAATAAGCGAGAGGGATTCAAGCATCAAATGTTCAAGTATTTTATATAAAAGAGCATCACTGGTACCCACTTGCCTTACCTGATAATTATCCTCAGGTTCGCGGCCGCTGTTAAACAGGTTTTTAACCACCCAGTGCGATTTGCCAATTGTAATGATATAATCGCTTCCCCAGAAAATCTTGACCTCCTTCACTTTTAAAAAGCGATTCCATCGGTCAAAGTAAGGAAAATGTAAAATAAGAAAGTAATAATCATCGTAAATATCAATCTTTGGTCGCTGGTTGGTGCGGCTGCGGCAGTCTTCGATATCAAGTGGATGGAAATGGAAATCGTCTTTCAGAAATTGCAGATCCTCATCGGTGGGGTCAAGTATATGATGCCACTTTAGTGTACCTAGTTTAATGGTTTCAATCATGGAGCCCTCCCGCTTTATTGATGAGTTTGAACAGATGTCTACATTCCGTAAGGATATTTTTGGTTGGCAAAAGTACTACTTTTTAATCGAAAATAGGCTTTGTTGCTTTCTTTTAATCTACCTCCTGTTATGTTTTTATAAAAAAAACAAAGAATCAGACCTACACTAAAAGTAATTTTCATAAGTAAAATTCACCCTTAACTAATTTTTCTGCAATGTTATATCGCAATGCTTTTTGTAATTGCTTTCCCCTGATTTATCGCCCAGGTCCTTGGCTTTTTTAAATAGCATGCATGCTTCATCTTTTTGTCCCAGGTTCAAAAATGAAATCCCTTTAATGTTGATGATGGACGGATTTTGTTTCCCCAACAACAGAGCACTGTCTGCATCAGAAATACAAGCCTTATAATTTTTAAGAAATAAATTGGTAAAAGCACGCAAACTGTAAGCTTCAGCATAATCATTCACATGACCAATAAACTCACTGATAAGATGATATGCTTCAGTATATTTCTTTTGATTGTATTGTTGCATCGCCTTTTCAAATAAAGGAATAAAGGGTTTCTGGAACTTTTCAGCATACACTGATTTTCGCTTTTCAGCGATTTTTATTTGATCGGGCAATTCATTTTTTGCCAGTTCTATCGTTTCAAATGCCCTGTCAAGCGAATCGGCTCTGAGCCATATGTCAGTCGCATCTATCCAGGCATCTGGATTCTTTGGATTATCTTTCAGGTATTTCTGTAAATTGGTCAAAGCTTCTGCATGCCTTCCTTCGTTTACCAGATATATATTGACGTTCTTCAAATATTTATAGTGATTAGGCTTCATCGTATCAGCACGATGGAGATAATACATCGAACTATCAGGCATGTTCTTTACTTCATACATCCACGCGAGAAAGTTCTCACGCCTCGGATCGTATGGATTGGAATGATCATGAATCAGCAAATGAAATGCTTCATCATACTTTTTATCCACAATCAAATACCTTGACTTAACCACCTGTATTGATTCACCCCAGGCACTGATGGCAGGTATTGCCGGAAATGCGTCCATCATTTTTTCAGAGCTTTGCCGCAATTGTCCGCCTTTGATCTCAGGAAATACCAGATTTTGCGCCCTCAGCGAAAGCACATTCATATACAACACCCCGGTAACTCCTGCTTGAATTAACATTAATAAGACTATGGCAATTCTATTTACTGTTTTTTTATGGACGTTTACTTTTACATTTGCTTCACCAACTGTACTTAACAAATCCTTGCTGTACCAATAAGCGGAAGCTACTCCAACCGAAACAAAAATGGCCAATAACACCTGGATTTCTGTTCGGTCGGCCGGAAAATTAAAAAAAGCATCCACACAGTAAAAAGCTGTACCGGCAGATGCCAGTACCAGCAACGACTGCACCTCTTCAGAAGGCTTGCGCCGACGATAAATGTATACAAAGGAAAAAACAGAAAAAGCCAGAATACCTGAATAAAAAACAAATCCGAAAATACCTGTTTCGGCTGCTGTTTCCAGAAAATCATTGTGTGCTTTATAGAGCAATGAAAATCCTGGCTTTTGCTGATGTTCGTACTTTAATTCTACAATTTTCCAGTTTCCGGTACCCACACCCAGCCAAGGATTTTCATAAAGCATTTTCCACGACCAAAGCCACCCGTCTAAACGACCACTGCCTGCCTTTTCAATATCCTCAAGTGTAGCCAACTGGTCAACAACAGCCTGTGTATGTCGCGAATGGTTGCTCTTGGGGTAAAGTTTTGTTTGTACCAGAGAGAAAAAACCAAACGCAAGAATTACTGCCGCCAGAAAAAGACCTGTTAAATGAAGTGTTGAACGCTTTCTAAAGCGAATATAATTTGAAAGCTGAATAACACAAAAGATAAAAATCAAGGCTAAAGTGCCCAAATAAAACGCCCGGGTGGCCATAAAGAAAGTAGCCAGCAAACCGGCAAATAATGAAACCCAGCCCAGAGTCTTCAGTCTGCCATGCTCATATATCAGCAACCAAAGAGCGAATGCCATTTTCACAAACAAAGCCGACCCAAGAATATTCTTATTGGAATATACTGTCTTTATTTCCGAAATCTCTTTTATTTCGCCTAATGTGAATTTTAAAATATGATAAAACACAACCAGGGATTCGGCCAGTAAAAGAATTGACATAGCTATAATGATAGCTCTGATAAAACGCTTATCGCGCATAAAAATTACCGATAGATTAATGATAGCAGAGAAAACACTGAATATCTTTGAAAACTGCAAAACAGACTCAGGCCAACTTATAGATTGTGTAAAGGATAACAGGGCAATAAACAGAAAACCTAAGTAAGAAATTATCACAGGTCTGCGCAAAAATGATTTTAGGTAGGTCGGATACTCGTGAAAATAACCGGTAAAAAGGAAGCTTAAAAATACCAGAATGTTCAACAATGATAAGGCAAAAAACTTAGGACCGTTCGAATCGAGTGCCATCATAACAGGTGTATAGGTAGGCAATAGAATATAGGCCACCACCACCAAAACCACAAAAGGATTATAAGAATCGGAAGTCCATTTCTTTGAAATGCTTTAATTGGCATTCATTCCCTTTTCTTTTTTCATGATTCTACTGTTTATTTTTTTCGCATTTACAACGAAAACGTATTGATTTAACGAAGCATAGCGTACAAATTCAATCAGGTTAGTAACAAACCTACATGAATTATTTCATTTTTCAAACATTAAGCCTTATCAGCAAAATATAGTTTTGTACATAAGTTTAATATCCAATAAATTTATTTTTTGCCACCACCCATTAATTTACTTCCTGCTAACCAAGCCTGTTATTCCCCAATTATATGGATGCCAATGTTTTATTTTTTGACTATATCCGGTTAAATATCACAAAAAAGAGTATCTAACATCCAAAACCAGCTTAGGCTTTTTACAAGTCGTTTTCAAAAATAATCCGCTGCTTTGCCATTTAAAATTTATCTAATTTTGAGAACAATTTCTGGAAACCGAACACTATACAGCACCAAAAACCAAATATGGACGCAAAAAAGAAAGAAGGCAGATACAACAGACTTTATCAGCAAATTGACGAACTGCTTAAGAAAAGTCCCGATCAGCAGGCCATGATGGCTACTGTTTCAGCTATCCTTTATAACAAGATGGATTATTTTTTCTGGTGCGGTTTTTACCGAAAAGACGGAAACCGATTGATTGTAGGGCCTTATCAGGGACCAGCCGCCTGCCAGATACTTGAAGGAAGGGGTGTTTGTCTGGCAGCTGTTGAACAACAGCGGGTTATCGTTGTGGATGATGTACACAGTTTTCCCGGTCACATCGCCTGTGATTCAAGATCTTTAAGTGAGATTGTAATCCCGGTAAAAAACATAGCAGGTGAAATTACGGGGGTACTCGATGTTGATAGTAAAGAGCTGGCTTCTTTCGATGATATAGATGCGCTGTATCTTCAGAAAATTGTTGATCTTCTTCAACTATGATTTTACCAAACAAATCGGGCATTGCACTGTTTTTTTTATATTCAGAATCTTCTTTACTTTTACCCAATCCCTAATTAAATCCAAACATCGTTATGACACTCGGTATCGTTCTGGTTATCAACCCTAAAAACACATCTTCGAAAATTGCAGTTTACAAAGACTCCAAACTTTGTTTTCTAAAAACCATAAAGTATACCGATGAGCAACTTGCAGCATGCGGCAGCATTCCCGGGCAACTCGAAATGCGCAAAAATGCCATCCTCCAGGAGCTAAAGGACAATGACATCAATGTGAACAAGTTACAGATTGTTGTCGCCAGAGGAGGGTTAATAAAACCTGTAAAATCAGGCGTATATGAAGTCAATGAGCAAATGCGTGAAGATTTGATGAAAGGAATTATGGGGATGCATGCAACCAATCTCGGAGGTCTGATAGCTGCAGATATTGCTGCATTGACCAACGCCAAAGCTATTATAGCCGACCCCGTAGTTGTTGACGAAATGGATGATGTTGCCCGCATCTCAGGTCACCCGCTTTTCAAGAGAAAGTCAATATTTCACGCCCTTAATCAAAAGGTAGTAGCCCGCAAATATGCCAAATCAATCAACCGTAAATATGAAGACCTCAACCTGTTAGTTGTTCATGCCGGCGGCGGCGGTATTTCAGTGGGTGCTCATAAACAAGGAAATGTTGTAGATGTGAGCCAGGCATTTGATGGAGATGGTCCTTTTTCAATGGAACGTACAGGTACTTTACCTGCCGGAGATCTCATCCGGATGTGCTTCAGCGGAAAATACGCTGAAAAAGAACTTATGGATTTAGTAACAGCCAAAGGCGGCTTATACGCTTATCTTGGAACCACCAGCCTGAATACCATTGATAAACGGATTGCCGACGGCGATAAAGATGCTTCTTTTATCATGTATGCCATGGCCTATCAATTAGCCAAAGAAATTGGAGCCATGTGTACCGTGCTCGACGGAAAACCCGATGCCATTATTCTATCCGGCGACCTTTTCCATTACAGCTACTTTACACAAAATCTCATCAAAAAAGTTGAAAAAATTGCCACTATAGCCATTTACCCCGACGAAGATGAAGTTGACGCACTGGCCATGAATGCAATTGGTGTTATGAAAGGTGAAATTGAAGTGCTGCAGTATAAATCCTGATTAAAAACCGGCTGTACTTTACTGTAATATTCAATACTGAGCAATTGGCATCTTTTTACTATTTTTGTACCTGCTTAATTATAAATCAGGCATATAAAACAATTTAGCTTTGGAAGACCCCGATCCTGAATCATCTTTACAGGTGTTGACAATTTTACTAAATACTTTTACCGGAAATTTTGACCCCGGCGTTGTGATTAGTCTGGTTTTGATGCTAGTGCTGCTGTTTATGTCTGCTGCAGTCAGCGCTTCTGAAATTGCCTTTTTTTCACTGAACCCGGCCAATCTGAACGATCTGAAAAATGATAACGGTAAATCGAGCCACCTTATTCAGCTGTTACTTGAAAAACCCAAACGCCTGCTGGCCACAATTTTAATTGCCAATAATTTTATTAATGTTTCCATTGTCATTATTTCATCGTTTGTAATGGCAAGGCTATTTGATTTTGCCACCTCCCCCTTCCTTGGATTTCTTGTTCAGGTTGTGATAGTAACTTCGCTTCTGCTGATTTTTGGCGAAATTATGCCCAAAATTTATGCAAGCCAGCATGCCCTCAAAGTTGCCCATCTGATGGCCAGGCCAATGCTAACTTTCCGCAAAATATTTTACCCGCTCAGCACAATCCTGGTTAAATCTACTCATCTGATCGATAAAAGAATCGCACACAAAGGACATGAAATTACGATTGATGACCTCTCAGAAGCTCTTGAAATTACTTCTACCGGAAATACAACTCCTGATGAAGAAAGAAAAATTTTAAAAGGGATTGTAAAATTCGGCGATATTGCTGTGCGCGAAATCATGAAACCCCGAATTGATGTTACCTCAGTTGAAGAAAAAACACTTTTTACGCATCTGCTGGCCACTATTCTCGATTCCGGTTATTCACGAATACCCGTTTTCCACGAAAGTTTCGACCATGTAACCGGTATTCTTTATATAAAAGATTTACTTCCTCATCTGAACCGTCTGGACGATTTTAACTGGCAACAATTGCAGCGCCCGGCATTTTTTGTTCCTGAAAACAAGCGAATAAGCGACCTTTTACAGGAATTTCAAGAGAAAAAAATACACCTTGCCATTGTTGTTGATGAATTTGGCGGAACTTCTGGAATTGTTACACTTGAGGATATTCTTGAAGAAATTGTTGGCGAGATCAATGATGAATTTGATATTGAAGCCGATGCTATTCATTTTTCAAAAATCGATGATAACAATTACATCTTCGAAGGAAAAACGTTGCTGAACGACTTTTGTAAAGTAATGGGAATTGAAGACAGAATTTTTGCCGAAGCAAAAGGCGAATCAGATACACTGGCCGGCCTTATGCTCGAACTGGCAGGAAAAATACCGGATACCAATGAAAAGTTTTATTTTAACCAATACGTTTTTAAAGCCGAAAACGTTGATAAAAGACGCATAAAACGTATTCATGTCAGCATCGTTAATGAATAAAGCATTTTCCTGTTAATAAACTTACAGAATGAAAAATAAGGTCAGTTCTAAATTACTACATCGTTTATTGTCAGGTATATTCATCACTTCGATATTATTTTTTAGCGCCTGTAGTGAAACACCAACACCCAAACCACGAGGATATTTCCGAATAAGTTTACCCGATAAAAATTACCGTTTGCTCGACAGCATTTTCCCATATTCATTTGAATACCCGGCTTATGCCCGCATTACCAAAGATGTGCATGCCCCGGCCGAAGCCAACTGGATTAATATTGATTTTCCTCAGTTTAAGGGCCGTGTACACCTGAGCTATAAAACAGTGAATAAAAATCTGGGCGTTTTTACCGAAGATGCACATGAACTTGTTATGAAACACATACCAAAAGCATCTGCTATTGAGGAAGTTAGAATTGAAAACAGCAAACATCAGGTGTATGGACTTGTGTATGATATACAAGGTACCGGAGCTGCTTCAGCTTATCAGTTTTATGTGACCGATAGCACAACTCACTTTTTAAGAGGAGCCCTATATTTCAATACTTTGCCCAACAATGATTCATTGGGGCCGGTAATAGATTTTATCAAAGGCGATATTCAACACATGCTTGAAACTTTGCAGTGGAAATAAACCACAATTCTTAAAAATTACGCTGCTCTTCATTTGCCGCATGCTCATTTTACCCGCTCAATTCCAATATCTTTCGGTTTGATCCTGTATCCGGAAAGGCAAAGCTGACTCTCTTTTCCATTTTATTTCATTTTCGGTTTTTGAATCTAAATATTTCTATTTTTGCTTACTTAATAAAATATTTTATGAAGGATAAGCACAAAAGCAGTCGCCGTGATTTTTTAAAGATTGCAGCCATGAGTTCGGCTGCAATAGGACTAGGTTCCATTGGAAATCTTTTTGCTAATCAGACGGATAATTCGATTGGAAATCAATCTCTGCAAACAGGTATCATAAATGATAAAAAACCGGGAAAATCTGTCATGGGTTTATCCTGCGAACCTATTGAAACAGTGCGCATTGCTATTATTGGCATTGGAATGCGCGGTATCGAAGCCGTGCATCGTTATACACAGATTGAAGGTGCCAGTATTCGCGTCATTTGCGATGTACGTGCTCAATTACTCAAAGAAGCTAACTCATATTTACGCAAAGCAGGATTACCTGAAGCAGCTGAATACTCAGGCGATGATGACTGGATGAAGGTTTGCCAGAGAGATGACATTGATTTAATATATAATTGTACACCCTGGAACTTACATACTCCAATTGCAGTATATGCCATGAAACACGGCAAACATGTAGCCCTTGAAGTTCCAGCAGCGGTCACCATTGATGAATGCTGGCAGTTGGTAAACACTGCTGAAGAAACACGGCGTCATTGCATGATGCTTGAAAACTGCTGTTATGATTTCTTCGAACTTGCCACGCTTAATATGGCCCGACAGGGCCTTTTCGGTGAAATTTTATATGCTGAAGGAGCATATATACACGATTTGCGAGCACTTAAATTTCTCGATGAGGCTGAAGGAGGATATTATAACCACTGGCGGCTTGAATTCAGTAAAAAACACAACGGAAACCTCTACCCCACTCATGGTCTTGGACCAATTGCACAAATCATGGGCATTAACCGGGGCGATAGATTTGATTATTTAACATCCATGTCGACAAAGCAAACGGGTCTGAGTCTTTTTGCCGGAGAAAAATATGGTCAGGATTCACCTGAGGCACGTGAAACATACTTGCTGGGCGATATGAATACAACTCTTATACAAACAGTTAAAGGTCGTAATCTCCTGATACAACACGATACAACAAGTCCTAGGCCATATAGCCGTCTGCATCTTATTAGCGGAACAAAAGGATTGGCCAGAAAATATCCGCAGCAAGCCATTGCACTTGAACCCAACGCTCACAAGTTTCTTCAATCCAATGAACTTGATACTCTTCTGTCAGAATATGAACACCCGTTAGCCAGACAAATCGGTGAAAAAGCGCGCCAGGTGGGTGGTCATGGTGGTATGGATTTTATCATGGATTACCGCCTTATTTATTGTTTGCGTAATGGCCTCCCTCTTGATCAGGATGTTTATGATGCCGCTACTTGGTCCTCAATTGTTCAGCTGAGTGAAATGTCGGTCAATAACAGAAGCCAGCTTATAGAAGTGCCTGATTTTACCAAAGGAGCCTGGGAAAAGGCTACCCCATGGCCAATTGTCAGCATCGGTTAATTTTTATTTTTGGGGTTTTGATTCATCCTGAATTTCCTGCCCAATTGATTGGGTTATAATTTCGAATGTTGTTCAGGTTGCCTGTATTTATCGGTATTATAACTCACAAAATATCCCTAACAATAGGTATTTTCAACTGAAAATTCTTGTATCATCTTTGTAGTAAACCTGCAGATATGAATCGGAAAAAAGATAAAAGTCAGTTTAAGTACTGTTTTTTACTGATAATAATATTCATCATTTCTTCGTGCGAAGTAGTAGATGAACTTAAAACAGAAAGCACCACTGAAAAAACAATCAGAATTTTTACAGAAGGAGGTGTATGGAATGTTGATACACTGGTTGCCAAAACCGATGTGCTGAGTGGAAGCATTAGCACAATAACCAGTGACACAATAAGAGTAAGATACGGTACAATTGAATTTCAAAAACCGAATCAGACTTTGCCTGGCTATGGTGCTGGCTTTATGATTCACCGTTATTCAAAAAACGGAATAAATTATACAGATACAGCTGCCTGGGTTCCATATAATTTCAATTCAGGCAGCGATGGAACAATTACTCTTTTCTTTTCACTTCCTTACCACGATTTTGTTGTAGGTGCCTATGATATGTACCTGAAGCTGGATGTGCTGGATGACAAGAAAATTATTATTTCGGGATGGCGCCGCGAAACTATTCCGGGAGGTTCGGGTGGAAGTTATGGTACATACAAAAGATACTACCTTACCAGATGAACATCATCTGCTTAATCAGGGCTTATAGCCAACTGTTTGAGAAACAATTACATGTTGCTCAGGCTTTAATTGCATGATTTGATGTAAATTTTCGCGATCGATGTAAGCTCTTACAACGGTATTGAGTCCTTCTGAAGCACAGTACAGATAAATGTTCTGAGAAATAAATCCGGCATCAATGGCTGAATAAAATTCCTTTTCTTTTTCTTCTGCCTTCTCCATCCGGCTGTAATCTGATACCAAAACCAAATTTACAGGGGCTGTAGCTACAAAATCCTGTTTACCGGCCATCGCCCGGTAATCACCCTCCTTTACTAATGATAGCTTATGATTGGCTTCGTTGTAAAGATAAATACCACTTTGCATCAAAACATATAACTGTACATCCTGAAAGTTCATGGATGATGGAGCTGTGCGTTTTCCTGATTCCTGCCTGTTAATGCCACAAGCTGCCCAAAGCAGTCCTGATAAATGTTCTTCAGATAATTGTCTGCTGTCAAACTCGCGATGACTGCTTCGCTCCATTAAGGCTGTCATCAATGGTTTTCCCGAATGAATATCAGGTTTTTTCAAGGGTATTTCCTTGAGGGTTTGAGCGTATAATCCACCTGAAATAAACAAGGCAGACATCAAACCATATAATGCTTTGTTTTTCATCTTGATGTGTATTAATAAAAAGTCATGCAAAAACAGGAAAATGAAAAATAAACCAACAAACTATTCTGTAAATTCAGGCTTTATTTTTACGCCATCATATTTTTTCTCAATACCATTTTGATAGCTGATAACCAGAAAAGTTGTTCCATCCTGATTATATTGAATCCAATCGCCGGTTTTCATGCCATTGATAAATTCGCCTTCGTCCTTTTTTTTGCCATCAGGCCAATACCAAATATGACGTCCATTGGGATTGTCATCAATAAAAGATCCCTGAAAAGCCAACTTGCCATCATCATAAAAATATTTCCATTCTCCGTTTCTCATGCCTCCGCGGTAGGTTCCTTCTTCCCTGTGATCACCAAGCTGATACTTCCATAATCCTTCTTCAAGTCCGTCAACATATTCGCCCTGAATAATGACTTTTCCGTTTTCATCGTATTCGGCAAACAAACCTTCTGATTGTCCGTTTAAAAATGATTCTTCGCGCAACAGCGTATTGTTGTCATAATACCACACCCAGTTTCCGTCGGCATTACCCTGATTATTGTAGTTGCCTTCCTGTTCCAGATTTCCGTTCTGGTGAAAATATTTCCATTTTCCTATTTTTTTTCCTTGTCTGTAGTTTCCTTCCGAACGAAGCTGCCCATCTTCATAATACTCTTTCCAGGGACCATCTTTAATCCCTTCATCGTCAATTATGCCCTCTGCGATAATTTTTCCATTACGATATGTGTATGAGTCTGTTACTTGTCCGTTTTCGTTATATTCACGTCTGATTCCTTCGGGAACATTTCCTTTATAACTAGCTACTGTTTTTACTTTTCCATCAGGATAATAATCTGTTTTAACATCAAGTCTTGCAAGTTCAGGTACTTCTTCCTGCTTTACATCATTCACAAATTTTGAGATGTCAGTTAATATCCCTTTATCGTCATATTCTTTAAAATATCCATTTCGTTTATCATCACGGTAAGTACCTTCTGTTTTTACTTTACCATCAGCATAAAAAAACTTCCACGTTCCTTGTTTCAAACCATTTTTATCACGGCGGTTGATATTTTCACGATCAATGATAAAACCTCTGCGGTATTCGATAAGCGTTACAACAGTACCATCCTGTGCGAATTCGCGGGCAAATCCATTTTCAAGTCCGTTTTCAAAATTGATCGAACGCATTATTTTACCATCAGGATAATAGTAAATGGTTAATCCTTGTTTTACATCGTTTGAAAAATTTTCTTCA
>Ga0116152_10003213_pt1 | contig 13186 bp, 9 predicted proteins | sample AD_UKC119_MetaG_FD_89894 | JGI IMG/M metagenome (GOLD analysis project Ga0116152, IMG submission 89894) | Active sludge microbial communities of municipal wastewater-treating anaerobic digesters from Hong Kong - AD_UKC119_MetaG | ecosystem: Engineered > Bioreactor > Anaerobic > Digestate...
CGAGGCCATGGCAAACGCCATGCTCCCCAGCCAGTTCTTCTGCATCAACAGTGCGTCTGAGAATAAAGAAGCCGCTGCCGCGTTCATCAACTTCTTTGTCAACAACACCGATGCAGGCATGATCCTTGGCAACGACCGTGGTATCCCCTGCAACTCGCAGGTGCGTGCCGCTATCGGTGCGAGCGCAAGCGCGATCGATCAGGCTGTGTACAATCTGTTTGACATCACCTCCGATTACAGCAAGGTCAGAGATCCCAACGCCCCCAACGATCAGGCGGTTGTGGATGCATGGCAGGTTGTAAACTACGAAGTGGCCTATGGTCAGAAGTCCGTTGAGGACGCGGCTGCCGAGTTCTATACGACTTACAATGCGCTTCTTGCAGAGTAATCAACTCTATGTAAAAGGGGGCTGTCGCAATAGCAAAAATGCGGCAGCCCCTTTTTCTGAAATAATAGAAAAGCGGAAGGGAAGAAAAGCGTACCGCAAACACAACGAACGTGGAAAACTCCAATCCAGACCAAAGCTCAAGATTCGGTTCGCTGCCGATTATCTCCATGACTACTTGCAAAACCAGCTCGTGTACTATATGGTTGCTGTTCTTGATGTTTCATAGCTTCATTCAACAGCAAAAAGCGGCTCGTTCATCCTGAACTTGCCGCTTTTTTGCTGTCCTTGCTGCGACAGCCCTTTTCTTTTTGCAATCCTGCCTCTGTTAAAATTCTTTTCCCTGAAACGCGTCTTTAATATGCTGGATGCCTTCGCCGGTCACTTCCACTACATCAAAACGAATCGGGCCGTCGTGATCATGCTCCGCCAGATAGTACAGCGCGGCTTTTACAATCCTGCGCTGCTTTTTGGTAGTAACCGCCATCAAGCCGTCTCCGCTTGTACCGGTTTGGCGCAGCTTAACCTCCACAAAAACCAGCGTATCTCCGTCCGTCATCATCGCGTCGATTTCGCCGCCTGGTGCACGGTAGCGCTTGTGCAAAAGCAGCATGCCCTGTTTTTGCAGGTATTGAACGGCCTGGCTTTCTCCAGCCAAGCCCTTTTCATAGGTTTTATCAGTCATTGGGGAATGTTTCGTAAAGCGGGAACGCCTTCATCATTTCCGCTACGTCGGCTTCCACGCCCTTGCAGGCCGCTTCGCCGCCCTCGATTACGCGGGCAAAGAAACCGGCGATCTTCTCCATATCGCTTTCCACCATGCCGCGGGTGGTAACCGCCGGCGTGCCCACGCGGATACCGCTGGTAATGGTCGGCTTGAGCTTTTCTCCGGGAATGGTGTTTTTATTCGTGGTAATGCGGCAGGTGCCAAGCAGGGTTTCCATTTCCTTGCCGGTTCTGCCGGTTTTGGTCAAGTCCAGCAGGATCAGGTGATTGTCCGTTCCGTCGGATACCATTTCGATCCCGTTTTTGCGGAAGGCATTTTCCAGCGCCTTTGCATTGAGGATAATCTGGTGCTGATAGGTTTTAAACGACGGATCCAGTGCTTCCTTGAAGCACACGGCCTTGGCTGCGATCACGTGCATCAGCGGGCCGCCCTGTGTGCCGGGGAAAATAGCCTTATCAATCGCCTTGGCATACTCTTCCTTGCACAGGATCATTCCGCCGCGCGGGCCGCGCAGGGTTTTATGCGTGGTGGTGGTCACAAAGTCCGCATACGGCACGGGGCTTTCGTGCTCACCTGCGGCAATCAGACCGGCGATATGCGCCATATCCACCATCAGCAGGGCACCGACTTCGTCGGCGATTTCCTTCATCAGCTTAAAATCAATCGCCCGGGGATAGGCGGATGCGCCCGCTACGATCATCTTGGGGTGATGTTCTTTGGCCAGATCGCGCAAAGCGTCATAATCGATACGGCCCGTATCCTCTTTCACGCCGTATGGAATAAAGTTGAAATACTTGCCGGAAATGTTGATCTTCATGCCATGAGTCAAATGCCCGCCGTGGCTCAGGTTCATGCCAAGCACCGTATCACCCGGATTGAGCATGGCGAAGTATACGGCCGTATTGGCCTGCGCACCGCTGTGAGGCTGCACGTTTGCATGCTCGGCGCCAAAGATCATTTTGGCACGATCTCGCGCCAGATCTTCGGCAACATCCACAAACTCACAGCCGCCGTAATAGCGGTGCCCGGGGTAGCCTTCTGCATATTTGTTGGTCAAGGGAGAACCCATTGCTTCCATAACGGCGGGGCTGACAAAGTTTTCCGATGCGATCAGCTCGATATGTGCCCGCTGACGTTTTACCTCGTCTTCAATGGCGTTAAACAGTTCGGGATCGCTTTTCATAACATGGCTGAAATTCAATGGTATCTCCCCCTCTTGATCTGTTTGTAAAAATACCGCATGTACTCCAACCGAGCAACCCCGCAGCACATTCCAGAAAGCGCTTACTGCTGCTACCTTCCGGTCCTGACAGGATTCACACCATGAAATCGCACGGGACTCAGCCGTCATCATACACGCGGCCTGAATATTATACAATGACGGTTAAAAAAAAGCAACCGCGAGATACTGCTATCTCGTGGCTGCCTGTAAATCGGCTACGATATGTGGTGGATCTACAAAATGAATCGTCTGGTATCGAAATTTGCTTCGTCCTTGGAGAGATGCTCCAGTACGTATTCTTCCGTTATGTTGAGATCGACCTCGGGCATGTCGTCACCGCCGGCGTGATAGGAAACATCCTCCAGCAGCTTTTCAAACACGGCCAGCAGACGGCGTGCGCCGATATCTTCCTTGTTTTCGTTGCTCACATACGCCGCGCGTGCAATAGCTGTGATCGCCTTGTCGTCAAAGGTCAGGTTCACCTTATCCACACCCAGCAGCTCCTTGTACTGCCAGGTAAGCGCGTTGTCCGGCTGGGTAAGAATAAGCTGAAAATCCTCCTGGGTAAGGCTGCTTAGCGTAACATGTACGGGGAAGCGGCCCTGCAGTTCGGGAATCAAATCCGTAACCTTCGCCACGTGGAACGCACCGGCCGCGATGAACAGGATAAAATCCGTCCGCACCGCACCATACTTGGTGTTAACGGTCGAGCCCTCCACAATCGGCAGGATATCACGCTGCACGCCTTCGCGACTTACATCGGGACCATGGCCGGACGAGCGACCCGCTACTTTGTCGATCTCATCAATGAACACGATTCCGTGCTGTTCCACACGCTCAATGGCCTGCTGCTGCACATCGTCGTCGTCGATCAGCTTGGACGCTTCCTCTTCGAAGAGAATTTTACGCGCGTCCTTCACCTTCAGGCGGCGGATTTTCGTTTTCTTGGGCATCATGCCGCCCATCATATCGCCGATATTGATGGAGCTGCCGCCGACTTCCAGCTGCGGCGTGCTCTCTTCTACTTCAACCTCGACCTCCTGGTCTTCCAGCAGGCCCTGCTTGAGCTGCTCGCGGATCGCTTCCCGTTTGCCCTTGATCTTTTGCTGTTCCTCCGGCGGCAGTTCCGGTTCCTTCTTTCCTCCGCCAAGCAGCGCCTCAAACGGGTTCCCGCTGCTCTTTTTGGGCGGTGATACCAACAGGGTCACCAGCCGATCCTCCGCCATAACCTGTGCGCGGATTTCCACTTTTTTCTTGAATTCATCGCGCACCAGCCGAACGGCATTCTCCGTTAAATCACGGATGATGCTTTCCACATCGCGGCCCACATAGCCAACCTCGGTAAACTTAGTGGCTTCCACCTTGACAAACGGTGCGTCTACCAGCTTGGCAAGGCGGCGGGCGATCTCGGTCTTACCTACGCCCGTAGGTCCAATCATCAGAATATTTTTGGGATTAATCTCGTTGCGTACCTCTTCGGGCAGCTGTGCGCGGCGGTAACGGTTGCGCAGCGCGATGGCTACGGCCCGCTTGGCCTCGTCCTGTCCGATAATATACCGGTCCAATTCACGCACGATCTCCCGTGGTGTTAATTCCTTCATGGTATCACTCTCCTACGGTCTCGACGTTGATGTTGGTGTTGGTATATACGCAGATGGAAGCGGCGATTTCCAATGCTTTCCTGGCGATTTCCGGGGCGGCCAGATCCGTATTCTGGATCAGCGCGCGCGCGGCGGCCAGCGCATAGTTGCCGCCCGAACCTACGGCGGCCACGCCATCGTCCGGATCAATCACTTCGCCGTTTCCGCTTAAGACCAACAGGCTTTCCTTGTCGGCAACGATCAGCATGGATTCGAGCTTGCGCATCATTTTATCGCTGCGCCAGTCCTGCGCCAGGATTACAGCCGCGCGCTCCAGGTTGCCGCCGCACTGGGTAAGCTTTTCTTCAAAGCGCTCGCACAGCGCAAACGAATCGGCCACCGAGCCCGCAAAGCCTGTAATCACCTTGCCGTCGTATAGTCTACGTACCTTTTTCGCGGTGGATTTAAATACGGTGCTTTCCCCCATCGTCACCTGGCCGTCACCGGCAATGGCGATCTGGTTGCCGCGTCTCACCGCGCATATTGTTGTTCCGCGCATCATAGCAGTTCACTCCTTATTCTCTGCGATCGTATCACCGATCGGCTTGCCTGTCCAGTCATCCTGTTCCATCTGTCGCCGGACGGTTTCCACTTCCGCCAAAGCGCGTTCCGCGATCTTTTGGTATCGTTCTGCCTTATTGCGGATTTTCTTTTCCCCGGGATCGTAATCCAGCGAATCGATCAGCCCGAACGCGCAGTTCATCGGCTGGAAACGCTTGTTGGGCGACGATACATACCGGCCCATCGCACCGATTGCGGTCTTGCCGGAAAAATGCGGCGGCTCTGCGCCATGCAGGCGGTATGCCATGCTCAGTCCGGCCAACAGGCCGCTTGCCGCGCTCTCCACATAGCCTTCCACGCCCGTCATCTGCCCCGCGAAGTATAGCTGCGGTCGATTGATGACCCGATAGGTGTCATCCAAAAACCCCGGGCTGTTTAAAAAGGTGTTGCGGTGCATCACACCCATACGGGCAAACTCGGCGTTTTCCAGCCCCGGAATCATGCGGAACACACGCCGCTGCTCGAGAAAAGTGAGCCTCGTTTGGAAGCCCACCATATTATACAACGAAGCGGCAAAATTATCCTGCCGCAGCTGCACCACAGCATAGGCCTGCGGCCTGTGCGCGGATCGCTGAGCCCCACCGGCTTCAGCGGGCCGAACGCAATCGCCTGATCCCCGCGCTTTGCCAGGCTTTCGATCGGCATGCAGCCCTCAAATACAGCCTTTTCTTCAAAGCCTTTCACGGGCACGGTATCCGCCGTTTGCAGGGCGTACACAAAGGCCTCATATTCCTCTTTATCGAGCGGGCAGTTCAGATAGTCCTCCCCGCGGCCGTAGCGGGACATAACAAAAGCCTTATCCATATCAAGCGATTCCGCCGTTACGATCGGCGCGGCGGCATCATAAAAATGCAGGGTAGAAAGGCCGTTCATTTTTACAATTGCGTCGCTTAGCGCATCGCTGGTCAGCGGGCCTGTGGCGATGATCGTATCGCCTTGCGGAATATCCGTTATTTCGCGCTGCACTACGGCAATATTGGGATGGCCGGTGATCGTGCGCTCTATTTCCGCGGAAAAGTGTTCTCTGTCCACCGCCAGCGCACCGCCCGCTGGTACCTTTGTTGCATCGGCGGATTGCAGAATAATAGAATCCAGCCGCCGCATTTCTTCTTTCAACAGACCCACGGCATTCGTCAGCCGGTCTGAGCGCAGACTGTTGGAGCACACGAGCTCCGCCATGGTATCCAAAGACTGTGCAGGCGTTTTGGTGACGCGCTTCATTTCATAAAGCGTTACCTGCACATTTCGGTTGGCCAGCTGCCAGGCCGCTTCACAGCCCGCCAGCCCGCCGCCGATTACGGTCGCTTTCATTCGTTTCCGTCCGCTTCCTTTTTCTCTTTATAACGGCAGGTTTCATTGGCACACAGTAAAATTCGCTCGCCCTTTTTGTTGCGCTTTTCGGTCATATAGCTTCCGCACTTGGGGCATTTCTCTTTGGACGGCATCTCCCAGCTGACAAAATCGCAATCAGGGTATTTTTCACAGCCGTAGAACTTGCGGTTCTTTTTTGAGATCTTTTCCATCAGGCGTGCGCCGCACTTGGGGCAGGGCACGTCGATATATTTGATAATTGGCTTGGTATTACGGCATTCGGGAAAGTTCGGGCAGGCGAGGAACCTGCCGTAACGGCCCATTTTATAGACCATCATGGCGCCGCATTTGTCACAGGGGACATCGCTGACCTCATCCTTGACTTCGATCTTTTCTACCTGTTTCTCGGCAACGCCCAGCATCTTTTCAAACGGCGGATAGAACTCGCGCAGGATCGCGCGCCATTCTTCCTTTCCCTCTTCCACGCCGTCCAGCTGGTCTTCCATATTGGCGGTAAACTCCGTATCCACAATGGGCGCGAAGTATTCCAGCATCATGCTGGTCACCATCTTGCCAAGCTCGGTCGGATACAGCCGGCGCTTTTCCCGCGCCACATAACCGCGCGAAATGATCGTAGTAATGGTTGGTGCATAGGTGCTTGGACGGCCGATGCCCTTTTCCTCCAGCGTGCGCACCAGCGACGCTTCTGTGTAGCGCGACGGCGGCTGGGTGAAGCGCTGGTTGGTATCCACATCTTCTATGGATACCGCATCGCCCGTCTCCAGCGTGGGGATGGCGGTTTCCACCTTCTGTTCTTCGTCATCCTGGCTTTCCGTATATAGCGCGCGATAGCCCGCAAAGGTCATGTGCTCGCCGTAGTAACGCAGCTGCGCGCTTTGCTTGGGCTTGTTGTCCGGTGCACCCTGCATGGTTACCGTTACGGTAGCAAATACGGCGGGCTTCATCTGGCTGGCCATAAAACGCGTGTAAATCAGCTTGTAAAGATTGAACTGATCGCGCGTCAGGTGCTTTTTTGCCAGATCCGGTGTCATCGTCATATCGGTGGGGCGGATCGCTTCGTGCGCGTCCTGTGCATTTTTGCGTCCCTTATACACGTTGGGCTTGGACGGGTAATACTCCTCGCCGTAGACCGTACGGATCTGCTCCCGCACGGCAGTCAGTGCTTCCTGCGAAACGCGTACGCTGTCGGTACGGATATAGGTAACCAAGCCCACCGTACCCTTCCCGACATCCACGCCGTCGTACAGCGTCTGCACTACCTGCATGGTTTTGCCGGTGGCAAAATTCAGCTTGCGGCTGGCATCCTGCTGGAGACTGGATGTGGTAAACGGCGGCTGTGGGCGCTTGAGTTTTTCGGCATAGTTTACTTCCGACACCGCAAATGCGGACTGCAGGATCTGCGCTTTGGCGGCTATTGCGGTTTTTTCGTCATGGATCACCGCTTTTTTTCCGTTGAGCTCTATCAGCTTAGCCTGCAGATGGGCAGCCTTTCCCTTTTGATTCTTGGCTGTTGTATTTGCCAGTACATCCCAGAACTCTTCGGGAATAAAGCTTTCGATCTCTTCCTCGCGCTGCACTACCAGCTTGGTGGCTACGCTTTGCACACGTCCGGCGGACAGGCCTTTTTTTATCTTGGCCCACAAAAGCGGACTGATTTTATATCCTACCAGCCTATCCAGCGCACGGCGCGCCTGCTGGGCATTTACGCGGTCCATATCCACGGCGCGCACCTTGCCGATGGAATCCCTGACGGCTTTTTTGGTGATCTCGTGAAACTCGATGCGGCAAGGCTTATCGGCATCCAGGTTCAGCAAATGTGCCAGATGCCATGAAATGGCTTCTCCTTCGCGGTCAGGGTCGGTGGCAAGATAAATACGCGAAGCGTTTTTGGCTTCCTTTTTCAGCTTGGCAATAATCTCGCCGCGGCCACGGATGGTGATATATTTCATGGCAAAATCATTTGCCGTATCCACACCAAGCTGGGACTTGGGCAAATCCCGCACATGCCCCTGCGATGCGATGACCTTATACCCTTTCCCCAGGAATTTCTCTATGGTTTTCGCTTTTGCGGGTGATTCTACAATCACCAATTTGTGTTTTGTTGCCTGAGCCACTTCATTTCCTCCTTGTTGATCAGTGGTTGGTTAAGCGGTACATATTTCCGCTTTCCCGCTTTATATCGCCGCTGATCTCCAGCATGCAAAGCTGGGCAATCAGTTTATCGGTTGTCAGTCCTGTTTCGGTTTGCAGGGTATCCATCCCCATGGCTTCCTTGGCGAGTGCCCGAAGGATCGCCGCGGAAACGGGATCGCTGGGCTTTGCCTCCTGTACGGTATCCGGGGCTGATTTTTTAAGCCCAAGTTCATCCAATATATCGTCTACCGAGGTAATCATCACCGCACCTTCGCGGATAATAGCGTTGGGCCCTTCGGCATAATACTGGCCGATGTTGCCCGGTACGGCGAATACGTCCCGTCCCTGGTCCAACGCGGTGCGTACGGTAATCATTCCCCCGCTTTTAATGCGCCCTTCCACAAACACGATGCCGCGGCACAGCCCGCTGATGATGCGGTTGCGATGCGGAAAATGAAAGCTTAGCGGTCTGGCATCCGGCAGGTACTCGGTAATCACCGCGCCGCCGCTGTTAAGAATTTCATGAAAAAGGCCCGTGTTCTCCGGCGGATAGGGCGTGCCCAGTCCGCTGCCGAGCACGGCTACGGTCGTGCCGCCCTTTTGCAAGGCGCCGGTATGGGCGTTGGCATCGATACCGATCGCCAGTCCGCTGACGATGCATACGCCGGCTTCGGACAGGTCGCCGGCAATGGATTTTGCCATATCCGCACCGTATCCGCTGGGATGGCGGGTGCCGACCACGGCGACCGAAAGCCGGTTTAAAACCGTTGCGTCCCCCATACAGTACAGGAGATACGGCGGATCGTCAATACTTTTCAACAAGGTTGGGTATAGAGCGTCGTCAGAAAACAGCAGTTGAATACCCTGTTTTTCCATCCGTTCCAGCAGGCTGTCCAAAACGGATTCCCGATGATAATAGGTGAGAATCCGGTTTGCTTCACCGTTTTTGGAAAATCGCTTTCCCTGCCCAAACTGCTCCCACAGCGCGGTTGCGCTGCCTTGTGCCGCAAGCAGCTTTTGCACTCTGTCCGCTGCAATCTCGGCACAGGACAGCCATACCAGGCAGCGCCGCTCCTTTGATAAAGTCATGCTACCTCCAATACTGTCCGTCCAGGTTGCGCAGATGGATTGCCTCGGCAATATCGGACAGTTTGATCATTTCATGCGCGTTCAAATCAGCTACCGTGCGCGCCACCTTGCAAATGCGGCTGTAGGTGCGCATGCTGATATGGAACCTTTCCACCGCGCTGTGCAGCATGGCACGCGCGCTGTCTTCCATTATACAATACTGTTCTACGCCTTCCTGCGGCATCTGCGCGTTGCAGAAGAAAGGCTCATCCTTATATCGTTCCAGCTGCAGACTTCGGGCCGCCACCACGCGCTTTTGAACGGAAGCGGAGTCCTCCTGTTCCTTCTGGTCACGGATGTCGTCAATCTCCACGGCGTCCATTTCCACCTGGATATCGATGCGGTCCAGCAGCGGCCCGCTGATACGCGCCAGGTAGCGCTTGATCTCGTTTGGCTTGCAGCGGCAGGGCTTGGATTTGCTGCCGTGGTTGCCGCATGGACATGGATTCATGCTTGCTACCAGCATGCAGCGGCTCTGGTAACGCGCCTGCCCGCTGACGCGCGTCACATTCACAAAGCCATCCTCCAGCGGCTGGCGCAGCGCCTCCAGCGTCTGCCGCTGATACTCCGGCAGCTCATCCAGAAACAGTACGCCGTTATGCGCTAGCGACACCTCGCCCGGCTTGGCCTTTACCCCTCCGCCGACGATGGACGGCAGGGACGCGTTATGATGCGGTGAACGGAACGGCCGGCAGGTCATCAGCCCCGTTTCCTGCTCCAGCACACCGGCTGCCGAATGGATGCAGGTGGTTTCCAGAGCTTCTTCGTAGGAAAGCGGCGGCAATATCCCGGGCAGGCAGCGCGCAAGCATCGTTTTGCCGCTGCCGGGCACACCGACCATCAGCAGGTTGTGCCCGCCGGCTGCCGCGATCTCCAGCGCCTTGCGGGCAATCTGCTGTCCCTTTACATAGCGCAAATCATGATCAGGTTGATAGGCCTCCAGCAGTTCGGCATAGCTGATCTGCGCCTGCGGCGTGATACGCGTTTCCCACGTCAGGTGCTCCACTACCTGCTTTAGCGTATCCGCCGGATAAATCGTGACATCGTTCAGGCATTGCACTTCCTTGGCGTTTTGCATTGGCAGCACAACAGCTTTGATGCCCTTTTCCCGTGCCGCCAACACCATGGAGAGCACCCCGTGTACAGGCGAAAGCTCACCGTGCAGCGTCAGCTCCCCCAGCAGCAGGGTTTCGTCAAGCTCCATATAATCCTGCGGATTTTGCGCCGCCAGCAGCGCAATGGCGATGGAAAGCTCCAGGCTGGTGCCTTCCTTTTTCACATCGGCGGGCGCCAGATTGATGGTCAGTTTCTTCATCGGCCATTCAAATCCTGTATTGAGCAGCGCGGCACGGATACGGTCACGGCTTTCCTTTACGGCAGTGCTGGGCAGGCCGACAATATCAAAACCGATCATACCCTTGCCCAGAAAGGCTTCCACATCAACAAGAAAGCCCTTTACGCCTTCCAGACCACCCGAAACCGTTCTCGCTAACATCGTTATCCTCCATTATACCGGCAGATTGGGGAACCAACGCAGGAACGCCATATAGGCTTTGGATACCGTCATACCCGACGCATACGGATAGAACATGATAAACAGCCCAAGCGCGGCCGCAACCATCCCGATCATCAGATATTTCCTGAGCTTTTCGCTTTGGATTTGCTTTGCCATGAGCATCGTTGCCAGAATGATGAACGGCAGGCTGGGAAAATAATGATAGATAAACATGGAGCGCGGCACCAGCACCCACGGCAGATACTGCGTCAGGAAGCTGATGGTGAGGATGGCAAACGCAGGTTGATCATCGCTTGCGCGCAGATCATTATGCCGCCAGAGATACTTTTTCAGAAGTGTCACGATGACCGCGATCATCGCGATTGCGCCAACGTAGAACACCGCCGGATTGCCCATGCAGATAATGTTTGCGCCATAGCCCGCAGCCACAAAGCTGTCCTGTGCATACCACATGGGTTTCAAAATCAGTGGCCACTGCCACCACGGCGAATAGAACGGGTGATCCATGCCCAATCCCGGTGTGGAATGGTATGCATACATGCTCTGCTGTGTACGGATGATGCGTTTAATGGTCACTGCGCCGGTTGGCGACAGGTACGGAATGTAGCTTAAATAATAGATCACCGCCGGAATTGCGAGGAAAAACACCACACAGAAGCCGGCCGTAGTAAAGATTCTCTTGAGCAGCAGCTCCCGCGCCCATTTCACGCGTACGGCTTCCGCATCCGTTAAGCGATCGATTTCCAAATCGTGCGCCAGCAGACCGGAGCGGAACTGCCGGTATACGGCATAAACAAACAGCAGTGCAAGCCCAACAATGGCGTACAGTCCTGTCCACTTGGACGCAATGGCAAGCCCAATAAACAGGCCCGATAAAAACAGCGGGATCAGCGACTTGAAAAACGGCTTGGTAAACAGGCGGGGCTTTGCGTCGCCGTCTGCCGGCACGGCAAACGGGTCAGCCAGCACATAGCGCGTCATACACAGGTAGGACAGCATGATAAAGAATACCGGAAAGGTATCGATGGTCGCAAGCCGCGTTTGCGTAAAATGCATCAGGTCCAGCGCCATCAGCAGCATCGCAAATGTGGCAAACCATCGGTTTTTCGTCAGCTGTTTTCCAAACAGGTACATCACCGGCAGCATCAGCGCGCCCAGCAGCGTGCCCATAAACCGCCAGCCAAACGGGGTCATGCCAAACAGCCAAACACCAACCGACATAATCAGCTTGCCCAGCGGCGGATGCGAGGTTTCGTACGGCGACTGCCCATGCAGGTGCTCGTACGCGGTACGCGCGTAATAGATTTCATCAAAATAGGTACCGTTGTACCAGCCCGGCTCGCCCTCCAGTGTGTCCTGCTCGTCAATCAGGTTTTCTGGCAAGGTGCCGGTTTCAAGCGAATCCTCCGGCGTATTGTAAGAAACCAGCGAAACTGGGATCTGATCGCCGTTTTCATCCCGAAGCATGATTTCCCACAGGTTCAGCCCGGCAAACTCGGCATTGATGCGCAGGTATTTACCGGTAAACCATACAATGCTGCTCTCGCTGTCGCTGGCAAAGCTTTCGGTATTGATATCCTGCACCAGCGCCCTTGTGGCGTACAGCCAACGGTAGCACAGGCCCTCGCGCATGCGGCAAATCGTATTATCCGACCAGGTTTCCCCGTCTTCGCTGACGGAAACGGAGAAATTGTGGTAGCTTACGCCGGCATAGTAAAACAGCTTGAAGGTTGTGCTTTCCGGCAGTTCAAATACAACCTGATCCTCCGCGCTGGAGGCTACCCATGCTGTTTGCGGCGCCTTTGTGCTGCCTAAATTGGTAAAGGCAACCACGCAGTACACCAGCAGCGTAACGCCCATGATGAGATAATCACGGCCGCCGAGGTGCAATCGCGCATCTTTGGGATGCAGCAGCCGCTGTTTATGGCTTTGCGTATTATCGGGCAGTTTGAAGGACGGAACATTGATCGGCTCCGACTGCCGCAGCCCTGTAAAGGCAATCATTGCCGCATAGCCGCACAGCAGAACATTGGCGACGCACAGGATGGCATTTACAACGCTCGTATCCGCGTTTAGATGCCCCATGGAAGCGCCGTACACAATGGAATTATCCAGTACGATCGCAATGTTGATAAACATTGTAACCGATAATCCGACGCACAGCCATATAAGCCGCCTATCCCTGGTACGGGCATAGGCAAGCGGCAGCAGCGCGCATGCCGCAAACAGGTATCGCTCATGGATTTTCAATCCCAGCACATACACGCCGATCAGCAGCAGCGCCATATAAAACGGCAGCGCCTCCACCTTTCGTTCGATCACAATCAGCGCCAGGACGGATATATAGACAAACACCATCCACAAAACACCGTAAACCAGGAAGGTGGCCGGCCAGAGTGCGGAGATCAGGAACGCCAGGCCAAATACGGTGCACAAGGCAGCCAGTGTAAATTCGCGGCTGTCGTCCGTGGCAGTTTCTTTGTGTTTCAGGCCTTGCCACAGTGCGGTCCGGCGTGCTTTCACCCCGTTCCATCCCTGCCTA
>Ga0116152_10003214_pt1 | contig 13184 bp, 11 predicted proteins | sample AD_UKC119_MetaG_FD_89894 | JGI IMG/M metagenome (GOLD analysis project Ga0116152, IMG submission 89894) | Active sludge microbial communities of municipal wastewater-treating anaerobic digesters from Hong Kong - AD_UKC119_MetaG | ecosystem: Engineered > Bioreactor > Anaerobic > Digestate...
CGAAAAGGACAAACACGATGCTCTACACTCTATCCCTACACGGCGCTCTGCCGGTCTCGGCGTACTATGGTCAACCGAAAGGGTCAACCGAAAAGGGCAGGGGAAAGAGGTCAGGCTGAGAAAAGCGGGGGGGGTGGCCGCAATGCCACTCCCCGCGCTTTTTTCAGCCTGACCTTTTTCGCTTGACCTTTTCGCTTGACCTTTTCGCTTGACGATAGCAGGCAGGCGCGGCGTAATACGCCCCCTTCAGCAGCTCCCAGATGGCCAGGTAGCTCAGTTGGTAGAGCAGCGGATTGAAAATCCGCGTGTCGATGGTTCGATTCCGTCCCTGGCCACCATTCGCCCCTACGCTGTTCTCGCCAGCGATGCGGGCTCATACCGAACCAGGCGATCCCGTCCGGCCCTCTTGGCGGCATACACCGAGCGGTCCGCCGCCTCGACCAATTGTGCGACGCTGGAGAAAGGCGTGCACACCGTGTGCGTAGCGAGCCCCAACGATGCGGTGGACTGAATGAGTCTTCCCGCCACCGAGTGGCGCGCCTCTCGCAGGCGCGTCAGGATTCGCTCACACACGAATGCCGCGGGCCCCGCGTCCAAGCCCGGAAACAGAATGACGAACTCTTCGCCGCCATAGCGCGCTACCAGATCGGTGTCGCGCACCAGATCGACCAACAGTTTCGCGGTGGCCACCAGCACGACATCACCGACTGGATGGCCATAGGTGTCGTTGACGAGCTTGAAACGATCCAGATCGATGAACACGACGCTCAACGGCCAACCGCCGTCCGTCGCCGCGCGAAACTCCTTCTCCAAAACCTCATCCAGATGGCCGCGGTGGAACACGCCGGTCAACGGATCGCGGCGGTGCTTGTCTTCCAGCATTGTCATCCGCGAAGCCAGCTGTTCCGAAGATGCTTCGAGTGTCGTGATCTGCTCGAGTGCCTGCAGGTTGCGCAGCGTCAGCAGTTCCTGCGCCTGTTCCACTATCGCTTGCGCACTGTGTGGTTCCAGCAATGTGGTGTCGAACAGGATTTCCGTCTCCGGGATTTCGGCCACCAAGGCGGACATCACCTCCGCGAGCGTCTCAGGGCCGAGGTTCAGCCACTCGCGGGTGTGTCCCGCCAGTTGCGGCCAATCCGTCTGTCGCTCGCCAGCCAGCAATGCCTCCGCGCACTCGCTCCCGAGTGCGATACAGCGTGCTGCTGCACCGTGTGGGGATTCTGGCGCCAGCATCGTTGGGTCATGACTGGCCTCGACCGCGGCGCACAGTGCCTCGGGGAGCTTCCAGTGCCGCAGGAGCCATGCGGTGAGGTGCGCATGATCAACACCCAGCGCCTGACATTCGTATTGCAGCAATTGCGTGTGGCTCGCCGGAACCGGCAGGGTCGCATAGAAATCCGGCTGCACCCGATCGATCGCCAGCACTGCCAGGTCCTGCAGCAGGGCACCGAGGAATACTTCATCGACTCCAACGTGCGCGGCGCGATTGGCTAACAACCGTGCGGCTGCTGCTGCGAGGATCGCGCGCCGCCAAAAGCCGGGGTAGTCAACACCCGTCCCCTTGCCGCCATTGTAGGTGCCGATGAGCGAGAAGCTGAGCGCGAGCGTGGTGGTCGCCCGGAGGCCGAGCAGCTGCAAGGCCTGACGCAGGTTATGACTCGTACGCCCTCTCGAATACATGGACGAGTTGGCGACTCGCAGGATCTTCGCGGTGAGGCCCGGGTCTTTGCTGATTGCCACCGCGATCTGTGCGATATCCACATCCGGACTGCTGGTCAGCGCAATGATGTTCTGCGCGATGGCTGGCGGACTGGGAAGGTTCACGCCCAGCCGTAGTTTCTTCTTCAACTCGTCAAGCATCCCGGCCACCAAGCAGAGGTAGTACACCAACGACCGGTTAACGGCCGAATGCAGTACGCCTAAAGGTGGACCGACCCTAAGGTCCCGCCGCGCTGAGCCTGCTTGCCAGAAATGTGTAGTAGTTCACGGTTCAGCGTGCCTCAGAGATAGCCGCGGCGTCCCAAGCCTGTCGGCGGGCCTTTGAAGCCGGGTGGTCGCTTTGCCTTGGCGGTCCAGTCATAGCCTGGCGTCTCTGGCGGCACGTCCTGAGCGAACGCCCCCCAGGTCTCGATGCGCCGATTCGAACTCGGCGATTCCCAGCTTGCAGGCAAGGTCAGGTACTCGGGCGCATGCTTTTCTATGTACGCGAGCACCTTCGGCGGCACCTCGGCTGTGCCCGGCAGGCCTTTGTGCGAGTGCATGCGACCGAACAATGTCAGACCGCGATGTTCATGTTTGCCCATGCGCATCCACGGCCAACATTCCGACATCCGCGCGAAGCCGGCGCGCATCCGTGCAGTCGGCAGATCCCGGTTCTCGACGTCGGCCAGCGAAGCGTACATCATGAAATGCTCCGACGGCGTAATCCTGCTGCCGGTGGAATAGGTAGGCCAGCCCGCCGGCGTTACTGGGTTGGTGTGCTCATGGGCATAGTCCCAGGACAGCAGCAGGTCGTCGCCGAGCTTGGTGAACGGCAATCGAAACGGATAGCGGCCGTTTTCATCGGGAAACACCGTGCCGTCGTTCATGACGGTTGGGGCATCATCCTTGCTGCCGTAATTGAACTGGGGCACCTCAGTCGTCAGCGTGCCGGCGATCAGATCGTTGTAGAAGTGGTTGACCTCGCAACGCTCACCGGTCAGCGGATTGTCCCAGTGCTCGAGCACCTCGCCGGTGCGAATGTCCGTGAACAGGCCGACTTCCCGCGATTTGACCTTCAGGAACCCCTGCGGATCGAACTCGGCCTGCAGTGTGCCAGTGCCGGTGAAATTGAATACGGGTATCAGTCGCTTGCCGGGGATGCGCAAATACATCAGCCCATGGAAGCTGCCGATGACAGGTCTATCGTACCCGCACCAGATCTTGCCGAAGGCGTACAGATTGTCGATCGGGTTGGCGAAGTCGAGTGCTGGCGAATGCTTGCTCGGCTTGCGTTTGGGCGCTGGTACCGCCGTATTGCTTGCCCCCGGTGCGCCGCCCAGCGCTGCACCAGCCGTGAGACCGATCATCGCAGCCAGAGCCGACCGTCGACCCAGGAGCGCTTCCCGCACGAACATCGATTGCATTGCGAGCCCTCAGCAGCGAGCGATGCCCGAGCAAGCCACGGCGGCAGTAGTTGCGCTAGCGAAAGTTCCCGCTGGCACCAACGTCCGGTCAGCGTTGCATCGCCGGACTGCTCCGGCGTGCCTCGCCGCCGAACACCGCGATGGCGGCTTCGACGTCTGCGGTCGTCAGGACATGCGTGCGCCGGGTCGTCGGGTTGATGCAGGTCCGCTCGAGAACGGTCGGCGTGATCGTGCCGACGCCGCGATGCCGGATGCACTCCAAGCGCGTCGGCGTCGTGCTGCGCTGCTCCCTGCACAGGCGTTGAAACTCGGCTTCATGAAACGCCAGCAATGGTTCGACGTCGACCGCGCGGATCTCGCCCCAGGGGGCATGGACGATCTCGACTTGGCGCCGCTCGAAAAGTGGCCGCATGAACTGGTGCAGAAAAATCTGCAGTAGCGCGCCGGTGTGGATACCGTCCGCATCCGGATCCAGCAACAGCAGCAAGCGCCGATAACGCAATTCGCCGAGTGGCAGCGCAGTGCCTGCGGCGTTGCCGAGCGCGGCGGTGAAGGCAGCCAACCACGGATTGGCGAGGATTCGTCGGCGCGATGCTCGCAGCGCGTTCGTCGGCTTGCCCTGTATCGGCAGGACGGCCTGAAAGCCGACGTTGCGCACCGCGCATACTGCTTCTGCCGCCGAGTCTCCCTCCACGACGAACAGCTCTGCATCGACCTCGGGCGCATGGCGCAGGCTGTCGAACAGTTTGGCGCCCCGTTCGTTCCGACGATGCACGGATCCTGACGACGGCGCCCGGTCAGCGGGTATCGCGATGCGAGGTCACGTGTGCCTACTTGACGCGGACGCGGCCGGTGTAATCGCGTTTGCCGATCGGCATGCCTTTCCAGCGAAGGATGTCGTAGGCGGTCGTCGCGTGAAAATAGAAATTGGGCTGCGAGAAAGATAAAAGGAAATTCTCGGCGGTGAAATCGAGCCGCATTTCGCCGAATTCGAAACGCATGTCACGGCCGATAAAATTCTCGAGCTCCGCAGCGTCCAGTGCTTCGAGCCCTGCGATCGCGTCAGTGGTTAGTTGCTTGAGCCCGGCGAAATTGTCGGGCCATGGCGTCCGGTCGGGCGAAAACACGCCCTTGCGAAGGCCGACAATCGCACCGAAGGAGTGCGCGGCGGTCGATTTTATCTGATAGCCGAACGGCAGCATGTCATCCGCGAGCCGGGCCTGGATGAGATCGGCGGGTTGCAAGCCCTTGTCCGCGCAATAGGCTTCAGCCTTGCCAATCAAGCGGTTGACAGCACCGAGAATCTGCAGATACGAGGGAATCGTTGCATCGAACAGCGAGAGGGGCATGGCAATCCTAAGGAACTAGCGGGTGGCCAGAGTGTAGTCCCGCGCAGCTCGCCGTGAAAGGCGGCGCCGCCGGTTGCGCTCGCTAGCCGTTCAGGGATCGCCGACCAGCGAGTCGAGCGCGTTGCTCAGCACGCCGCCCAATCCGCTGCGCTCCCACTGATAGTGAAAGCGGATGCGAACGGGCATGCCATGGATAGCCTGCGTTTTCGGCCACGGGCTGTCGGTGGCCAGCTTTAGTACCACCATCATCGGTCGCATTCCAAAGCTGTCGACCAGATCTGCCGGCATCCGCCGGGTGATTCGCGCCGGCTCCGTGACGCTGGCCAGTGCCTGTGTGCCGTCGGCGAAGAAGATCGTAGCCGGCGTGCCGGACTCTATCCTGGTCGCAAAATCCGGCGGAACATAAGCCACGACTTTGGGGCTGGTACTGCGCCCGATCAGCGCCAGCGGATCGCCTGCGCGCACGATCTCGCCCTGCGAGACGAAGACGTCCAGCACTTTGCCGGCGAAGGGTGCGCGGTTGATGGTTGCGTCGAGCGCTGTGTTGCGCGCTCGTGCGGCGGTGCCGGCGGCGGGTCGGGTGAGTTCCGTGATGCTGCGGCGTACCTGCAGCTCGGCGGCGGCGGCATTGTCGAGCGCGTACTCGGCCTCGCGCAGTTCTGCGCGCGTGGCTGCGCCGTCGCTTACCAACCGGGCGAGCGAGTCGCGGCGCTCGCGCGCCAGCCGCAGCATTCTGTCCCTGAGTGCCAGTTCCTCGCGCAAGGTCGCCGTGGCGGATTGTGAACCTGTGGCGACGGCCAGCGCCAGCCGCGGTTCACTGCTCGATCGAGTAGTTACCAGTGATGCATCGGCTTCGATATCCATCCCGACCTCGATCGCAACCGCATCGACTCGTCCGGACGCGATGGCGCGCACTTCCAGCTGATCGAGCATCACGGACCCTTCGGCGCTGCGGGTGATGAAGCCGCCCAGCAACCCGAGCGCGAGCAGCAGCGCGGGGCTCGCAACTGCCGCGATGATCAAATACCAGCGCCACCTGGGCGACTCGCGCTTGGCTGGCGCGTAGGGCACTTTCAGGCCGCCGATCGTTTCAGGTGTGGCGCGCGCGGTGCGCGAAAACTCGATTTTCATGGCCCGTCCGCCTGGGCATCGGTCAGGTAGGTACCGCCTTCACGCACATCGCAGTCGGCTGGCAGGAAGGCGGCGACCGATATCTGCCAATCGATTGCTTCGCGTGTCGCCTGATGTTCCGCCAGTGTCGCCCGGTAGTTTGCATAGCGCGCCTGCTGCAGTTGCTCGATCACATCGCCCGCGAGACGTGCTGCGCGCAGCGTTCGCTCGTGCAGCCGCACGGCACTCGCTTCGGCGCCGAGCCTGGCAAGCTCGGTGCTGTTGTCGAGCGTGCGCCCGAACTCCAGCAGGCGCGTGAGTTCACCGGACAGTTGCGCACGCCGCAGGCGGTAGGCGCTCGCGGCGCGTCTGACGCGCAGTCGCGCCGTGCTACGCTCGACTTTGGCAGCGCCGAAAGCGTAGTCGAACGACAGACTCACGAACGCCGCCTGACCGGCATCGCCGCTCGTGGGCTCGTAGGAGCTGCTGATACCCACGCGCAGATCCGATTGCACCGCTCGTACGCCGGTGGCGTCTGCAAGCCGTGCGTAGTGTTCGGCGCGGGTACGCAGGAGCACGAGTTCGGGATGGCGGTCCAGGATCGAATCGACATCGTCCGAGCTGCGGCTCGGCAGCGTACAGCCGAATTCGATGACCGGCGGGGTGATGGCACCCACCTGTGACTCGGTCAGGATCGCCAGCTCCGCCGCTGCATTCTGTTCGTCCGCCTCGGCGCGTGACCGTTCCAGTGCCGCACGGGCAAAGCCACTCATGAACTCCAGGCGATCGGATTCCAGCAGCAATGCAGCGGCCGTGCGCTGTTGCAGGATCGACCCCATTGCGGTCGCAGTACCCTGATAGCGGGCGGCCAGCTCGCGGCGCACTCGTGCCGACCAGAGTTCGATGTAGGCGCGTCGCAATCGCGTGACCAACTCGCGCTGCTGCGATTCGAGCTCGGCCGCATCGGCCAACTGAGCAAGCTCCTGATCGGCGAGCTCATCGTTGTAGCGTAGCCGACTACCTAACAACGGGATGCGCACCCCGCCGGCCAACGAGAACTGCTGGTAGGAGCGGCGGCGCCCCACATCGATGACTTCGTCGACGCTCGAAAAGGCGCTGCTCGAGAACACGCTGGCACCAGCGAGCAGGCCGCGTGCTGCCGCCGGACTCGCCAGCGGCACATCGAACGCGACTCGCTCGGCCGCGCCAGTGGCAAACCACGAGGATGCGCGCAACGCCTGCTCGAACTGTGCGAGCGATTGCGGCGCCGTGCCCGCCGGCGCCAATGCATCGGCACCGGCAGCAGGCAGTGCCATGGATAGCGCTATGACGAGTAAATGGCAAGGCTTACGCATGTCAGAACTTCGTCCGTTTCAGTACCCACCAGGGCGCCATCGAGGAGTCGAGGTGTGAGCGCGTGAACATCTCGGAGAGTGTCGCGAGGGCGTTCCAGACACGGGTGATGAACGCGAACGCCGGAAACAGGAACGTCAACCACCAGAAGCTGAGGTCGTAGCGTTTGCGTTCGGACAGTTGCACGATGTACTGCACGTACATGGCGACCGTCAGCAGCCAGTAGAAGATGTACACGAAGGCGAGCACGCCGATGACATGCCCGGCCGGATAGAGCCAGAAGACCAGCGTCATGTACGTGAGTACGACGAACGGCAGTGCGAGCTGGAAGAACAGCCCCGTCCAGAGAAACGCAATGAAGTTGGGCCAGCCGAGCAGCCCTGGCCGCAGGGCGTCCGGATACTTGCGCAGGTACAGGTAGGACAGATCGCCGTCCCAGCGCAGTCGCTGATTGAGAAACTGCGTCAGCGTGGTCGGCGCGTCGGTGTGGCCGATGGCGCGTGGCTCGAAGCGAATCCTGAGATGCGGATAGCGACCAAAATATTTCTTGATACGCAGGGTGAGATCGAGGTCCTCGGCGGTGCCGGAGTCCCAGCCGCCGATCTTGCGCAGGAAATCAGCGCGAAAGATGCCGAATGCGCCGGACACATTGTTGACCGCGTTGAACTGGTCGAGCCCGGTGCGGCTGAGGTGAATTGAGAGCATGTACTCGAGCGCCTGCAGGCGCGTGACCAGAGTCTTGCGGGCATTGCGGACCCGCAGATTGCCGGAGACTGCCACGACATTGGCGTCGGCGAAGTGCTGCACGACGTTGCGCACCATGTCATTGTCGAAAGACGTGTCGCCGTCGAGCGCCATCACGATCTCACCGCGCGCCAGTGCCAGACCTTGGTTCAGGCTCGACACGCGGCCGCCGCGCTGCGTCTTGGCGACGAGTTCCAGCGAGCGCATGGGACGCTGCTTGACCGTCGCCCGCATCGATTGCACGGCGTCGGCCGTCGCCTTGTTGCGATGCGCGCCGTCGACGATCGCCAGCATGTCGATCTGTCCCGGGTAGAGTTGCTCGGTCAGCGAGGCGATCGTCTGCTTGACATCATCGCCCTCGGAATAACAAGTGATGATGCAGGTGACACGCGGCGCAATCCGTGACGTCGGCCGCTGGTTCCGATTGCGCCACCAGTAGCGACAGGCACCCAGCATCACGGCGGCCTGCACTGGCATTTCGAACAGCATCACGAACGGAAAGAAACGTGTCGCCACCTCCGCCCATTCGGAATGCCATGCGTCGTGCAACATCTGCTGCAGCGTCAGCCAGCCCACCTGCAGTTCGTGCGCGTCGATCATGACAGCGCCGCCCGCATTTCGCTCATCAGCAACGTGGCGGGCATCTTGCCGTCCGCCATTTCGTCCGAGCTCACGGCACTCACCGCTATCTCGAGTGTCGAACCGTCCGCCTCGCTCACGAGCGCCGGCAGTTCTTCGATCCGGCTGCGCAGCACGGCAAGCCCGGCCGAGGGTGTCTGCGGCAGGAACAGCCAGCAGTGCTGCTCGTCCGAGCGTGTCAGCAGATCCGTCGAGCGGATCAGCTCGCGCAGTCGTAGTGCGAACGCATCGATGATTTGTGCTGCGCGGGCGCGCGAGGTCGTATCGATCAGCTGCCGCAGGTTGGCTAGGCGGATACAGACGACGCCGAATTCCACCTCTTTGTGGCGACGGCGCAGATCCAGCTGCCAGTCGAGCGTACGCTCGAAGTAGCTGAGATGCGCATAGTTCAGATCGTCTATCAGTGTGAACAGATCGCCGACGTTGCCAGTGCGCGCGGCCAACGCGCCACTCGTCGATAGTTGGTAGCTGTGAATGCGTCGCTCCGGCAGATCGAGCGACGTGTGGCTCTTGGCGCAGTGCAGGCAACGGGCGCGAACATCCGGCTGGGCGAAGCGCGTGGTGCAGGTGCCGCAATGATACGTCTCGAGCGCGCGGTCATAGTCGACGCCAATGTGCCGCAGCTGCGTCTGACACTTGGGGCAGCGCATGCCGTCGCCCGCGAGATAAGCGTCCTGGGTCGCGACGTGTCCGCAGCAATAGCAGTGCAGGAATATCGTCTCGCTGATATCGATGCTGGCGCAGTTGGCGCACTGATCGATGTAGCTGAAGTGCGCGCCTTGGCAATCGGGGCAGGCTCTGATCCGGTCGACGAGCGCGACCGGCTCCAGCAGACGGCGGCGGGTCAGCGTCGTCAGCCAGTCGACGCTGCTCGCCATGCTGTTGTCGAACGCGTCCAGCAGCGGGTAGTGATAGAGTTGTTTGACGCGCCAGTCCTGGATCGGCACGATGCGCCGGCCGGGGCGGGTGAAGAGAAATGCCAGCAGCCGCGACTCCGGGTCTGCCAACGAATCGCGTGCGAGCGTTTCGCAGCGTTCTGCGATGTCGACGATCTGGCGATGCATGGCATCGCGGGACATGGCAGCACCATCGGCAAGTGAGCGCTCAGGATGCTCAAGCGCCCGGTCGACGAACAGCGGCAGCAGGGCGAAGCGCGAGTCGTTGCGAAGCGCGGCCAGCCAGTCTTGCTCAGTGGCTGCATCCGATGCCGCGAAAACCACTGCATCAGGCAGATCTACGGTCTGCAGCAGCTGCTCGGGGTTGGCAAAATGCGGATCGCGTCGGCCACGCGCGCCCGTGACGCCCACCGTGGCAACGGATGGCAGCGCACGTAGTGCGGCGGTTGCTCCCGACATCGAAACTCCTCACGACCAGACTCAATGACTCCTGTGAGGTGATCGGCCGCAGAATCGCGCGCTTGAGCGACGGATGAGATCGCGGTCACATTTGCTGCAGGCTATTGGCCTGTTACACGCGCAGGCGGATAATTCGGCGATGACAGATCGGGATTACTCGCTGGGTACGCATGATGCCGAGATCGCCCGGCTCGGGCTGCAGCACCGCATCTGGCGCCCGCGCACGCTGGCCGCGTGGCGTGCGGCCGGGATAACGGTTGGGCAGACAGTGATCGATATCGGCGCGGGGCCGGGTTACGCTGCGCTCGATCTCGCGGAGATAGTCGGCGCGCAAGGTCAGGTGGTCGCGGTCGAGCGATCGCGGCGGTTTCTCGATGCGCTCACCATGGCCGCGCAAGCCCGCGGCCTAACCAACGTTCACTGCGTCGAGCAGGACGTAACCGAGCTGACTCTCGCGAACGTCGCCGCCGATGCTGCCTGGTGTCGTTGGGTGCTGTCATTTGTTAGTCAACCCGAGTCGGTCGTGCGCCGACTACGCAGCGTCCTGAAGACCGGCGCACCCGTGGTGTTCATGGAGTATGCTCACTACGGGAGCTGGCGGTTTGCACCGGCTTCCGCCGCCCACGATGACTTCGTCGAGGCTGTCATGCAGCATTGGCGCGCCGATGGTGGTGAACCCGATGTCGCCTTGGAGCTGCCCACCTGGCTGGAGCGCAACGGCTTCGAGATCGTACGCATGCAGCCACACGTCGAGGCAGTCCGGCCTGGCGACTACTTTTGGGAGTGGCCCAGGGCATTCATCGAAACAGGGGCTGCCAATATGGTGGCGCGCGGCCGTCTCGCGCCCGAGTCTGCCGGCAAGCTGGCGGATGAAATGGCTGCCGCGGCCAATCACCGCGGTACCTACATGCTGACGCCGTTGGTACTCGAGGTGGTCGCGAGGGCCCGTTGAGTTGCCGGCGCGCGAGCAGTCCGGCGCGGCACAGATTCCGTATTCTTGCGGATGCCAAATACGCGAGAGAGCTTCCACATGACATTGCAAAAACCTGCCCTCGATCCCGCCACGTTGCCGGGGGTCAACCGATCGGGTTACCCGGACCCGCTTCGTTCGCGCTGCCTGCCGCGCGAGAAGCGGGCGCTGGGCGATCCACTCGGGTTGACCAAGATCGGCATCAACCTCACGACCTTGCCCCCCGGCAAGGAGTCCTCGATGCGCCACTGGCATACGCGTGAGGACGAATTCATCTATGTATTGTCCGGAGAAGTCGTTCTGAAAACCGATGGCGGCGAGCAAGTGCTGGTCGCTGGCATGTGTGCGGGCTTTCCGGCCGGCAATGGCGATGGCCATCAGCTCATCAACAGGAGCGCTACACCGGCCAGCTATCTCGAAGTGAGCAATCGCGATCCTGCGGACGGCGCACACTATTCCGATGTCGACATGGATTTGCCGACGCGCCAGGGCGGCTTCCTGCACAAGGACGGCACACCGTACTGAAGCTGCTGATGTTGCTCCGCGGCGTGCGTCGTAGCTCCGCAACGCTTTGACTGTCGCACAGCGCAGTGCTGCAATCCGCACTGCACCGATAGGTTGCGCGGTAGGCGGAGAACACGATGCCACGACTACGCCGAGGCTGCGGCACGATGGCCGCACACATGCTACTGCTGGAGCAGCACCCTTCGTATCGAACGAATCTCGCGCGACTGGAACTCGCGACGGAGCGTTGGCGTACCCGGCGGCTGGCACTGGCGAAGCAACAAATCGTCACTGTCAGAACGGTGGTCAATGTGGTTTGGAACGAGAAGCGACAGAACATTCCCAAATCGCAGATCGCCAGCCAGATAGCCGTGCTCAATCGGGACTTCCGCGCCCGCAACGCTGACAAGTCGAAGGTTCCAGCGCCCTGGAAGGGGCTGGTCGCGGATTCGTTGCTGCAATTCAAACTCGTGAAGATCACCCGCACGGCGACGACCCAGCGAGCGTTCGGCGTCGACGACGGCGTCAAACGAGCACGTTCAGGTGGCATCGCGCCGTTCGAGCCGCGCTCGCATCTCAATATCTGGGTCTGCCCGTTGGGTGGCGGCCTGCTGGGTTACGCGCAATTTCCGGGTGGTCCCACCCTAACGGACGGCGTCGTGATCAACTATCAGGCCTTCGGCACACGTGGCACCGCGCAGTCTCCATTCAACAAGGGCCGCACGGCGACGCACGAGGTAGGTCACTATTTCAATCTGCGCCATATCTGGGCAGATACGCCTGACTGCAGTGGCTCAGACCTCGCTGCTGACACGCCCAATTGCGCGGGTCCCAACTATGGCAAACCGCGCTGGCCCTCGATTTCCTGTCGCAATGGCCCCAACGGCGACATGTTCATGAACTACATGGACTATGTCGACGACGACGCGATGTTCATGTTCACGTCGGCGCAGATACTGCGCATGCAGGCGGCGCTCGCCGGTCCACGTGCAGGGCTCACCCGTTAGTGATGGCAAATCCGCGGTCACCTATCGATCTGTCGCTGCTCTGTAGCGCGACCTGGGTGCACTCCTTCGAAGAAGACACGGCGGCCGGCGATGTCTATCGACCGATGACCGCCGAGATTCCGTTGGCGCGCCGCCCACGCGAACGATTGGAGTTTCGGCAGGACGGGACAGCAACGCTCTACACGCCCGGCGCGGCCGATGGCCTCGATGCCCATCTTGCCACCTGGCACGGGCGCGACGACATGGTAATAATCCGCAGGAACGAGCCGTCCCGAGGGTCCGCCCGGGAGTTCAGGGTCATCCCGAGGGCCTGACTAATCCTTGACCTTGATATGCAGCTGCCGCGTCTTGTAGTCGATGATCAGCTGCTCGACGGTGCCGAGCGCATCCATTCCCAGCAGGATCGCCGGCTCCTGGGTCAGGCGCCAATGCTTGAAGATATGCACATCGCTGAACGAGATCTGCGCACCGCGGATGACGATGCCATGTAGATAGATCGCCGGCATCTTGACGCGATTGGCATATTCCACGTCGAGTGTGACGCCGACGACTTCGACAGGCGGTTCGTCGAGTGGTTGCCGCTTGAGCGCTTCCTGCAAGGCCAGATTACCCAACGACTGGGGTGAGCCGCTGTCGATGATCGCGATGGCACGCACGCGGCCGATCGTTACATCCACAGCGAGTAGATAGTCCCGCATGATCTTGATCGGGATCGTCCGGTACTCGTGCCCCATGGTTTCGCCCTTGGAGCGCTTCACACTAATAGAATCGCGCTTGAAGTCGATGAATATGCGTTTGTCGCGCATGCCCTCGTTACCGAGTACTCCATCGGCGCCACCGAACACATCGGCGACGACCGGGAGCATGGCCGGTTCGAGCACCAGATCGCCGATGTCCATCCGATCGACGCGCAGCAGCGGTACTTGCGCGTTGCCCGTGACGCCGCGCACTCGCACCGTGCGATTCGTCCGGGCAGCCTCGCCAAGTTCTGCCGCCACTCTTGGTATGACTGCCGATCGATTGGCGCC
>Ga0116152_10003215_pt1 | contig 13184 bp, 10 predicted proteins | sample AD_UKC119_MetaG_FD_89894 | JGI IMG/M metagenome (GOLD analysis project Ga0116152, IMG submission 89894) | Active sludge microbial communities of municipal wastewater-treating anaerobic digesters from Hong Kong - AD_UKC119_MetaG | ecosystem: Engineered > Bioreactor > Anaerobic > Digestate...
CAGGATCGGTGACACCCATCGATGAAACGACTACCAACTGCTGCACTCCGGCCGCTTTCGACAGTTCTGCGATCGACTTGGTACCGCCGTAGTCGATGTACTCTGGCTTGTTCTCCGGGTCGCGGCGGCTGTTCGAGCCGAGCGCTGAAATGACGTAATCGGCACCGCGGAAGGCACTCGCCATGGACGAGGGATCGCGCACGTCGCCCACGAAGAGCTGCACTTTGTCGCCGAGCAGGTCGCGGGCGCGCGGTTCATTGCGCACCAGTGCGCGCACGCGGTAGCCCTGCGCCAACGCCTGCGTAACGACCTGCTCGCCGGTACCACCCGTGGCACCGATCACCAGCAGCACCTTGCCGTCGGGCTTGCCGGCCCGCGTGCCGCAAGCATTCAGTAACGTGAGCACACCGAGCAGCATGATCGCGCCAAGCCCCAGTCGCACAGTAATGTTCATTGTCGGACTCCATGCTGATTGTTGGTTTCCATTGCATCGTCAGCGAGTGCTGGCAAGGCAGCGAGCGCCACCTTGAGGCCCGGCTCAGCAACGGTGACTGTTGCGCCGGTTTTGCGCAGCTCCACGGCCAGTGCCTCTGCAGCCTCGCTCTCGCCATGCACCAGATAGACTGGCGGCCGTTTCGACAAACTACCATACCAACGCAGCAGATCGTGCTGATCACCGTGGGCTGACAACCCGCCCAGCGTGTGTACCTGTGCCGCAAATTCGATCTGCTGGCCGTGAATCCGGATCTTCTCCGAGCGATCGACGATCATTCGGCCGAGCGTGCCCGGCGCCTGGAAACCGGTGAAGACGATGTGACATTCCTTGCAACCCGCCTGGCGTTTCAGATGGTGCAGAATGCGCCCGCCCGTGCACATGCCGCTGCCAGCGATGATGATCGCGCCGCGGCGCATCGTGTTGATGGACTTCGACTCGTCCGCCGAGCGTGACAGGACGAGGTTCGGCAGCGGCGGCATCGAGCCGAATCCCGACCGCAGATGCAATGCCTCTGTATCGTAGCGGTCATCGTGCTGCCAGTAGATCTCGCTGGCTTCGATCGCCATTGGACTGTCGAGGAAGATCTTCCAGCGGCCCATGTTCCAGTCTTCGAAATGCTTCGCGAACAGATACAGGAGCTCCTGACTGCGGCCGATCGCAAACGCCGGGATGATGACGTTGCCCCGGTCGCGCCACGCCGCCGCGAGCACCTCGCCCAGCTCCTGCTCGGTGGCATCCCGGTCGCGGTGCAGCCGATTGCCGTAGGTGCTTTCCATCAAGACCACGTCCGCTTGCTGAAACGCGTGCGGATCGAGCAGGATCGGTGAGTCGTACTGACCCAGATCGCCGCTGAAGAGCAGCTTGCGCGTGACAGCCGCTTCTGTCACCCACAGCTCGACACTGGAGGAACCCAGAATATGGCCGGCGTCGCGCACGCGGACCGTGATACCGGCAAAGAGCCGATGGGGTTCATCGTAGGTGAACGCTCGCACGAGCTCGAGAGTCTGCTCGACGTCCTCGAGTGTGTAGAGCGGCTCCACATCGTCATCATCTTCATCCCGATGACGGTTGCGCCGCTCCGCATCGCGTTCGGCCAGTTTGGCCGAATCCTTCAGCAACACCGGCAACAGGTCGCGGCAGGCGCGGTTGGTATAGATTGGCCCGCGAAAGCCCCGCTGCACCAGGAGCGGCAGGCGACCACAATGATCGAGATGCGCATGACTCAACACCACGGCATCGATCGACTGCGGCTTGAAGGGGAAATCGCGGCGATTGCGCGCCGGTGCGTCCCGCCCGCCCTGGATCATGCCGCAATCGAGTAGCAGCTGCTTGCCGGCCGCGCGGACGATGTGACAGGAACCCGTCACCTCACCCGCTGCACCAAAAAATTCCAATTCCATGGTTTGTGCAGGATAGCCGACTGCAGCGCAGCACGCGACGCCGGTCGCAGCCGGCCAGCCGGTGCTCGAGCGGGCGGCATGGTATCGTTTCGACACAAGCTGAACGCGCCAGTCCTGCCGGAATCACGACCATGACCACTGCTGCCCCTCACTCTAACGACTCGCCCGCGGTCGGTACCTCCACCCGCCGCCATTTCGTGCTGGCGACTGGCGTCGTGGCGGCTGGTCTCGTTGTGGGACTTGCGTTCGCGCGACGTAACGATGAGCGCAGCGGCCTGGCCGGCAGCTCCGGTGCGAGCGGCGAACCGTTCGTGCCCAACGCTTTTCTGCGCATCGCGCCGGACGACAACATCACGGTCGTCATCGGCAAGTCGGAGATGGGCCAGGGGATCTACACCGGGCTCGCAATGATCATCGCCGAAGAGCTCGACGTCGCGCCGCAGCGCATCCAGGTGGAATTCGCACCAGTCGATCCTGCTTACAATAGCCCGTTCCTGCCAGCCCAATTCACGGGCGGCAGCACCAGCACGAATTCCAGCTACGAACAGCTGCGCAAAGCTGGCGCCACTGCACGCACCATGCTGTTAGCGGCGGCGGCACAGGAATGGGGCGTCGACGTCAGCTCGCTCACGACCAGCGACGGCGTCGTGCAAAGTGGCGACGGTCGTCGCCGCGCGTCGTACGGCTCATTGGCAACGGCCGCGGCGAACCTCGCCGCGCCCGCGGAGGTGACGCTGAAGGCGCCGGCAGATTTCCGCTATCTCGGCAAGCCGCAACGCCGGCTAGACAGCCCCGCCAAGGTCGACGGCAGCGCGCTATTCAGTTGCGACATACGACTGCCTGGGATGTTGGTTGCGGTGGTGGCCCGCGCACCGGTCGTGGGCGCGACTGTGACACGATTCAACGAACAGGCCGCGCGTGCCACGCCCGGTGTCGTCGACGTCAAGCAGGTGCCGACCGGTGTGGCTGTCTACGCCACCAATACCTGGGCAGCACAACGCGGTCGCGAAGCACTTCAGACAGAATGGGATCTCGGGCCGCACGCGGACTTCTCGAGCACACGACTGCGCGCCGAGTATCGCGCCTTGTTGGCCAATCGAGGTGTGGTCGCGAAAAACGTCGGCAATACCGCGGCGACCCTTGCCAAGAGCACACGGCTGATCGACGTCGAGTATGAGCTGCCCTATCTGGCCCATGCGTGCATGGAGCCGCTCAACTGTGTCGCACGGGTCGACGCCGATCGCTGCGAGATCTGGGTAGGCACGCAGATGCAGTCACTCGAGCGCGATTTGGTTGCCAAGCTGTTGGGGTTGCCCGCGGAGCAGGTGACGCTACACACCACTTTCCTCGGCGGCGGCTTCGGCCGCCGCGGCAATCCGGCGGGCGACTTCGTGCTCGACGGCGTGCAAGTTGCGCGCGCCATGCCGGGGCGGCCGGTCAAGACACTCTGGTCGCGCGAAGACGACATGCGCGGCCTCTGGTATCGGCCGTTCGTCATGCATCGGGTGCGTGCGGCGGTTGACGAACGTGGCCAACCCAGCGCCTGGCAGCAGTCAATCGTCAGTCAGCCCGTGATCAAATCCTCGCCGTTCGCTCAGTTCGCAATCAAGGCGGACGGCATCGACCCGTCTACCATCGAGGGCGCGGCGGATATGCCCTACGCCATCGCCAATCTGAGCGTTGATCTCAATGATGGCAACCCGACCATTCCGATCCAATGGTGGCGCTCGGTCGGGCATTCGCACACGGCGTTCGTGGTCGAATCGGTGCTCGATGAACTGGCGGCGCTGGGTGACCAGGATCCGCTCGAACTACGGCGCAGTCTGCTCGCCGGGAAACCGCGGCATCTCGCCGTGCTCAATGCGGCGGCCAGGATGGCGAACTGGGGCGCAAAGCGGCCCGCGGCCCGAGGTCTGGGTATCGCGCTGCACGAATCGTTCGGCAGCATCGCAGCACAGGTCGCCGAGGTCTCGGTAACCGATGCGCAGGTGCGTGTGCATCACGTGTGGTGCGCGATCGATTGCGGCTTCGCAGTCAATCCCAATGGCGTCGTGGCGCAGATGGAGAGCGGCATCATCTACGGCTTGTCCGCAGCCCTGGCCGGCGAGATCACGCTGGAAAACGGCCAACCGGTGCAGGGCAATTTCGATACCTATCCCATCCTGCGTATCGGCGAGACGCCGAAGATCGAGGTGCAAATCGTGCCGTCCGACGGTCGGATGGGCGGCGCGGGCGAGCCCGGCACCCCGCCGATCGCGCCTGCCGTCTGCAACGCCATCTTCGCCGCGACGGGGCAGCGCATCCGGCGGCGGCCGATCAGTGCGAGCCTGGCGCGCACCTAAAGCGTCAGTTGCCGGCAGCGGACTGCTTCGTGGTCGCAGCGCCGCGCAGCAGGTAGTCGTAAGCGACATTTGCCAGCGCACGACTCGCTATCGGTATGCCGGCCTCATCGATATAGAACAGTGGCGAGTGGTTGGACGGCGCAGTCACGGGATTCTGGTCTGCCGGCGTGACGCCCACGAAAAAGAAGAAACTCGGCACCTTCTGCGCGTAGTAGGCGAAGTCCTCGGCGCCCGTGACGAGCGGCACCGTGCGCACGTCGGCAGCCGCTTTGCGCAGGCTCGGCACCACGGCTTCGGTGAGCGCATTGTTGTTCAACACCACCGGATTGCCGCCCGGGTCGATCGCGAACGTGGCCGTCGTGCCGCTTGCAGCTGCCGTTTTCTCGACGATACGCTGCATCCGCTCGATGATGTCCTGGCGCTGCGCGATGTCGAACGTACGGATCGTCCCGATCATCTCCACCTCGTCCGGCACGATGTTGTTACGGATGCCACCCTTGATCGCACCCACCGTTACCACCGCGGGATTCTCTGTGATGTCCACCTGACGACTAACCACCGTCTGCAGTGCATTGATGATCTGCGCGCTGATCACGATCGGATCGATGCCGCCCCAAGGCCGCGCACCATGTGTCTGCCGGCCCTGCACGACGATGCGCCAGGAGTCGGAGCCCGCCATCAACGGCCCACCCCGATAGCCGATAGTGCCGACCTTGAGCGTCGACATGACATGCAGACCGAAGACCGCCTCTGGCATGGCCAGATCGAACACCCCCTCTTCCAGCATCAGGCTGGCGCCGCCGTGCTCGCCCGCCGGCGCGCCTTCCTCGGCCGGCTGGAAAATGAACAGTACCTTGCCAGGCAAGTCCGCCCGCATTCTGGTGAAGGCCTCGGCCACACCCATTAGAACTGCCGTGTGCGAGTCGTGCCCACAGGCATGCATGACACCGACGGTTTCACCGCGATAGGTAGTAGTCACCTTGGACTTGAACGGAACATCGACCTGTTCCGTCACGGGCAGGCCGTCCATATCGGCGCGCAACGCGATCGTAGGACCCGGTTTGCCACCCTCCAGCAGACCGACGACGCCAGTGTGCGCGATGCCCGTCTGCACCTTCAGTCCTAGTTTACGCAGGTGCTCGGCAACGAGCTTCGAGGTTCGAAACTCGCGATTGGAGAGTTCCGGGTTCTGGTGCAGATCGCGCCGCCAGGCGATCACTTGGTCATCGAGCGAGGCGAGGATAGTCGCGAGCTCGGGATTGGCCGCGACCGCCAGCTCCGCGGCAGCGACGCGCTGCGGCAGCGCGACAAGCAGCGTCAGTGCTGCCAGCAGGGCCGCAGATGCGGCGACGTCGAAGGCCCGAGACATGCATGACGACGCGTTCATCGTATTCATCTACCAACCCCCGATTTCGAAAAATACAAGTGAGAACATGCCGCAGGCGAGCGTGGTCAGCCACCGCTGCCAACGGCGCGCCATTCGCATGCGGGCGTCGCGTAGTGGCAACGCGCTTGACACACTCGCCCGAGAACGTTGCAATGTGGCTTGTTGCCGTTGCCAGCAAACCCAGCCACTATGCACCTCGTCGATGCGACACTGTTTTTCTCGCCGACGAGCGGCGGCGTCAAGCGATATCTGCTCGCCAAGCGCGCATGGCTAGCCGCTCACAGCAATTGGCAGCATACGCTCCTCGTGCCCGGTGAGCATACGCGCCTGGAACGCGGCAGCATATCGACGATCACCGGCGGTATCGTACCCGGCACCTTCAACTACCGCTTGCCGCTGAAGCCCTGGGCGTGGTCGCGTGCGCTCAACGAGCTGGCGCCGGATATCACCGAAGTGGGTGATGTGTTTCACCCGGCCTGGTGTGCACGAATCGCGGCACATCGGCGCAAGACACCACTAGTTGCATTCTATCATTCCAATTTTCCACAGCTCGCCGGTCGGCGCCTCGGGCGTACGATCGAGTGGTTGTTGGCCCGGTACGTCCGTGAGACCTACGCGGGTTTCGATCTGGTATTCGCGCCGAGCAGATATATGTGCGACTACCTGGCCAGCATTGGCGTGCGCCATACGGCCATGCAACCGCTGGGTGTCGATGCCGACGTGTTCTCGCCGGAACGCCGGGTGCGCGATCTGCGCACCGCGCTGGGGCTCGCACAGAACACCCGGCTACTGGCATTCGCGGGCCGCTTCGCGGGCGAGAAGAACCTGCCCGTGTTGCTCGACGCATTCACGCGCCTGGGCGACGGCTATCACTTGCTGTTGATCGGCGGCGATCAGACCGGCCGCGTGGCGAGCAATGTCACCAAGATTGCCTACCGCCGCGACAGTCGCGAACTGGCTGAATGGCTGGCGTCCTGCGATGCGCTGGTGCACGCTGGCACGCGCGAAACCTTTGGCTTGGTGGTCCTCGAAGCGATGGCCTGCGGCCGGCCGGTCGTCGGCACTCGCGCCGGTGCGGTGCCGGAGCTGGTGGACGAATCAGTCGGCACGTTGGCAGCTCCGCACGACAGCGCCAGCCTGGCGCGCTCAGTCGCGGATTTGTACGACCGGGATATCGAGCTACTCGGCGCGGCAGCGCGCGAGCGCGTGCTGCGCCGCTTCACCTGGAACCAAGCGATGCAACTGCAGATGCAGGCCTACGCGGCCGTCGCGCGCGGCGCGCGCGTACCGAGTCCTGCGGTCGAACAGATCGGTCTCAGGGCGTAACGAGCTCGTAGATGGCGAGCCGGCCGCTCTTCTCGCCGACCGCCAGTAACTCGCCGTTCGGCGACCAGCTGACGACGCTGACTTCCGAACTGGCGAGATGCGCATCGAGCGCCTGTGTGGTTTTGCCCGGACACCACAACGAGAGACGCCAGTCGCGCCCACCGCTCACGAGGTAAGGGCCATTCGGGTGCCAGGCGAGGCAGTCGATGCGCTCGCTATGGCCCGTCAACTGCAGCGGTTTGCTGCCTTCCGGCCCCTTGCCACCGAAGTCCCAGACGACCAGATCCGCGCCCGCGCAGGTGCCCAGATAACGACTGTTGCTGCTGAACCCCGTCCAGCCGACGCGTGTGCCGTAGCCGCGCATCTGCGAATCCCTGGCGGAATTCAGATACCAGAAGTGCACCGAACCATCGGCGACGCCAGCGGCCAGCACCTTGCCGTTCGGACTGAAGGATACCGTGAGGCACGGCGCGTCCCACAGGTAGCTGCGGGTCTGATAGTTGTTAGCGGCAATGCGGTGCACAGCCACGGCACCCTGCGTCGCCGCACCCAGATTGCGACCCGACTTGTCGAACGACAGCGCTGCGACCGCGCTCTTGGCCGGCGCGAATTCGTGCACCAACTCTCCCGCAGCCGACCACAATCGGACGCCGCGTCCACTGGCAGTCGCGAGCAGGTCACCATCGGGCGCGAAGACGATCCGATCCGTGGTCGCGGCCGCGGGCCGCCAGCGCTTCAGTTCGCTCCCGGCAGCGTTCCACAATGCTACTGCACCGTCCTGACCAGCCGTTGCGAACTCGTCGGCGCCCGCTCGCCAACTGATATCGAGTACGCCTAACAGGTGCTCGCCGATCGCGCGGGTCTGCAACTGGGATGCGACGAATTCGCCGGTGAACACGGCGCCTTCCCCGCCGGCCACCGCGAAGCGCTGGCTGTCCGCCGCCCATGCAATCCCGGCGACGTAGTCATCGAGCGTGGTCTCGGCGCGCTGGTCGAGTATCGGGAACTGGACTGCCACGTCAGGCGGTGGCGGCAACGCGTGTCGCAGCAACCGCCGACTCGAAACCCGCTTCGAGCTCGCGTCGATCGAGATTGCGGCCGATGAAGACCAGTCGATTGATGCGCGGCGCATCGCCCCACGGGCGCTCCAGCTGGCCGTCGAACATCATGTGGACGCCGTGGAACACATAGCGACGCTCTTCGCCGCGGATGTTCAGAACGCCCTTCATACGAAAAATGTCCTGACCGCGGCTCTGCAGCAGATAGGACAGCCACTGGTTCAGCTTGTCGGGATCGAGCGGTCGCGGATCGGCGATGCCGATCGAGCCGATTTCCTCGTCGTGGTGATGCGACGCGAACGCCCGCTCAGCCGCCGGCCTCGTGCCTTCCAGCCGCAGATTGAACTCCGCTGGCGCATGCTCGGTGAACACCGCGTAAGCGCCAGGTGTCGCCACCGTCAGCGTGAACGTCGCCCCGTCGTGCGCCACATCGATGCCGTAATAGGCGCCTGCCTGCAGCCTGCCTTCGCAGGCCACCGGCGTCGCCGGCTCAGCGAACGCACGCACCGCCGGCTCGACCGCTGCATCGAGCGCCGCTGCAGTCGCCGCGGCTATCGGCAATATGACCAGGCCGAGGCCACCCGCGTGGTCATGCGCTGCGTGATCGGCGTGAACATGGTCGTGCTGATGATCATGGTGTACATGTTCCGCCGCACCGGTGCGAAGTTGATAGCTGCCACTGGCAAGTTGGTAGGCGCCAGCCCATTCGAATGGATACTCGGGCTCGAGAAACGCTCCATCGACCGACAGCGCCCGTTGCAGGTCGAACGCGCCTACGTTTAGCACTGCTGCAATCGGCACGTCCGCGTTGCGTGTACGGAATACCCGGGCAGTCTTGTTGATGGCGCGCACCCGGCGCTCCAGCCGCTCGAGATCCGCCGCCGCCACCAGGTCAGTCTTGTTGAGCAACAGCACGTCGGCGAAAGCCACCTGCTCGCCCGGCTCGTCGAGTTGTTCGAGATGCTGTTCGAAGTGCTGTGCGTCGACCACCGTCACGATGGCATCGAGGATGAATTGCTGTTTGAGATCGTCGTCGAGAAAGAAAGTCTGGGCGACCGGACCCGGGTCGGCCATGCCGGTGGTTTCGATCATCACATAATCGAATTTGTCGCGACGTTTTAGCAGCTGATTGAGTATGCGAATGAGGTCGCCGCGTACGGTGCAGCAGATGCAGCCATTGTTGGTCTCGAAGATCTCTTCTTCGGCACCGATGACGAGTTGGTGGTCGACCCCCACCTCGCCGAACTCGTTCTCGATGACAGCAATACGTTTGCCATGCTGCTCGGTGAGAATGCGATTGAGCAGCGTCGTCTTGCCGGAGCCGAGAAAGCCTGTGAGTACCGTGACTGGTACGCGCGCGGGAGTTGCAGTCATATCGCAATTATACCTTGGCGATCAGCCAGGTTCCGGTCAGCAGCAACAGCACACCGACAATGCGTGCGAGACTGATCGGCTGCTGTGGAAAGCCCAACCAGCCGAAGTGATCGACGGCCAGCGCCGCGAGCAATTGGCCCAGCACCGTGAGCGCCAGCAGCATCGTTCCGCCCAACGCCGGCCCGATTACCGTTGCCGATGCAACGTATAGCGCCCCCATCGTGCCGCCCAACCATACCCAAGCCGGCAGTGCCCCGAGGGCCGCCAGGTTCGGGAACGGTGTTCGTGTAACCAGCAGAAAGCCGAGCAGCGCCACGATACCTACGCAGAAATTGGCCAGCGCGGCGAATCCGGCGCTGCCCGACGCATTGCGGATCGCCGCGTTCATGCCCACCTGCACGGTGAGACCGAGGCCCGCCACGAGCCCCAACAGAATCAGCGACGAACGCATGTGTTTTCCTTGTTTTCGATCAATGACGGCGCAGCACTAACAATAGCCGATAGCCGAGCGGGAAACGCGCCAGTCGCAGCACGAGCCACCAGAAGGCGCGTTTACCAACTGGCACACGACGCGGTGGAATCACCTTAAAGATCACCGTTCGGGCGTCATGATGACCGGGAGCCAGGCGAACTGCCTCGAGCGGCAGCGGCTGCGCGGCACTCATGCTGCAGAGCTCAACTGCGAACGAAGCATGCCGTGCGTGCGGTAAGTCATGATGCAAAGATAGGCGAGCAACAGCAGGTAGTACAGCGCGTATCGAACCCGTGCTTCGGGCGCAGCGTCGTAGTAGCGAGGCCTGCCGGCGGGTGCTTCGCCACGCCATGCCGACCGCAGAGCACTCCAGATCGTCGGCAGCAGCAGTACGAGGATCAGCAGGAACATCGGGCTAGGAATGAAGTAAAAGATCGCTGCCAGCAGCGGTGCGCCGAGGAACCAGATGCGCGGCGACAGCAGTGCAACGATACGGCCCCCATCGAACGGCGTGATTGGTACCAGGTTGAACAAATTGATGAAGAAACCCGCGTAGGCAATGGCCAGCAGCAGTCGGCTGTCAGTACTGCCCGCGAGCCACAAGACAAGTGTCGCAGCGATCGTACCGACGAATGGTCCGGCGAAGGCAATGTGTGCCTCCTGCTCGACAGACAGCGGTTGTTCCTTCAGCTCGATCCAGGCACCGACGAACGGGATGAAAGTCGGCGCGCCGACGTTGAGCCCGAGGCGGCGCGCCGCCACGTAATGCCCCAGCTCGTGCACGAGCAGCAGCAGGACGAAGCCGACCGCATACCACCAGCCGAACAAGAGGGCATAGGCACCGATCGAGACGATCATCGTGCCGCCGGTCTTGAGCAGGGGCCCGAGCTTCGCGGCATTCGCGAGCAGCAAGAGGAGTTTCAGCATCGCGCGCAGCATACCGGGTCGATCGGCCGCGCGCCCTGCCCCAAACCCGTCCCGCGCGTTAATCTTGGCGCTCATGAACGAGATCCCGCAGCACACGGCACACCTGGTCGAACGGCTCTTGCGGCGCTATTGCGAGCGCATCTGCCCGCCTACTGCAAGACACGCCGTACCGCTGGCGTTCGAGCTACAGACCGATCGGGTGAAGCTGTTCGAATTGCGCAGGATCTGCGGCGTGCCGGGCGCCATGCAACGCCTGCCGCTCGCCGAACTGCGCTATAGCGCGCGCGAGGGTCGCTGGTATCTCTATCAGCGCACCGCGAGCTGTCTGTCAGGGGCAATGACGCTGGCCGAGTGCACACCGCGCTGGCAGCGCTACCGGGCAGCGGGCAGCGCGCTCGCTGGCAGTCGGAATCTGCTGGATCTGCTGCGCGAGATCGATGCAGATCCGGCCGGGATATTCTGGCCGCGCATCAATGGCGCGTCGCTGCGCTGGTGCAGCTCGCGCGGTCGTTGCGCAGATTGTGCCGCTCGCTACGAGGCCATTCTGGGTATCGAGAACCGGCGACAAGCGAAGGGGTCGCCATCGCTTGCCGCCGATATCACATCAGTCGAGTGATTAGCTCTTCGGCTCGGTCATGTCACCGAACTCTTTTGCATCGAGATAGCCGTCGGCATTCTTGTCAGCAGTCGAGAAGCCTTCGGTCACGGCGGAATCCGCAGCCGCTTCCGTCAACGACACGCGACCATCCTTGTCAGCGTCGAGAGCTTCGAACGAGGCGGGCTGGGCGGCAGCCTGTGTCGCAGCATCCTTCATCTGGTCGCCGTCAGCTGCCATGGCAGCGGTCGACAACAGCGTGAGCGCCAGAGCGCAGCTAAGGGTCTTGTTCAACATTTCGATTCTCCTGATTGAAAAAAGGCGCGCGCTCGTCATTGAGCTTGCGCATCCCCAACAGGAACAAAGCAACCGGCGTGCCAGCAGCCGATTATGTTTACATATCAGTGGCTTGCAATTTGCGATTGGCGAGCGCGCCGCGCGCTGCACAGGCGGGCCGCCGGCTGACGTGGACTTGTCCGCCGCCACCGACAAAGCGGCACAAAGCCTTGCGAAAACTGCGACACGCGTCACAGCTCTCCAAGCAAATCAACCACTTGACGGTCGGTGAATACGGACATCAGACAACGTCTGACACGGTTCTGAGCCTAGCGCAGCGCAGCAACGGGCAGGTTCTTGACCGCCCACCGCGGTGTCCAGCCGGGTTTCGCCTCCAGAATCAGAAACACACCTAACACCTGCGTCTCGAACGACACCGACCGCTTGGCAGCATCGTAGCGCAAGCCAGGACTGCCGGCGGGCGGCAACACCGGCTCCCAATCCTCGGATACTTCGTTGTAGATGAACGCCCGCAGCCGCGCGGGTTCAGGCTTGCGCGCAGTCTGCACGGGAATCGTCACAGTCGCCGGCCGGTTGAACAAGGTGCGATACGGGCCTAACAACACGGCCGCACTTACGCGCCGGCCCTGATCGTCTGCTTTCCTGACCGGTACCCGTTGTGTGCCGATGTGAGCGTCGAAATCGTCCCAGGCACTGACCATGTTGTCCGCCGGGTCGTTGAACACTCTGTGATCCTTGATGGTGAAGCGCTCGGGCTGCTCGGGATACGCATCGGGAGGCACCGTGAGCTGTGTGCCCCGCAATGCGCCGCGCGCCACCCGCACCGTGCCGCCGCGCACGCGGTCGATTGGCCCGGTCGCTGCGATCTCGAGGTCGACCGTGGTCGGCAGCACACCAAAGCGCTCGACCGCACCGCGAATCCGGTGCGCGTAGCCGATGCCGAACTCCCGCGCCCAGCGATCGAAGGTCTCGGTGTACTGCAGGCGGACGACGTCGGGATCGTCCGCATCGCAGGGTACTGGCGTCGACGCGTCGCGCCGCTCGCACCACAGCTTCCACAATTGCCCATCGCGCACCTCGTCGCGGGTCTGCAACGGAATGTCCTGCAGGACGCGGATGGCCAACAGCGGATCACGGCCGTTGTAGTTCCAGTGCGACAGCACGACCAGGACCTCTTTGCGTCCATCCTGTTTGGCTATGTCGATGTTCTCGCGCAACGTGCGAAATCGCAGCGCCGGGTCGGCCGTGTTGGAATCCGCCGGCGTGAATATACCGTACGAGTAGTAGTTGTCAGTTCGCAGGTCGCCGGCACGGCCCCGCGGATTCCAGGCGAACTGGTAGCGATCGCCGAAGTACGCCTCGAGGTAGCGTTTGAACGCGATATAGTTGTTGTAGGCGTTCTCGTGGTAGACCTCCGCCGCCCAGGGATGCGGCGCCGCGAATGGCCCCGGCGCCTCACTACCCGGAAATGGCAAACCATAGGTCGTGTAGAGCACTGCAACTTCGGCAC